>Ga0190367_1000008_pt1 | contig 174444 bp, 189 predicted proteins | sample 4872181011_MG_FD_171838 | JGI IMG/M metagenome (GOLD analysis project Ga0190367, IMG submission 171838) | Hydrothermal vent microbial mat bacterial communities from Southern Trench, Guaymas Basin, Mexico - 4872-18-10-11_MG | ecosystem: Environmental > Aquatic > Marine > Hydrothermal vents >...
CTATGATCATAAGCATAGTAGGACTTTTCCTACCTATTATGGGCGGGTTCATGATAGGTGTAGGTCCTATAACTGAGGCTAGTACCGCCTTCCTAACCACAATATTCTTAAAGGGGTTGAGATCCAGGGGGTTGATAAGATGAATATTAACGTACAGAGGGTATTACTTATAGTACTACTCATATGGTCAATAATTTCTACAAGTACTACAGTATACTACTATATCGAATTGGAGAACTCTAGAAGGGCGTATAGAAGGCTTTGTGAAGAGGTTGAAAGTCTTCATGGAGAGTTAGAGAAGCTGGGTATAAAGATCAAGGAATGGGAGGACTTATACTCTAGGCTTAAGGCTAAAGTGATAGTGGTCAATATTGGGATAGACTACGGTAATAATACTTGTGTGTGGTATAATAATACGCTGTTACCTGTGGGCTCTACTGTACTCTCAGCAACTATTCAAGTAGCTACAGTAGAGTATAAGCTAGGTGCTTGGGGAGCTTATGTAACCTCAATAAATGGAGTGAAGGAGAGGATAATAACGCCTGGTAAAGAGGGGTACTCTTGGATCTGGCTCTTTTACAATACCACCTCTGGAAAACTGGAGTGGGGACCTGTTGCAGCAGACAGGTACAAGCTTAGTGATGGAGATATCATAGTTTGGAAGTATTCATATTGGAAATTCTAACATTCTTTTTATGAAGCTATTTTAGTCGATTATGTTAAAGAATGTATAGCGAAGAGTATTATAATCAATAGTGATCATGAACTTTGTAGGAAGTAGTGAATCCTATTTTCTAGAAGGACTAAAGCTATGACATTAGAGGCATCTGAACATATAATGTTAATATTCCTACTAGTAGTGTTATTATGGACACGGGTATCCCGTACTTCATCCACTCAATGAAAGTTATATGACCTAGACCTCTACGCTCTAGCATCCCTACGGCTACCATATTAGCAACGCCGGCTACTATAGTCATGTTACCGAAGTAGGTGCTGGAGATAAGTAGTGCCCACCACAGGGGGTAGGTATTAAATCCAGCGTATTCTAAGTGGTGTACTACTGGGATGAAAGTAGCTACTACCAATATATTGTCCAAGAAAGCACTTAAAACTGCTGATACTGAGGATAGTGTGAAGAAGGTATTTATCTCGTGTCCACCCGAGAAGTCTACTATTGTATTTGCAATTAACTTAGTGATGCCTACATATTTTAGGGTTCCAACTGAGGCAAATAGTAGTGCGAAAAATATCAGCGTACTCCAGTCTACACGATACTCTAATATTCCCTTTCCTTTCTCTAGGTTTGTTGCTAGTAGAATTCCAGCTATTCCGATAGGAATACCTAGGATCAGAGTATTCCTCTCAAGATGGAGTAGCTCTTCTAACTGGTGATGGAACATTATAGCTACTATTACTGTAATTAGTACTATAGAGCATCTGATCAATTTACTTCTCTCGAGCTCTCTCCTTGCTTCTACTGTAGCCTCCTTCATCGACTTGTCTAATTCAGCTATACTGGATGAGAACATTTTAGAACATGTAATCATAAGTACTGCTAATGAAATCATAGCTGAGGGCATAGCCCATCTAATGAACTCGAGAAATGTCAATCCAGCTCGTAGAGCTATAAGTATCCCTACCGGGTTGCCTATAGTTGTTGCGGAGCTACCTATGTTACTTGCAAATACAACCGCTAGTACGAGAGGTTTGGGATCTACTTTATATTGCGCCGCAAGGTGGAGTATCATTGCTGTTGCTATTAGTGCAGCTACCATTGCACCAGCTACGGGAGCTAGTAGTGCAGAGAAGAGCATAATTGTCATGAGAAGTCTTCTCGCATTCCTCCCAAAGCTTACGATAGTTACATCCATCAAATATTCAAAAAAACCCTCCTCTTCTAGATAACCTATAATTATCATCATTGATACAAGGAATAGAATGACGTCGAATGATGCAAATTCTATGGTATGGGCTACATCTATTATTCCAGAGAAGAGAAACGCCGATATTGTAAAGAATGCTATTGCTATTTTATACTTCCAATAGAATATTAAGAGAATAGTTTTAATACTAAAGAAGAGTAGAGCTATGGTCTGTTTCCATAAAAGCCCTGGTATATTTATGATGGTTATGGTCACAGCTAATATTATTGCTATCAGTATGCAGATTTTCAATATCTCATGTCTAGCCCTGTCTCCAACGATTATCGATCTCATACAGCATCTTATTGGATTACATTAATGTAAATAAAGATTGCCTCCAGTGTTAGCGATTTAAGAGACTATCTGGACGTTTAAAATGAAAAGTAAATGTATCAGAATAGCTAATTTCTAGAATGGACTTTGTACTTTCTCAAGAAAGACCTAATGATATTGTCAAGTTTAATCTCTCCTCTCTCCTTCAATACAAATTTTACCTTTACAACAGGTTTATTTACTTTAATATACCTGGTTATCTCCGATTGCGTTCCGAGTACCACTGTATCACAGTCTACACTATTCAGTACTCGTTCAAACTCTTTCATAAGCTCTCTTCCATATCCCAATGTAGGTAGTATTCCCTTAAGGTGTTCGTACTTACCAAGTATTTTCTTTAAAGAGGGGGTTAGATATGGACTAGGATCTACTATTTCTTTAGCCCCATATTTAATCGCTGCTGTATATCCAGCACAATACTTTAATCCACCATGTGTTACAGTTGGACTGTCCTCCACCACGAGGACTCTATGCCCACGTATCAGTTCGGGTTTATCCACTACTATCAGAGACTCTGTTTCTATGATAGTAGCTCGTTTATTATACTTCCTAATCTCACTCTTTATTTTTTCAAGCTGGTCATCAGTAGCTAGATTTACCTTATTTATTACTATTATATCGGCCAGTATGAGATTTATGAGACCTGGAAATGACTTTAGGTCACTTATAGATCTAGAGGCATCTACTACTGTTATCAATAGATCTGGTTTAATGAAGGGGATATCATTATTACCACCATCCCATATTATTACATCTGCCTCTTTCTCAGCCTGTTCTAGGACTTTAGCATAGTCTACACCAGCATATACAATAGTCCCATCTTTCACGTGTGGTTCATATTCTTCCTTCTCTTCGATGGAATAGGCGTGTTTATCAATATCCTCTAGACTAGCAAATCTTTGCACTACCATTTTCTCTAGTTCTCCGTACGCCATGGGATGCCGTATTACGACGTATTTTATAGAGAAATCTCTAAGAATTCGACTTATTCTTCTAGATACTGTGCTTTTTCCAGCTCCTGTTCGAGTAGCTACTACAGCAATTACAGGTACCCTAGACTTGAGGGTGGTGTATTTTGATCCTATTATCGTAAAAGATGGGCCTAGAGCTAGTACTCTAGATACCAATTCTACAAATTCTTGCTGGGTTATATCACTATAGGAAAGTACTACGAGATCTATGTTAAATTTCTTCACTACATATTCTAGCATACTTATAGATAGTATGGGTATCCCTTTGGGATAGTATTTTCCAGCTAGTGATGGTGGATAGACCCTTTTATCTATATTCGGAATCTGTGTTGTTAGAAAGGCTACTACCTCATAATCTGGATTGTCTCTAAAGACCATATTAAAATTATGGAAATCCCTACCTGCTGCACCTATTATGACCACTCTTCTTTTCATCATTGAAGGTAAAAGATCAGGTAGATTTATCTATTCTCCTTAATATCACTTTCATAGGCATGCTCAGAGTAATACTCGATACGAACTTTCTAGTACTACCATTAGAGGAGAGAATAGATGTACTAGATCAGATAAGGGACCTACTTGGAGCTAGACCTATTCCAATCCTACTCCTCGAATCTCTCGAGGAAGCACTTAATAAATGCGTCAGCTCCTCACCTAGTGAGAGAAGACTCTTTAAATCTGCACTAAATCTACTAGATAATATTGCTATAGAGAGCTCAGGGATTATACAGGGTAAAGTTGACGAGAGGATTTTACAGTTCTCCATTAGGCGTAAAGCAATAGTGGCTACTAATGATAAAGAGCTCAGAAAGAGACTTAGATCCTTAGGGGTTACAGTACTGTACTTTAGAGAAGGAAAGAGAAGAATAGAGATAGAGGGAGCTGTTTTATAAGTGGTTAAATAGCTAGGATAAGAGGTAGGGATAGAGGAAAATCGAGTACACGTCCACAATAAAAAGAGAAATAGAGATTAGAGTTCTAAAATGTTCTCTACCTTTATTAGTCACCTAGGAGATAAGTCACTAGGTGGAATACTTGAGAAGACCATTAGCACCTTTCAAGGCCTGTAGAAACTGTAGAAGACTGGTTCCAACAGATTCTGAAAAGTGTCCATACTGTGGTTCAACAGATCTAAGCAGAGACTGGACTGGTATGGTACTGATAATATCTAAAGACTCAGAAGTTGCTAAGAAGTTAAATATAGAAGAAGAGGGTAGATATGCATTAAAAATACACTAAAACATTCAATATGAGGTTAATACTCAAGCTTAAAGAGGAGAATAAGCACTACTTTAAGAGACCCATAGGAATCCCTCTATTTAAGGAGAGTGGAAAAGCTATTGAAATAGTGAAGAAAATAATCGAAGATTTTAAACCCCCTATTATTGCTACTATTGGTGATGTAGTATCTTATAATGCACTCCTAAATAGGCTAAATCCCTCACCCGTGATCTTTGACATGAAAGTTGAGAGAAAACATGCAAAATTCGATGTAGGTGAGGAGCTCGTAAGGCGTGGTTATAAAATCCTAGAAGTACAAAATCCTCCATCTACTATAACACTCTCATCTTATAGGGCTATTGAGCGTGCTATTGATGAGAGTCTACATGGGTCTAAAGTTGGGATTCGTGTAGTAGGCGAGGACGATCTGTTGACAATTCCAGTAGTCCTCCTAGCTCCCCTACGTTCTATCATACTCTACGGTCAACCTAAAGAGGCACTCATCACTGTATTAACCACTAAATATCTCAGAGATTCGCTTAGACGTATATTATTAAAACTAGGGGCGAATATAGAGTGCTAAACAAGAGTAGAAGTATATGGTTATTCTATCTCACTCGATCGATGAAGAGTAGGTATACCTTGAGCACTTAGGAATCGTAAATAATTTTATATAGGATCGAGTAGTAGAGGCGGGTGGATACTGAAGTGGTGACAGTGTACGACGTACCACCTGATAGACTAATAAGAGCATTAGCTGTGTACCTAAAGGAAAGAGTAGGAGAAGTAAAACCTCCAGAATGGGCTTTCTACGCAAAGACTGGGGCACATGCTGAGAGAATACCAGAAGATCCTGACTGGTGGTATGTAAGAGCCGCGTCGATAATGCGAAAGCTCTATATCCATGGACCTGTTGGTATCGAGCGCTTGAGAACAGCATATGGAGGAAGAGCGGATCTGGGTATGAAGAGAAAACACTTTAAAAAAGCCGGTGGTTCAAGTATAAGAAAGATACTACAACAGCTTGAATCTGCTGGACTTGTTACTAAAGTGAATAGGAAAGGTAGAACTCTAACCCCACTTGGAAGATCACTTATGGACAGGGTAGCTACTAAGGTATTTAGAGAACTTGTTAAAGAAAGACCAGAGCTTAAGAAATATCTATGACTGGGAAGAAGATCTTTTCAGACATCGATCCTTCCTGAGAATCGAATATCTCTAATAAAAATAAAGAGAATACTTAAAAGTAACTGGGGAATAGAGGTCTTAGTGGAGTTGGAGGATGGAGATCCTATGGGGTATGACTATAGTGACGAGGAGTTAGAAGAGATAAAGAGAAGAAAGATGCTAGAATACCAGAAAATGCTAGAAGCTAAGAGACTGGAAGAGGAGAGAAAGAGAGCTGAGCTTGAGAGAGCACAAATACTTAGAGCCTTACTTACTCCAGAAGCTAGAAGAAGACTAACGAACCTTAAATTAATACGACCAGAGCTAGTTGAAAATATAGAGGTTCAACTGATACAGCTAGTACAGTCAGGTAGACTAAAACCACCTATAACCGATAAAGTCCTCAAGATGATACTAGCTGAGATTGATAGGAGGAGTCGACGAGAAATAAAGATTAAGTTCATGGGATTGAAGTGATAACATGGCTAGATCAAAACCCTTAGGTAAAAAACTAAGACTGGCAGCTGCATTAAAATCAAACAAAGCAGTACCCCTATGGGTCGTAATGAAGACACTAGGAAGAGTTAGAAGAACCCCCAGGAGGAGACACTGGAGAAGAAGTAGATTAAAACTATGAGGTGATGATCTCTGAGTAGTGAAGAAATTGTTGTAACCATCCCTCTGAAGAGAGCCTATTACGTGCCAAGACCTAAACGAGCTAATAAAGCTATTAGATTGATCAGAGAGTATGTATCTAGACACCTACGCGTGAGTAATGTAAAAATAAGTAATAGAGTAAATGAAGAGGTATGGAAAAGAAATAGAGAGAAACCCCCTAGGAGAATTAAAGTGAAGATAGTAAGAGTAGATGAAGACACAGCCGAAGTCCTTCTTCCCGAAGAAGAGGTAGAGGAATAGATGTCGAAAACTAGATCAGTCGTAATAGAGAAGCTATCGATATACGGTACTAGCTTCATAGGAACTTTCGTATATACATCGGAGTACTTTACCTTAGCTCCAGATGATTTACCCCCACGATCCTATGAGATCATGGAAGAAGCTCTTAGGGTACCTGTGATCAAGTGTAGTATCTATAGATCATGCCTCATAGGCGTATTTGCTGTAGGTAACTCTAATGGTCTAATATTACCACCTTATACACTAGATGAGGAGATAGAGTTCCTTAAGAAGAGTATACTAGAGAAAACTGGTAGAGATATAATTGTTGAAAGATTGAACAGTCAGAATACTGCAGTAGGTAATTTAATTTTAGCTAATGATAAGGCTGCTATCGTGAGCAGAGAGCTTAAGGATTGTAGAAAGGAAATAGAGGACATACTAGATGTAGAGATTGAGATAAGAGATGTAGCTGGTAATAGTCTAGTAGGCGCTATAGCCATAGCTACTAATAGAGGATTGCTCGTACATCCCCTAGCTAGTGATGAAGAAGTTGAGGAGTTAAGTAAGCTTATGGGGGTTCAAGCAGATGTTGGAACAGTAAATAAAGGTAGCCCCTATCTTAGAGCAGGTATGGTCGCAAACAGCAAAGGAGCTGTAGTTGGTACTGAGACCACAGGACCCGAACTTATGAAGATACAACAAATCTTATTCTCATAACTCTGGGTATAAGTCTCTTCTACTGCACAGAGTTAACGATATAAACTACTACTTTTTCGAAAGACAGGAGAGACGATGGCTCAGTCAACTTCAGGGAAGCGCAAGGATATGGATGAGGTAAGAGTGAGGGTATTTAAAATAGAGGGGATCATGAGACTTAAGCACGGGTGGCAGAAGTTCAGCATAGAGAAGAGAGGAATACGTAAAGACGAAGTTGTAGAAAGAGTACTCTCAGAACTGGGATCTAGACATAAGCTACCTAGATTTCATATAAAAATAACAGCAATACGCGAGATCAAAGAAGATGAGATTACAGACCCTTATGTAGCTAAAATAGGTACGATGGAGAAGGTCATGGTATATAAAACGCGGAAAAGGAAGTACATGAGCCTTTAATCGAAGAGACGGTTTAAGAGCATACTTATTTAAAGTTTGATATAAATAACTGGGGAAGAGATATGGCTGAGAGAGAAGTAGCAAAGTTGATAGAGGCCTATGCCTCCCTAGAGGAATATGCTAGATTACTTTCTGAGAGAGTCCAGCTACTCTCTAGAACTAGTAATGAACTTGCGATAGCCTTAGAGACACTAAATGGTGTAAAGGATCTTAAAAAAGATATTAGCCTACTCCTCCCATTAGGAGGTCAAGTTTATGGAAAATTCAAAATGATAGACCGTGAACATGTTCTGGTAAATATAGGAGCTAATGTCTTCATGGAGAAAAGTATAGATGGTGCAATTAAATATCTGAGTGAACATAAGAATAGTATAGACATGGAGCTTAATAGAAGTAGAGGAGAACTTAATAGAGTGCTTGCGAGATTACAAGAAATTAGAAACAGGCTAAGTACTCAACTTCGAAAAAGTAGGTGAAGTCGATTGTTCAGTAGACTAAAAAATGCTTTTTCCTCCATAACTGAAATATTAGCAACTACCAGTCTTACTGAAAAGGAAATAGACAAACACTACTTTGACCTTGTCACTCCCTTATTAGATAGTGATGTCGCTCTTCCTGTCGCTGATCATATAATAGAAGAACTCAAGTCTAAGAGTGGGCAGGTTAGAGTTCCTAGATTCGGTAATAGACTGAAAGTCATTAAAAGAATACTGAGAGACACGATCATTGAGATAATAGAAAGAGCTGGCTACATTGATGTATTTGAATTTGCCAGTAAAAAGAAAAACCTTGGAGAACCTTTAGTTATACTATTTGTTGGACCTAATGGACATGGAAAAACTACTACAATAGCTAAACTAGCTTACGCATTTAGAAAACGAGGATATAGTATAGTATTAGCCGCATCAGATACCTACAGAGCTGGTGCTATAGAGCAGTTGAGAGAACATGCAAGAAGAATAGGTGTTAAAGTTATAGAGCATAGATATGGTGCCGATCCTGCTGCTGTAGCATATGATGCGGTTGCGTATGCTAGAAAGAGGAGGATAAATGTAGTGCTCATAGATACTGCAGGAAGAATGCAAACCGATAAGGATCTAATGGAGGAGATGAGAAAAATCGCGAGGGTAGTAAAGCCAGACTTGATAATATTCGTAGGTGATGCTCTTACGGGAAATGATGCTTTAGAAGAAGCTCAAAAGTTCCATGAAGCAGTAGGTATAAGCTGTAGCATCTTGACTAAAGCTGATGCTGATGCAAAGGGTGGGGCTGCACTTTCGATAATATATGCGACTAAAAGACCAATAATCTTCCTAGGTACTGGACAGAATTACGAGGATCTCATGCCCTTCTCCGCTGAGTGGTTCCTCGAAAAATTAGGACTAGAGTAGATAAGCATGAGACACCTACTAAGTCTAGCTGAGATCAATCCTAAGGAGTTCCAATGGTTATTGAAAGTATCCATGAAATTTAAGTATCCTCGTAAATATCCTAGTCTCTCCGAAGTTATTGAAGAAAGTGTTAGAGAATTGAAGGGTAAGCATATAGCACTAATCTTTGAAAAACCCTCTACAAGAACTAGAGTATCACTCGAAGTAGCAATACGCGAATTACATGCTAATCCAATCTATATGAATTGGAGAGATCTTCAACTTGGTAGGGGAGAGACCATTAGAGACACCGTACTCGTACTAAGTAGGTACGTTGACTGCATATTTGCAAGAGTGAAATCTCATGAGACTCTCATAGAGATGAGTGAGTACTCGAGTATTCCAATAGTAAATGCTCTCAGTGACAGATACCACCCATTACAGGCAATAGCGGATATGATGACAATATTAGAGAAAAAGGGAAGACTAAAAGGAATTAATATTGCCTTTATAGGTGATGGAAGTTCAAATGTAGCGCATTCTTTAATCCTAGCATCCGCTCTCGTAGGAGCTAATATAAATATAGCCTGTCCTAAACAGTATAGCCCTCTGCCGAAAGTTGTGAGAGTGGCTAAAAGAGCCACAAAGATTACGGGGTCTAAGGTGAAAATTTTGGAAGATCCATTCGAAGCAGTCAAGAATGCAGATGTGGTTTATACTGATGTATTCGTGAGCATGGGATTTGAGCACGAAAAAGAGGAAAGGTTAAGGACATTTCTTCCTAGATATAGAGTCACAAAAGAGCTCCTAGAACATGCCCGTGAAGATGTGATATTTATGCACTGTCTTCCTGCGAGAAGAGGGGAAGAAGTTGTAGAGGAGGTCATAGACGATCCTGAGGTTTCTGTGATATTTGATCAAGCAGAGAATAGATTATATACGGCTAAAGCCGTTATAATCTTTGTAATGGGTGAGCATAAGTGGGTATAAGGTCATTTATGAAATCGGTGATGAGAGTACTTAAAGTTTCAAGAAAACCTTCTAAGGCTACTTTTATGAACAGTTTAAAGATCACTCTACTAGGTCTACTGATCTTAGGATCTATAGGTTTTGCTTTTCAAATCACTGCCATGGTCTTTTCCTTCGTAAGAATAGTTATACCTAAGATCGTAATAATGTATGCACTAGTGATAATAGCAGTAATAATACTAGCAATAGTAGCGTATATGAGGGCTAGGAGTAGGTAGTAATTTTCTCCTTAGTAGTTTTAAGACACAGAGATTTGAGTTCAGGAGATTAAATAAAAATAGATCAAGAGTTATGGTTATTAACGTATCATTTATCCATACTATGGTCTTCTCGATGGACTATTGATGAATCTTAAAGGATCACCTTATGGCATTTTACATGTTTGTAAAGAAATTAAAACGTAGATGTTTAATCACACCCTACTGGAAAATGTAGCTCAGAGTTAAGGTTTTTATTTAGAAGCCTATCTTTAGAATAAGGTGCTCACGTGAGCCATATTTACGCTGTAAGAGTTACGGCTGGACAGGAGTATAATGTAGCCTTAATAATGGAAACCAGAGCTAAAGCTAATAAACTACCATTGAAATCGATATTGGTAGTGGATGGAATCAAAGGCTTCATATTCGTAGAAGCACCATCCTCAGTGTATGTTGATAATACCATAGCTGGTATAAGATTTGTAAAGGGTAGAGTTGGAGGTATACTTAAAATAGAAGAACTAGAAAATTTCATTGCACCAAAGCCCATAATCGAAGAGGTAGGCGTAAATGATATAGTAGAAATCATAGGAGGACCATTTAGAGGACTAAGAGGTAAAGTTGTTAGTGTTGATAGATCGAGAAAAGAAGTAACAATTGAACTCTTTGAGGCCGCATACCCCTTACCTACTACAGTCTCTGTAGATTATGTGAGAATTATTGAGAAGAGAAGATAGTATATATTCGTTCTAGAGGTGCGGACAATGAGAGTTGAACTAAAGGAGGGAGATAAATTAAAGGTAGTGGGTCCAGCTTCACTAAAGCTAATTGATGGTAATGTTGACATACTAGGAAGTAGTATGAGATTAAGAGAGAGTATTACCATACCACTTTCAAGGATAGTAATACTAACTGCATTAACACAATCGATCCTAGAAGTATCGCTGGGAGAAGAAGGTGAACTAGAAGTTATAGAGAAGGTGCCAATACCATTTGATTGGAAAGAAAAAGCTGAGTATTTGCTTAGTATGGATAAACCATTATCCATACTAATATTGGGCGATGTTAATAGCGGTAAAAGCGTATTTGCAAATTACCTGGTCAATCTATCAATATCTAAGGGATTTAAGACTGGCCTTATCGATGAGGATCTAGGACAATCTGAAATTAGTGCACCTGCTACTATAGGACTTGCTCTCTATAAACGTCCTGTACCATCGCTATTTAAAGCTCATAAGAGAGAAGAGTACTTCATTGGATCTACAAATCCAGCCGATCTAATGGGTAAGGTGTTAGTAGGTGTCAATACATTATTCAATAGTGCTCTGAAGTATTCATCTGATATTATAATCATAAATACTGATGGTTGGATATCTGGCAAGGCTGTGGAATTTAAACAAAACCTAATCGAGATGATAAAACCTAATGTAATAGTAGCTATAGAGAGGGGGCGAGAACTAGAGCCAATAATTAGACCCTTAGAAGGACAGAGTTGGACAGAGATCGTCAGACTTTCGGCATTGCCAATAGTAAGGAATAGAGATCCAAAAGAGAGAAGAGTTTACAGGGAGGGAATGTATAGAAAATACATGCAAGGGGCTAGAATTAGGATTTTCGACCTTAAGAGAGTTAAGTTAGTTAACACTTACCTGGGCTCCTCTATACCATTACCCCCTTATGAAAGACGAAAAATAGAGAAAATACTAGGCCAAAGGATATACTGGAGTGGATGGTATAATAAAAGTTTGGTACTCTATTTGGATAAAGTACTAGTACAGAACGAGTTAGAGAGTTTAAAAAGTGCTCTCGGTGCAGAAGATGTAATCTGCATAAAACGGGGTCAAGAAAGAGGGATCATAGTGGGACTCTATGATTTTAACAATACCTATCTGGGAATGGGGGTTATTAATGAAATAGACTTTGAAAGGAATAGTATCAAGATCAGCACTCCAGTGAATGAAAACCCTTCCCTAATAGTAGCAGGGCTTATTAGACTAAATAACGACTTTAGGGAAATAGGTAAAGTTAAATCTCCACCATTTTAGCTATACTTTACTAGTATCTCACAATTTGAATTGAGCTACTATCTACGAAACTAAATATGTTACTTATCCCTTAAATTGAACATGGATCTCAGAAGCTTCGTGAATGAAGTATATGAGGAAAATCCTAACGAATACCTAGAGATAACTAAGCCTCTTGATGTTAAATTAGAGATAGCCAAAAAAATGAGAGAGCTAGACGGAGGGCCTATTGTAGTTTTCAAGAAACCTAAGGGCTATGCTATTCCTATAATTTCGAATATTTTCTCAAAAAGAAGAAGATTTTTATCATTATTTAGAGTAAATAATATAAAAGATGCTTACGTAAAACTACTAAATGCTATATCAAGACCTGTAAAGATGTCCATAAAGACTGACGCCCCCTTTATGGAAGTATGTGAAGATGATATTTCATCACTACCTATTTTAAAGCATTATAAGGAAGATGGAGGACCGTATATGACCACTAGTATAGTAATTGCACGTGACTATGAGCTAGATGTAATGAATGCCTCTGTACACAGAATTCAGGTGTTAAACAAAAAGAAACTCGTAATAAGGATAGTTCCACGACATCTATACCGTATGTATAGAAAGGCTCAGGATAGAGGAAGGGATCTAGAGGTAGCTATAGTCATAGGTTGTCATCCGCTTAACATGTTAGCCGCCTCCTCTTCGCCCCCGTATGGTGTTTTTGAGCTCGATGTAGCCAGTACAATCTCCAATAATAAGCTTAAAGGATGCGAGCTTGATAATGGTCTTATAGTTCCAAGAGAATCGGAGATAGTGATCTTAGGAAAAATAAAGAGGGGAGAATTCCATAAAGAAGGGCCTTTCGTAGATATAACTGGTACTTATGATATCATCAGACAACAACCAGTCCTAGAAGTAGATAAGGTACTGAGGAGGGAGAATGCACTATATCAGGCCTTGCTACCTGCTGGTGAGGAACATAGATTATTAATGGGATTCTACAGAGAATGCCTAATATGGGAATACGTTAGAAGAGTTGTTCCTGAAGTAAAGGCCGTAAGGTTATCTAGAGGTGGATGTGGATGGCTTCACTGCTTTATCTCAATTAAAAAGGACCATGAAGGAGACGCGAAGAATGCAATCCTAGCTGCATTTGCTGCACACCCCTCGCTTAAACTCGTTGTTGTAGTAGATGAAGATATTGATGTAGAGAATATTGAAGAGGTCGAGTGGGCGATAGCCACACGTTTTCAACCCTCAGAAGACTTAGTTATCATAGATAGAGTTAGAGGGTCTAGCTTAGATCCCTCCGCTGATCAGCAATCCTTACTCACATCTAAAATTGGAATAGATGCTACAATACCCCTTAATAGACCTTTAGAGGGCTTTAAAAGAGTGTATAGTTAAAATTCTCTGAAGGATTAAGAAGTGGATAACTCGCTTGATATTCCATGCCAGCTATCTACACTTAGTCTTAAGTATGTTTGTGATTTTCTCTAGTATATAACTTTCGCTTGTTCTAAGAAGACCTCTTAAATGTTTCACTTTTAATTCTATGGAATTACTATGATATTCTAAATTGAGGAGAAAATAGTCCCCATGTAGAGCATGCTTCCTACCGTCTTCTCCATAATAACTATATTTTATGACAACTAGAAAAGTAGATGGGTTACCATAGGCTAAACATAATTTTTTCAATTCCCTACTTATTCTCCTCCATTTCCCTCTTTTTGGAATATATACTAGAAAATTTCTTTCACCAGGTTTCAGTCCTCTTATTCCTGAGACACTTAACCTTAAGCTCTCACTACATTTGTCTAGTTCACTTAGTGCATTAAGGAGTAGAGTGTATAAGCTATCCACATTCCTTTTATTGGATGATATAGTGACTCTGTCTACCAATGTAGACCACCAAGTTGAGTAGAGCAATTATATATTACTGGGCATGAAATATATTTGTCTTATGAAGAGTATTACAACATGTAGATTACAAGTCCTGAGAGAACTTAGGAGAAAGGGGATTAGAAAGGATGAGAAAATTTCCTTAATATATTGGGGTGGATTAAGATCGAAGGTACTACTTGACACCCTATATTTTGTGGAACGTGAATTCCCCGAAGTAGAGATTAAGGTCCTTATGAATAAGATGTCTGAAGCGAATCTACTCATTGAGAAGTATCCAAGAGTTAAGATAGCCCATATTGATCTAAAGATACCCTGTCCGAGTGTAGAAGAATTTGTGTTAACCCTAAGCACTCTAAAGCAGTATTGTATAAGTAGAGGTTCGTCTATGATAGTCACCCCGCTTACTCTGGATGATCTCTCAGCTATAGGACTCTCCTTACTACTCAGGGGTTATCTTAGCATGCTTAAGGATCTTATGAGTAGTCCTGTAGCACATCCCTTATCTCGCATTGAGTTAAGAGATATAGAATTGATCTCTAATAGGCTTGGACTCGAAGGAGAGTTCGAGGTACTTATCGAAAACGATCCGATAGTCGCTGATGCATACATTCAAGTTAATAGACTAAAGAGGCTTTACTCTTATACTCCTCTACAACTACTTAAAGCATTAGAAAGACTCTCAAAGTTAAATTTGGATCTTATATTATTATACTCACCTAGTGATTAAGTATAATTATAAATTAGTCTTTAAGCTCATTTTGAGTAATGTTTTGAACTATTTCTAAGTAGGTTCTCGGCTCTTTCAAGCTCCTTAATAGTATTTATAGGTATCCAAGTATCCCTCGGTATAGTGAGTGCATAGAGTTTTCTGTTCTCCGCAAGCCTTGGAAGTAGTACATTCTCAAACTCTATGGAGAAGGGAGCATTAATATCCACTAACTCCTCTATCATCTTAATAGCATGAGGTTCTAACATATACATCCCTGTAGATGTGGATATTTTTATAATAGGCTTTTCTTCAAACTTTATGACCATATAGTTCTCATCTAGCTTTCCTACTCCAAATGGATATTCTATAGCTGTTGCGAATACTACTGTGGCTAATATACCTCTTTTTTTAACTCCCTCTATGTGGTGTAGTAGTAATTTCAGTGGTAGTGTTTCATCTAGGAATATGTCATCTGGGAAGCATATGAGCGCTCTCTTTTCAGTATCTACTGCTCCTACCTCTATAGCATTCTTAAGCGCTTTTCCCTTACCAACTTTATCTACCGCAGGATCTCTAACATATACTGCTTTAATGCCATATCTTTCTCCACTACCTATGTATTCTTCTATCTCTTCTCCCCTATATCCAATTAGAAAGATGAAATCCTTGAAACCACAGCTACTGTAGTATTCAATACACCAGTCTATTAAGGGTCTTCCGCAGAGTTCTAACATAGCTTTAGCTCTATTTATCATTCCCATTCTTTTTGCTAAACCTCCTGTGAATACTAAAACTTGAGTCTTCTTAACTTCCTCTTCAATAAGCTTCAGCACGTTTCTCTTCATTACTCTAACCTCATACTTCTATTTTCTCTTCTCCTGAATGTACTCTTCTACTTTTTCTAATTACTCTTTCAATTAATATAGTCAAACTGCCGATGATGCATGGTATACTTATTATATTAACCCATAGGGGAAGCTGCCAGAAAGGATCACCGCTCAGTACTGTTATCACTACAGCAATTATTATTACAAATAGTAGTCCTAAGTCAATCTCGTTCAACTCTATTTCTATGACAGGCTCTTCACGAATTCCTAAAGCTTCTCTTAATAGATCTACAGCTCGTTGCGCATCTTCTTCATAAAGTCTTCCCGTACTGATGAAGTCCTTCCATAATCCCATTAGCGCTTCTTCAGACTTCAATAACTTAAGTCCAGTATATGCTAAGATAAAGGCTTCAGTATACTTGCCCTCTTCTAGAAGGGAGCTCGCCGTATCGTATAACCTACGTACTCTTTCGTTCATGTTTTCTCCTCCACAGGATTGACATAAGCATACTCACCACGTACCCTACTATAAATCCTACAGCGCATGCTACACCCAAGTGCCTATATGCATTTAGTGCTTCTTTACGTAATTGTTCAAATTCCGGAAGAGACTCTACAATTTTCTTCCTCCTTCTTTTAAGATCCTCTATCTCTTGAATGAGCTTCTTTCTATACTCATCTAGGCTCTTCAGTGGAGGGGGAACTCCTTCTTCTCTTTCTATCTTCATCCCCAGAAGCCACCGTATAGTATTGTCGAGTAAGATGAAGTTGTCCAGATACTGTTCCGAGTACAGTGGAGGAAGTATTATAGCAATCCTGCCTTCCTCCAGTTCTCCTATAGCCGCTATGGGGAGCTCTTTCCCCCACCAGCTCTTATTAGAGAGAACGATAGCCTTGAAATCATTAGATAGTATGGCTAGAGCGTATTCTAAGTTAGACTTTAAACTCCCTACTGCCCATATCCCTTTACTCACTTCATGTTCAGCTACAATAGTGGTTGATGCATTAGCTATAGGTGCCATATGACGAATTGTAATACCCAGCTCTGAAATAGCATAGCTAATGTTTTCATTTAGTGGTAGTATTAAAATACTGCCATTTAACCTTAAGTACTCTTTCATAAATTCTCTAAGTGACTTATAATACTGCTCACTACAATCTATTACTATTACCAGGTTATATTTTCCTTTTTCTAAAAACCTCTTGAACCCTATAGCCTTTTTTATCTGTTCTATCCTCCAGTCTAACAGTAATTCATAGGGATTTTCAAGACCAGTATAACTAATGAGTAGCTGACGTAACATCTTATAATTATCACCTTTAATATTGAGCTTGGTAGTATCTATCACTAGTACCTTAATATTTCCATCCTCTGGAGCATGTACTTGTGGGCATAGTATGATTATAATTAGAAAGATTAACATGTGAATTCTTATCCTCTCCATAAAGCACCCCTTTCTGAAAAAGACCTTTTATATATAAAAAAGATATCGCTCTACAAATCTGTAATGTATTCTAAAAATAGTGGCTTTATTTATCATACATTAGTATTCAATTCAATAAGAGTTGACTATTCTATTACGCCCCTTTATGTACTCATTTTTATTATGGGAAAAGATCTAGTATGTAGTTTATAATTGATATACAAAAGCTCGTCATATATGGTACCTTTCCAAGACTAATTATACTAGCTCGATATCTCTCCAGTAATTTTTCATCTGCTTTAGAGAGCCCCCTCTGATCTCCTAGGATAAAAGCGAAATTAAGATCCTTATAAAAGGTAATATTTTCAATATACTCTCCATCTTCTCTTAAGTATATTAGCTTATACCCAGCTTTACAAAGCCTTTTAAGGATGTAATCGAGACCCTCTCTTCTAACCTCAAACCCCTTTAGAGGCCTTCCAGACATTGCTCTTTTAATCAACTTTGCTATTGATATCTCATCTATAGGCAGGTTCTCTATTTCAGATCCTCTAACTACTACTGTTAAAGGAGGATTAGGAGGACCCTTCAGAACAGTATAGAAAGTTGTGTCTTTTCTGGGTCCTTTTGGTGTTAATAATGCGGCTAATAGTGATCTACATACTAGATCTAGTCTACCACTAGTAGACGCGAGGGATTCAAGATTAAAGATTGGAGCTGTGACTCCGCTGTTCGATACTACGACAAAAGCTCTCATACTCTTAGCATTTCTCTTCTCTTTCTCTCCTCTCTAGATCTTATCTTAACTATACCATAGTGTACAGCACATCTTATACATACATATCTAGTGATAGAGTAGGAGAGTATTTGTGTTCCTTTACTTCTGAGTTCTCTTTCGAGTTGGGGGTCTAGGAAAGACAATCTCTTGGTTATTTTCTTAGCCTTGGAGCGGGGAATTAGTGCACCGCAGAGATCACACTGTACTATAGCTTCTCTACCTTTTCCTCCTTTCCCTCTTCCTCTGTTCTTCCTCTTCTTAGGCATATCACATCTCCAACTATTGAATACACCATGTCTAAAATACTTTTGGGAGGACCCCGAGTCGGTTATTAAAACTTTGGCAGTACTGGAGGATAGTATTCGTAGAGTGATCGATCACTTATTTCATAAGCATAGCATGTAAGCATCTTTTTCTTTACTTCTCTCAGATCCCTAGTCTGTGCTAATACCCACATTAGTTTAACAAATGCCGTCTCAGCTAACATGTCTCCTACTGGTATAACTCCAGCCCTTAGGAGCTCTACTCCTCTTCTGTATACGTTTAGATTTACTCTCCCCCAGATACATTGCGAGGCCATCACTATAGCTACTCCTTCCTCTATTCCTCTCTCTATAGATTTAACCAGTGGATGTCTGACATGCCCTAACCCTGTACCTTCTATGACTATTCCATGATAGCCTTTATCTATTAATATATCTATGAGCTCTGGATCCATTCCAGGATAGAACTTTATTAATGCTACTTTTTCATCAAACTTATTAATTAATGTTGGACCCTCACCCCCTCTAGGCCTGTATTCATCGACTAGTAGTTTTACATCTCTATCCTTAACTATAGCTAATGGAGGACTGTTTACCGATCTAAATGCATCTCTTCTACTGGTGTGCATTTTTCTAGCTCTCGTTCCTCTATGTACTACTGCATAAGTATCTTCTACTGATACATGCATTGTTATCACAACTTCAGCGAATGGTGCTCTAGTAGCTACTATTAATGATGAAATTAAGTTCAATACCGTATCAGTAGAGGGTCTATCGGAAGACCTCTGTGCACCCACTAGTATTACCGGCGAGTTAAGGTTTTGGAGAGCAAAACTTAGTGCCGCAGCGGTATATCCCATAGTATCTGTTCCATGTGCTATAACTACGCCCTTTATATCATCCTGTAGTAATCTTGCTACTACCTCAGAGATCCTACTCCATTCCCTAGGTGTCATGTCTTCACTAAAGATATTATAGAGTTGTACCGTCTCTATGGTAGCTATATCTCTGATCTCGGGAATGAGTTCATATAGATCCTCAGGGGAGAACTTCGGGTATACTGCTCCGGTCATGTAGTCTATTTTCGAGGCTATAGTTCCACCTGTTCCTACGATAACTACTTTGTCCTCTTTATGGGGTTTACTTACCCTTTTAGCAGTTAAGGGAGGAGCAGAATAACTACCTATCTTTTCTATTTGCTCTACTCTATCTACAGCAATTCCTACATTATATCCATTCTTGAGTTTTACTATTAGGACATCGGGATCTCCATATTGTGGTCTAGGTAGTAGTAGTCCTTCGACTTCTAAACCATCTACTCTTCTAACTCTAATTATATCGAAGACCTTGACTCCGAGCTTCTCAAGTAGTTTGATGACTTTATCGCTATAGAAACCTAGTTCTTCTGTAAGCTCATATGACAATATTCCACCAGTTTAGATTAGAAGTTCTGTATAATAAGAGTATTGAACTTTCTCCCAACTATTAAAAGATCTATCTTGCTCTAGGAGCTAGTGCGATTCCTCTTGCTAGACTTGCGTATAATATTCGTCGTTTGTAGTTCCTTCGATTTCTACGTCTAGGTACTAGGTTTTTCTTGGGCTTAGGAGGTATTCTAGGAGTAGCTTCTCTTACCTTTCCTGCTTTAGTTAGTGATCCATGTGAAGGCATGTTATCACCTCATTTTAAAAGTATGAGGAGTATTAAAAACTTGCCGTTGTTCATATACTGTTAGTGTACTAGACTAGGGATCTGGAGGAGTCTCTTCTTTTACAGGTTTCCCTTGTGTTGTCCTTGGAGTTAGCCAGTTTATGAATGCCTTTACATCGTTCGTCTTTACCGTGAATACTATAGCTCCTAAAGGGCTCTCTTTTTCTGGAACTGAACAAAAGGCCGCTATACCCATGAAAGCAGCTTGTTTGTGAAGGTAGAAAGTTATAGTATTTCCTACGACCCCTCTCTTAAGATGTTCTCTAGCGGCATCTAGGACCCTCTGGGTTCTTAAAAGATTATACAATTTCCTTAATGCTCTACTACTCTCTCCAATTGCAGTATATAGGTAACCTCTATTAATTGGAGTTAACATCTCTCTTTCTGGCTCAAATAGATTTTTCACTGCCGATTTTACCTTTTCCAGATCTTCGGTTAGTCTTATTTCACACTCTACTCTAATCTCCAACACTATCACCTTGTCTTATTGATAATAGAGCTTATCACGCTTTCCACTAGTTCTCTAAACTCTTTTATAGATAACCCTTCGTTAACCAGTAGTATATCAGAAAGAGCTATGACCTCCCCTATACCGAAATTTAGCTCTTCGAGATCTCTCCTTAAGAATTCTTCCCATGTTCTAGGATCATCTTCTCTTCCTCTCCTACACAATCTTTTAAAGCGTGTCTCTGGTGAGGCGTGTACTGTCAGAACTATGAGTTTAGCATACCTCCCGAGGTTATCCTTAAAGTACTTAACCTCATCATATCCTCTTACTCCATCCACTACTACCAGATCTAGACCTTTTGATAGTAGTTCTAGGATCCTGTCTAGTACTCGAATAGCTATCGCCTGCATGCCTTCTCTTTTCCTCAATTCTCTGGCAATTTTAGATATGTTGTCTCTAGTCAAGCTAAGTCCTCTTTTCTCCACTTCTTCTCTTACTACATCTCCCATACATACTGTACCGAAACCCATATCTCTCGCTACTTTAGAGACTATGGACTTGCCGGATCCCGGCATTCCGGCTACCAATACTACTTTCTTTTCCTTAAGCCCCATGCTTAAGTGCCTCGACTATTTCATACATGCTAGCAATTGTTTTTACACCTTTACTATCGAAGTGTGTTAGTGTCGCCTTATATCCATTATTCATGAGTAGTTCTTTAAGCTTTAATGGTGATGGTTCTTCTGTTTTCATTAGCTTTGCTATCTCTGTGACTGAGTAATAGTAGGGTGGCATTCTATTCTCCTCTTTCAGTAGTGTCAGAATTTTCTTCTCCGACTTCCAGTACCTGTATTTTGTATCCTCAAGAATGTCTAACATGGTATCGCAGTAATCCTCATTACAAAGTTCTCCAAGCCATAATGGTCCTAGCAGTATGGCTTTAAGTTTACATTTTTTACAGTGAGCATCTGGAGTGTAGGGGTATTCTCTGTAAACTTCTCTTCTACCGCAGTTTGGACAGTAGACTATATAGCCCATCTTCTCCGTCAGCTGCTTATCGGCCTTTGTAGCTCCTTTATACAATTCCACACATACTCTTAGGTATAGTTGATGGTAGTAGCTTAGTACTATTTCTATGTATTTATCTAATTTTGCAGCTTGTCTTAGGATGTATCCTATTAAAATCCTAAGCGCAACCTCTATGGAGAAGGGTGTACGTTGAGATAGACTATGATATCTTCTTAGACAAGTTTTAGGATATACTCCATAGAGTACAGCTATATCGGTAGCCGTAATCATTAAAAGACCTCCATTTCTTAGTGTGAGTAGTGCTGTTTCTAGGAAGGATACAGGACTTCCATAGGGATCTATATCAATCACATCTATTGCTATACTCCCTCGAAGTCTTGTAAGGAGTTCATTGGCATCTATATTAGATGCATATACTTTATCCTCTACTCCATTTTTAGCAATATTTTTTAGCATTAAATTATAGGCTCTTCTATCAATATCGTTCATATATACTGTACATGCTTGATCTAATTCTTTAGCATACCTTATACCGCGTATTCCAGTAGCACTTAAAGGCTCTACTATATTCAATCTATTAAGTCCATGTATCTTTATATAGGCTCTAAGCAGTAGTACGCTTAAATCTCTAGAGAGTTCAGCTCTTGGATTATAGAATACTGGTAACCATGCTGGATCATAATACCCTTTAGTCTTAACATAATATTCGGGATCTGGTACGAATACTTCAGCCTTTCCCTCTCTAACAGTAATTATTTTGAACATTAATATCACTTAGAATATCTATAAGTGTTTACGTTAGATTTATCCCAACAGCTTCTGTTAACCTCCTCTCGTCTACTTGATCCAGGCTTATAGTTTCTTTGTCTGTTATATCCTTTAGTTCTCTTATTCTACTCTTATCTCTTGTTATGAAGAGTGCTCTTGAGCTTGTGATATCTGCTATCTTAAGAGTGTATCTAACTTCTTTGACCTCTCTTTCGTTGAGCTTGAGTATAAACTTTATAAATATATTTTTATTCTTTGATTTAGTGAGTATTTCGAATACATTTCTCTCAAAGAATAGGACTCTAATGCCCATTCTATCGGCTATCTTAGTGAGTATGTGCATTAGTCTATATTTCTCGTAACTCTTTTTAGGCTTCTGAAATACTACTTCTTTATCGACCTCAGAATCATATTTACCTTTACTAATTCTCATTTCTTCGAAAATATTTATAGGTTTTCTTATGTGTTCACCTAATATCGTTTCTAGTCTCTCAAGGACCTCTGGACTTGCGCCTATTATATTTCTCTCATAGCTGTAGATAGCCTTTCTACTCACACCTACTCTATCAGCTAGTTCTCCTAGTGATAGATTTTTGTCTAATCTAAGTCTTCTAAGCTTATTCCCATTTATGTTGACGTATATTCCTCCTCTATCCATATATACATATGGTGGCCTATTCATCAGCGCATCTATAAAGGTTCTTGGATTGACACTATAAATGCCGTATCTCATGTATGCTACGCCATTACTGAGTTCCTTTCTACTATCTCTACTACTTATTATCAGTGGAACTGCATTAAGGGTATAGGCTAATGCTTTTAGTTCCTTTATGCATCTAGCTGGAACTGAGTCGAGGTTTCTTAGATACCTTATTAAAAGGGTTTTCTCTTTTCTATGTGCTAGTATATTAAAACAGTATCTCCTAGAGACCTCATCGAGGCTTATAATATCGTATCCTTTATTTTTTAGTTTTTCGATTATCTCGATGTATTCTTCATCTCCTCTCTCAAAGATCCTTTCCATGATCACTCCTACACTACTTTTTTAGAGCCTCTACAAAGGCATGAGCTACATCATATGGTTCAAGGTGTACTACATCAACTATATCAAATCCTCTAGATTTAAGGTGATCTATTTCTCTTGCATAAGTCTCTGAGGGCTCCTTAGTGACATCTATACTCATAGCCTTTATAGCTTGGAGTATCCAGCCCTTCTTACAGAGGTAGAGATCTGCATTATCGGCTACTATTTTACTCTGGAAAGGTTGCGCTATATCGGCATATACTACCTCCACAGTATCTACTAATGTCCTGTATTTAGATGGGAACCTGGCATCGATAAGTATTGGTATTACATTTTTTCTATATCTAGCTACTCTCTCTATGAATTCCCTCATGACCCTTGGTGCGAATTCCACACAGTATATTATACCCTCATCACCGACTATATCAGATACATGGCTCACAGTAGTTCCTGATGCTGAGCCTAGGTAGAGTACTTTAGTTCCACGCTTTATCGGTAGCTTTTCTATACCTTTAAGTATTGCCGCTGCTAGTTTACTTCTGTACGGATTCCATACTCTGTACTCTACTCCTTCATACTTTATGAGCTGTTCTCCATATACTCTTATACCTTTGGCCATATTCACTGTAGCCAATCTCTTACTACCATCTTCAAAGCTTATCCAGTAGACTCCTTCAAACTTCTCATGTGGTACTACTTCTTCTACACCTATCATTATCTCCTCCTCCTTCTCTTCCTTGGGGGTTTCTCCCTCTTTCTCTTAGGGGGTTTAGCATATAGTGTTTTTATTTCCTTAACTCTCTCCTCAAATTCACTTTTTAATAGATCTGCCTTATATTCATTACCAAAAGCATCTATTCTAGCTGCGATAGCCAACTTTGCGGCTAGTGCTCTCGCTATTTTACCCCTCTGCCATCTAGGGGCTTTGAAAATAGTTGGATGCGTGAATATTACTCCATGCTTTGGGGGTTTTGTACCTGTTCTCAGAGCTCTGAAGAGGGCTTTTTCAGCTCCTAAAACCTGTATAGTACTAGCTGGTAGTGTTGCTAATTCTCTTAGACTTCCTGCAAGTGCAATCAGCCTAGCTCCTAGTAGCGATCCTACAAGCCCTTTTATGTTTGGAGCCACATCCATCATAGCCTCATCTATGTAGTTCTCGAGTAATCTTCTCAGTTCATATAGCCTCAAAATTAGCCCAGCTATCTGCTTAATTACATCTAGGTCGAATTCTGTCATGTCCGCTCCTATGCTTTCCTTAACTGCTCTTACTATCTCTTTTATTTTCTCTCGTGGTAGATCTAGTTTCTTCAGGTTTTCCACTGTGAAGTTATCCCTATGACCTATGTTGTATACTAATGTAGCATAGGTCTTGTGTTCTCGTACTAAGTTATTCAGCTCTGGGAAGTGCAAACTATACCACTCTCTTATCTTGGATGCATATAGATTAACTGTTCTATCTATCTCATCAAGGGTTGTTATAGCCTGTGCTATGAAGAGATCTCTCTTCTCCACTCTCTCCTTAATCTTCATCTTAGAGTATTCAATGGAAGTACTCCATAGAAGTGTATTATACTCTACTCTAGTTATACCCAACCGCTCTAAATATCTATCTAGGTTATCTCTGAAGAGTAACCCACCCTTACTTGGAGTCTCTACCCTAACTTTAGGGAAGTTAAATTCTACTGCTATCTTCTTGGCTAATACTTCATCTTCAAGTATAATTTCAGCATTCTCTTTTCTCAATCTATCTATAATCCTACTTAGTAGTTCCGTTAACTCTGGTGTTATATTTCCCTCTTCTTTTTCCAGAAGTCTACTGGCTATTACTTTAGGATCTCTTTCAATAGGCACATGTTCTACCATGTTACCATTTTCATCTATTATCATCTCTCCTACTATCGATTCGATTAAGTAATATTTCTCAGCTATTGTTCATCACCTATTAAATATACACATCAGTACTTTATTAGTCCTACTTTTTTAAAATAAGGTGAAAGTAGTATATGATATTAAGAGCGGTTAACAACTTTACTTCTTACCTTAGTAGTATTACATCTCCATCATTTGGGACTATGACCTCTCCTTTGAATACTTGTAAAGCTTCTCTTTTTAGGACTAATGGATTATCCTGGTACCTAGGACTTAAGTGTACTAATACTAATTTTGATACACTAGCAGCTGATGCTATCTCTGCTGCATGAAAGGCAGTAGAGTGCCCTCCTTCAAAAGCTAGTTGATAGTTACATAGTGGATGAGTACTCTCATGAATAAGTACATCGGCATTTTTTGAAAACTCTATGAGCTTGGTAGATGGTCTAGTGTCACTACTATATGTAATCTTAATACCCTTCTGTACACTCCTTATCACATCCTCTGGTCTAATTATCCTACCGTCGGAGAGAGTTACTTTTTTACCCATTTTAAGTGCCTTCCATAGAGGACCCTTAGGTACTCCTAGTTTTTGTGCCCTCTCTACGTCGAAACATCCCCTAAGCTCTTTACATTCGATAGAGAAGGCATAGGAAGGTAGGACATGTCTCATAAGCTGTGCTCTGATAGTATACTCGTCATTATCTACGACTATTTCTTCCTCTTTCTCAAGCTCCTTAATTTCAAGCTTATACTCGGTCCTGGTTTTCATAGAGCTGAATAGAGATTCGATAAGTCTTCTTAGTCCTTTTGGTCCCGCTATAGTCAAACTCCTCTCTCTACCTAGTATACTCATGCTTAGCAATAGTCCAGGTAGTCCGAGTACATGATCAGCATGAAGATGTGAGATTAAGATCACTAGAGGTTTATTCACTCCAATCCCATTTTGAGTGAAGTAAAGTTGACAGCCTTCTGGACATTCCAGTAGTATACACCAGCTCTTTATCCTTACGAGTATACTCACTGGCATCTTGTACCGAGTAGGCATTACACCTCCAGTTCCCAGAAAGCGTACTTCTACTATCACACTCTCTTAATTTCGCTCTAAATTTAATACTTTACACTTTAAGGGCACTTCTTTGCTAAGCATCCATAGGTTTTCATAGTCATCCTTATATTTTTACGAACTCTTCTGAGATTCTCCACTTAAGAGAGAGACTTCAATCGTAAAGCTATATTAGTGAGATTGAAGTAGTGAGATTGATAATGCTCAGGAGAGACGAACTAAAGCGAGAGTTAGAGAGACTTGAGATAGAGATAGGAGAGCTTATAGAAAAAGCTGAAGAGGCTAAAATGGAAAGAGATGAGCTCAATGAAAGAGTTAGAGAAATTAGTGCTATCATAAGAGAGAAAAGAAGAGTACTTAAGGAGAATATAGAGAAAGCGAGAAAGACTAGAGAAGAGTTAAGAAATATTAGGAAAAAACTATCCGAAATGAGGATTAAGAGAAGATCTCTTATATTAGAGGTGAAAAAACTCAAAAAGAGCAGGTCAGAACTTGTAAAACGTAAAAGATATTACACACTTATATCTAATATGAAAAATATTAACGAAGATAAGTTAAGAAGTAAAGTAGAATTTCTTAAGTGGAAGTACCAAACTACTACTCTTAGTCCTTATGAGGAAAAAGTGATTCTCAGAAGAGTAGAGAGATTGGAAAGAAAACTCAAATATCTTGAAAATATCCATAAGATAGATGAAGAACTTGAAAAAATACAGAGAATAATAAACACGAAACATAAAGAACTAGAAAGAATAGACCAGAAATGCTCAGAACTACAGGAGAGGGTTTCTGAACTTGAGGAAACTCTTAAACTCCACAATGATAATATAAGTGTTCTCAGGAGAGAACTGGACGATATTTATAAGGGTAAAGAGATGTTAAAATGTCGTGCTGATGAAAGACATAAGGAATTTATTGAACTCATGAACAAACTGAAACTATTAAAACGTAAAGCTGAAGATCTAAAATTCCTTCTCAAGGCCTACGAAAAATCAGAAAAAATAGCTAAAGAGAGAGAAAAAAAGAAGAAGATAGCTGAGGAAATCTACCTCAGGTATGTTAAGGGAGAAAAGGTATCATTAGATGAGCTAAAACTACTAATCGAACTCGGTATGATATAGTACTGAGAGAAAATCTGAAAATTAGAATAACATAGAATTTATTACCGAATATAGTATATTAATACTGAGACTGGAAAGGTGTTTAAATCGTGGAGCGGAGGTTTAAGAAGCTATTAATACTCTGTGTTGATAGAGATGATGACGTAAGTAGGACTATAGGTGTGTCTACACCAGTGATTGGATATAGAGAACTCCTTAAGATAGCCACTAGATATGCGATAACTAGTCCTGAGGACTCAGATGCTAATGCTATGTTTGCGGCACTGCAAATCTATGAAAAACTATCCAAATCTATCGGTAAGGAGAACGTAGAAGTGGCTTTACTAACTGGAACTCCTAGTGAAGGTATTGAAGCTGATATAAAAATCACCTCTGAGCTTGATATAGTAATGAGTACTTTTAATGCTGATAGTGCTATATTAGTCTCAGATGGCCCTACAGATGAACAAATATTGCCAGTAATTCAATCAAGAATACCAGTCATATCTGTAAGACGAGTAGTAGTACAACAATCACGCGGAATAGAGGAATCCTTCGTCCTAGTAACTAGATATCTTAAAAAACTCTTTGAAGAGGAAAGGTATAGGAAGTACTCACTAGGGATCCCCGGTACTCTAGCACTACTCTATGCAATACTGATAAAACTAGGTGCTACAGTACAGGAGATATGGATATGGAGTACTGCAATAATAGGATTGATATTACTAGTTAAGGCCTTCTCATTAGATGAAAGAGTGATCAAACTTTATAATAGTGCTCCTATATCGTTTATAGCAGTAGTAGTTTCCATATTGATAGTAGCTCTAGATGTAACGCTTATTGCGGGTAAAAAGGGATTTGAAGTAAATATGTATGATCCTTCCTTTATTGTTAAGATACTAGCCCTAAACTTAGGAGGTCCATTATATTCTGTAGATCTACTCATAGTAGCTACTCTATTTGTTTTAGGTGGGAGAATAGCTGAAGCAGTACTTTCTGAATCTGGTAGAATGCCAAGAAAGGATGTACTCCTATTTACCTTTATTGCATGTGCTAGACAGTCCATATACGAGGGACTACGAGTACTCTGTGGAAGTGGAGATCTTGTTTATATGCTGTACTGGTTAGGCATATCCTTTATGATTACGGCTTTAGTTGCTGGAGTATTTGTAATAAGAAGTAAGATATCAAGATCCCTTCAATGACTAACTACATAATTCTCCTAACAGGAGATCATCCTACGATCCCTATTGCCGAGATTAAAGCATTAATAGAGGACAAGATTACTAGCCCCTTTGAAGTATATGATCAGGTGATGAGAATAGATCTTCCTACTGACCTGTGCAAAGAAATAGCAGAGAGGTGTGCTTATGTAAGAGCTTGTTATAAAGAAGTACTTATGTGTAAAGCAGAATTAGATGTTATACTATCAGAGTTAGAAAAGGTTAATCTAACCCAAATTATAAACCAAACATTTGCGGTTCGAGTTCGTAGGATAAAAGAGTACTCAAGACATTTGAGCACAGTGCTATTGGAGAAGAAAATAGGTGAAATACTCACAAGAAGGTTTAAAGCGAGAGTCGATCTAAGATCTCCTAAAATCCTCCTTCAGGGAATATTAACAGATGGTATCTTCTTTCTGGGAGTACTATTATACACCTCAAGGAGAAAGGAAATACTCAAAAGGGGAACTAAATACAAGCCCTTTACCCATCCTAGTGCACTAGATCCAAGAATGGCTAGAGCTATGATTAATATGGCGAGAGTGGATAGTAAAAGCAAATTATTAGACCCCTTCTCGGGTACGGGTACTGTGATTATTGAAAGTGCACTGATAGGTATGGAGAGTATAGGAGTAGATATAGATAAAAGAATGGTATACGGATCGCTTAGGAATATCATCAAATTTCAAGCTTATGATAAGTGCTCACTTATAGTAGCGGATGCTACAAGATTACCATTTAGGGGAGAGTCTATTGATGCTATAGTAACCGATCCACCATATGGAAGATCAGCCTCTACGTACGGATATGGTTCTTTAAGGCTTATAGAGAAGTTAATTAGTGATTCCACGAAAATTCTGAAGAAAAAAGGTACTATCGTCCTCATGCACCCTAAGGAGTACTTTAAGTATGTAAGAAACATGAGGTTAAGTGTACTAGAAAAACATGTAATAGAAGTGCATAGCGGACTTACCAGAGTGATAAGTGTGCTTAGGAACTATTAAATAGTAATTTTAGATTCTCTAGTTCTATTCTTTTTGCTCAATCGAGAATAATTCTAGCATCTACCACCTTAGCTCCTTTCTCATAGACATATATAGGATTGAGATCTAACTGATTTATTATTCCTATTTCAGAGACCATCTTAGATACTTTGAGTATTATATCCACTATACTATTAATATCGGCTTTAAACCCTCTATAACCTTTTAACACCTTATAACCTTTCACTTCTTTTATCATTTCCTCAGCATCGTACCTAGTTAGTGGTACTATCCTAAAGGTAACATCCTCGAGTACTTCTACGAAAACTCCTCCCAGTCCAAACATTACTGCATGTCCAAACTGTCTGTCTTTGATACAACCAACTATGACCTCAATACCGGGCTTAGCCATCTCTTCCACTAATACTCCGCTAATTCTTGCCTTAGGTGCTCTCTTTTTAACATTACTCAATATACGATCGTATGCTTTCACTACTTCCTCCTCATTATTTATATTCAGTATAACCCCTCCCACATCTGTCTTATGAACTATATCAGGAGATACTATCTTCATAACTACAGGAAATCCTATCTCTTTAGCAAGACGCACGGCATCCTCTCTAGTACTAGCTACTCTGAATACAGTGACGGGAATACTGTAGATAGAACATAGAGTCTTTGCTTCTGGTTCTAGAAGGAAATTCCTTCCCTCCTTCAATACTCTTTGTATCATCTCCTGGATTTCTTTCTTCAGTCTCCTTCACCTATTTCTTCAGTACTTTCGTAGTAAAAAGTGTTTACGGTGAAAGTGTGATATAATCTTCACCACCTACATATATTTGTTGGAGCTTAGCGTAGATATCCTCAAAGGCCTTTCTATACTTTGCAGACATTGGAATAGTGCTAAATACTGTCATAAAATCCGCTAAAGCTTGAACTATTGTCTCATTTACCTGTATTATAGTAGACTGCCCCTCATTTCTCAGATCTGTGAGAAGCTTATCTGGACAGTTTACCCATTCTACTACCCTTTCTACTTCGTTTTCGCTCATTAGGTCTATTTTATTGAGAAGGATTATTTGTGGTAGATTAAATCTATAGTATACTGATATCGAGAGAAGGATTGACGAGGTAAATGTAGATGCTGTTGCTACTAGTGCAGAGTCGAGTAAAAAGAGTATACATGATCTCTCTTCAGCTATTTGTGTAACTATTTCTGCTCCTGAGGATCTAAAAGTAAAGAGCTCCATTTGTCCAGGGGTATCTATAAGTACATATCCTGGCTTTAAGCACATTATACTATTCTTCACTTCTCTAAGATAGTTCACAGAGAGATCTGTGGCGGCTATTATGGCTCCGTTAGGTCCTAATCCTAATTTCTCTTCGAGTTCAGTTGCTGTAACATAGTCTCTTATATCAACATCAGGTTCGTATGGTAGTTTATCTACCGCAGGATCCATGTTAACTTTAACATTATGAATATCGAAGTCCTCTAAGTACTCTGAAAACTCCTTTACGAATGTGCTCTTTCCAGAACCAGCAGGACCTATTACAAATACGCAGAGTACCATACTTCATAACCTTCCTTCTTATTCAGCAGAGAAAGGCTTAACTCTGCTATAAATTTTACCTGTGATATCATTACTCTACTTCTCTATTTCGAACAACTTGCTTTTATCCTGATTAATTCTTTTATATACTTCTAATACTTCAAGTGCAAACTTCCCATCAATCTCATCTACTTGTTCCTGTAGGTTTGAAGGACCCCTAAGTTTCATTAATGAAAGGAACTCTTGAATACTCAGGTTGTACCTCTTCTCTATATCTTCTATAAGTCTCTCGAATGTTTCTCTACTAAATCCCCCATAATCTTTTACACATGGAGGACAGGGAATTTTAAGTGCTCTACACAGCTCCACTAATAGTACACATGTTTCAGGATCTCTTACCTCAGGACATAGATTATCACATTGAGCCCTAGCGTAGGTTATTATCTTCTTCATGACCTCTGAGTCAATTCTAAGTTTCATATAGCTACCCCCTACCTATACTCTTCAAGAGGTTCTTAACTTTCCTTTCGATATCGATTGAGGTAGTTATAGCCCTTCCCACTATCAGTATATCTGCTCCTGCCATCGCTAGTATGGGTGCTGTGCTTTCATCTATACCTCCTGCAACTGCTACTTCTACACCACTACTATCCTTGAGATCACGTATCACTTCAACTAAGGATTCCACACTTTTATCCCTCTGTTCATCTATTCCGATGTGTATACAGAATATGTCTGGTCTACAGACACTAAGTATTTCCTCTACTCTTCTTAGTTTATTGGGTATACCCATGAGGTCAACCATGACCTTACCTCCTAGTGATTTAGCCTCATCAACCACGTACTTTATTGTATTCATACTCGAGAATCCCATTACCGTAACTATGTCTGCTCCAGCATTTATGGCCAGTCCTGTTTCTAGTTTTCCTGCATCTACTATCTTCATATCAGCTACTATAGGCTTTTCTGGAAGCGCTGCTCTGATTATTCTAATACTCCTGATCCCCTCACTTTTTATGAGGGGTGTCCCTACTTCCACTATATCCACACCAGCTCTGGAGCTTTCAAGTGCTATTTTTAGTGCTCTCTCTAAGTCTATCAGGTCTAGGGCTACTTGAAGTAAAGGTCTTCCCTTAGTGGTTATTTCCCTCATACTCACACTACTACTCTCTTCTCCAGAGACCTTATTCGCTTATCCATTATATCGTTTTCTTATAACGATCTGGAGAATATCTTGATCTCATAGATGGATATTGCAGTTTAACCATTTATATGCTTTAGTCTGGAGAGAAAACGATGTTTGATGTCGGAGTTTGAAGTAGATCTAGAGGACTTCCTCATTAAAATGGAAAGACTACTCTGTGGAGAGCATTTAAAAAAGCTGAAGTCATACCTGGAATCACATAAGGAACCCACTACTGGTGATGTAGTCTTAACTACTGAAGAATTAATAGCATTTCTGATAAGTGAATGTGAACTAAAACTAGAAGAAGTACTGGAAATATTAGCCGAACTGGGATTAGGTGAGAAGGATATAAATTACATATATAGACTCTTCTCTGAAGATCCCTTAGCACGTCCCTATGGATACTCTAGGTAGCAGTTAAAGATGCTTTATTACATATCTTGCCTTTTAAGTATCTTTTACAGTATTGTACTGTAATAATATGACCTAAATTTTAAAAAGAAAACCCACATGAGGAGTCAGGGTGGTATAACTGGAGTATGGAGATGAGAATTTCATAATAGCTTCATCAGAAGATATAAAAAAAGGACGTACAACCGATGTCTACTTCCTCAGAACAGTGAGAATATTGAAAGCCGAAGACCTCGATAAAGTACGAGTTCACGCTGAAGTTACTGTAAGCTCCCTACCCAAGTCCTATAAATGGGCTATACTAGGAGGGCTAAGAGACGTCGTAAATCTATTTAAAGGCCTACCCGTAGACCTCTACGCAATGCCCGAAGGCTCCGTCTTCTATGATAAGGACTACTACGGAACCAGAGAACCTATATTGACTATAAGTGGAGAATACGCATCTTTCGCAGTATATGAGACCCCTATGTTAGGCTTTTTGGCATTTGGTTCTGGAATAGTCACCAAGACAGCTAGGTTGAGGAAGATAGCTGGTAATAAAGTAAAGATACTATCTTTTGGAGCTAGGAGAATGCATCCTGCAGTCTCTCCATTTATAAGCTTTTACGCATACATTGGCGGATGTGATGGAGTTTCCTGTGTCCGTGGTGCTGAATTCTTGGGACTAAAACCTATGGGGACCATGCCACATAGTTTAATGATAATATACAGGGCTATTAAAGGCGATCATTCTGAAGCCTGGAAAGCCTTTCATAGAGTACTACCTAAAGATGTACCTAGAATAATGTTGGTAGATACCTTCTATGATGAGAAAGAGGAGGCTATAATGGCAGTAGAAGTACTAGGCCCAGAGAATATATATGGTGTGAGATTAGATACTCCCTCCTCTAGAAGGGGGAAGTTTGAAGATATAGTAAGAGAAGTCAAGTGGGAGCTTAAAATAAGGGGTTACGATAAGGTCAAGATTATACTTTCAGGAGGTATAGATGAGGAGAGTTTACCAAGGTTAATTAAGGCTGGTGCAGATGGCTTCGGTATAGGATCTAGCATAGCAAACGCTCCTATAATAGATGTGGCTATGGATATAGTAGCGGTAGAGAGAAAAGGAGTATGGGTTCCCATAACCAAAAGAGGGAAAATGGCAGGATTAAAACAGGTCTACAGATGTCAAAAGTGCTTGACAGATATAGTGTTAGAGGCTAATAAAGCACCTCCTATATGTCCAGTATGCGGTAGTGATATGAAGAAAATGCTCATCCCCTATCTAAAGAGAGGGAAGCCTGTGAAAGATCTCCCTTCTCCCCATGAGGTTAGAGAGTACGTCCTAGAACAACTTGAAAAACTGGAGCTAAGTAGAAAACCTTGGGAGTAATCTACTAATGAAGACTATAGCAATACTTGGGGCAGATCAAAGTGCTGTGAGAGCTGCGCTTCTACTGAGAAGAGCCAAACAGAGAGCAAGAATACTTCTATTTCCGTGGAGATCACAATCTCCTTGTATAGTATGGCCAATAGTACCATATTATCTGAGAGGAGATGTAGGAGAGGAGATGTTATTCCTCTACACAAATGACATGCTAAAAAGTGCTTTGAGAATACGAGTCATGGAGCCTATTATAGATGTAGACCTGGATGAGCGAGTAGTTGAAACTAGAGAACATACTTATGAATTCGATTGCGCCCTCCTCTCCCTGAATGAAGAGACAGTAGTACGAGTAAAAGGATTAAGTTTATCATTAGAGCGATTGGAGGACTTAAGGACTTTAAAAAGAGTAATTGAGGAAAACGAGGAATTCTCCTTCGAAGGAGAGATGCCCACGGTACTTGATATATGTAGTGCTATAAGAAAGCACTGTACTATTCATCTCATTGATGTTACTAGGTATTTAGATGAGGAAATAAGAGAAGAATTAGAGAATTTTCTACAGAGAATAGGTATATCCTTAGAAGGTGAGGAGGGAGAAGTACGAGCAGTAATAGAATCACACACTAGAGGGGAAGTTGAAAAGATACTGAAGTATTTTAGAGGAACTACATTTGAAGACCTTATAGATAGTGACATTATAGCCTACGGTTCCCTAGTACCAGCTCTCGACGCTATAACAAGGAAAAAAGGCAGGTTTAAGGAATGGCCTACTCTCGATAAGATGGCTAGAATAGGTGCACTTTATCTAGGAGGCTATAGACCCGTACTAAGAGGGTTCATAAAGTATTACTGGTGGAGACTTAGATACCTCTACTTGTACACTATAGGGGCCACAGAGGAGGAGGCTTCAAAAGTCTATGATGATATAACCTCAACTAGAATAAGACTTAGAGGAAAGGATACTGAGATCTTAGTAAAATGCATTGCAGAGAGGAAGAGTAAAAGGATAGTTGGTGTTCAGGCAATATCACTTGGTACGAGATTAGATAACATATTTAGTCTTCTCTTGCCTATATATATGCACGTTCCTCTAGATAGCATTGTTCCACTCTACTTTCCCAGTACCTCCATACCATTTAGAGATGCCGTTAATATGGCTGTAGATGCACTATGGAGAAAACTATCAAAATTGAAATAGTATTCTTCATAGCAATTATTGTAGGGTGGTGATATGGTACCTAGAGTACTAGTATGCGATCCTATTTCACAGGAAGCTATTGATCTGCTCAAGCAAAAAGGCTATCATATAGACTTCATAAGATCGCCGAAGCCTGAAGAATTAAAGAAGATAGTGGGAGATTATGATGTACTTATCGTGAGGAGTGCAACTAAAGTAACTGCAGAGGTGATAGAGCGAGCACATAGACTTAAAATAATAGGTCGTCCAGGAGCGGGATTAGATAACATAGATCTGACGAAAGCTAGAGAAAAGGGTATAATAGTTGTGAATACTCCGAATGCTCTCTCAATATCAGTAGCAGAATTAACCATAGGATTGATGTTAATGTTAGCAAGAAATTTATTTACAGCCTGTGAAAGTATGAAAAGAGGAGCTTGGATAAAACATAAGCTTAAAGGGTTCGAACTTTACGGAAAGACTCTAGGTGTAATTGGTCTGGGTAATGTAGGTTCAGAAGTGGCCATAAGAGCTAAGGCCTTGGGAATGAGAGTACTTGGATACAGAAGGACAAGACTACTAGAGACCGCTAAAAGACTAGGAGTGACCGCATGTAGCTTCGAGGAACTCTTGAGAGAAAGTGATTTCATAACTATTCACGTACCACTCACCCCTGAGACTTTTCATATGATCAGTGAAAGGGAGTTTAACATGATGAAGGAGGGAGTATTTCTCATAAATACATCAAGAGGAGCTGTAGTGGATGGAAGAAGCTTACTTAAAGCTCTTGAGACAGGAAAAGTCGCTGGAGCTGCTCTCGATGTATTTGAAAATGAACCACCTAAGGAGGAGTGGGAGTTTAAGCTCATAGGACATCCAAGAGTTATTGCGACTCCTCATATAGGATCTATGACATTAGAAGCGCAGAAGCGTGCTGGTCTAATGTTAGTAAGGAAGATAATTGAGATCTTAAGTACCGATAGCAAATAATGATACAGCTCTATACTTTTTCTAATAAGAAATTTATGGAAACTCTAAATCATAGAGAGGATAAACATAGGGTAGTAAAGACAGGAGCTTAATTCCCCTAAGATTAGAACTGTCAAGGCTAATTATGAGTAATTCCTCAATTGATAGAAGACTACTAACAAAGTTTGCTAGTCTCTTTAGCGATTTTCTTAACCGATTTCTCCCTCTTTTTAAAATCGAAAACTAAATTAAAAGCAAATTTTAATATACCAGCTTAATATCTTTTACAACTTTTACAATATATACTATTGTTTAAACTCAGTATATTTTTCCTTTTAGTCTAGTTTTCTAGACCTGGCTGTCTACGAGTATAGAAATAAATTTGCTCTACACCTAAGCACCATGGGGTGACCTGGGAATGGGATCTAATGAGATATTCGAGGCGATATCACATCCATTAAGAATTAAAATATTGAAGTTACTTGCTGAGAAGTCAATGAGCTTCTCAGAACTGAAGAGGGAACTTGGAACTAAAAGTAGCGGGAAATTAGATTTCCATCTAAAGAAATTAGGAAACTTAATAACCTTAAACAGTGAGGGTAAATATACGATAACTAAGGAGGGCTATGCAGCATTACAGGCAATATCTACCATTAGGAAGTATGGGTGGCAGAAGAGAGCTTATATAATAAATACAATAGCATACGTTATAGTAGTAGCCTATACGTTAAATGCAATGTCATGGAGGATTTCTTGGTCAATATACACTATAGTATTAGTGATAGCAACACTATGGTTCCTATTCTATAGCTACTGGAGTATTGTAAAAAGAGGAGTATTTAAAGTGTACTAAGGTGGTGGACTGTGAAGTACGTTGTGGAGGTTGAAAATTTAACTAAGGAATTTAATGGTAGACGAGTACTTCATGGTCTAACGTTTCATGTAAAAAGCGGTGAAGTTTTCGGATTATTAGGACCAAACGGTGCTGGTAAAACAACAACTATAAGAATTATTCTAGGTTTGCTGAGACCAACTTCGGGTAAGGCGTTAGTCTTCGGGCAACAACTTGCCAAACGCAGAGATCTTAGAAGAAAGATAGGTGTTGTTCTAGAAAGTGACGGATTATTTCGCAGGCTTTCAGCATACGAGAATCTCGAATTCTATGCTAAAATCTATGGGCTTAACAATAATATAGAGAGGGATAAGAAAGTTAGAGAGGCTTTAGAGCTTGTAGGACTTTATGAAGTGAGAAATATGAAAGTAGGCTATTTTTCCAAGGGTATGAGAAGGAGACTAGCACTAGCTAGAGCTTTAATTCATAATCCTGAAGTCCTATTTCTCGATGAACCTACTTTAGGTCTAGACGTCGAATCCCAAACCATGGTCCAAGACCTAATAACTAAGCTCTCTAGGAAGGAGAACGTAACAATACTATATACTTCCCATAATATGTACGAAGTTGAAAAAATATGCACTAAAGTAGCGGTTTTAGTGAAAGGTAAGATAATAGCATTAGATAGAGTAGACACTTTATTAGCGAAAAATAGTAAGTGTGTAGTAGAGATCTGCTTTCCTAGTGCCAACGAGGCACTAAACGCATATGAGTACTTAAGAAAACTAGGCTATGTCGTAAATTGGAAGACCAAAGAGGAGAAGTGTATAGTGGTATTCAGTGAACCATCTAAACTGATAAAGGAACTTACCAGAGTAGACATTAGAGTTGAAGAAGTTAAAAAGCTTAGGAGAACACTTGAAGAAACATATTTAGAACTTGTTAGAAGGTGCTCCTAGGCATGATGGAAGCTATTGTGTGGAAGGAAATTAGGGAAACGATTAGAGATAGGAATATGTTATCTAGCATATTAAGCATATCATTACTAATGATACTGTTGAATCTCACATCGTTTAAACTTTTAATAGCTAATACTGAAACATTCATAGCTTATATGGCTCCATGTATAGGTGTTTTAGTAGGTTTTAGTTTAGGCTATCGTTTTACTAGAGAGAAAATGGAAGGAGTACTAGAGACACTGCTTTGCACACCACTCACTTTGAAAGAATTATGGTTAGGCAAGGTCATAGGTTTGACAATACCCTCTTATGCTACTTCAGTAGTAATAGTGCTAATCTTAACACTTATGAGGGGACTAACCATAGGAGGGGCTATGTTAGCTTACATCTTACTAGCACTACCAATGTTCATAGCTTCAGTTATAGGGCTACTAGGATATCTTCAGTATATTTTAGGTATGAAACAAATACAGGCATTGAACTTTGTAGTTTTCTTCACGTTATTTGCTACACTATACATGGTCATAAGAAGGCTACCGCATGAAAACACAGTGATAACATGGAACAATGTAGGAGCGGCCATAACACTTACATCAGCCATACTAGCCACTACCTACTATTTAGTAACACGTTTAAGTAAGGAGAAAGTGATACTAGAAATAAGCTAAATAAAAATAGTTTTTTGTTAAAAAATCCACCTCTTCGATTCAAAATTGAAAGTATTTTAGAATCTCTAAATTAAACATGCTTTGCAGGGAAAACCTAGCCCTTACTTTTTTATTATTTAAGGATAAAATTCACTATGGAGAATGGTATTCTTAAAGTTAGGAATATAACTTTAGATATATTATAAATCTTTATTAGAAAATTTACTATAATGAAATAATATATGCACTACTAATTATAAATTTAATCATTTTCTTGTTCTAATATTCATATTAACTACCTACATGAGAAAGAGACATTTTAAGAAAAGGATAGTCCAGAAATAAATATATTTTACTAAACTCCATGAAGAGGGAGGAAAGAGTATGGGATTGTACAAGTACCTAGCTAAGCTGTGGAAAAGACCCTTTGAAGGAGAGTTTGGAAAAGTACTGAAGCAGAGGTTGATTAAGTGGAGAAGAGAGCCGAGCATTGTTAGAATACCTAAGCCTACTAGACTGAATAGAGCTAGAGCATTAGGATACAAAGCTAAACAAGGTTTCGTAGTAGTAAGAGTGCGCGTGAGAAAGGGTGGCCTTAGTAAGCCTAGACCCAGATCCGGTAGAAGACCTAAGAGAATGGGCATCCTAGGTCATACTCCTAAAAAGAGCCTGCAACTCATAGCAGAAGAGAAGGCTGCGAGAAAACATCCTAATTTAGAAGTACTGGGTTCCTACTGGGTAGGTGAAGATGGTATGTACAAGTGGTTCGAGGTGATAATGATCGACCCTCACCACCCTGTGATCAAAAATGATCCACATTACGCATGGCTAGTCGGATATACTAGAAAGAAAAAGTATAAGCCGGTAAAATTATGAAACTAGTATCCAGTATATTTATTGAGGCCTTCTGCCATGCAACTGAAGATAAAGATAAAGTACTTTCTACCATATTAAATCTTATACCAGACCCACTTAGACAGGAGATTAAGGGGAATATAAATGTGGAGGCACTATTCGGGTACTATGGTAATCCTATAGAGGTGTTTAGACTCAAGGTAAGCGATAGAGAGAAGGCACAGGATATAACCTCGAGAATTATAGGCTCTCTAGACGACTTAGACTATCAATATCTCCTCGATACTCTTAATATTAGAACTGATAGAAAGGGAAATCTATACTTAAGAGTGAACAAGCAGTCACTTTTAATTGAAAAAGTAGTTATAGATGATGAAAGTGACGATATAGTTAAGATAAAGATAAAATTCCTCCCCCACATAAGAGATGAAGAAGATATCAGAAATGCCCTATACCATCTAAGAAAGCACTCTGATGGTTAGCTCAAGTAACCAAATACATTCTCTGCTCAGGTCGACTATCGTTTCTATATTTCCATCCCTATCCTAAACCCTACTTTTATTTGCCCCATTTGAATATACTACAGTATGTATGAAGACTTCATAAGGGATATTAGAAGTATTGCAGAAAGACTTAAAGCAGAAATAGTGGGTGGCTCTGTACTCTTAGTAACTCATTATGATGCTGATGGTTTAACTTCCGCAGCTATAGTTGCGAGAGCATTAGAGTTCATAGATGTACCATATCATATAAGAGTAGTTGACCAACTGGACGAAAGTACATTAACGGAAATTTTTACTATGTCCTACGATATCCTACTTATAACCGATCTTAGTCTTCATGAAAGTAAAGTGCTAAGCGGCGACAGTTCTTCTAAAATCCCTTTAACTATAGTACTTGATCATCACGAGACTACAAAAAGTATTAAAAAGGATAAAATAATCGTACTGAATCCATATGATTACAATATAGATGGAAGCTCAATGGTTAGCGCTTCTACTATGACATATATCCTCGCTAAGGAGTTTAATAGGATTAATGAGAGATTTTCATACCTAGCTGTTATAGGCGCTTTAGGAGATAGACAGGATGTAGGTAAATTGTATACTCTTGAGGGGCTTAATAAAATCGCCGTAGAAGATGCGACAAGGAGATTATTGCTTAAGACAGAGATAGATCTTAGATTATTCGGACTCTACACCAAACCTTTAATAAAGTGTTTAGAACATAGTATAGATCCCTATATTCCAGGCTTAACGGACGATGAAAATGCGTGCCTTTCATTTCTAAAGAGCATAGGTATCCCTCCAGTCAAAAATGGAAAGCTTAGAATGTATAAAGACTTATCATTAGAGGAGAGGAAAAAGCTTGCTACGGAATTAGTCAAATACTTGCTCTCTAGAGGCTATAGTGTTAAACGAGCTGAACGTATCTTCGGTACCACATACTACCTCCTAAAAGAGGGGGAGAAAAGCCCTTTGTACGATGCTAGGGAATTTTCTGCACTCCTTAATGCTTGTGGAAGACTGGGGAAAGAATCTACTGGTATAGCACTCGCTATGGGCTTTAGAGATCGTATATTGAGAGAAGCTCTAGATGTACTACAGGAGTACAGAAAACTACTGGCTAGAACTATGAATCTAGTGAAAGAACCCGATGAACATGTCAGAATTATTGGTAAGCTTGTAGTAGCAGATCTTAGAGATATCGTACCGCCCAGAGTAGTCGGTACAATAGCCTCTTTAATGGCTCCCCTGTATTCGCGATTCAAAGTCGTAGTGGTATACAGTGGAGAAGATAAACTCAAGATCTCAGTCAGAAAGACAAGTATCAAAGAGAAAGATGTACACTTAGGAGAAATTATGAGACAAGCATCCCTGAAAGTAGGTGGTATTGGAGGTGGTCATCCTAATGCCGCTGGAGCTACTATTCCAGAGAGTGAGATTAAAAGATTCATAAGAATTATTCACAATACGATTAAGTAGAAAGTCTATGATAAAGTTAAGACTTAAGGTAGTATTCAATAGTGACGAAGAGGCTAGACTGATATACAACTCTATACTTCCTGACAATAAATCTGTATTAGGAAAACTCGATATAGTTACTGAAGTAAGAGGAAATATTGTTTTAGTAGAGTTAACATCTATGAGCCCTTTAACTATCAAGAATACTATTAATGAAATATTGATGTGTATGATGACGACACTCCAAGTAGTATCCCGCATTCGCTCCAATTACGCATAATAGAGTTGATTCAGAAAGACATAAACTTCAAATCGAGAATACATTTATAATACTATAGTGAAATAGAGAGTTGATATAGATGTCAAGCATACGTATAAGTAAGGCAGCTAGAGATAAGTGGATGGCTAAGAAATGGTATACTCTATACGCTCCATCATCCTTTGGATTTGCAATGCTGGGAGATGCTCCAGCTAATAGTGATAAACACATGCTGGGTAGAACTATAGAAGTAAGTCTCTATGATATAACAAAGGATATTTCCCAACTACCCATAAAACTGAAGTTCCAAGTGGTGAAAGTCGAGGATAGTAAAGCATTTACACAGTTCAAGGGTTTCGAGTTATCGAGAGATTACTTGAGGAGTTTAATAAGACGAGGTACCTCCAAAATAGATGTTATAAGAGATGTAATAACTAAGGATGGAATCCATCTCAGAGTATTTATACTGGTCATTACAGCTCATAGAGTTAAGAAATCACAGAAACGAGCTATAAGAAAAAAGGCATGGGAAGTAATAGAAGAAAAAGCGAGTCAACTAACATTTGAAGAATTTATACAAGAAGCAGCTTTAGGTCCTATAGCAGCTGAGGTATACAATAGAGCCAAGGTTATCTATCCTCTTAAGAAGGTAGAAGTATCTAAGATTAAAGTTTTAACTAATACCTTTGAAATCCCATTAAAACTACCTCCATCTACCACAGCAACATGAGAGAAGTACTAGAGAAGAATACTATACGAAAGAACTGGACTAGAGTTGATCTTAGAATATGTTTATACTATCCGAGTACTTATGAATCTGGTGTATTAAGCCTCGCACTACAGATACTCTATGGACTCTTCAATAAAAGAGAGGATGTACTCTGTGAGAGAAGTTTTGTAAATATAAGACCAAAGGGCACTAGTATAGAGAGTCGGAGAAGACTTGATCAATTTGATGTATTGGCCTTCACAATCCATAATGAACTAGATTTATCTAAATGTGTAGAGATACTGAGATACCTAAACATACCTATATACTCTAAGAAAAGGAGAGAGGGGAAATATCCTATTCTTATCATCGGAGGACCTGTAGCATTTCAAAATCCTTCACTAATCTCGCCTATTTTTGATGCGATATTCATAGGAGAGGTAGAAGACGTATGCGATCAACTACTCGATGCTCTAAAATTAGCTAAGGAAATAGGTTCAATAGATCCTCTAGCTGAAGTTCCTGGAGTGTATGTACCAACTCTTAATGAAAAAAGAGTGAGGAGAGTGTATACTATAGACTTAAACAAAAGCTTTTACCCTGTGAGACAGGTCATTCCACATGGTATTAGGGTAGCCTTTGGACCATCTTTTCTACTCGAAATTAATAGGGGATGTGGTTATGGTTGTAGATTTTGCCTAGCGGGCTTCATATACAGACCTCCTAGAATGAGGAGCTTGGGGAGAATTCTAGAGATTTTGGACATAGGCTTAAAGCAGACTGGAGTCAATGCAGTATCTCTAATATCCTTAGCAATGGTGGATCATCCACATATAACTGATATACTCGAGGAATTATGTAATCGGAATTTAAGGCTTTCAATTCCTTCTATAAGAGTGGATTCTCTGAGTGAGGAGATAATTGAGCTTATCAGAAAAAGTGGGCAGAAAAGTATAACTATAGCCCCTGAAGTCGCCACAGCAAACTTAGCTGATAAGATAAATAAGGGAATTTATCCAGAAGACCTATTTGAACTGTGTAAAGTAGCACGAACTCACGGGTTTAAGAAGATCAAGTTGTACTTTATGATAGGCCTTCCTGAAGAGGAATTAAAAGATGTCGCAGAAATTGGTAAACTTATTCGTAAAGTGAAAAAAATTGGATTTCAAAGAGTAAGTGTAACTATAAATCCCTTCATACCCAAACCACACACCCCCCTTCAATGGGCTCCCTTCGATGATATAAAGAGTATTATGAAAAAGGAACGTGTAGTTCTCGATTCTATTAAGTCTACTGCAGGTGTGAGAGTGGATTTTTTGAATTGGAAGTTCGCTTACGTTGAAACATTTCTCGCTAGAGCTCCTAAAGCCGCTCATAGTGTAATAATTGAAGTTGCTGAGAAGAGATTACATACCGCTAATAGTTGGTATAAAACTATCACTAAGTATTTGAATAGACATTCCCCCAGTGCTAGAAAAGCCATTCAAGGATACGATCTAGATGATGAACTACCTTGGAATGTAGTAGATATTGGAGTAAGTAAAAGTTACTTACGTTACGAATATGAAAAATATCTTTCTGGTGAGAGGACTGAAAGTTGCTATCTCAAGTGTAGTAAGTGTGGTGTGTGTTCATTTAGTTAGTTTCTTCCATAGTAGCTCCACTATGGTACTATATACTACGTTCAACACCTCTCCAAGATTACCTTTCCCTACTGCACCACCAGCTGTAGTATGTCCACCACCTTCGCCATGAATTAATCGTCCTATGACTGGTAGTAGATCTCTACCTAAATTTATCCCTGTTATCCTATAGAATTTAGGGGTTGATCTAGCACTTACTCTTATACTACCTTTTTTCTCAGCGATAACTATAGCTAGATCCGCCCCCAAAGAGATTATGGTTCTTGCTAAAACTCCTTCATAAGCGCTTACATACGAGAGAGCTACTATTAGTTCTCCAATCCTTATCAACATCATCCTCTGTAGACCTTTAAGTATGGCTAATCTCTCAGACAAATCTGCCTCAGTAGTCGCTAGTGATCTCAGAGCTAATGTATAATCAGCTCCTAATCTCAGAAGTTTGGCACATACTACGAATGTTTTAGTATTTGCGTGGATAAATCTTCTAGTATCATAGAGTATACCTGTTAATAGTAGTGTGGCTAGATCCTTAGGAATATCTATGTCTAAAGCCTCTAGTACTGAGAAGACCATTAGTGAGCATGCCTTAGCCTCTGGCCATATCCATTTGTACTTAACTCTATCCAGTGTACTGCTAGTTGGAATGTGGTGATCTATCACTATAATCTTTTCCCTTTCATGTTCTATTTTTTCTCCTACCTCTCCCAACTGTACTAAGTTACTAACATCTACTAAGATGTATATATCTGCTTGAGGAAGCTCCTTCAAAAATTCTAACTTATCTTCCGTATAAATTGTTGAAAGAACTTTACGGGACAACTTACTGATACCACCGGGAGCTACTATCGTCACTTTAGAGTTAGGGTATAGGCGATTAAGAAGGTAATTAATACCTATAGCAGAACTTATAGCATCGGGATCGGCATCTTGGTGTGTTACTACTGCTATCTCTATAGGATCACGAAGTGATGTTATAATTTCTATTAACTCCCTTAGTCCCATACTACCTAACTATTCTCTCGCTTTTTTAAATTCGTTTACATATAATTAGAGCTATTTCAAATCTATCTGTACTAGGAAACTATCGTGTAGAGTGTACTTCAGGTTTCAGTATTTTTCTTACTTCAACTTCTGCTCTTTCTAACGCCTTATCTAGTACTTCTTCCAATAATTTGTTTACATCTATTTTTCTAAAAGATTTCACTTCTACCTCGACTTCCGCCTTAATAGTTATAAAATATTCTCCGAGGAGTTCTACTTTTATTACTAGATCCTTTATATCATCTTCTCTTAATCTACTGTATAGCTCCTCTTCTATGCTATTGAAAACTATGTTCAATATGTTATCTTTCTCCTCTTCTGTAACCCTTCGGAAGTGTATTTTCTTACGCTTAACTATACTCATTCACTTCTTCCTGTCTCTCCTCTAGCTATTTCTCTTATTTCCTTCTGTACGTCCATTATTCTCTTTCTGAGCATGGATTCCTGTTTATCCAATATCTTTATTCTCTCTTCTATAACCTCTCTCTGTTCTTCTAAATCTTTCTTAAGTTCATTGGGACTTACCGATATGAGTACTATACCTCTAAGCTTGTATGTTTTCACATCGCCTCCCTTGTTTAGGGCTTTATCTATTTCATCTAATGCCATCTCTATTTCTCTAAGCTGTAGATCTAGTTGTTGCTTTCTAAGTACTACTGTCTGAAGTTCTGACTGTAATCTTTGTAGGTTTGCTACAAGTTTCCTAACCCCAGGAGGTAGTTCTTCTATACTTGACATACTATAGACCTCAATCGAATTTACTAAATCAAATATTTAAATAACTATAGTCGAATTAGAAAGGATATCCGTTCTGAGATATTACTACTCATTAAAGAGTTTATTAAGTGTCTCTAAAGTAGCTCCTATGAGCCTTAGGACACTGTTAGCTAGTGCTCTTAGTATAGATAGATCTCCTCCTTCTATCAGTATCACGAGTCTACCGTTATTCTTTAATAAATTTACTCTTCCTCTCTTAGTACGGAATTCTCTAAGCTCTGGAAGAAGCGAAGTGTATAGTACATTAAGTAGATCGGAATTCTCTACTGATAATTCTATCCTTATCTCTCCATGTGGCATTTTCTCACTGGATAGGCTCTCTGTACACTACTCTCTTTATGAACAGCTTAGGACCAGAGGGCTTTAGGTTTTTGGGGTTAACAAATTTCATCACGAATCTCATGTTTATGGAGAGGGTTTCTTCAAGTACTATGAGATTATCGAAGGCTCTAGCTATGGACTTTAGTGAATTCTCCTCTAGATAAAATATTCCTAGGGCTTCTGAGAGACTATGAGCTAGTTCGCTTAGTTCAGTACTCGATTCTGGTGCTATTACAATTGCACACCTCTCTATCTTACTGGGTAAGGATGTCTCATCAAGTTCTCTTATAAGCTTTACTCCTTTTAACTGAATTATGAGAGGATAGAAGTAATAATTCTCTTCGGTCGTTATTAAAAATACTAATCTTCCTGGATTTCCATACAAACCCTTTCCTACTATCAATACTCTTTCAGCACCTAGATCAAGAGCCTTAGCTGCAAGCTCTTCTATATTCAGTTTACCCCTATTAATTCTAATAGCTCCTGGTAGGCTCTTTGCTAGGTCATTAGTTAGGCTCCTCGCTCTTGTACTAGGTCTTCTCGTCGTAGTTATGACTATTTTATACTTCATTTCTTTTTGAGTTCCTCGGGTGTAAAGGTTCTTCCAAGTTCGGTTCTGGGAACCCACGCTCCTCCAGCAAAGGTATAGCCACATTTTCTACATTTCCATATTCCTATGCTTATTCTGATCATTCTCCCCAGTGTGTAGCATTTCGGACATCTGTAAGCCTTTCTTCTCCTCTCTTCTATCATCCTTACTCTCTTTCTCAGTGTAGATCCATATCTAGCCCCATACTTACCTGTTATTCCTACACTCTTTGTTCTTCCCAAGAGCTACACCTCATTACTACTCAGCGGTGTGGGTAACTTGTTTATAAGCTTTCTGGAGATTTCCAATCCCCTTCTCCCTAGATCTATAATTTCTTCTGGTGTAAAGTAACCACTTCCTCCTTTCTGTATTGCCACTATTCTTCCGTCTTTATCATAGCATATGGTTAACCTCGCATCCATTGCCAATTCTTCCTCATACGTAGGATCTACTATTACGTATTCTCCAATCTTTGCAAAAGTAGTAGATAGGGTGGTATTTTCTATAGGCATTGGTTCTTTTTCGTCCAGTATTCGAATCTCATCACCTTCTACATGAACTTTTGGCTTTTTAGTCGTTAAGAGAGCTGATACTGCTGCAAGCATGCAGGCATCAAGTAGATTACCATCGTGGTTGAGAGCATATAAATCCACGTACACAAACCAAGCTCTTCTTCCAGTTATTATTCCCAACTTTTCTAGATCTATTAATTTAGAGCTTCTTATTCCCCTATCTACTACTCTTGAGATCTCTATATCCTCCTCTTTAGGCGGACCGTATTCGAATATGGGAGATGCTAGAGGAATCAACTCAGCATTAACTATGAGAGCACCGGAGGTAGGGGAATCTGGGAAAGGTGTTGCTATATTAAGTTTTACTCCCGCAATGACAAGAGTATTACCTAAGTTGACAAGTGCTGATCCTTCAGCACTATCTATAACCCCTACTTCTATTCTTACGTCTCTGTAATCCATGGGTTTCCTTCCATCTAATCTTTCTCCCTTCTCCAGTAGCGTTCTTATAGTCTTCTGCTTTATGATTGGAATTACATGTTCTATTTTAGACATCAGACCACCTTGTAGGTTTTTGTGATATCTAAATACCTCGATCTAAGTGCTTCCTTCTGCTTTTCATATATGGTACTTATTCCTTTTCTTGCTAGTTTAAGTGCTTTCTCTAATTCCTCGAGTGTGAATGATCCATCACACTGAAGTAATGTTACAGCATTTAGTGATGGCATCATTGCTATCGGCATGTCTCCTTCACCGTACTGATCCTCGAGGTGATTGAGGTCTAGTATAATCCTTCCATCAGCCTTACCTACAGCTACAGCTGCTACGAGATCACGCATAGGTATTCCTGCATCAGCTAGTGCAAGTGAAGCTGCACTTATACTAGCACATCTAGTTCCACCATCTGCTTGTAGTACCTCAATGAAGACATCTATAGTAGTTCTAGGGAACTTCTCTAGTAGAAGCGCTGGTTCGAGGGCCTCTCTTATGACTTTTGATATCTCTATCTCTCTTCTACCTGGTGTAGGACTCTTTCTATCCTTAACGGAAAATGTAGCCATTCTATATTTAGTCCTCAATAGTGCTCTATCTGGTCTAGCTTGATGTCTGGGGTGTACTTCTCTAGGACCATATACAGCTACAGCTATCTTATTACCTCCTTGTTCAACATATGCTGAACCATCAGCGTTCTTTAGTATACCTACTTCAAATCTTAGAGGTCTTAGTTCATCTGGTAGTCTTCCATCTACTCTCTTACCACTATCATCTATTAATCTAATTTTAGTCTTCATATTACTTCTCCCTTCAAGATATTTCTTACCATATCTAAGGCTTTTAGCTCATTTTCAAGCGTTTTACCTAGTATTAGTAACCTGTAATTAGCGCCTAGGATGATATCGCATTTTGCTTTATCCTTAACTTTTTTCAAGAGACCCTCTTTTGACTTGAGTAGTGACCACTTCCACGAGTTAAGCTCTAGAAATAGTCCTCTAGTCGCCTTACCTAATCTAGATTCTCTAATGGTTAGTAGGGGATCTCTTGTCAAATCAAAGGCTATAACTCTAGCTACTATAAGATCGGCTATGTTTAAGTAATCCCTTAGCTCTACCTTGGTTATGTGTACTGGTCTAGAGAAGACTTCTGATAGTGGAAGAACCGCTTTCCATGGAGAGTTAATGTCTACAGTCCAATTAGTTACTCCTATATCGACAATCTTCCCTATCACAATATCCCCCTCTTTGGGTATATAAGGGGTTTTTAGCGGTATAACATCTAATATGTTTTCTCCTCCTCTTTTCTTCATTTTGGGTATACCAACTAGTGTAGCAATCAGTTTGTCACCTATTTTAATTACGTTTGTAGTAGTCTTTACATCGCCTATTCTGACTACCTCTCCTGGTAATACTAACTTATATCTTCTTCTCACTTTTATCACTTTATATGAATTCTTTGCTTAATATCTTCATCTCTCCCTCTCCTTTAGTCAGCTCTAAGAGCCTATTGAGTAAGGCTTCTGTGAGACCCGCTGCTATCTCTAATTCCATACTCATGCTACCATCCGATAAATAGTGAACCCTGATAATTCTTCCCATCTTTGAAAGAGGGCCATAAGCTCTCCCTACGTAGGCTGGTGGTACTTTTACAGCAACCCTAGCCCTAGCTAACTTAAGAGGGAGAATACCTTTGATACGATCTATTACTATCTTAACCTGCTCTTCCACAGGCTTAAAGGGATCTATGGGTGCTTTTGCCTCTTTTATTGCCATTTCGATTCTGAGAGGAGGATGTGGCAGTCCTGTTCTGGGGTCTATAGCATTTCTCGATAGAACTTCTATAATCCTTCTCCTCTTCTCCTCTATAAGCTCGCGTCTTTGTTCAGCTGTCAACTGTAATTCTCCCTCTTTTATTATTCTCGCCGCTACTTCGTATACGTTATCTGTTCCAAAGACCTTTTTTACGTCTTCCATAGACGCTTTTAGTGCTTTTCTCACATCATAATATATGATGTCGCCAACTAGGACTTCCCTTACATTATCTAATTTTCCTGTTTTAAACTGCCATGCCTTTTCAGCATGAACTACTACCTCAAATTTCTTACCCATGTGATAGTATCTTGCAATGACTTCTTTATTGTTCAATAGTTTCACCTTACTTCCTCAATAAGTTTTCTAATTTCTTCTCTCTTTAGTTTTCTGAACTTCATAGTCTTTCTTTCAATTACTGCTATCTCTATATTTTCTACTTTTAATCCACCTTCGATTACCTTATTTAGTGATCTTACTGCTAGTGTTACTGCCTCATCTAAGTGTAGGTCCTTCCTATAGTTCTTTTCTAGTAGTCCTCTAAGTTCCTCAGCTCCAGTACCAATAGCATGTGCTAGAAACCTATAGTATGTACCACTAGGCTCTACATAGATAAGTTGAGGCCCCGTAAAGTCTACTCCACCTATCAGTAGCGCTACACCAAAGGGTCTTACTCCTCCATGCTGTGTATATATCTGAAGTATATCACAGATCTTCCTAGCTAGTAATTCTACTTCAATAGGTTCATCGTATAGGAGTCTATGCACCTGTGCATAGTATCTAGCCTTATCTATCAGTACTCTAGCATCAGAGAACCATCCTGAAAAGCTCACACCTATGTGATCGTCTACTGCTACTATCTTATAACCTCTACTACTCTCCTCAAGAAGGGCCATTGACCTGACTTCTGCTGCAAGTACTATACCATCTTCAGTTTTTATTCCTAATGTAATTGAACCTCTTCTAACAGCTTCCATGGCATACTCTACTTGATATAATCTTCCATCTGGTGACCAGATGGTTATGGCCCTATCATATCCTACTCCCGTTGGAGGGAACACATACATCACCTAGGGATTTTTCGCTCTGTATCTTATATAACTTTTCGATAAGTAGATTAATAGCTATTATTCAATTTAAAGTGCTCTCAACAGTAAACCGACCTTACGTGCCTCTATAGTAGCGAAAACTCTTTTAACGCTCTAGAACTTTCCTTCTCCTGGACAACTAAAGTTATAGTAAGAGCGGCTTAGAGACTTAGGCTAGGAAGTGTTTTTAGGAAGAGAATTAAAGATTCTAATTGCTTTTTTAAGAGTTCCAGTAACTTTAATCGTATGTATGGTGGAATCGCCTAACCTGAGCCCTGCTATGAGTATAGCCGATCTCACGAGGTCGACATATCTATGTGAACAGGATAGTATTCCTATACCTCTCTGTTCATCGTACTTAGCTAGTTTAAAGTGAGATCTAACTAGTCCCATTACTCCATGAAGTACAAGTATGCTACTTATTAATGCTTCCTCTACTTCTCTTCTACTCCAAATCCTATCCTTCTCTCTCGTTTCTACTTTAAACACTAGATATCTTCTTCTGAGCCTCCTCGCTCTTACCAGCACTCTTCCCTTGTAATTTCAGGTAGTCTAGTCTAAAATTTATTACTCATCTAGTAACATTACTCCTGGTAAGATGAACTTATCTGATAGCTTTAATCTATTTCTTTCCAGAATCTCTCTAGGTGCCTTAGTGAGAGCTTGAGCTGCTTTATTCCCTAGTCCTAGAATAGAGATAAAGGCTATAACGTCCTTAGGTGAGAGCATTTCATAGAGGTTAGTAGCTCCACTAGAACATACAACATCTACTCCAAATTCTTCTGCTAATGTCAACATAACATAGTACTTTCTGATAATCCTCGTGAGTGGACGAGGATTTAGCTTTTTTAGAGTTCTTAAGTGACTAAGACATATTTCAAGAGCCTTCCCCTCATTAGCCATGAGTTTTGCTTGGATGGGGCTGAAAAGATACTCATGTCCATGAAAGTTTACTATGTCTATTCTTCCATCTCTAGCAGAGAACCTGGCTGTATTTACATTTTTAGGGTGCGCAACAATTATTTCAAAGTTCCTTCTCTCTCTTCTAAGTACTCTCTTTGCCTGTATGTTTTTATCGAAATATAGATCTAATCTAGATATTACTTCAACTTTTGAATCTATCTCTAATCTATCTCTAGTGCTAATAGATAGACCAGAGACACCTACTCCCTTATAACCTAATCTAAATGCTCTTTCGAGGAAGTTATGAAGGCTCTCAGTATTTGTCACTATACATAGGTCGTAGAAGTCTCCCAAGTCTCATCCCGTTGCTAGACAAATATACTTATCTTCTCTGGCCTATATCTCCAATCCTCTGGAAGTATTCCTCTCCTCTTATAGTACTTAGCTAATCTATAGATCTTGGATTCTATAGCTTGAAGACCTCTTTTAGAATGGTAGTCTTTAGGGTGTTCTTCTAGGTGTCTTCTTACTCTCATAGCTCTCTTTATGAGATTTAGTAAATCCTCTGGGAGCTCTGGATTCAATCCATGTTCTCTTAATATCTGTACTATTTTCTTTCCCGTAATCTGTTTTACTAGGGGTATTCCATATTGGTCTCTTAGTATTATACCTATCATTGAGGGAGGGTACCCACGTTTAGCTAGATCCACAACTAGACTTTCTACTTCTTCTGGAGAGATTTTTAGCCACTCTGGAGCCCCTGTTCTTAGAGGTCTTGTTGAATGTGATTTACCTTTCTTCTTACGCTTCCTCATACCCATCCCCTTATGTATGCTGAGTAGCGTATACCTATCGCTATTTAAAAATGTAACCCGGTTTTAATAACCTAATCGGTACATGCTTATTGTAAGCACTATACTAGTTATCAATATCGTCGTGGCTATTATGATTGTAAAGACTTCGATCTTGAACTTCCTAGATAGGGTCAGCATTGCTCTAATAGCTATTACACCTGTTATGGCTGAGATTACAAGTGAGGTGAGATATAGGGGATTAAAACTCCTACATATTAGTGGACAAGTTAGAATGCTTACTATAGGTGCACTTAGAAAACTAGCTGTAAGAGAGGAGGTGGGATTGAATCCAAGGGTTAGCATTACTGCAAGAGTAACTCCGCTCCTCGAGATCCCCGGTAGTACTGATAGTCCTTGTACTATACCATAAAGTATCATATCTCTCAATGTCATTTCATTAAACTCCTTGATTGTACTTCTCTTCGCCTTTCTTAAGAGGACTGCTATCCCCAATAATAGGGTTCCTATTATTGACATTACTATATTTCCTTCGATTTCACTTATTAATTCTCTAAATATTATATATGTAGGTAGGGCTACTGCTATAGAGAGGAGTGTGGTTATTAAAATAAATCTTAAATAGATATTATTAAGGTTTAACTTAAGTAGATCGATGAAGACCCTATAAAATATCCTCCTATAGTAAGTAATTCCAGCTATAGCTGTTCCTAAGTGTAGATACAACGCTGTATCATAGGCTATCTGCGAAGGAAGTTTAAATAGAATCAATATTACCATGATCACACCACTACTACTCACAGGTAACCATTCAAGCACTCCTTGGACTATGCCTAGTAGTACTGGTAATAGCTCTTCCATTTAGATCGGTTATCTAAAGCGAGGCTAATTATATGTTCTTACCTATCGATCTTTTCCCTATTTCGACAAGAGAGTCGTGCTCTTAGTAGTGCCTCGTGGCTTAGTGTTCATCAGTGGTCGCCTCGCCCCTTCGCGACTCTTATCTCTGGAGCACGAGTTGGATCCAGCCCAATAGCTAGATTACCGTTAGAGTAAGATGCCATGACGTCCCCACTAGAGTATCTGTGAAAACCTGTAGATGCTTTTCCAGCTCATCTATATTATGTGGACTTAAACGGTTAGTTAAATATACCAGCTAAAGTACTCAAATAAATGGGTTCTCAGGGAGAGAAACACTATGACCTATACTATAGTACTTGCCGAGCCTGAAGGCACAGTACTAGTAGGTGTCGTCTCAGGTAGTTTAGCAGTGGGTAGTAGAGTTCCCTGGGCTAGGGCATGCATTGGTGCAGTAGCGACACAAGGATACACAAATGTCACTTTAGGACCTCTTGTCCTTTCCCTATTAGAGAGAGGGTATAGTAGTGAAGAAGCTGTGAATTTAGCCTTAAGTACAGATCCAGAACCGAGTAGAAGACAGCTATTAGTCTTCTCCTGCAGAGGTGATGGTTATGCTTATACAGGTGTAAAATGCCCTCCCGAAAGAGGAGCTAAAATTGGTATAGGTTTCGTCTGTGGTGGGAATATGTTGAACAGCGGTAAGGTAATTGAAGCTATGTACAGGGTATTATGCACTACCTCAGACTTACATCCCATTCAGAGGATAATGAAAGCTCTTAGAGCAGGTCATAATGCAGGAGGGGATAGACGAGGGGATCGAAGTGCTGCTGTCCTATACGCTGAACCTTATAGTAGCCCTATAAGCATTAGAGTAGATTATTCATTAGATCCTTTAAAGGAACTTGAGGAAAAAGTACTTCATATGATGACCTAAATCCATGCCCTAATTATTTTAAATCATAATCGCATTAAGAAAAGGGATAGTATGAATTCATCCATAATAGATAGACTGAAAGAACTTGGAGCTCTTGTAGATAAGTATATGGAGATGGTATTACTAAAGGATACTTCCCCTGCTTTTAAAGAGGCAGTTCTATACCAAGTGAAGGTTGGCGGGAAGAGAATTAGACCTGCTTTGACTATTCTAAGCTGTGAAGCAGCAGGAGGAAACATGGAAGATGCTATACCAGCTGCTGCAGCTATAGAACTGATCCATAACTACTCATTGATACTTGATGACATAATAGACAGGGGAGAACTTAGACGAGGGAAGCCTACTCTCAGAAGGGTTTACAGCGACGTAATAGCCATACTGGTAGCTACGCACTACAGAGAATCTATAACTCAGGCTATTAATGATACAAAGAACCCCTTAGAACTACATTCACTGCTCGCAACTACTATCAAGAGGTTAATAGAGGGAGAAAGACTAGACATACTCTTTGAACAGGCTGGTAGACATGAAAAGTACCTAATAGATCATCGATATCATAGTATCACACTAGAGGATTATTTTAAAATGATAAGGTATAAGACTGCAGAACTGATGCGCGCAAGTTGTCTCTCAGGTGCTATAGTAGCTAATGCCAATAGCTCTACAAAACGTGCTCTCTCGGAGTATGGACTTTACATGGGTATGGCTTTTCAGATAATAGATGATCTATTAGACATATTTGGAGAGGAAAAAGTCTTTGGAAAACGTATAGGTAAGGATATAATAGAACACAAACTAGGAAATATAGTGATATTACTATCACTAGAGGAGATGGATACTAACGATAGAGAGAGGTTATTGAGTATTCTCAGGAAGGATATAGTACTTGAGGAGGATCTTAAAAAAGCTATAGAACTTATAAGGAGGACTACCTCTAAGGAAAGAGCTTATGGACTTGCTAGAGAGTTCATAGATAAGGCTATAAATAATCTGTATAGGTTAAAAAGATCTAAAGCAAGAGATCTTCTAAAAGAGTTGGCCTTGTTCATTATAAAGAGGAAGTGGTGAGAATTTGAACGATATCGGAAAGGAATTAGTAATAGTAAAACTTGGAGGTTCTGCCATAACCTATAAGAATAGACCGCTTACACCTAGAATTGAAGTAATCAAAGGACTAGCATCAGAGATTAGAAAGATCCTTGATAAGGGTTATAAGCTCATCCTAGTGCATGGAGGTGGTTCCTTTGGACACTATGTGGCAACATTACATGGAATAGATAGAGGAGATAGATCATACAGAGGCTATCTAGAGACTAGAATAGCCATGCTAAAACTAAACGAATTGATCTGTAAAAATCTTATGGATACAGAGGTACCAGTGGCACCTATTCATCCCTCCTGTACAATAGTTACTGAGAGTGGAATTCCACGTAGAGTATTCATCGATCCTATAAAGACTGCTATTGAAGTGGGCTATGTACCGGTTCTTCATGGTGATGTAGTGCTAGACGTTAATCAGAGGTACTCCATAATCTCTGGTGATACTATAATTGATCTCCTAACAGATTACTTTCCAGTAGACCTCGTTATCTTTGGTATGAATGTTGATGGAATATATGATAGAGACCCCTCTGATGCGAAAGCTAGACTCTTAACTAGAGTAAATTTAAGCGAATTAGATTACATAAGTGGAAGGATAGGACGTTTTGATGTGACTGGAGGGATTCTCTCTAAGTTAAATGTCGCTAAAAGACTGGCAAGAAAGAAAATAGAGGTAGTTTTCCTCAATATAACAAAGAGAGGCACACTTATGAACTTACTATCTGGAGGTGAAGTTATCGCCACAAGGATCCTAGCTAACGAGAGCTCTATCCCGTGAAACTTTAATATGCAAAATCCATTTGGTGAATGGTCGTATGGGAATGGATGTTGATACTATAAGTCAAGTAAAATGTCCTGAATGCGGGAATATAGTTCCTGAAGGTCGCTACTGTATATTCTGCAGAGCCGACATAACTAATGCAACTCGTATAGTTGCTGAAGAAGAGGAAAAGGAGGAAATAAAAGAGGAAATGAGCCTAGAGGAAAAGGTGAAACTCCTAGAGAAAGAAATAGATAAACTTAGAAAAGATATAGACCTACTGAAGAGAGCAGTAGGACTAATATAGTTCTTTGAGAAGTAGGAAATGGGAATCTAAAGAAAAATGATGAGTACTCCTGGCACAGAAGGATGAAGTTAACTTACCCAACTGATACTTCGATAGTACTCATGTTACAATTTCTCTTCCCTTATCTGAAATCTCGTATTTACCACGTTCTACTCTTCTAACATAGCCGTACTCTTTTAACCACCTTATCTTGGCAGCTATTCTTCTGATATCGATCCCCGTTCTTTCGCCTATATCCCTACAGGTTAAGGTCTTTTCCTTTAGAAGTGTTTTTAATATCTTTTTAGCCACCTCGTCCATAATTTTTTCGTGAGGATTCATAGTCATAGTCCCTACCCATTCTCGTATATAAGTCTCTTTATATTAAAATATTCATTCTAGCTTATTTGATATTGATAGAAGGAGGATGTCATCTCTTTTGTAAAGTATTTAGAAGAAAATAATCAAATACTAAAAGTTTAAAAGAATGTCTAAATAGCAATATGTTCATAGAAGAGAATGTAGCAGTTAGGAATTATATAGAAGAATATCTGAGAATTTCGATGTGTAAAGTGAGATTATCTATATGTAATACTCACTATAGGAATTTATGGGATTAAGACTTGGTAGTCTTCATAGTATCAATAGATGGGCCAGACTTCTCAGGAAAGACCACTATATCCAATATCCTAGTAGAGTTACTTAGGAGAAGACTTCCTCCTGAAGCCGATATAGTCATAAGAAGAACTAAATTACCGTCAAATGAACTAGTTACAGGATCCTTTACTGGTATATTACGTAGTTTAAAGATAGAGATAGCTCCAGAGGAGTACTCTCTAGCTTATGCTCTTGATCATCTGCATTACTACAGGCTGAAGATTAGACCACTAGAACAGTGTACTCAGAAGTTTTTAGTGATCCAGGAGCGCTCGTTACTTACTACATTCATATACCAGGGATTAATAGGAGGAGTGGATATAGGGTGGCTTCGTGAGATTAATAAGTACTGTAGAGCTATACCTCACATTACTTTCATTCTGAAAGTAGACGCGGATGAGCTTGTTAGGAGAATGTACATAGAGGGTAGGGTAGTAGATGCTTTTGAAAGTGAGGATCATATAAGACGACAAGCTTCAATTTATTATGATCTACCTGAAGATCTAGTTGCAGAATTTAACGTAAAGTATATTGATGCTACTAGAGATGCCTTTGAAGTTGCTAAGGAGATATGCAGTATTGTGATCAAAAATCTTAGAGAAAGGGCATGGATATAGTTTCGTTAATTATTTATATTCGCTATTCTCGATATTTTATGAGTACAAGTGGAATTACTACTTCCTCGAAGGTGAGACCTCCATGCCTACCCTTAAGGAATTTAATGTTCTCTTCTGAGGAGTAGGAATATATTGTACAGTACCCTTTTTTCATGAGCATTACGAAATCTCCTAGTCTAGGTAAGATACTATCCATTATCTCTCCTATACCGAATACTCCTTTTTCTATTAAATCTCTTGTTCTAAACAATACACTCTTATCAGAAAATTTCTTAGTATAGACTTTCGTTAGCATGTCTTCATCCTCTACCTTCAGGTATAGAAATCTACTCTCTCCATAGGGAGGGACTATAAGTGATTTTAAAAGATCACTATCACTATCAAGTACTACTGTTTTTTCTTCCTCTACTTCTACTTGTCCATGGTCTGATGTTATGATGGCTAGGCATTTCTCACTCTTACTATTTAGTTCTTTTAATAATAATTCTCTTATAGAGAGTATTATATGTTTAAGTTCTAAAGTGAATTCATGGGATTTAGGACCATACTCGTGTCCTATACTATCAAGAAGCCCCCAGTAGGCTATTATGAGTTGAAACTCTTCTCTTAAAGCTCTTTTGCAGTTGGCTAGCATATCTGAAAGAGAGAGATAAGTCTTTGTTTCACATTCATCCACTATCGCATTAGTAAACGCTGTGTCTTCTAGTCTTTTGTGACCAATTACACATGTCTTTAGTCCTTTTTCACTAAATATCTTTGGAAGAGGCTCAGCTTTAACTAGGATGCTTATGTCTACACCACACTTTTTTAAGCTATCGTTGAATCCTCCTATTATTGGCGCGAATTCTATAGTCTTCACTATCATTCCTAGCTCCCGCATGTATAATCTATATCCTAGAACGCCATGTTCTTGAGGAGTAGTACCAGTATATATAGATGTTAATGCAGTCGCTGTAGTTGTCGGAGCTACCGATGTTATAGGAATTATCGAGGTATCATACTCCTTAATCTTTAGTAGTCCTGCTACCTTTAACATGTATTCATAGTTTAATGAGTCAATTATTATTAATAGAACTTTTTCTAAATCTTCGAAGTATTCTTTATTAATGAATCTATAATCAAGCTCTTTAAGATTACATTTGTAACCAAGTGAGTTCAATATTGTGGGTAATATATTAACTATGGATAGACCTTCATAATAAGGAATGAGGAGATTTAAAAATCCTTTTGCTCTAGAGTTTTCCCTTATCAAACTCAGGGAATTCATTTATCTAACCACCTTAGCCAGTTTAGTAGGCTTATCAGGGTTGTATCCTCTCAGTATAGAGGTAAAGTAGGAGAATAGTTGAACTGCTTTTACCGTTAGTAGTGCCGAGAGATCCTCAAATACACTTGGTATCCTTATGATATTATCCGTGAAATCTATATTTAGATGCTCAGAGACTATCGATATTAAGGGTGCTTTATACTCTCTTAATCTATCTACCACCTTTTTCGAGACTGTTAATGTTTCCTCAGATGGAAGTATTAGTAGGATAGGTGTTGTTTCGTTTACTAACTGTATGGGTCCGTGAAGAAATTCTCTTAACGCAAAACCTTCGGCATGTACCATGGAGGTCTCCTTAAGCTTTAAAGCAGCTTCTAGTGAGACTGGGTAGTTCACACCCCTTCCTAATATAAATATGTGCTCGGCTCTTCTATACTCGCCTGCTAACCTCTTTATATTCTCTTCCTCATCTAAAACCCTATCCATCTTCTCAGGGATTTTATAAAGTTCTCTTATGAGATCAATTCTCTTTACTAGCCTAAAAGCTAGTAAATAGCTGGTCGCTATTTGAACATCATGTGTCTTAGTAGCCGCTACTGCTTTCTCTTCTCCTGCTCTAGTAACTATGGAAATGTTCGCTAGTTTGGTTAGGGTACTCCCAGGAGTATTAGTTATTCCCACTACAAATACTCCGCTCTCTCTAGCCTTATTGATAGCTTTTATTATATCAGACGACTCCCCGGATTGAGAAAAGGCTATAACTGCATGTTTCTCTTTGATAGAGAGAGCCCATAGTTCAAATTCAGACGCAGGTACTGCAGTAAACTGGAGGCTAGTGTATCTAGAGAGTAGGTAGTTCAGGATTAGACTTGCATGAAAACTTGTTCCACTACCTATTATGAAGCCCTTTTCGATTTCTCTCTCCTCAATTTCATCCACTAGTGTCTTGGTCAATTCATCTATTTTCTCTAAAGTGCTTTTAACAGCTATAGGACCCTCTCTTAACTCCCTTAACATAAAGTGTTCTATGCTCATCTTAACATCCATTCTATACACCTATGGTAGATTTAAAATAATTCCTATGGGTTTAAAGTATATTTAAAATAGGACTATAAGGACTGACTATTCAATTTACGGTAGTTTAAATCTCTTCTTTTTAACACCAGCTTGTTTCCTGTCCTCCATAGTCATCTCGTACACTTTTCTAATGACTTCAATCTCTTCTCTAGTAAGCGTTAATCCTCTTCTAGACATCATTCTTCGCTGTGTTTCTATAGCAGACTCTAGAATTAACTCCACAGGTTCTACGCCAAGACTCTTCGCGTATATTGTGAAGGATGGTACATCTTCATACACTATGCCATGAAGGTGTGAGGATACTCCTATATTCTTTCCAGTATATATCTGCACCCCTATGGATGTTTTAACCATGTCGCCTATGAAGCATCCTACCTTAAGTATTCCAGTATCTATTCTCTTACCTCTTATGGTAACTCTGACAGTACCATAAGTATCTTTTAGATCAGAGTTATTAGTAGCAGCTCCTATATTAACCCACTCCCCTATGTACGAATGCCCTATGAACCCTAGGTGGTATTTGTTAGTGTACCCTAGTACTATAGTCTCTTCTAACTCTCCTCCAGCTCTACACACATCTCCTAAGTTACTCCCCTCCCTAATCTGTGCACCTCCCACCACTATGCTCTTCTGCCCTATGTACGTGGGTCCTTCTATTCTAGCCCCTGCTTGAATTCTCGTGTCCTTTCCTACATATATAGGTCCTGATTTCGTGTTGAAGACTACATAGGGCTCTACTTCTACTCCCTCATCTAAGTATACTAGTCTTTCTTCACCCAATATAGCTACTCTCTCATCTACATATTTTGCTCTCCATTCCTTTCCTACATACCTCTCCTCGAGATCCTCCCTTATCAGACCGGCATTCATGTTGACCATATCCCATAGATATTCTGGCATCGCTATGCTCTTTCTAGGTATCTCTACGTGATTTACAATAATCTTCTTGAGCTCTTTAACCTTCTTTTCATCCAGAGGTTTAAGTAGGAAATTCTCTATCTTTCGAGCAACACTCTCTGTAGTCTTTATGAGTACGATATCTCCTCCAGAGAAGACTATTACGTTATCCTTTTCTATAAACTTCTTTAGGTTTTCTCTAGTCTTTTTATTAAGCACAAGCCTTCCATTTATCAGTATAGTTTCTGAGTCCAGTTCCCCCTCTTTATTTATTAGATACTCCTCTTCTTCACTACCGTACTTTAAATTATAGAGATCTTTTAGGTATTCTCGCATATATACACACACTACATCGTGTTCGAAACTCTTCACTATTCTCTCCCTATTAGTTTTAATACCTACTCTTAGATCGTAAATAGGCCTTAGGAGGGAGAGAGGGTAGAAGTTACGTATCTTATGATCTTCAAATATTCCAATCATCATAGAGATCATCACTTTTTCAGTACTACATGAAAATAAATAACTATGCTCTCCCTCTAAAAGAGTAGTATATAGTTCCTATAAGAGCTTTCCATCTTATGCTCGAGTCACTACAGAGAAAGCTCCACTCCTTTGAACTCGATAGACTATATCAGCAACATCTTCAAGCTCTCTATCATGTGTTACTACTATTAGCTGAGATAGACCTCTATGCTTAACTCCTCTTCGGATCATCTTGGTCAATTGTCTCCTCCTAACTTCATCGAGATGTACTGTAGGCTCATCCATCATCATAAAACTTAAAGCTCCTCCAGCAAGAGCCCTTGCTATAGCCATTCTCAGGGCGAGTGAGAGGGCTATTCTCTCTCCACCACTGATAGCACTTATGGGGTATACTCCACCCTGACCTATTAGGTATATATTAAAATCTTCATCTAATTTTACATCATAGTAGTCTAGTCCAAAACAGTCGAAATACTCTTTAGTATACCTCTCTATGATGGGTTTTGCTATATTCCTTATATCCCTCTGAAGTTGATCTTTAGAATAGAGGGCTCTTATCTCTTTGAGCACTTCCACGAGTTTAGTGAGCTTCATGTACTTGTGTTCTAATTCCTTAATATCCCTCCATTCCTTCTCTAGCTCTTCTATCTCACTCTTCACACTATCTATTTTAGACTTCACTGAGCCTACCTTCGCTATAAGATCTTTAATCTTCTCCTCTAATAGTCTCATATTCTCAATCATTTTATTATGTTTATCTTCATCATAATCTAAGAGTTCGAGTTTTTTCATCAACTCTTTTTCTTCTTCTAATAACTTTGACTTTAGATTCTTTTTCTCTTCAATAAGTTTTTTAAATAGATCTAAATTAGCAACTGTTTTGTTTAATTTTTCATATTTTTCTTTTAAAGTAGTTAGTTCACTGATTCTAGCGTCTATAGATGAAGGATCTATATGATACTCGGTCTCCAGGTATTCTAGTCTATTATTTACTTTGTATTCTTCATGTTCGAGTTCCTTTATTTTATCTACTAAGTCCACAGGATCTGCTATAGTTCCAAGCTTCTTCATGAGAATATTGTATTCATACCGTGCAGCTTCTACTTCTTTTAATATGGAGGATAGCTCCGTATATGTATATTTCCATTTATCTAATCCTCTTACCAAGTTCTCTATTCCAGATAGCTCCTCCAGTAAGTCCTTCCTTTTACCTTCTAGATCTAGTATTTCCTCAAGCATTTTACTTATAGTGTCAATTGATACGGAGAGGATATTCTTACTTTCCTCCCTTACTTTCTCTAAACGACTTTCCATCTTCCTCAATTCCTTCTCTATTCGAGCTCGTGAGGACATTGCATTCTTTCTCTCAGACTCCAGTTTTTGTATTATCTCATCGATTCTATCCTCTATATTGGAACTGCATACGGGACATTTCTTAGAAGATAGAATGCCGTGTTTTATCTGTTCTACGTACTCTGCCCTGTATTCTAGCATTCCCATTAGTTTAGTAAGTCTACTAATAGTGTTAGATAACCTGTACTCCTCTTCGTTCAACATTTTAAGTAGGTCTTCATACTTAGTGCGTATTGTTTCAAGATCTGTTTCTTTCCCTATTCCAATTCTATTTAACAGTTGTCTTAATTGCTCTCTCTTACTCTTTAAAAAGTATTCATATTCTTTGAGAGTCTCTTTAATGGTAAGGATTTTTCCTTTTAGCATTTCACTTTCCTTAACCTTTGATTCTATGAAGGATAGCTTTTCTTCGGAGATAGGATATCTATTTAATATTAATTCTAACTCGTGAAGGCGGTGAAGCATCTTCCCGTATTCATCTAATCTCGTCCGAAAGACCTCTAGTTGTTCTTTTATCATTTTCCTCCTTTCTAAAAGCCCCTTGTACTCATTTAATACTTCTAGTACTTCAAGTCTTTCCTTCATCTCTTGTATCTTTTCTTTAGCTTCTAGAATTGCCTTATATTCCTCTTCATATTTTTCTAATTCTTTTTCAAGTGAGTCCTTTTTCTTAGATATTTCTTCTAACCTTACTTTAATATCTATGAAAATACCCTTTTTCTTATCATACTTATCCACTATCCTTTTAATATCCTCTAGTTTATTCTCATGAAGTTTTAATTCTCTTTCAGTCTGTATTAATTCTTCTATAAATCTCTTTAAGTGTTTCTTTTTATTTTCCAATTTGTCCTTTATTTCATCCTTTTTCTTTAACCTATCCTCTATTCCCCTCAACCTCTCCTCGTACACCTTTATTATACTTAACATCTCTCTCCATGCCTTCTCTAAATCGTGTATTCTTAGGAGCTTAGATATCAGCTCCTTTCTCTCATGGGGACGTGCTGTCACTAGTCTCTCTATCTCTCCCTGTCTTATGTAAATAGTACTGGAGAAAATGTTTCTATCTACCGCGATTATTCTCTCTATCTCTCTATCTATTTCTCTCTCTCCAAACATCCTTAACTTTCCATCTACGTATAGTCTTGATGTAACACCTACTCTTTTACCAGTTTTAGTTATCTTTCTGTTAAGTCTATACTGTTTATTACCATGAATAAACTCGAGTTCTACTTCAGCTACATTAGATCCTCTATGGAGGATGTTCTCATAGGTCTTTCCTCTACTAGTATCCTTGAATAGAGCAAAACTTATAGCATCTAATATACTAGTTTTTCCTGCCCCATTAGGTCCTATGATAGCTACTACTCCAAGTGGAAATTCTATTTTAGAGTCTCTGTGGGATATGAAGTTCTTAAGCCTTATACTCTTCAAAATCATTAAGCCTCGCCTTCTAGAGCCTTCTCTATCAACTTGTGTGCGGCTTCTATCTCGCCACAACTGAGTAGATTGAAAAGTGTGTAGGCTAGTTCTGTCTTTTTCTTGTCTTTTAACCTTTTGTACATTAGCTCTTTTATGTTTATGGTCTCCGTACGGATCTCTTGGTGTTCTACTTCCTTTGGTAGGGTCTCGATTCTCACCGTAAGCAGGAGATCAGAGAGCCTTTCTACAAGTATTCGTCGTAGTTGCTGCCAGTCCATATCCCCTATGATTCTAGAGTGAAGTATTGGCTTTTTCCTACTACTATTATACAACTTAGTCACTTCATCTTTGATATTCTCTATTTTTCTTATAAATTCGGTAATTGAGCTTACTTCAATCTCTTTTATGAGGTGAGGTCTAATACAATCTATATCAATTTTTTGTACTTCTGGTATCTCCGAGCTGAGATCTACTAGGAAAGCACCCTTACCATTCCTGAGGTAATCCTCGTACTCGTCCCTGCTAAATACTTCGGTAGAGCCTGAGTAGGCCATCTTTCCGATACCATAATCCATTACCAGTCTCTTGTGTATGTGTCCTAGTGCATAATAGTGAAAGTTTTCGGGAATATCATTTAACACCAATTCATGTTCAAACTTAAGGAATTGCTCTATACCTTGATGGAGTAGTAGTATTCTTCTATTGTAACCCTCTGCCTTTTTAGAGAGTTCTCTTAGTTTCCCTAGTAGAACTTCTCTAAATACCTTGGGAATATATTCAAGACCACCTATGAAAACATCACCTATTACTACGTAAGGTCTACTGCTTCTCAATACTATAGCTCCCAGTTCTTCAAGTATTGCATGGGGTGGAATACCCTTTCGCTTAGGCATATCATGACTCCCTGGTATCAGTACAACTTTTATACCGCGCTCCAAAACCTTCTTAATAATCCTAGCGGCTTCTAAGAGCGCTCGTGGAGTGGGTCTAGAAGAATCGAAAAGATCACCAGAGTGCAGTATTAGGTCTGGATGTTCTGTCATGGCATTTTCTATTACTCTATGAAATGCCTCGTAAAAGTCCTGTTCTCTCTCTTCTAGATTGTACTGTCTATAACCTAGGTGTGTATCCGATACGTGTACTAATAACATACTACCACTCCTCGGTAATTTCCTCGTATTCCTCTCTTAATACTCCTTCTCTATTCATGGCTTTATACCATTCTGAAACCACATCTATATCTCCTCCTGAGATCTTTCCCTTAAATAGATCTACCTTTACTATAGCTGGAACTTTTACCATAAGTCCTAGGATCACTGCCTCACCTATATTGAGTGCGGGAAGTTGCTCTACAAGATCCTCGCTTAGGGTCTCACTAGCCTGCTGTACATACCTCTGATCACTAGGCTCTACTAGCCTCAATACTATTAGGTTATTTGCTTGAGAAAGAGTATCCGAATCTAGTGCTTTAGGTCTCTGGCTGACTAGGCATAGACCTAAGCCGAATTTTCTTCCCTCTCTAGCTATCCTACTTATCCAGTACTTTGAAAGAGTCTCTCTATCGCGTGGTGCAAGTATGTGCGCCTCTTCTAAGACCATAAAGACGGGGAAGTTTAATCCTCTACCCTCAGTTTTGTATCTTTTCCTTCCGAAGAGAATCGTTCTTAGATAGTGACTTACTATTACATCTGCCGCCTCTTCATCTAGGGATCCCAGATCTAACACATTTACCCTACTAAGCTTTAACTGGTAGGTTACAGGTGGTGCTAGTGGATCAAGTATCTCTCCATAGTGCTCTTTTAGCGAGTCGAGTTTATTTATTATGGATAGGATGCTGTGTCTATCTCTTTTATAGTCTTCTATATCTAGAAATCCTCTTAATTCCTCCTCTAGCATCTCTAGAACCTTAGTGGAAAGAGAGGGGTTTTTAATTACATCACTTTTCACTTTTGAATGTGCTTTTCTGAAGTAGTACTCTTGCTTATATGCCTCACTACCTATTCTCATGAGCTTCATAAGTTCTGTAACGTGTAGATTTAGAGGATTTATCCTAGGGAGTAGTAGATTGACTCCTCCAGTAAAGTTGGCATCTACGTATTCAGAGTGCATGTCGAAGATTAGCACTGCTCCTCCTAGTCTAGTTATACCATCAGCTATGACTGCAACTGTGTTCGACTTACCAGCTCCTGTTATAGCTAATATTGCTAGGTGTCTCGTTACCATCTTATTAACGTCTAGGTAAACGGGTACCTCTGGGTTCGATATGAGTACTCCTATCCTTATCCCCTTATCTGTAGGATTAAATATCTTCTTTAGTACGTCTGTACTAGCTCTCTCTACAGCGGTCGCTGGAGGTGGAGGTGTTCTAGGTATTCTAAGATGTTCTACATCTCCTAATATACGTATTCTACCGCGGATATAGTGGTCCTTTGTACCCTCCAGTTTACTTATCTTCTCGACTATCCTAGTATCATTTATCTCATCTCCAAGTGATATGCTTCCCCTAACTAGGTTTTCCACCATTCCAAGTACTACTTTGTTATCGTATTTCAATAGAACGTACTCACCGACCTTAGGAATAGTCTTAGATATGAATAGGGCTCTAGTAGTTGTAGCCTCTCCTATTATGTAACCTATTATCTCAGACATCTCACCACCTCTCTCTTAAAGTCTGTCCTTCTATGCTCATAATTCTCCTTATTTTATCCATATCTAAGTTTGTTATTTCTACTTTTTTATGAACACTAATGAGAGGATAGGGATATCCTTTTACCGATATGGGTTCTAAAATGTTAATAATGTGCTTAATCTCGTCTATATCCCTCTCACCAGGTAACTCTAACCTATACACTCTCTCCCCCTCTTCGAGCCTAAAGTAGAGGACTGTTACTTGCATTTCAAATTCCTTACTGACATCTAATAGCATCATATCTCTGGAAGGAAATCTGATAGTATGTATTTCAGGATTCGAGAAACCACATTTACGAGCTATGCTGTCAAAGACTACAAGGTCTGGCTTTATACTCTTTCTAAATACCCTTCTACTCACAGAGGTTTTAGCGATAGCCACTATACTGTCTTTATATGTATTAATAAGTTCTATTAGCGTATAATAGTACTCTAAGAATTCAAAAAGAGTTTCTAATGCCGTAATTATATCTACTTCTAAATCTTCTTGAATAAGCTCATAAAATAACTCCTTACTATAAATATACTCTTTATTATTATGAACATGAAGCTCCATACTACCCAGGTATCTACTAAGATACTTTTTAAGCAGGGACCTAGGTATATTCCTCACTATATAAGGTAACCTTTTAGAAAAGTGGCTCAATATAGATCCATCCAATAGTAGTACATCCGGGCTTTGGGTTTTTAGGGTTTTAATCGCTAACCTGCCCTCGAGAATGTTCATGTACATTCTGATCCTCTCGATAGAGTACTCATGAGGATAAAGTAGGTCTATATCATTGATCCATTTCTCAAAAACAGTCTTGTTAGTATAGGTTAGAGCTAATGAAGAGACTGCATAGAGTATAAATCCGCGGTACTCTATAAAGTTCATGCTACCATCTATCGCCCCTATGGATTCTATATCCACTGAAGTGGGATTATATTCAATCCACCTCTTTAGAACCTCTCTTTCATCTACACTCATTAAATCCAGCTTATATTCTATCTTATCTCTACTCTCTATAGCACGATAGATCAATTCAGGTAGCACTGAAGCACCTCAGTCAAAAATCATGTTCGTAGAGTTATATCCTAATCGTAGAATTAACTGAAAGTATTGTAGAGATACATGTACTGTATTATATGCATATAGCATAGTAATTCCATTATACATCCACTCACTTGATATTGGGATGCTTTGAGATCACTTGCTCTTTTCTGCGAACTCTTTTAAGCAGTGAACTAGATATTCTACTTCTTCTACAGTATTATATATGTAGTAGCTTACTCTTACAGTTCCACTCACTCCTAATCTCTTATGCAATAAAGCGGCACAATGCTGTCCAGTACGTACAGCTATACCTTTCGAGTCCAGTAGAACTCCTATAGTATGGTGATGATAACCTTTTAAATTAAAGGATATTATACCACCTCTAATTTTAGGATCCTCTGGTCCATACGGTTTAACACTATCTGTGAGTTCCTCTTTAAAAAGTGTAAGTGTATACTCCACGAGTCTCTCCTCGTGTCTTCTCACATTATCCATTCCTATCTTAGATAGGTAATCTATAGCAGCACCGAGTCCTATAGCTCCAGCAATATTAGGAGTCCCAGCTTCAAATTTCAGAGGAGGAAGTTTAAGCTCTATAGAATCCCATTCTACACTACGTATGGCACCTCCTCCCAGTCTATAGGGCATCATATCTTCTAAGAGATCTATTCTTCCCCATAAAACTCCAATACCAGTAGGTGCGAGCATCTTATGACCACTAAAGGCTAAAAAATCCACACCTAATTCTCTCACATTAACTCTCATGTGGGGTACGGATTGAGCACCATCGAGTACTACTACTGCTTCTACCTCGTGTGCTTTTCTTACTATCTCCTTAAGCTTATTTATAGTTCCGAGTACATTTGACATGTGTGTTATTGCTACTATACGTGTTCTCTCATCAATAATCTCTGAAAGAGAGGAGTAATTTAGCACACCACGATGATCTATATCTATATAACTTAACTCAGCTCCTTTACTCCTAGCTAACCTCATCCAGGGAAGAAGATTGCTATGGTGCTCCATCACCGTAGTAACTATTCTATCACCCTTTTCCACATGAGGCTCACCCCATCCCAAGGCCACCATGTTTAATGAATCCGTAGCATTGAGAGTAAATATTACTTCATTAGAGTCCTTAGCGCCTATGAATTTCTTCACTTTATCTCTAGTCTCTTCGTACATTTCAGTAGCTTCTCTACTAAGTGTGTGTACTCCCCTGAATACATTACTATAATGTTCTTTATAGAATTCGCATATCGTATTTATCACCTGTATAGGCTTTAATGATGAAGCTGCATTATCGAAATATACTAGCCGCCTATTGTTAACTTCTCTCTCGAGTAGCGGGAAATCCTTCCTAATCACATATGGATCTAGGCTGTACATTCACCTTCATTATATCTTCAAGTAGAGAGTAAAATATCTATTCAAAGTTGAAATAACATACTATTGATATAGATGCAGAAATTCGAGTAATCCTAAAAAGAGCACTCTAAACAGAGTAACACCAAACATTCTTCTAGGCGTAACCCCTATAGTAGTGAATCCAAGTCTAGCGTACCATAAAACAGAGTTGTCCTTTGGATTGAAATAGAATTTTATCCAATCCAACCAGTATCTTATATGAACACTCCAAAAATGCCACATTACATCATTCAGTAGCCATGTGAGAATAGTAGCTTCCACTATTTCTAAACCTCTGGCTATTAGAAGAAATGGTGCTATATAGGCTATTGAAAGGAAGAGATGATAAGCATCGTTCTTCACTGTCTCTTCTTCCTGTACTTTAAAGGGAGGTTTTATACCCCATAGCTTACCTACCCAGAGTAGGGTTTCGAATATATTTATAATTTGTGAATATATTAATACAAATACTAATATGTACAGGTTCATATTCTATTTTCCTTTTTACTGCATAGTGATAAAGGAATCGTGTACATGTCTTTCTTTATTCCCATTCCTCCCACTCTTCTTCCCATTCTTCTTCCTCGAAGAATTCTTCTTCAAGCTCCTCCCATTCTTCTTCCTCTTCTTCCTCTGGAGGTATAGTCGTCACCTCCTCTGAAGGCATATTACTAAGAGATATATAAACCTTGAGAGATAAAGGGTAATCGATAATCTAAGTACGTTTTCTTATAATATATCTACCCCTCATCCTTATCTCCTTTACCTTATTCAACAATTCGTCAACTATGTCTGGAAAAGTTTCTCTATAACCTTCGATGAAGTATTCAAAAGCCTTCTTAGCCACTCTGTAGTGTGTACTTTCAAGAACCCTTAGTAGTAAATGTACGTCCACTCCCCTATCTTCAAGATAATTTGAGAAGCTCCCTAGACCAAAGTCTATTAAAAAGGGCCCTCTTTCTGTTATCAGGACATTAGATGTAGTCAAATCTCCATGTACTATTCCAGCTCTATGCATAAGCCCTACATAATAGCCTAGTGTGCTGAATAAATTTCTAAGTTCATGTTGTTCCATGCTATCGATAACATTTCTAGCTTTAACGCCTTCAATATACTCCATAGTTAAGGTACATTTTTTCAAGTCTACATCATAGAGTACTGGTACTGCAACTCCTATTTTATGAGCTTCCATTAGTAGCTTTGCCTCGCTTATTGTCCTCTTAGTTCTGAGAAATCTATCAAGTGTAGGATGTCTGTATTCTTTTCTTACGCGAATCTTCATTATTGCTGGTAGACCATACCAGTCTATTTTCACGAGAACGGCCTCTGCTCCTATACTGATTATCTTATCTGAGTTCCTTATAGTAGTAATACCATGGAATGTCAATCTGTTCCACTCTCCATTTAGGCCTTATGAAACTGTTTTCAAGCTCCATAGTGATACCATATTTTAACTCTAATGCTCCCGTAAGTGCTATCATAGCACCGTTATCTCCAGCATACTGAGGAGGTACTACTCCAAACTTGGCTTTGTGGACTTTAACCATCGTCTTCAACATTTCAGTAAGCCTTTTACTCCTAGCTACACCACCCGTAAGTACCACCTCACGCTTCCCCGTGTGTACTAGTGCTCTCTCGGTTACTTCAACCACCATAGCATACGCTGTCTCTATTATACTCATAGAGATATCTTCTATTTCAGCACCCTCTTTAACAGCTCTCAACGCTGCAGTAAGAAGTCCGGAGAAGGAGAGATCCTGACCTTTAACCGTATAAGGTAGTTCTATAAACTCCTTAGCCTTATCCGTGATCTTCTCTAAGATAGGCGTTCCTGGAAATCCTAGCCCCACCTCTCTAGCGAAGGTATCTAAACAATTTCCTAGTGATATGTCTAAGGTCTCTCCGAAGACCCTGTATCTACCCTCCTCATACGCTGATATCATAGTATTTCCTCCAGAGACGAACACTATGAGAGGATCGAAGAGCCTGGTTGAACATCTAGCTATTTCAAAGTGTGCTATAGCGTGGTTGACAGGTATAAGTGGTACTGAGAGTTTGTACGAGAGGGCTCTGGCTATAGTAGCTCCTACTCTTAGACATGGACCCATTCCGGGTCCTAGGGCTATAGCTATTCCTTCTATATCACTAAGCTTAACACCGGACTTCTCTATCGCTCTACTTACTACATTCGCTGCTACTTTGGCATGATGTTCTGCGGCTTCTCTAGGATGTATCCCTCCAGCAGTCGGTCTATAGATGGAGTTCTCGTTAGCTAGTATATTAGCGTCATAGGCAGCAATACCCACACCAAAGGTATGCGCGGTACTCTCTATACCTAGTACCACGGGTAATTTCGTGAGCTCTCACCTCTTAATGGTATTGATATTATTCTGTTAGAGGAACTCTGTATATCCACATTTTCCACAAGCCCATCTTTCAACTGGTCGTTTATGGTGAGCCATTATAGATCCGCATCGAGGGCATTTCTTATTCTTTAATCTGATCTTCCCAGTTTTGTAATCGTATTCATATAGCCTATGTACTTGTGCCATTATCCCTTCTCACCCCTCCTATCCCTCTCTTTAATGTACTCCGGTTCTAAAGCTTCACCTCTCTCTTTGTCAAAATATATGTGTGCATGGACTTCACTCATGCATGAGCCATATATAGTTTCTATACGCCTGACATAAATATTTTCGAGGGGTACATTAAACATTTTTGATATTATCCCCTTTACGTCTTTTCTTGAGGGTGTACCTTTAAATTCATGCTTGATCACGAGTTTTATCTCCCTTCTCCCTAGTAGTTTATTAACCCTATCCTCCTCGATCTCTACTTTGTATGGCCTTTCCATAGCTCTTTTCCTCATACACATCGCTTCAATCGTATGTTTTAAGCTTTTCCTAGATCGATTAAACTAAGGGTATTTTATACGCTCTTATATCCGGTCTACCTCCTCCACGAGTTTGTATATCAAATCACAGTATTCTGTGTCCACCATAGACGGTTTCATTTCAAGTCTCTTCACTATTCTTTTGAAGTAGTTTTCGAAATTCGAGATAATGTTAGACCTATTATACCCTCCTTTATAAGCATACTCAATGGCCCTGAAAAAGATGCGATACCGTAAAGCTGTCGGATATTTTAATTCCTCTTTTTAAAATTCTCTCTATCATTAGCTCGTTTATGAGAATTTTAATAATAAAACTTATTCGTTAATAAAAACAATTTGAGCTTAAGTTGTAAGCATTACAGTATTTCATAGTGTAACTTTTTAGTATCATTTTGCTTAAAGATAAAATGGAATGGTGAAACATAAGTATGTTCCATGGCGTAGAGTACGAGGATGGGTTTGTATTAGATGTGGCTCTTGCTGTAGGAACTTTCTCGTAAGCCTGACTCCAGGAGAAGCCATGTACTATAGGATCAAGTATGGACCAGTAGTTATGTCCTTGGGTAATAAGTATTACCTTCTTCCAAAGTACGATGGAACATGTATCTTTCTACATAATATTGGTAGTGGATTATACAGTTGCCTTATATATCCTGAAAGACCTAGAGTATGTAGACTCTACCCATTTTATATAGTTGAAAAACCCTTGAAATCCTTAGATAGTAAGGAAGCTGCGTATAGGTATTCGGGTAGAACAGTGTACGTCTATATTGACGCTACATGTAGTGGTGTTAATAGAAGTAATAATATCCGATATGTTGTGAAAAAGGCTGTTGAACTGTGGACTCGTATTAAAGTACCCTAGTCACCTAGGAACTGCTCCTCTTCTAATGTACTCTAGATTGAGCTCTAACCTCTTCTTCATAGCCTCATCTAACTTACGCTTATAATCTTCTCTTGACATTAACAAGAGAACAGCCACTATGTGAGAACACGATCCCCTTCTCCTATATCCTTTACATGTACATCTAAACTTACCTTCTTCTATACTAACGAAGTACTTACCATGATAACCCATAACGTAGAATAGTATTTTACTCACTTGGTATACTCTACCCTCACTGATGAGCCTTTCAGCTTTCTCTAGCACTTTATGCGTGTACTTTGAATCTAGGGCTTCCTTCGACATAACCTCTATATAATAGACTAATAGGGAAATATAATAGTATCTTAATGGGGTGAGAGTAGTGAATGTTACATTAATATCTCTGGGAATAGCACTCTTAATAAGCGGTATCCTACTGGTATTTGTATACATGTTATTCGTCGTTCTATCATCTATTAGAGAGAGACCTAAAGTGGAAGATAGAAAAGTTAGAGGTGGGGCCTTAGTTATGGTTGGTCCCATACCGATCATATGTGCTACCGATACCACTATGGCTAAACTACTGGTGATGATAGGAATACTCATGTTACTAGCACTGCTTGTATTCTTACTCGTCCCACTACTTGTCTCATGTTAGCACTACTCAATGGATTTTTAGATAAGTACGTGAGTCAGACTAAAGTTTAAATCAAATTGGTACATACTTCTAGTGGGATATTTATGAGGCATACTGTTGCACTAATATTATGCGGGGGAGAGGGTACTAGACTTAGACCTCTAACCTTCTACTTTCAAAAGACCATGTTACCCATAGGCTTAAATCAAAAGCCTCTTCTAGAGTATATAGTCAGACTATTAAAGTATCATAGAATTAATGACATAGTGATGCTAGTTGGATACAAGTATAAACAAATTATCAACTATTTCGAGGACGGTAGTAGATTTGGAGTACATATTAAATATATATGCGATGATCCTAAGTTCCCTGGGACGGGCGGGGCCCTTCTTAATGCTCTTAGACAAAATGCCTTTAGTCCAAAAGATACACTACTAATCTACTATGGTGATATATTATCCAATATCAACCTAACTGAAATGCTTAATCTTCACTATAAGACAAATGCGGCATGTACTATAGCTTTAGCTAGAGGGTATAGAGTTAGAGTAGGTGTTGCTGAGATTAAGGAAGGGAGGATAATAAGACTTATAGAAAAGCCCTCCCTCGACTTCCCTGTGACTATAGGAATTTTGGCGATTGAAGGACGAATTATAGAGACTCTACGTAAGAAGGGTTCATTCAAGAGAGGTATAGATATAATGGGTGATATAATTCCAGAGCTAATAGATCAGGGTTATAAGGTAATCCCATACATAACTAATGCCTTTTGGTATGACATAGGTTCTACTGAGAGATACGAAAAGCTTAATCATGCAGAAGTGAATCACTTATTCGAGTTTTTATTCGAAGACTCTCAACGATAACCTTCTCTACAACTTTACGATAGTTTAACCTATATTAGCTAGACTACTATATCCATGACTAGCCAATATGAACTCTTTTTCATGGGGAGGAGGAAATAGATCCGAAATGTATAAGAAGAAGTTATCCTTGGATAAAGGAGATAGTATGGAGACTGAAGGAATAGAGCTTCAGATAAAAGTTAGAGATCTACTAAAGTTCATAAAATACCTTTTTAATGCAGGAATTAATGTAATACCCATCTTTGAACAACATCTTCCGGATGGTTCTAAACTATCAATATACGAACTGATTATGGGAGACAATTATATCGGAGCAATCCAAGTAAGATATATTGACAGCTATTATAGAGCCTTTCATAGGATCTTCACGATAAGAAGTACGCCTAGGTTCGAGGCAAAGGGTGATGAGGTGAAGTACAAGTACTGGGCAGTTCCAGTAGAGCCAACTATTGTTAAGCTTGAAGGAATTTCAATTGAAAAACTTCTAAACATTCTCAGTAGGTATGTTGACGAATATCCAAACCCTGAAGCTAAAGAGACCTTGGAGATATATAGACGAAAGAATATAGGTTTTTAACCTTTCGAGGTCAATTCCTCAAGTATTTCTTTTGCTCTAGCATAACTTATTTTACCTTCCTCGATCATCCTCTTAGCTATCTTATCCACTAGGTGTCTGGGGGCCCCGACCATTATCGCTATGTTCCTAGCATGTAATCTCATATGCCCCTTTTGAATTCCTTCAGTGGCTAATGCCCTGAGAGCTGCTAGATTCTGTGCCAGACCTACTGCACCCATAACTTCTGCTAATTCTTTAGCAGTTTTAACACCGAGGATCTTAAGAGAGATCCTAGCCATTGGGTGAACCTTGGTAGCTCCACCTACTATACCTACGGGCATAGGCATTTCTAGAGACCCTACAAGATCTCCATCTTCATTCTTTTCCCATATACTGAGCGGCCTATATCTACCATCTCTAGCGGCATAAGCGTGAGCTCCAGCTTCTATAGCTCTACAGTCCTGTGCAGTAGCCCTAGCAACTGCTATAACTCCGTTCATTATGCCCTTATTATGTGTAGCTGCTCTATAGGGATCAGCGGCAGCAAATGCCCATGCGTATAGTATACCTTCTACTACCTCTTCTCCCCCTAGTACATCCTTCCTGACTTTTGTCCTCGTTCTAACAATCCTTTTATCGGCAAGGTTGGAGATTATCCTCAGGTAGACTTTGCCGCCGGTGAGATCTTGTATATAAGGTGCTATAGCTTCACACATAGTGTTCACAGCATTAGCACCCATAGCATCCTTGACATCCACTAGGAGATGTACTATAAGCATGGTCCCTAATGGGGATTCTATAACCTTAACCTCTAAGTCTTTAGCTCCTCCTCCAAGCTTTACTAGTATTGGATCCTTTTCATTGGCTATCTCGAGAATTTGGTCTCTATGCTCTAGTATGAGCATCCTCTTATAGAAAGGATCATGTACTTTAACTACTTGAACTTGACCTATCATAATGGAGTCAGTAGCTATAGCATTTATTCCTCCACTCTCTCTTGTGAGTTTAGCTGCATGACTAGCGGCGGCCACTACAGATGGTTCTTCAATAACCATAGGGACTATATAATCTCTCTTATTTATTAGGAAATTGACCGCTACTGCTAGAGGATATGACATAGTTCCTATCACATTCTCAATCATCATATCCGCTATCTTAGGCTCTAGATTACCCCACTTCCTAAGAAGTTCTATATCATCCTCGTGAAGTGACGCGAATTCTACAACCTTTCGAAGTCTTTCTTCTATAGGTAGTTTGTAAAAACCTGGTATTCTAGAGGTCCTCATGTGAACACCTAATGCTAATTATACTCAAGGAAATATATAATATCTTATATGATTGGAGCACAGAATACAGAGAGATCGAGTGTTGTCCTTAAGTAGGGTTTTATTTTTCCGGTTTATTTATTAGAAAGCGTTTGAGTTCGATTTAAATCTTGTATATAAGGTTATCTTCTCTTACTAGAGATATTTGCCTGACATGTAAAATCAGGTTTTCCAGTTCATGTAAAGTTCGTTTATAAGTGTTCTTGAAAGATCCCTTGAATGTAGATCTACTACTTTCACTTTACTACTTATCTCTTCAGCTTTTGATCTCTCGATACTTGATATTAGATATATTTCAGCACCTCTAAGAGATCCATTTCCTATGAATACTATGTTTTCAGATTCTACTGGAGGTAGTAGTCCTATCTCTGTGGCATTTTCAGCATTAAGCTTATATCCGAAACTACCAGCTACATAAACTTTCTCTATATCTTCTATGGTAATATTCAGCTTCTTCATGAGATTTTTACAAGCTAATTTAAAAGCAGCTATTACCAGTTGTAATTTTCTTATGTCCTTCTGAGTTACCACTATATCTTCACCAGTATCTGTGTTCTCACTCCATTCTACTACGTACTCTATGACTCCATTACGTGATCTTACCCTCTCTGAGGTTCTTTTAATAAATTTCCCACTTCTATCTACTATACGATATCTTATTAACTCCGAGAGGAGATCTACATAACCTGTTCCACATATGCCCTTTGGCTTAACACCTCCTATGACTTCGTACTCTGGGTTCAGATCACTACCTAATCTTACGCTCTCTATAGCTCCCTCCACTGCTATCATCCCTGAAGATATGCCAACTCCTTCGAAGGCTGGTCCGGAGGGTACTGAAGCTGCTACTATTTGATCACTCGATTTGACTACGACTTCTCCGTTGGTTCCGAAATCTATTAAAATCGCACAGTAGTCCTCTAATATACCTGAGGCTAAAATATCTCCTACTACATCTCCCCCTATATAACCTCCTATTATGGGAAGAGTGTGGACAAGTGCCTCGGGATTAACGTTAAGTCCTAGATCTTTAGCTCTACTAGTAATCCCTCCTAAAAGAGGAGGTTCGAAGGGGATGGTACCGAGCGTCAATGGGGGAATGTCTAGTAGTATTGACGTCATTACAGTATTGCCTGCTATTGCTACTTCATACAGTTCATCTGAGCTTACTCCTATCCGTACAGTAAGCTTATTAATCAAGGAATTTACTGTTTCCAATATAGCTTCTCTGAGCTCATTAAACCCTTTTATGCTTGTAGAGTGCTTTATTCTACTTATTATATCCTCACCATACTTTATTTGAGCATTAAGCATTGATAGTGTACCAAGACTCTCTCCAGTAGTCAGGTCTATTAGTGATCCCACTACCGTTGTTGTACCCAAGTCGATACCTAATCCTAGAGCTCTACTAGTCTGGGGTACATCGAGCACATAGCCGTCCTTAGTCAATAGTAGTGTAAGTGTGTCTCCATAGTATAGTCTCCTGACGATCTTTCCTAGTACTTTCGTGCTTAGACCTCTAAGCTCTATACCTAGATTTTTAAGTGCTCTTTCGAGATTTCGAATTACGGGTTCTTTAGTCCTCTTCAACATACCTAAGGGTACTATGCGTAGATAGGGATCTATCTCTACGTGCCTACTAATACGATCTACTGCTCTTATACCCTTAAGAGCGGGAATTTCTATTTCAAGATCATCTAATACTCTGACTCTACACGCTAGTCTCCAACCTTCTTCTATTTTATTCTTCAGTAGTTCGATCTCAGCCTTAGATGGGGGCTCTACTGACCCTTTCAATACTCTTATCCTACAGGTTCCGCATAATCCTAGTCCTCCGCAGGAAGCTCTAATGGGTATTCCTAGTTCTCTGATTGCCTTTAGTAAGTTGATTCCTCTAACTACCTCGTATGGTATGCCATTGATCACTAATTTTACTTTCTCCATGGACTATTCCACTCTTTCTGAGTTCCAATTGCTGGTACTAACAGGTAGTATATACACTTAATCCTTGGAATTGCTTAGACATTATCAAAAAGTAGTTATGTTGTCAGGTCTAGCTTTCCCTCTAGTACTTTCTCGGTCTCTTCCTCTGTGAGTGTAGCATACACATCAGTCCTATAATGCCAGTCGAATGCACACCATCTATAGACTTTGACAATCTTACCTGCTAGGTGTTCAGGTAGTTTTTCGTGTGGTGTTCTCTTACTGAATCCCACTAGTTCTATATGAAAGACGCATTTTTCCCATTCTAAACCATTCTTATCTATTGACTTTTCTCCAAGTCTATCTATTTTCCTTACAATACCTCTGAGGATTCTCATGTCCTATCAGTAGCCCTAACGCTCACAAGTAATTTATCTTTTTCCGAATTAGTTTATATAGTTCCTATAGTAGAACTCATGAGTATGAGAATAAGAGCTGAGTGTATACCATGCATTCTCACTGTGAGGATGAAAGAGATACTCGAGTCCGGTCTTCCAGAAGAGGAAAAGATGAAAGCTGTAATAGAACTATTAACTACTTTCGTTAAGCATATAAACCCAGAAATTTCTACTATAGAGCTAGCTAGTAAAAGCTTTAGTCTAATTAAGAGACTTTTAATGAATTCAGATCCATATAAAGAGTACAAGTCGAACTCTAATAGTGTTGTGGAGTCACTCACTCCAATTATACTATCACGTGTAGAGAACCTATCTTTGCATGAAAGACTAAAAGCTCTCTTCATCATATCTATAAATGCTAATATTCTCGATCCAGGAGCTCCTCCCTTTACAAAGAACTTAGAGCAACTGAAGCTAGGGCTATTAGACGATAAGCTGACATTAGACGATACTGGGAGAATACTGAGCTTAATAGAGAAATCTCGTAGAATTCTATATATCTTGGATAATGCTGGAGAAGCTGTTATCGATAAATTGATCATCAACGAACTTGTAAGCACTGGTAAAAATGTCATAGTATTGGCTAAAGGTGGGGCCTACCAAAATGACATAACTTACGAGGAAGCTCTTGAGATGGATTTCGGTGAAGTAGCTGAAGTTATGAGTACAGGAAGCGACCATGCTGCAGTACTACTGGATAGGGCCTCGAGTAAGGTTCTCGAAGTGATCAAATCGGTGGATCTAATAATAGCTAAAGGTATGGCTAATTATGAGGCCTTCCTCTATACACCTCCTCCCACTCCTGTAGCCCATCTATTCATAGCAAAATGTAAACCAGTTGCTAGTACTCTTAACGTTCCTGTAGGCTCTAAGATAGCACTACTTAGACTTTGAGTTTCCTTCAGTACTCTTACGTTTTTTAAGCTCCTCTTCTATCCACTCAAGCTTACCTAGAAAGGGTTGTCTTGAAGTTAATCCTATCCTCAATCCCCTGGTCTTCTCGAGCTCCATACTTATACCCATTATTCTAGCCCTAACTATATCTCCCTTTCTCAAGATTTTTCCGCTCTTCATCCCTATGATAGCTAGTTGTCTTCTATCATAGGTAAATACATCATCATAGACCTGACTTTTATGCATAAAGCCATCTATGGGTCCTATTCTCACAAAGGCGCCTACTTCCTCTACCATGGTAACCTCCCCTTCCACGACTTCATGTAGTAGCGGGGTATAGACCAGTGCTTTGAATACTACTGGGTGGTATAAAAAGGGATCTCTTGGTACTATTCTACCCAACTCTGATACCTCTACATCTAAGATGCTTATGATAAAACCTATACCTGGTATTATCACACCTTCATATTGATCTCTCAGTATTTTGAAAGTAGTCTCTTTCAGAGGCCTTCCAAGCATAGAAGGGGGAATTTTCACTACATCCTTAAGCTTCATCAATTTAAACATAGGGGGCCCCTCTTATGACTTCGTACTAATATGAATAGTATTAATTAAGCCTTTCGTATAATTAAGCATGAAGTCTACCTTTATAGTCATCAGAATACCAGTTAGGACTATAAAGTTCTATCATATAAAAAGAGTCGAGGTGTGGTAATGTGCGCGTGCATGAAGGTGATACTGTTCTTCTCTATAGATCAGCTAGAAGAAAGTTTATAGTTAAGGTGAAGAGTGGGGAAGAGCTTCATACTGATCTGGGGGTGATAAAACTATCCGACATTATAGGTCTACCTTACGGATCTAAGGTTAGGACACATTTGGAAGAGAAGTTCACCGTACTAAAGCCTAGTATACTAGATATAATCTATACTGGTTTTAAGAGAAGGACTCAGGTAGTATATCCAAAGGACGCTGCGTACATAGTACTAACCTCCTCTATCTCGAGTGGGAGTAGAGTAGTAGAGGCTGGAACTGGTTCCGGTTATCTAGCAGCAGTACTCGCATACTTTGTAAAACCTACGGGAAAGGTTTATAGTTACGAAATTAGAGAAGAGTTCTTAAAAGTAGCTAGAGAAAACTTGGATTCTGCGGGCTTACTAGACTATGTTGAACTTAAGTTAAAAGATATAAGAGAGGGGATTGATGAAGCTCAAGTAGATGCTGTAGTATTAGATCTACCAGATCCATGGAATGTAGTACAACATGCAAAGAAGGCTTTAAGACCAGGAGGTACACTAGTAGCATTCATTCCAACTGTCAATCAAATCGAAAAAATTTTCCTAGCACTAAGAGAACAAGACTTTATAGACATTCATGCTGTAGAACTATTACTTAGAGAATATAGAGTGGAAAGGGGCAGTACTAGACCTAAGACTTTAATGATTGGTCATACAGGTTTTATAGTATCTGCTAGAAATCCCTAGCTGGTGACCTTTTGGGAACACATTATTGCGAATGGACAATAACCACACTCCCAGGTATATCTAGGAGCTGTTCTATCGGATAGTAGTGATATGACTTCTTCCTCACTTACTCCCTCTTCAATCTTATACTCTGCTATTCTATCTGGAGTAAGGTATAGAAGTAGCATATAGTCTAAGGAGAAAAGCCATAGATAGAGTCTACACTGTTGAATGTGATTCTCGTGAGGTATTCTAGTATCCTTTTTAGAAGTCTTGATTTCTATACCTATTTTCTGATCATCGTTCCTCATAATCACATCTACTCTACCCTTCACTATAACTTTCCTATTACCTATTACCAGTTCTTTACTATTCTCAATTTCCGCTTCTATTTCGAATCTGTGAAGATCCGCAGCTTTAGCTCTCCTAAGGACTTCAACAAGTCCCATGTGTATCAAATCGCCTATGATGAAATGTGGATTGTAGATACTAGCTTCAATAAGTTCTGGGTATTTTAGTTCGAACTCTCTCTTCAGAGGACATCTACATAGATCCGTGATCCAGTAGACTTCAGGTTCCCTCTTATGTTTCTCCAATTCCCTATGTCTCAGTTCATAGAGTAACTCTTGGATCATGATTAATACCATGTATACTTCTTCGTAAGGTAATTTAATTTAATCTCTATTATTAAGTACGTGCAAGTGCAAAATGAGCCTTGTATAATCTAGGGTAGACTTCTCCTCTCTTTATAAGCTCCTCATGAGTCCCCTCCTCTACAATTCTCCCATCCATGATTACTAAAACCCTGTTAGCTAGTCTTAGTGAGGATAATTTATGGGCTATTATTATACACGTCCTGTTTTGTAGCACTCTCTTTAACACTTCTTGTATCGTAAATTCACTTATGGGATCTACACTACTTAATGCTTCGTCTAGTATTAGTATACTCGGCTCTGATAGTATTACTCTTGCTATCGATACTATTTGCCTCTGCCCTACAGATAGGTTCTTCCCACCCTCTACTACTTTTGTATCATAACCTTCAGGAAGCTTCAGAAGGAATTTCTCTAGGTCTAGTTTTTTAAGCTTCTCTCTTATCTCCTCAGTGCTCATGTGAGGTACAGCTATTTTCAGGTTATCCATTACAGTTCCTGAGAACAATACTGGTTCCTGAGGTATTAGACCTATGTGCTTTCTAAGCCAACTTAACTCTATCTCCCTCAAATCCACTCCGTCTATCAATATCCTTCCTTCTTGTGGTTCATAGAGCTTTAATATCAGATTTGCAATAGTAGTCTTACCGCTACCAGTAGGTCCTACTATGGCTACGACCTCTCCTCTATTCACTTTAAAGCTGAGGTTCCTTAGTACTGGTTTACCTGGTTCATACCCAAAGGTTACATTCTCGAATGCTATATCTCCTCTTATTTTAATCCTTTTAGTTCCTTCTCTCACCTCTACTTGAGTATCTAGAAGATTGAAGATCCTCTCTAGAGAGGCTAGTGCAGATTGAAATGATCCATAGAACATTGTGAGCGTAATTAGTGGTCTAAAGAGCATACCTACATATCCGTAGAAGGCGGAAAGTGTGCCTATTGTGATCTTCTCAACTCCTACGAGGTGGCTTCCGTACCATAGGATAAGGATATAACACAGTGCTTCTATCAATCTTATTACGGGTCCCATAGAACCTACTACTTTTGCTGCACTGATACTACTAGTAAGAGTTTTCCTACTCAATCTCTGAAATTCCATTACATTGTCAGTTCTCCTATGTATAAAGGTATGTAGAAGCAATACTCCAGATACATCCTGTTCTATTTTACTAGTAACCTCAGCAATACTCTCTCGAACCTTTCTGTAGATTTTCCTAGCTCTCTCACCCCAGATGAATGCTATGATCACAACTATTAGTACTGTAATGGCTACTATTAGTGTCAGTTCTATAGATAGACTGAACATTATGAACATAGCTCCAGCTATGAATATGAAATCACTGAGTACATCTATGGCACCAGATGCCAGGATCTCACCAATACTATCGACATCGTTCATAATCCTTGACACTATCTTCCCGGTAGGTGTTCTGGAGAAATAGTCTAACTTTATTGTTAGAACATGTCTATAGAGTGAATTTCTCAAATTAAGCATAAGTCTTTGACCAATTAATGGTACTAGGTAGGACCTCGTGTAGTTTACAGCTAATCCTGCTGTAGCTACTATGATGAATATTATAGCCGAGTTGACTAGGGAATTTATGTCTCTTATCACTATGGCATCTACAAAAAGTTTGGTTATGTACGGTATCATTAAGTTTAGACATATGCCTATAATGGATAGAACTAGTAATAGTATTAATGAGTACTTGAAGGGGGATAATAGTACTAAAGTCCTCTTGAATAGATATTTAAGGGGTAGCTTTCTCTTCTCCTTCTCTTTTTGAAGATATCTTACTATATGGTATCCCATGCTATGTTATCCCCTCACGAAGTTTTCCGAGTATTCTTGAGTACATTCCTCCTCTCTTTATAAGCTCCTCATGAGTCCCCTCCTCTACAATTCTCCCATTATCCATGACTACTATTCTATTAGCTAATCTAAGTGTAGAGAGCCTTTGCGTAGTGATGAGTACAGTTCTACCTTTGAAGTACTTTGTCAGTGCATCATAAATAGCCATCTCAGTCTCACTATCTACTTGTGATACAGGGTCATCCATTAGGATTATCTTTGGATTTAAGAGTAATGCTCTAGCTATAGCTATCCTCTGCCTTTGACCTCCGGATAGGGTTATTCCTCTTTCCCCTACGGGCGTGTCATATCCTAGGGGAAGAGAGCTTATGAAATCGTGTATGCGAGCCATTTTAGCTACTTCCGTTATTTCTTCGGGAGATACTGTGGGTTTTCCAAATGCAATATTATCTTTGATACTACTTGAAAATAAGAAGATATCTTGATGTACTATTCCTATCTGCCTTCTGAGGGATTCGAGCTTGAACTTTTTAATGTCAATTCCATCTATACAGATCCTTCCCTTCTGAGGATCATATAGTCTCAATAGTAGATGTAATAGACTAGTCTTACCACTGCCAGTAGGTCCAATTATAGCTACTATCTCACCAGGCTTTATACTTAGGTTTATCCCTCTTAATACCCATGTCCTACCATCATAGGAGAACCATACGTTCTTGAAGTCTATACGTCCTTTCCTAATTCTTATGTCACTTGCATCAGGAGCTTCTAAAACCTCACTCTTAGTATCTAAAATATCTGTCAATCTTTTCATAGAGATCTTGGCTCTCTCGTACAAGGCGACTAAAAAGCCCAGGCTCATCAAAGGCCACATTAGTGTATTTGTGTAGAGAGAGAAGGAGACTACATCACCTACAGTAAGCTCTCCAGCTATAGTTCTAAGTCCACCATACCAGTACACTATAAGAAGAGTAAGGGATACTATGAATGCTAGTACTGACCTACTAAATGCTCTTAGTCTGATTACACGTATCATAGTACTTAAGTAATCTCTGGTTAGTAGGTTAAACCTATCAGCAAGGACTAGGTCTGCGGGAAGAGACCTCACTATCTTGATACCGGCAATTGATTCTTGAAGTAGTGAGGTCATCTCGCCGTAAAGCTCTCTAGTTCGACTGAAATACTTTCTGACCTTTCTACTATAGGGTATCATTATTAACGGTATTATTGGTAGTACACATAGCACTAACATGGTTAGTGTAATATTCTTCATAAACATAATTACGAGTGCTAGTACTACTGTGATGACTGCTGAGATCCCATGAACTGATGTAAATCTGATAAGTGCACCTATAGTATCAACATCAGAAGTAATTCTACTTATAACCTGTCCTGTAGGCATTTTATTGAAGAATCCATATGAAAGCTTGTATAGGCGACTATAGAGCTGGTTTCTAATATCGTACACTACGTTCTGGGATAAGTAAATAGAGAAATACCTTTGTAGGAATGAGAGTATACTTTGAGCTATTGCTATTGATATCAGTAGTATCACATACTTCCAGAGCTCACTTATGTCACGTACTACCAGTAGGTCTATGGAACGTCCTATTAGAAGTGGCGTTATTATACCTAAAGCTGATAAAGTCACAGCTACTGCCAGTGTTGCCAGCATTGGAGCTCTATGTCTTGACATATATTCCAAGAGTACTCTAGTAAGAGATCTATTCACTGCATTATCCCTTCTAATTCCCTTTCTGTCGATCTTTTCTTCCATTTAAATATATTCATTCTACTTTTTTAAGCTTATTACCATGACTCACTGAGTGAGTATCTATTTATACTCAATTCTAGATCTCAAGAGTAACTCGTAGAGTACTATAGAGGCTAGAGGAACAGCACCTAGATCATCCTCTATGTGTACTACATATACTGCTTCCCCCATCTCCATATCCCTTCTACTAAGTCCTGGTTCACCACCTCCAAACACTAGAGCTATATTTTTACCATCCCTTAAGAGTTCGATGACTTCATCGAAACTAAAGGCATCTCTAGCATAAGTTTTTGGTACGAAAAGGTAAGCCTTATCGGGCTTGAACAGTTCTATGAAGTCGTTCAGATCAGCAAGGTAAAAGAAATTTCTATTAGTCTTAATTGCTAGCCTACTGGCCTGAGGTACTCCTTCGTGTGCAGCAGCGCCTGAGGCCTTAGTGACTATGAAGGTTTTGAACCCTAACCCGTATACTAATCTTGCCATCTCGAGAACTCTATATACTGAAAATACATTGTGCAGTACTACTGTGACTCTGTCCAGCACTATGATCCCGAGATTAGTACTATTAGTTATAATATAAATACTAAGTGGAGTACTATTTTAAACCTCTCTCATCAGATTAAGCACTCTTAGGAATCCCATTAGTGCTTGTCCTAGTTCCTCAGCTAGTATAGCTATGAGTACTTCTTTGGGTTTTAGCGGTAGCTCTCTTCTCATTCTTCTATCTAACTCCGGATAGTAATCGTGAAGGTAGCCTATGTTCGGAGGTAAATATAATCCCTTACCATCGTACCTCATTATCAGCGCCATGGATGCCCCTCCTCTGATAGCCTCATCTCTTATTGTAAGTATATCAATATCCTCTCGTACACCTACGTTAGTATAGAGACAGATATAGGTCTCAGTATTTAGTATAGTTCTCATAAAGCTCAGGTTTTTAATACCGAGACCTATAAGTAGTGAGAGTAGGTAGTTCTTTCCCTTTTCAGTAAGTGCTGAACCCCCTCTTTTAGATTCTATTAGTCCCTTCTTAACCATGGATTTAATTATTCTCCTAAGCCTTCCTTCTCCCATCTTCAGTATCTCATTGAGCCTATACCTCCCTACCCTACCTACTAGATACAGAGCTACTAGTACTGTTATATACTCATATGGATATTCTAGATGCTCTAACCTAGATCTTCTTTTTCTCGCAATTCTTGCTCTATTCATGCTAGCTACTATAAATATAGTAGTCTTATTTAATAAATTCTACCCTAATGAGTGAAAGTAAGCTTACTAAAAATTATATTATGCTTTCATCTTCTACACAGTGATGGGCACTGGAAAACTTTAGTATGTACTGACATTCTTCTATTCCCTGACGGATAGTTATAATTTACTATGGAGTAAGTACTCTTCTTAAAAAGGGAGGATCTAAGTTAGAGGAAGTGCCCCGGCCGGGATTTGAACCCGGGATCTTCGGCTTTCCTCTTGATACTCGAAAGGCCGAGATGCTTGCCGGGCTACACCACCGGGGCTTCTTAACAGTTCTTCTATAGAGTAATTGTAAGGAGATACGTTATAAGTTTTCTCCCTTACTTATAGCTCTTAAGTACCTTGCTGTTCTTCTGTTTATCTCAAAAACATTTTTACTAACTCATAGCTATGTAAGGATTAATTATATACTATAATCCCTTACAATAAAACAATTTGAATTAGAAAATAGAAGTGAGGAGAGATATTAAGCTTTTTAATGATGCTCTGAGATAATTTTATCATCAAGTATAGTCCGAAAGTATTATATTAATACCATATATTTATAATTTGGGATAAGATCATGGTAAGTGTAAAGTTAGAGAACCTTACTAAAAAGTTCGGTAAAGTAGTTGCAGTCGATAACCTAAATCTTAACATAAGGGATGGAGAGTTTGTAGCCCTACTAGGGCCCTCTGGATGTGGTAAGTCCACCACACTACTAATGATAGCAGGTATCTATAAGCCTACATCGGGATACATATACTTTGATGACGTTATTGTAAATGACCTACCGCCTAGAGATAGAAATGTTGGAATGGTCTTTCAAAGCTATGCCCTCTATCCTCATATGAGCGTTTTTGATAACATAGCATTTCCATTAAAGATAAAGAAAGTTCCCCGATCTGTAATCGAAAAGAAGGTACGTGAGGCTGCTAAGTTACTACGTATAGAAGATCTTCTGAATAGGAGACCAGCTCAGCTGAGTGGTGGTCAAAGGCAAAGGGTGGCGCTTGCTAGAGCACTTGCTAAAGAACCTAATTTATTCCTAATGGATGAACCACTCAGTAACCTAGACGCTAAGCTAAGAGTTATTATGAGGACTGAGCTTAAGCGACTCCAGAAGGAGCTGGGTATAACGACAATTTACGTGACTCATGATCAAGTTGAGGCCATGACTATGGCTGAGAGAATAGCCCTACTGAATGAGGGGAAATTACAGCAAGTAGGTACTCCCGATGAGCTATACCATAAACCCAATAATATCTTCGTGGCAGGATTTATAGGAAGTCCACCTATGAACTTCATAGAAGGACACTTAGAAGAGAAAGAAGGAAAAGTACTATTCGTTTCTGAAGAACTAACGGTAAAACTACCAGATAATATTGCTGATTATGTTAGGGATAATATCGATGAGGAGGTTGTGATGGGCATTAGACCTGAAGATGTAATCGTGGGTTGCGAAGAGGGATTTAAAGCATTAGTATACGTAATTGAACCTCTGGGAAAGGATATAGTGGTAAGCTTAAAGATAGGCGATCTCACGATCAAAGCTATCACTACGGGTGTTAAGTACAATGTAGATGACATGGTTAATATCTCATTTAACCTAGATAAAATACACCTATTCAGCCGTAAGAGCGGGAAGGCACTAATATAAAAAATTATCCTTTTACAGCTCCCACAAGCTGTAACTTAAGTAGAGTTCTCTGAACCAACCCATAGAATGCTATTATAGGGATCATGTAGAACAGTGCTACTGCCGCGAGCAGACCCCAGTCCACAAATACAAACTCTCCTATAACGCTATAGAGAAAGACCGATATAGGATAAAACTCTTTCCTCTTAATGTAAGTATAGGCTAGTAGGAACTCACCCCAGCCGCCCATGAAGGAAAATATAGCTACGGCAGAGATACCGGGAGCTATTACGGGAAGTAGGATTTTCCTCCAAGTCTGAAACCTTGAACAACCATCAACCATAGCTGCCCACTCGAGCTCCCAGGGAATACCATCGAAAAATCCTTTAAGAATCCAAGTATTCATTGGAATGCTTAATCCTGCTTTAACTAAAGCCACACCTATTAGAGTGAGAATGCCCTTACCGTAAAGACCTAACCTGTTAAGTATATAGAATAGTGCTATTAGGAGTATGACTCCAGGGAATGCGTGAAGTGCTACTATAAGTTTCATAGTAGCAACCCTACCTCTGAATTTCATTCGTGAAAGTGCATATCCTGCTAGAGCTGATACAGGGATATCAAATGCCATCGTTCCAAATGCGAGTATAAGAGAATTAGCAACTATAGGCCATATGTTAGGATATTCTGATAGGCCAAATCGTATTGGATGCCATAGAAACCTAAAGTTTTTAAGAGTGAAACCTCTGGGTATAAGTCCAGAGGTCGGTCCTTCACTAAAGCTCTGGACAACTAACCATATCATCATACTAATTATTGGAATGAGTGGTACTAGGAGTACAGAGTAGACAATTAGGTACTTTATGAAGTTCATGATTTTTGCCTTCCTTATAGCAGCTTTATACTTATGCTCCTGTGACATGCTCACTACACCTCCACTCTAGATGGTTGCATCATTCTCTCGAATCCGAAGACCTTGAAGAAGATGAGAATAAAGATAATTCCTATAATTACAAGGAACAGAGAAAGTGCTGCTCCATATCCGTACTCAGAGGCATAAAATGCCTTTGAATAAGCGTACAGTGCCCACACTTCGACTTCTGCAGCTCTAGCAACTCCAGCTCCAGCCCATAGTGCAAGTATGTGTTCATAGGAGGAAATTAGACTGAGACACTGCCAGGCTGTTACGAAAAATATAGGCCATTTTAGTAATGGTATAATTATGTGTCTACATATTTGCAGATCTGTAGCACCATCTGCCATAGCTGCATGAAGTATGTCTGTAGGTATAGATGTTATGGCCGCGGAGTATATTATCATTCCGAATGATGCACCTACATAACCGTTTACGACTATCATTAGGATTTGTGAATATGGAGGTGTCAAGAGCCAGTCTCTTGGAGCAGGTATACCTAGGAATTCTAGCATGGAGTTCAAAAGTCCTATCTTCGGATCTATGAACCACCTCCATAGGAGTGCATAGATGACAGCAGGTGTTATTCTAGGTATTAACCATGCGAGCCTTATTGGTATAGCGATTGTTTCTCTCTTAATGAAATATGTAGTGAAGATAGCTAGTACTAGGCTGAAGAACGCATTTATTATGAGAACAGTAGACACGTATAGTACTGTTACGTAGATTGTATTTGTAACGTAGATATCTCGTGTAAATATTCTAACGAAGTTCTGTAATCCTATGAAACGCATATTAGTTATAGTCCATTGAGTCTTTGTAAAAGCCATGTAGGTGGTCATAATTACTGGAGCAAACCACGTTACAGTTACCATTATGAAGAAGGGAAGCATAAATAGAAAGGGTAGGGCAGATTTAAGAATGCCTTTACATTTGTACTTATATGGTTTGATTTTATCAAGAAGATAATGAATCTTTAAAAAAACATATAGTTCTTTTAATTTATCTTTATATCTTTCCATGGATTCACTCCCTTACTATGAGCTCATCTCCAAGTTCGGCTTTAGCTGCCTTTACTATGCTTTCAACGGCATCTTCTGGTGTTAGTTTACCCTTCTCAACCTTGACTAGGTGCTCTAAGAGCATATCCTTGAGAATGCCCCATTTCGGATGAGGTATAGGCTTGCTCATACCATGCTTAGCTACGAAGGTGCTCACCTTATAGAGGAAACCTCCCTTCTCAACGAAAGGCGGATAGTTCAGTGTAGAGTAACGAACAGGTAAGTGACTACTGGTTATAGCGTGATCCGTATCGTATGGAGGTATTGAGGCGAGGTAGCAGAGGAGGAAGGCTATTTCAGGATATTTAGATTGACTGCAGATGAAGTAGATCCATGCTCCTGTAGTCATGCCTGGTTTTCCACCTTTCTTCAACGCCGGGTAGGGGGCAAAGCCTATATTCTTCCAGAGATACTCTTCAGGTAACTTACCTAGTTCCTCGTGATACGCAACCTTCTGCCATTCACCCCAGTGCCAATTACCACCCAGCCAGAATAGAACTCTAGCATTGACGAAGCCCATGTGAATTTCTCTCCAACTAGTGCCTATCATGGTATCTGGAAGCACTTTTTCGGTGTGAGCTAGCGTGTAGAATAGTGTGAACATCTCTTTCAGAGCTGATTTATCTAGGACTAATTTGCCTGTCTCGAAGTCATAGAAGTCTCCACCTGCTAAATAGTATGGTACCTCCAGACTAGTACCCCAGTTAGGTCTATGATAAAAGCCCCATTCGACCAGTCCTTTATCCATAGCTTCCTTAGCTATCTCCGCTAGGTCGTACCAGGTGACCTCACCTTTTGCTATCTTATTGGGAAGCGCCTCAATTTCCTCTTCTGTCCACCCTAGCTTTCTTAGTACGTCCTTTCTAAAGTAGAAGACTTGACATGAAACATCCTGAGGAATACCCCATATTTTACCCTTGTATTTAGCAAGGTTCCATAGATGCTCTGGGATATCAGCGAGAAAGTCCTTGTACTTCTCCACATATTCATCAACTGGTATTATCCAACCAGCCTCTGCACCCTCAGCTACGCTTATTCCTCCTGAAATTATATCAGGTGCCTCTTTAGCCTCAAAAGCGCTTACAAATTTGCTCTTCCATGCCCCCCAATCGGCTACATGCTCGTAGTATGAGTCTATTTCTATCTTGATATTTAATCCAATACCCCTTAACATTTCCTCGAGAAGTTTTGCTGCACGCTTTAGGTTCTCGGCTCTATAGTAGTCTACAGGCGAACCTGAGCTCCATGCAGTTATTTTTATGACTCCTTCTTTAGGTAGAGTTCCTAGGAGTGATGCAAGCGCCTCATACTCAGGTTTAATGCGCTCAAGCTCAGCTTTTACAGTATCTAACTCAGCTTTAACCTTATCGTATTCTTCTTTAGGAACTCCTTTGGGTGCTACTGCATAGCCTATACCTGCACCTATTATCAAGCCTATGATAAGGCCAACTATTACATATATAGCAACTTTTTGTGCCATAATCTCACGTTACAAAAAGAGTGCACTTTCCTTATAAACCTTTGTTTAATTTTGGATCATTATGAGATTTATAATGCTCTTAAATATAAGGTATATTTTATTATTTCACTTAATAGAATATAATTAGTGATATAGATGTTACAAATTACAAAAAATACGATTTAAAGCATGTAATCCGAATTAATAGAGTGTAAACGAAAGCACTCTGCTCATTCAAGAAATTCGAAATCCTCGATTCTTCCTATGTTCCAATCCCTTGAACTACTCTTGGCCCTGACTACTCTTATAGGAATGCCTGCGGTAGGGTGATTTGATATGAGCTCTGTTTCTATTCCCCTTTTAGCCTTAATATGTGATAAAATTGCCATTAATCCTGCTTGAGTACCACTTGCATGTACTCCAGCCACTAGTACTACTACTTTACCCTCCTGCCACGGATTCGGTAGTAGTGCTATTACTCCGGAGTCTTTTCCTACTTCATCTCCTGAAAGATATGCTGTTTTAGTTATAGATGAGTAAAGATCCCTTCCTCCAATAGGTTTGAAGCCTATGGGTAGGTCATATATCCTCTGTAGTTCTACAGTGAGTTTATTGACAAGACCAGAGCCTATTATCATGAGGTTATCAGTTAGTGCGCGATAATCTCTTAACGCCTGAACATCCAAAAGAGATTTAACTTTAAAGTTATCGGGTTTCAGTCCTCTATCTATAGAGAATAAAAATAGTTCTCTGACAATTTCAGGTATTAGTAGTGCATCTCGAATATTAGCCTCAGCTATTTCCTTTGATCCCCAGATAAAGCTGATACTCATTATTCTCCCCTTCTCTATTAAGCATTCGGGAAATTCATTCCATGTGTAGGGAAACTCCAATTTTCTCCTAGTCAAAAGGGGTCTTTCATATGTCAAGATCTGGAGTATCATAGGATGACCTATTATTTCCCTATTCACTATCGCAATCCAGGGTTTCTGCTCCCTTCTTAACTCGATTAACCCTACTTCTTCAAACTCCTGTAGGTACTGTAGGACAGTCTGTCTTTTCAGTCTAGTCCTCTTAACGAGTTCACTTGTTGTAATAATTCCTTCCTTCATTATTTCAATTAAGATGTTCTTTCTCCCAGGAGATCTAAGCAGCCATTTTATTCTAACTTCATCCAACATTCTAAGAAATTAGTCAAACGTAAGCATTAAACCTTTCCTTAAGAACAGAGTTCTCCGTATAGCTTAGTTCAGTTCTTCGACTCTAAACAGCTCTATACGATCTCTTTTGATCGTGAGAACTCTATCTCCTACTTTTAATGCCTTACGCATATCGTGTGTAGTCCACACTATAGTAAATCCCATCTTTCTTTGCAAGCTTCTAAGTACACGCCAGCTACTTGCCCTGAGAGGTACTTCATCAATTAGTACTATGTCGGGTTCTGAGATTAGCGCACGAGCTAGTGATGCTCTTACCTGCTGATCAGGTGTTAGTTCGTGAGGATAACGATTACTAACTTTGTCCAGATCTAAAGCCTTTAGAACTCTACTAGCTCTCTTTCGAATAGCACTCTTACTTACTTCATCTATAAGAAGAGGGCATAGAGTGTTCTCATAGACCGTCAGATCAGGGTCGAGTTGCGGGCTACTTGAAAGAAGAACTACTCTCCTTTCATATTTCTTTTTCTCCTGTTCGACTATAGCCCTGAGTATAGTAGTCTTACCACTATAGGGTTCTCCCACTAATACTACAACTTTTTTCCTATGGTCTAACTTGGTTATCATGTTCATAGCTTCAGTTATTAACCTACCTTTACCTGCAGTTCCCATGTGCATTTCTAATCCCAAAATTAGCCAGAAGGAGACGTACTTAAGAGTATCATCAGAGAATTATCAGCTCTATTTCTCTAAGTACTTAAAATATCCTCTTCTCGATAACAGATATCATCTTTCTGTAACATTAATGTAAGGTAAATGTAAGTTTAGTTCAGTATAGATAAAAGAAATCACATAAGTAACGTTAGCTTCATATAAAGGCTAGATACTTCTTGCAATATCAATGTAAAGTACGAGTGATGATCAAGAAAAGATAGTGATAGTAATACCTCTGCTCATCCTTCTCGGATCACTTATAGTATATGCTTATTTTACAGCTTTTGAACTCAGGGTTGAGGGGGTAACTATCGTAACACTATAAATAGACTCTTCATAGTGTACTTGTAATCCATATACACCTAATAAAGAATATAGATCTATTAGTAACTGTAATGTTGTACAATCTTACCGATCAGCCTATAGAGATTAAGAGATTAAACTATGAAATCTACATCGAGAACACTCATGCAGGTAGTAGTATTGAAGACCTAAAAATAGCACCGGGTAGCTACCATCTAAACCTTTCGTTGAGTCTCTGGAGTACCGATATTCTAAAGAGTATCTCGACATCCATTAGGAGAGACATTAAGAAGAGGGATAGAAGAGGCTAATATGAGTATCAGAGTGGGTTGAGAAGTAATGATAATAGTTAAGATAGTTAATTTATTTAAAGTAGCAGAGTATAAGAAATCATTTTCGTACCTTAAGAGGTACGAATATTCGTTTGCATATCTCCTTTATTACTAAAGTAAGAGGATGTGTGATAGACTTTGACTCAGATACTCCAATACCGGGTGTAAGGGTTATACTTAAATCGCGAATTACTACTTATGCAAGGTATTTCAGATGATAATGGAGAGTTTATAATAAAAAGGATAGTACATGGCATCTATGATCTAGTAATTGAAAAAAGAGGGATATATTCTCTATAAAACTCGCTTATCGATAGGTAAAGAAGAGGTAAACTTAGACATAGTAAAGCTTAAGCAGAAGGTATAAAATAACGAGTAAAGGTTTGAGGAGTAATTCTACGTTTCTGTTAAGGTGAAATGCTTATTAGTACCTTTGGAGCAAAGATAAAAGGGTCGTGGGGCCCCGGCCATAGGCGACGGGACCCACCCGGACTCGTCAGATCCCGGAAGTTAAACCGTCGCACGCCGAGGGGAGTACTGGAGTCCGCGAGGCTCCGGGAAACCCCGGTGCTGGGAAGCCCCTCGACCCCCTATTACTGGCGGGCCCGTGGTCTAGTGGTATGACGTCGCCCTTACGAGGCGAAGGTCCCCGGTTCGATTCCGGGCGGGCCCACCATTCCTCAACATATAGATATTTCCTTAACATTATGATTAAATATAATATTTAAAAATTAAACTAATTATCTTATTCGGTGACCATTATTAGAGAACGCGGTGATTCTGGGCTATTATGAACATCACGATGGACTTATATGAATACTTTTAGGTATCCCTACGGGTATACTTAATAGGACTCGTAGTAGTGCGAGAGAGTGAATCCCGACCTAGTCAATATGTCTAGACTGGAATGAGTATCCACTAAAAGTTCTTGGATATGCTATGTACACTTTCAGAGACTGCAACCGAGGGAAGAACTACACAAGAGGTTTTCTGAACCACAAAGCTGAGTACCAGAGAAGAGGGCTTAGAGATATGATGTCTCTGAAGTCGAGTATTGGATAGAGAAAGTGAGGGACGCATTCGAGAGGGAGGACTATGAAACTGCTAGTGAAATGCTGAATAAAACTATTAAGGTCCTAGAGAGCTGAAAAGATTTCACAATTTCTGTTTAAACTACTAAGCACTAAGGTGACTCGCTAGTACCAAAGTATTATAGACTATAAAGCTTTCAACAGAACAATAGATGAAGTAGTTTCTAATTTAAAAAGAAACAAATGTAGATTTTATCTTAAGAACACTCTGGAAGATAAGGTTATTCCTGAAATCTGCTTTGAACTACATCTAAACCAAAGAAAGACATGTGAAATAACAGGGCATAGTTATGAAAACCTTGAAAAAATCGATAAATGAGATTAAAAAGGAGATTCCTTCAATCATAATCTCTATCGGAATTCCAACAGAAAGAGGAGAAAATAATAGTTTAAACTGAATATAACGGCTGTCATACAATATTTATATACTTGTCAAACGCTCTTATACTCGTGAGATAGCGTGCTATCACTAGATGAGGTAGATAGAGCGCTAATATCACATGCAAAGTATGTATGGCAGGAGGCTAATAGACTTTTGAGAGAGGGAATCCCTTATAGCAAGTTTAAGCTCTTTAAGAGAAAGTGGGAACTTGAATTATATACATTTCTTAGCGACCTACTTGGAGAATTACTAATACACGGTAAGGATTGTGGATTTGTAGGAGAAGTTGACTCTAAGTGGGTATGCATATGTGATGTCTTCGATGGTTCTAGAAATTTCTACGAAGGACTAAAATACTATTCCTATAATGTGGCCCTGGCAAAAGATGATGATATAATATACGCTCTCTGTATAGACTTAGAGAACTTTGATATATATAGGGCAGAGAGAGGAAGAGGAGCTACTCTTAATGGGGAAAATTTGATGAAAATATCTGAGGAGTTCTTAAGTAGTGGAGTCTCTAAAGGTATCGTGTTAAGTTCAAACACCTCAATACCCGGAATACCTACCATGCACTTTAAGTGCTCATCTTTAGAGTTATGCGCACTCGCTAAAGGCGTCGCTGAAGTACTAGTAGGTACTTCGTGGAATGAGGACATAGCAGCTGCATACCTTATAGCACTAGAGACAGGTCTTCAAATACTTGACTGGGATCTTAAACCTATAAGACTCCCTGTAAGGTATAGAGAAAAACTTAGGTATGTAGCCGGTAGAAAAGACAAAATAGAGAAGTACTCAAACATGATCAGTGTTATGAAGAAATGGTTGACTTTAGGTACAAATATAGTTTTAATGACTGCTATTTTGAGCCTCTCTACAATAACATCATTACTAAATGTACTGTTTAACTGAATCCCATATTGAGAGCTAAAGTAATTATTAGATGATATAAAAAAATACTCGAATGTACTACATGACTTTTAATTATATATTTCACTCTCTATTATTAATTATTAAAAAATTAAACTGATAATCTGTTACCCCATTTCTCTGAAAATGCTATTTCTTCAAGTGACCTTCTTGGTCTGGGCTCAGGGGATTCTGCAGGGACTCCCACGGGTAGTAATGCTATTACTCTATACTCTTCGGGTATACCTAGTATATCTTTTACTTTATCTTCATCAAATGCTCCTATCCAACAGGTTCCGTAGCCAAGCTCAGTAGCAACTAGTACCATATGCTCCATAGCTATCATGATATCTTTATCATACCATCTAGGTGATCTATTCGGATCAGATATCCCAACAATTATAACATCAGCATCAGCTATGAACATCTGATGAGCAGCAGCCTCAGCTAATCTCTCCTTAGTACTCTTCTCCCTAACTACTATGAAGTACCAGGGTTGTCTATTACCAGCGGATGGGGCTAATCTAGCTGCTTCAAGTATACTCCTTAGATCTTTATCACTTATGCGAGCTGGCCTATACTTTCTGATGCTCCTCCTCTTCTTTATTACCTCTATGACTGACATATTCCTCCTCCCACTGGATACCTGATTATTTTGCTATTTAAACATAAGTACACAGCATTAGTATTAGATTGATGTTTTACTATCTTGTAAATAGATATGTTCTGTAGTTAATATGTCAAAAAACTTATAAGCTACCATTAAGTTCATTATATAGTATAAAGTGAGAATATGAGAAATGATATCCTATACATTCCAAAAACCTTGCTAGCGGAATCGCTTAAGGAGTTTAAGGATTGTTATGGTAGTTGTGCTGAAGCACTATTATGGCATCTAGGTAAGATCATAGGTAAGAAGTACTTTGAGTTACTTAGAAGAGAAGGTAGAGCTCCGAGAGACTTCAAGGCGGCTATTAAAAGTTTAGAAGAGCTTGGAATTGGTGCATTCCTAGTGGATCCCATAAGGAAAAGTCTTGAGATAGTGCCTGATGAAGTAGCTGAAATGGGAAACCTTCTTACATTCATACCGGGGTTAATATCGGGATTTTTAAGTGAGGTATTCGGTGTTAATATAAGTATTCCTGCGCTTTCTAGGTCTGATAGTATTGTTGTTAAGATTGAGAAAGAGATCAGGCTATATAGGCATACTCTAGTCTAACCAGAGGTGATAGTTCGCTTATCGGGAACATTTTCTCAATAGATGGCCTGTAGTATAACTTTCTGCCTACAGCATCAATGTTCAGGAGTGCCTTCAATGGTATCAAAACACGTTTGATTTTAACGGCACCTCTGACCTCTCCATTCCTGATGACCTCAACTACCTCGGGTTCTAAGGTTATCATCCCCTCTGGATGGAGTACAGCTCTTATAAGTCCCCTCAGCATAAATCCTCTTCTAGTCTCCTCTATCATCTCCTCTAATCTCCAATCTCCTGGCTTAATCACTAGATTAGTCTGCATAGGTCTAGGCATCACAGATAGCCCTCTAGCATTTCCCATAGGTTCGGAGTTCAGTACACTAGCAGTCCATCTAGTATGCAACAAGTTCACTATCCTACCATTTTCTATAAGATGCTTTGGCCTACATAGAACTCCTTCATCATCCACTTTCATACTACCTACAGCCCATGTTATAGTTGGATCATCTGCTACTGTGAGTTCATCGGGAAGCATTTGGGTTCTTCTGAGGTACCTTCTGAATAGAATTACTCTGTCCGCTTCTAACATATGCACTACCTCGTGGAAAAGAGACCCAGAGTTCATATGGTCCAATATTATGGGTTGTTTAGTACTGTAGAGCAAGGGGTTTAAGGGTTTAGCAGTAGCCATAGCCTTAAGTCTCTCTAGTGCTTCTTCCACCATATTCTCTATCGTACTTTTTAAATGATCTACTGATAGAAATGCTGAGTACTCTCCTGCTACATACTCTCCACTAATCAGATAGATCGCCATCTCTGCTAGACCTCTGGATTCAATGTACTGACTTCCATCACTATTGACTACTAGTTTACGAGATATAGAGTGCGTAAAGCTTATTTCACTACTTATTTCTCTAGTACTACTTTTACTCTCTATGGTACTGATGCAAGTCTCCATTATGTCTAGTACTTCATCCTCGGTCATGAGCTCACTATCACCAAGAGAGAAGGTACCTTTGATAGGAGACACCTCGTACATTTTACAACTATAGCCCGTAGTATACCTTCTCATGATACTTCTCTTCTTCAAAAGCTCTGTAAAGTTACTTGAATTTGATGAGAAAATAGTCCAAACCCCATTACTCCAAGTTCTTAGATAGATGGTAGAGTCCGAGTATGTGCTAATCTCTTGAGATAAAAGTCTACGTGCACAGCTTATAGATTTAGTATATTCCTGTATAGCATCACAGTAATCCGCATTCTTTTCTAAAGCTCTTACGGCTTTTATTGCTCCAGATAGATCCATTGAGCTCAAAATAGTACCCGATACTTAAGAATATGTACCTGTAGTGTATAAGCTTAACGATGAGAGTAATACTAACACACGATGTGGACTCTATAAAAAAGCCTCTAAGACATATATTAAAAGTGAGAAAGAGATTCAGTATAAGAGATATAATTAAGCACGTCATAGGCTTAAAAAACCTATACAATAATATAGAGGATTTGATCGCTTTAGAGGATACCTATGGCTTTAGATCCACTTTCTTTGTTCCTGTAGATCTATTCCCCATACTTGAGATAGAAGATATACTTAAAGAGTTGGTTAAGAGCAATTGGGAGGTAGGTTTACACTATGTAGTGGAAAGTTCACAAAACAGGGCTCTTATGAAGATAAAAAAGGAGTTCCTTCAATCGATAGTAGGAAAAGTCTTAGGTATCAGAGTACATCAACTACTTGTAAGCACAAAGCTATTAGGAATAGCAAAAGACTTAGGATTAGCCTATGATAGTAGTTATAGAGCCTATGAAATAGGCAGATTCTCTCCTATTGTAATGAAATGTGGTATATTAGAGATACCTATTGGAATAATGGATACGGATCTCTTCGGCAGGCTTATGATGAATGAAAGAAAAGCTATTAAATACGTAATTTCTAAGATAGAAGAAGCTAGAAAAGAGGGAGTCATAACATTACTATTTCATCAAGAGTCCATGTATATGAAGGGAGGTAGGATATACAGAGATATTTTAGAATATATATACAGACATGAATATAAGACTCTGACCTGTAGAGATGTTGTGGTGAATTTGTATGATTAGAGTTCTCGTTACAGGTGCTGGTGGCATAGGTGGTGTTAATTTTATAAGAGCAATAAAGATAGCCCGTAGTGATATATTCATAGTTGGAACTGACTATTTTAAATATCATCTAGAATTCATTAATATGGATAAAAAATATAAAACCCCAAGACATGATTCACCTGAATTTATAAAGGTTTTGAATAGAATAATTGAGACTGAGAACATAGAATTTCTACATCCACAACCAGAAGTAGAGGCAGAAGTTATCGCCAAGAATAAACATAGGTTTAAAGTTAAGACGTACCTCCCAAGAGGGGAAATTTTTGATATATGTAGGGATAAGTACCTAACAGCCCTCAAACTAAGTAATTACGATCTTGCTCCCAAGACTTACCTCTACACAGAAGTAGATAATATGGATGATCTACTAGAGGAGCTAGGAGGAAAAGCCTGGATAAGGGTTAGACGTGGTGCTGGAGGGAAACTCAGTCTTCCAGTATCCAGTTCAAAGGAGGTTAAATACTGGATTGATTTATGGGTTACGAAGGGTAGAGCTAGGTACGAGGACTTCATAATTCAAGAATATCTACCAGGAAGAGATTTTGCGTGGGATAGCCTTTGGTACTATGGAAAACTAGTCACTTCCTATGCTCGTGAAAGACTGGAGTATATATTCCCCCATGTATCACCATCTAGGATAACAGGTACTCCAGTAGTATCTAGAATAGTAGTAGATCCTAGAATAAATGACGTAGCTGTGAAAGCAGTAAAGGCTGTAGACGGAAAGCCACATGGCTTCTACTGCTTAGACCTAAAGGAGGGGGCAAATGGAAAAATATACGTTACTGAGATAAATCTAAAGGCGCATACAACACTTCCCCTCTGGTCGTATATAGCTACACGTATATTCAAAATGCCAGAATGGGGGAATATAGCGTACCTTTACCTTAAATTAGGACTGGGAGAGGAGGTAGATTTGGAAAGCATACCGAAATTTGATATATATCCGAAAGTTACCATGTTGAGGCATATAGATGTCGGAGTTTGGATACTCTACGAGGATAAGAATACAAAAATTAAAGTTCTTTAGTGGATATCTCATAACCTAATGTTTTAGTCTCATACTAGACAGTAATAATTAGTAGAAATTTAGCTCTACCCTTCTCCAAAGCGCCAATTAATATTCTTCTTATGTTCTAGGGTAATAAACTATACTACTTCTAATTGCTAATCAAGAACTATGTCTTTAGTATGATACTTTCTTAGTCTTAAAAGTAATCTTCTAAGAGGAGGAGGAAGATTACATAGATTTTCATATCTCGCTAATACTTTAACTAAAGTTTTAAGCATATTTCCTCTAGATTGACAATTACGACATTCGAGTACTATTTCAGGTGTTGTATAGCCACAGTAATTGCACTCCGTTAAATCTTTTGTAATAGATATCGTAGGTATTTGAAGTTTTTCTATTAAATGGAGATTATTCTTTATACTACTATAGGAATACTGTGCTATATCGAGTAGGCATGCACTTCTCGTCTTAAGGTAGAATTCCTCCTCTAGATTTATCCTGGTTTTAAGCTGCATATTAACTGCTATAGGAGTAAAAGTACTGATTGTAGTGTATTCTCCGGCGTTATTATTAATAAAGAAGTCCAAATCCGGAACTATGAGACTGGGTATTATCATGACATCCTCTTTAACTCCATCACATATAATGCCTGTTACCTCCTCTACTATACGATAGGGGGTTTCAAGCTCAAAGAGTCCAGTAAAGCGAAGTATGAATATATCTGTTGTCTTAAGATCTCTCATAGGACCTTTAATATTTCTACGAACTAATCTTATTACCTTATTAATACTACCTCGCTCCAATAGTGACGTTATCTCATTTAACGTATCAGGCTTTATATTAAGGGTTAAACTCCCTAGCACTCTAAAGTGCATGTTATGCTCCTTAGGTATAGTATCGAGGAAACCACTAACATATCCTACGGGTGAAATGTTTAAGACCACAGGTATTCTGGTAAACCTATGTAACTCCTCTTTTATAATATCGTTAAGCCTAAGTACAAGTACTTGTGGTCCTGATTTCGGACTTATATATTTGGTAATAGTTTCAATAGTCTGTTCATTTGTCTCCATTATTACACTCAAATGGAAATATTTTTTAGTATTAAGAAGAGGAGATTCCCATAATAAGTGTAACATTTTAAATACCTCTTCAATATCATATGTAGTACTTCCATTCCAACTCAGGTTTCTAAGAATTATGGAACCTCCGACTTTAGAAGACAATTTATGTGCTAGAGATATTATTTTATGGATATTTTTATCCTGTAGTAGTGAAACATCAATACTTATTGACTCGGGGAATATACCAAAATAGTACGGAAAGTTGAACCTGATAATGTTCAAATAATGCAATCTTTTTAATTTTCGTGGTACTATCCTGCTCCTCAGTATATTGAGATTATTAAGGTGCATAAAGGTCTTAACTTCAATACTACCTTCCTCTATCTCATATATGTTATCCATATAATCATAGGATACTATTACAATCCTATCGAGGATACTCCTTAGTAAGTTTGGCTTATATTTATCCAATATTTCATTTAAAGTGATTATTATTAAAAGATCCATGGGCACTAATTTTATTCTTAAACTCTTACATATTCGAATCAATTTATTTAATACATTAACTATAATCTCACTAGATGTGTTGGTATCTAATCCAAATAGATCCGCTATAACCTCTCTGATACTAGTAGGATTGAATTCTAGGCCATTAGTATCATTTATCAATAGTAGTCTACCTGGACTATCCTTTAACTCTAGCATTCTTATTATAGCAAGATATACTTCTCCTCTTCTATTAATCCTATAGATCTTTTTGTTACAGTCTTTTTCTATCATTCCTAAAGACATAAGAACATTAAGATGGTACGCAAGGTTCAACTTCTTCCTTCTCTTCTTAGCAACAACAAGGTCCATAAGTTCTTTATACTTAAGTGGACCATTAGCTTTCAGAACTTCGAGTATTCTAACACGAATAGGGTGAATTGCAGTAAGTTTACACCTTTCTAGAGAGCGTCTCCTAAGACTCATTAAAATTAAATTAGTACAAGTCAAATATAATCCTTTACACAAATGCATTTTTTATATTCAACTCATCATCTAAAAACATTTTTACAATAAATATTCAATTATTGAATATTAGTAAAATAGCCTAGCTTAAGCGTTAGTATGAGAAAAGTAATGAAATTTTGTTAATGAGTATTTTATAATGTATAGTTGTCTGTGTTCTATACTTCGTGTACCTTTAGGGCTGTGGATACTTATACGACCCCTTCTGATACTTCCTCTTATAGGATTTGATTTCTGTTTGAAAAATATTAACCATTATATGAAATATTATGAATAATCTTATCACTAAAGAACTAGTAATGTGACCAAAAATAGATCTTTCAATCGCTTATATAGCTTCTTAAGATTAAGGTATCCATAATGATTAATAAGCATAATATTAACATAAAAGCTTAAGTAAAGTTTATGAGATTGTGAGCATAATGCAAAGTGAAGCTAAGTGAGATAGCATATGGAAAATAATATATCATCTCCAGCATAGATAGGAGGGCGGGGGTGCCCGAGCCAGGACAAAGGGGCGGGACTTAGGATCTAGCTTGAAGATAAGGGCTAGAGGAGAGCTCCCGTGGCGAAGGCCTGCGTGGGTTCAAATCCCACCCCCCGCACCACAATTCAATTTCTCTCAATATTCCCTCTAAATCTGCTACATCATCTAACCTACTCAAGAGACAAATGGTCTTGTGAAACAGCTACTTAGTTTTTGTTTCTTTTATCTATTTCTTATAATGTCATATAGTACTGAACGATTAGTGGTCAGGGAGTTATCCTTAATAGTACTCGCTTTCAATAGACTTAATAGGGGCCGTAGCTCAGCTTGGGTAGAGTGCGCGGCTCGGGGCTTTAGCGAGAGCCCGCGTGGTCCGGGGTTCAAATCCCCGCGGCCCCACCAGTAGGAGATGAATATTTTGAAAAATATTTTATTTGAACTCCGTTAGTACCTTCTCCATGAATTCCTCTAAAGGTTTCAATTTATAGGCATCGGGAAAGTAGAATATTATCTCTTCTATGCCAAGATCTAGATATTTTTGAATTCTATCTACTATCTCTTCAGGCGTTCCTATGTATTGACTCTTCTTCATCGATTCGTAGGATTGCCCACCTATTCTGAAGAATTCTACCTCCTTGAACTTCCTCTTGACTTCTTCTTCGGTACTCCCCATTATTGCGAAGCCATCGTGTAATTTGATTACTTCATTATAATCTCTCCCCACTGTTCTACAGTGTTCCTTTAGTACTTCTATCTTCTTAGCATAGTATTCTGGATCCCCCCAACAATGCCACATATCGGCATGTCTAGCTACTACTCTTAGAGTTAACTTTTCACCCACTCCTCCTACTAATATTGGAGGATGAGGTTTTTGAATAGGTTTTGGATCATTTAGAGCTCCTTCTAGTCTATAGTACTTACCATTGAAGTGTACCTCATCTTCTGTCCACATTAGTTTAATAATTTGAATACTCTCTTCCAACATTCTGATCCTTTTAGCGGGTCTATAGAACTTTATTCCATAACCCTTAAATTCGTGTTCGTACCAACATGCGCCTAATCCCAGTATGACTCTGCCATTCGATATAACATCTACATTAGCCGTCATCTTAGCTAGCACTGATGGATATCGATAGAGTACACATGTTACAAGTGTGCCCAATCTCACTTTTTCAGTAAGTGTAGCTAGAGCTGTCAGTATAGTCCATGCCTCAAATACAGGTCTACCTTTAAGAGGTTTTGGTACTGTATGAAAGTGATCGAAAACCCACAATGAATCATAGCCTAACTCCTCCGCATATCTTGCCACATCTACTATCAGCTTCCATTGCTCCTGTGGAGATGCTGAAGGAGGGAGATCTAGTCTCCACCCCTGTGGCACGAATACTCCAAATTTGGGCATAGTAAGTATTAAATGACCACAAATAAATCGTTTCTCATTATAGCTGTATTTCGCTCTTATGGAGTTAAGAGTGCGCTTATATGAGTGCTTTACACTATGAGTGATAGGCATGATTAAGAGAGCGATGTGTAAGTACCTATTGATCTATCGTAGGTATTATGAGGGAGAAGTTCGTTAATATAGTATTTCGGTAGATGAAATACTGGAAAGCATTATTAAGCTCATCTAGGACTAATTGATGTGGTAAGCGGCAAGGGTATAGGTAAGGCAATAATACTAATAGGAATAGGAATCTTAATAGTAGGAATAACCGGTATCTTTGCAACAGGGGCCTATGGTCCTGCTAGTACGAGTTTCCTCTTCATAACCCTCTTCGTGGGGATCCCGACCATAGCCATAGGTACTATAGTATACGTGATCAGTAAGGTGATGGAGTAGAGATCCCATAAATTTAAAGAAGTTAAGTTTTTATTAGTTAATGAAATATAGAAGTGGTGCTGGGTTGGTATGCATAATAGAAAATTAGCCCTATGCATATTGGTTCTCCCAATATTACTCTCACTACCACTAACATACGGTACTCCTGGTGGACATTCAAAAGTTCAGCCCACTGATATAAGGCAACTACTGAGGTCCTTAAACTATACTAAGGTATTAGAGCACGCAGAATATTTATCTAACCTAGGATCCCGCGTGACTGGTTATCCAGGTTTTTTCAGAGCTGCCGAGTATATAGAGAATTATTGGAAAAACCTGGGCTTCGAGGTAAAATTAGAAGAATTTAATGTAACTATTCCAATAGTCCACAAGTGTGAGATTACCGTAGAGGTAAATGGGAAAAAACATTTAATTAGAGCATATCCCCTATGGCCTAACCATGTAAATCCATGTCCATACGTAAGTCCAACCGAGGGAGATGTACTAGTTTACTGTGGTAGTTGTAAATTAGAAGAAATGGAGGGTATAGATCTAAAGGAGAGATTTGTACTAGCAGAATTCCCCTGTAGATGGTACTGGAAAAATGCACTAATTTTTGGTGCTAAGGGATTCATCTTCCTTGAGGGAGAATGCACACTCTCTAATACACTACAAAAAATCTTAAACATACCACTCAATGTACCAAGGCTATACGTTAAAGGCGAGGACGCTGAACTATTGAGGAATTTGGCTAGTAGAGGTCCCCTTAAAATATGGATTAATAGCTCAACTTCTTGGGAGGTAGTTCCAGTTTCAAATATTATATGTATTATTCCAGGTACTGGAGAGTATAGTAATGAGGTAATAGCAATAGGATCTTATTATGATACTTGGTCCGTAGTACCAGAACTAGCTCCAGGTGCTTACGATTCTCTAGGAATATCATTACTTCTGGAGATGGCAAGATTCTTTAAGAGTAACCCGCCTAAAAGGACGGTATGGCTTGTAGCCTTTGCGGGTCATTATCAGGGCTTATGGGGAGGGAGGGAGTTCATTGAGAATCACTTTAGCGAATTAGGCCTAAGAAAAATCAGAATGATGATCTCAATAGAGCTCTCTGGCGATAGTGATACTGTGGCTATATATCCCTATGGCAATACTTATGGATTCGAGTTATTAGTAAATACCCTACACTTTAAGTACCCCTGGTATCGTGAAGTAGCTAATTGGGTTAAGGACTTAGAAAGGGCATTCAATGAGAAGTTCGACATTATAGAAGGAATACAGCAAACCTACCCTTCATGGATAATGACCTCACCACCCATAGAACCTATTCTAAGATGCTTCGAAGCAGAGATATTCACTGAAGCATGCTATGGAGGAGGAGTAGGAATAATAGCTACTAATAGTTTTAAGGCCTACAAGTGTACACCTTTTGATACTATTGATAAAGTGGATTTAGAGAAGCTTCGTAAACAAGTAATATCTGTAGGATATCTACTATTCCAACTCGTAAACCTCCCGCCAGGCTCACTTAGTAATGTATATCCCTCCAGAATAAGAGAGGATTCAGGTATCATAACTCTAGTCGTACAACTCTCTAGATATAATAGAAGTATAGACTGGTTCTCTAACTTCACTCACCCTAATGCAATAATGTTAATATCTATATCGGGAATGCAGAACCCAGAGCTTGAAATGAGGCTTGGGCTTGGACTAACACCCGTACAACAGGCTTTTTACCAAGGAATTGTAGTTCCAGGAACTACAATAGGACTATTCGTTACAGGAGAAATAGCCCCAGGCGCTAAGATGACACGACAAGTAACACCTGTTGGTATATCAATAATCGCTAAACCAGATAAGACAGGGAAAGTTATTATAAAGGGCGTTAAACCACTTGCGGCTGTCGACGCTCAGGCCTATGTAATTGATCCCAAAACAGGTGATATCTTGTACGCTACGGATAGTGGTCCCTTTGGAACAGCTAAATTCAGGATAGGAAGGTTAATGGGAGTTGTCGGTGCTCCTGCTGCTCAAGCTCCGTTGGTTACTCCAATAGCGGGAGGAATTCGGGCGATTGGGGGGGCAGGTGCTGGTGTAAGGGCGTTTGCACCAAGATCTCATCCTGCTTTCCGTTATGTACCCGTATTTAAGGCGACTGGAGTAGCGATAATAGGACTTAGTGATATTATAGGAATTACTGGAGTACCTCAGATAACAATAGAGCCGTATAATTTCCTAGCCCATGACTGGCTGGTCTGGAGAGATACGTTATCGAGTACGACAGATTTCATGGCCTTTGTACCACCTAAGAGTATCATTGAAATAGTACTCAGAGGGGAAGGGGGGCGTGTAGTAGGAGTACTGAACAATGCCAGCGAAATATATCCTGAAGGATACGGTTACAGCATAAGATCTCATAAAACACTCATTCTAAGTATGATAGATGTTGTAAAATGTACATATACTCTAACTCTACATAGAGCCAGTTCCTTAGCTGGTAGGATGACTACAGATCCTCGATTAATGGTATATCTCGAAAAGGCTAAGGAATCATATAGACATCTTGTTAAAGCTCTTGAGGAAAAGAAATGGAGCTATGCATATGGCTACGCTCTATCCACATGGATTTATGCTCATAAATTATATTCCTCCTCCCTGAATCTGCTCTATCAAACTGCAATAACAGCTGCTATATTTCTAGGCCTCTCAATACCATTTGCCTTCCTTCTACAGAGGGTAACTACAGCTTTTACTGAGAAAAAGGGAATTCTGGTTATGATAGGAATATTGGTGGCTCTAAATGTGTTTCTCTCGTTATTCCATCCCGGATATATAATATCATCTAATATAATTATGATAGTGCTAGGAACCTGTGTCTTATTATTCGATTTATTATTCATATTTATAGCATTAAATGAGCTTAATGATATCTTCAAGAGTATACGTCGTTCACTTCTAGGCCCATACATGGAGACCCTCAGAACAAGTGGAACTATGACCGCTGGTATATCATTAGGTATAAGGAATATTAGGAGAAGAAAACTAAGATCTTTACTACTACTCCTATCCTTTACCTTTGTAGTCATGGCTATGACCGCTTTTACTTCAACAGCAGTTGGTATAGCTACAATTCCAGTACCACTAAATGTCAAAGAAAAAGCCTATACAGGAGTACTACTGAAAAGACCTATACCAGCTCTTCGTAACCCTATACTTCCACTCTCCGAACAATTCATGTTAGGGGTAAAGGGATTTGACTTTAAGGGTCTAGACCTTAAGATACATCCAAGAGCCTGGATATACCCGCCTGGCGAGGGTCTACTTATAGGAAAGCGTCAGATAAAGGCACTATTAGCGGTATCAGCAGAGGAAAAAGAAGTGTTTAAGGAGGAATATGTGATTAAGGGTAAATGGTTTGATAGGGATGATGTATTCAAGATAATAATTAGTGAGAGCCTACGTAAAGCCCTCTCCGAGGATCTGAAAGAGGAAATAGAGCCTGGTTCTAGGATTAAAATATGGAATCAGGAATTCACGATTAAGGGAATAATCATGGATGAAGCTTTATCTGGTATAGTCGATATAGATCAAAAAGAGATCCTCCCGGCTAACTTGGAGGAAGCTCAGCTAAGAGGCGCGGAGGCATACCTATCCCCATTTCAAATAATTATAGTACCCTACAAGTTTGCTATGGAGTACTTTAATGTGCAGCCCAATGTAATCTCTATTAAAATACGTGGAACACCAGAAGACATATACAAATTCTCTGAAAACCTAGCATTGGCACTTCCATTCGATCCGTATTACGGTTTTAATGAGAGGACAGCTTATGGTGAGGAAGTATATAGATCTAATAGACTGGCAATTAGGGAACGTTATGTTGTTAGTGGTGGAGAGAATATAATTATACCACTAGTGATATCCTCACTTACACTACTCTCGGTAACCTTAGGTATGGTATATGAGAGGGTTAGAGAGATAGGGATACTCAGTTCGCTTGGAATCTCACCCAGTAGTATAAGGGACATCTTTATCTCAGAAGTGATGATAATGGCTTTCCTGGGGAGCTACTTAGGATACACCATTGGTACTTCCCTTATAAGTCTACTCTGGATCTCTGGTCTCTATCCTAAGGGACTTTATCCTAACATCTCATCAACAGCAATGGTAATAACCATAGGTACATTCTTACTCATAGCCGCTTTATCCACAATCTATCCCTTCAGTAAGGCATCGAGACTTGTTACTCCTACCATAATGAGAAAATGGAGTCCCCCCACTAGACCCAGAGCGGGAAGATGGAGTATACCTCTACCATTTACTGCCACCTACTACGAATCATATGGAGTTTTAGAGTTTCTGAGAGAATACTTTGAATTACACTCAAAAGAGAGGATAGGACTATTCACCTTAATAGAACCTCCAAAGTATACTGAAGACGAGGATAAAAGGATACTCAGCTTTAGAATGCATGTCGCTCCCTTTGATCAAGGAATATACCAAAAATTAAACATTATGTGTATGAGGCTTAGAAAAGATCTATACCAATTCGGCGTACTGATAGAGAGAGAGATGGGAGTAGAACAGATATGGACTACTACGAATAGGCGTTTAATGGATAATATTAGAAAGCAGTTCCTTGTCTGGAGAAGTTTAAATCCAAAGGAGAAAGAAGTCTACATTAGGAGGTTCAGAAGATGGCTAGAGTCGAGAAAGAAACAGTCTTAACGTGGAGAGTAATAGGTATACTCCTATTCATAATCTTCGTAATACAACCAGCAGTAGTATATAATTGGCTGGTTAGTGGTCTATGGGGTCTACCCATAGGTACTTGGATGGTAATTCTATTGTGGTGTGGGTTAACTAGGTTAATAGGTGGAGAACTCACTAAGAAGGAATTGTTTACAGTTAGAATTTTTGAGAGTACTGGTATAATGTCCTCAGGCTATCTATTCGCATATTTGCTCAGAAATCAATACTTTGCCAACTCTGAAATAGCTATTTTGTTCGGTGTACAGAAACATATTCCAGGATTTTTCGCTCCACTTGGAGAAGCAGCTGAGCTCTCAATGAGGCTCAGAACATTCCTACTTCCAGTATGGATACAACCCATACTGGTAAATGTAATACTCCCCATAGCTGCTGTACTTGCTATGGATCTAACATTAGGCCTACTCTCCTATGAAATGTATGGTGTAGAAGAGAAGTTAGAGTTCCCCTATGCAAGCTGGGACGCAGCGACTATTGAAGTTCTCATAAGTAGAGAGCCTATTAGGTATAGAGCTCTTATAATATCCATTATAGCTGGTGTAGTATACGCAATGATTACGTATGGGTTTGCTACGATAGGTCTTGCACCTAGAGTACTATACGATTTAACATATATCATAGAGAATAGCTTTCCAGGAGCGTGCTTCGCTATTTCAACCGACGCTTTAATGTATATGCCAGGATTAATATTGCCACTAAAAGTCACTCTATTACAATTGATAGGATCAATTAGCCTCTATATGATCGGTAATCATATAATTACTATCAAAAATATGTGGCCTCCCGAGTGTACGTATAAGCCGGGTCTCGGAATTCTATGGAACTTTAATAGTTCCACCCTATACTTCTGGAATAGCTTTGCTCTAGGATGGGGGCTAGTAGCCTCTATACTACCACTAATAGTCCACTATAAGTTATTTGTAAGATCTCTAAAAAGGATAACTACCATGATTAGGACGCAAGGGAGAGGAGGACCTATAAGGATTCTGATCTTAGTCTACGTACTGTTCGTGATAATGGTGGTAGCTCTGATAAGTATTCTCACTAAAGGATTCCCTATACCAATATTACTCTTCTTCCTAGTAGGCATGTCCTTCCTAATGACAATGCTTCAAACACACTCGGCCGGTATATCCATAGGGTTCACAGTACCATACCTTAGAGAGGCTATGATATTCTATAGCGGTTATAGAAATATGGATATTTGGTTTATCCCCAGTAATATCATGGTATCTCAAGGAGGGTCGAATATAGCTCAACAGCTTAGGATAGCAGACATTCTCGGAGTTAGTAGGAGTGAGTACATTAAGGTATACGTATTGACGATACTACTGGGATTACTAGGTAGTTTTATATCTGTATCGCTTTTCTGGAGCGCTGCCGAAATACCAGGTCATGCATATCCCTATACTATTACTGGTTGGCCTGTGGAGGCTATGAATTTCTGGATGTGGCAGAAATGGCTATGGACTGGTTATCTATTTAGGGAGGAATGGATTAAACTTGGAGCTGTACTCTCAGCGGTAACTTATGCTATTGGTGAATTCGTCTTTCACTACCCCTCTATGCCAGTGGCTATGATGATAGGAATGTTACTACCACCCTATAACATTCTTGGAATGTTTATAGGCTCTCTAATAAGTGCTCTTATATCCAGATATGTGAAGGTATGGGATAGGATTAAAGGATATGTCTTTATGGGCTTTATAATAGGTGATGGCTCAGTTTCGACTATAATACAGGTACTGACATTAATAGGGAAAGCCATTTGGTTGAAACCGTATTGAACATCTCTCAAGTCAATCTATACTAAAGCAGCAGAGTAATACCCATATATATACTTTTCGCAAAGGTTTTTAAGTGATAAGACTTACTACTCTCTGAGTGAAATTTATGAGTGAAAAACCTGAAGCGGAGGTTAAGCCTAGTGTATTAACACCCAAAATGTGGACAGTAGCTATAATAGTAGCGATACTCATGGGGTTAGTGTGCGTATGCGTTACGCCCTTTGCCCCATTCTGGGCATGGACAACAGTGTTTTCTTCATTTACAGGACCCCTACTAATATTGTATGTCTGGATGCTACTAGCTAAAGCCTCTCCTACTTTCAGAAAGATCAGCCCGCAACAACTCACTATAATCTATGCAGCTGCTTCTCTAGGTGTATGCTTTACGTACAGCGTCTGTCCATATGCTATACTTCACAATGCTATTACACTCCGTATCTGGCCCCCCATGCCCTATGCGAGACCCGAAAACCTTTCGTTTATCTTCGGTCCACCTAAGGAGTATGTCGAACCTATGTTGACTGGAGCTCCATGTCCATGGAATCTATGGGCTCCTACAGTGGGCTGGTGGATAATCTACACGATCTTCTGGATGCTGTTCTTTATCGGATGGTTCGCATTAGTACACGAGAGATGGATAGAGGTAGAGAGACTGCCCTTCCCATTCCTACCTACGGCTACAGTACCTATAGAAATCATAACAGGAGGAGGAGAGGAGAAAGCTCTCTCTACTAAGTTTAAGATGTTCCTACTGGGCTCGATAATAGGATTAATATTCATGATACCAATGATAGGGCACTATCTATACCCACCGATTCCAGATATCTATGGATGGGCAAAATCTCCCTATCATGGATGGTGGCATGGATGCATGAACCTAGCTAGAGTGCCCGGAACCGAAGTATTCCCAGTATGGGCGCACCTAGTAGTAAACCCGATGACCTGGGCATTATGCTATCTACTTCCTCTTGACATACTCTTCTCTACATGGTTTGGTGCTGCTGTTATCTTCCTGCTACCCTCGTACCTAGCATATCTAGCTGGCGCTTATCCAGGTCTGGAGAAAACTGGTTGGAGACCAGGACCACTAGGATCGAAACCACCCTTCAAATGGACTCCAGTGTGGATGGGAATGTTCTGGGGAGTTCTACTGATATGGTTCATTCTAAATGCAGGGTATATAAGGAGAACCTTTACCACCAAGATCACTCCAGAGGATCGTAAAAGAGCACTGCCATTCGTAGTATGCTGGGTGCTGATAATTGTATCAACGCTCGTGATACTTGGCCTTATCACGGTAGCTGGAGCCACCTTTATCTCAGCTATAGCCATAGTATTCACAATGTGGTTACAGTACTTCTCAGGAGCCAGAGCCTATGGATATGCGGGTCTACCTGGTAATGCATGGTTCTGTCCTATAGACTGGTGGTACCTACCCTACATCACTAAGTATACTGTGGGTATTCCTCCCCATGCTATGACTCCAGAGGAGGAAAAGGCATTTGCCGCTGGAGTAGGTATGGATTATGTCACGGCGATGAATTTAGGTAATAGGTACACCGCTAACATCTTAGGTGACATAAACACACTCTACGGTGTAGCCTTCGCTATACCTACATGCTATGCATTAGCACGTGAGACGGGAACTCATCCTCTCGATGTTACCAAGGTTATGATTGTAGCAGGCATAATCTCTGCTATCATAGGATGGACCATGGCTGTACAGCTTGGCTATTCACTAGGTGTACACAATACTCCAATGAAACGTTTCGATGCATGGTGGGGCGGCGCCTTTCTAGGCGCCAGAGGGTGGACAGGAAGACCCGCTGAAGAGCCTTGGATACCCTACGCCATAGCAGGAGTAATATTTGCATGCATACTTGGCTACCTAAGGATGACCTATGCTAGATGGCCTCTAGATCCTATAGGAGTGGCCTTAGGAATAAACAACGCTGCAGCCTCGTACTTCATACCAGCACTTGTCGCTTGGATAGTTAAGCTCATAGTATTAAGAGTAGGAGGAACTAAAGTATATGAAGACTATACAGTACCCCTAGCGGCAGGATTCGTAGTAGGCTACTTCATAATGGCTATGATGGGGCCTATCATAGGCGCTATAAAGTTTGCAGTAGGAGCTTAAAATACCTTTTTTACACATTTTATGTAAATAATTCCTCGATTAATTTATCTAATCCTCTCGTATTGTTCATTATATTCCTTAGGGACTCGGTAAGAGTCATTATTTTAGATAGAAGAGAATTACTTATTATTCCTCTTTTTTCGAGTTCATGTAGTTCATCTGTGTCTATAATTTTAGCATTTCCTTTGAGTGTACTTACTAGATCTACCTTTAAATCCATACACCATAGTCCTCTTTCTGAATATATTTCAACTGGAGTGTTTATGTTTATGTATACTCCTTTAAGTACACCGTTCTTATTATAGTATGAATGTACTATGTAAGGTTTACCTATTTGAACATAAGTTAATGCGTAGTCTCCTATCTCTTTCTTAATATTCAATCCATCATAAACTCCTCTACCTCTAATGTTTCTCCTAATAACAAAAGTGTAATTATCATAGTCTAGATTTTCTATAGTTCCTAGGATGATGATTTTTCCTTTGTCCACATCTTCCTGTATTAGTTCTATTTTCTTCCTCTTCTTGAACATCTTTTTCAAAAAGAAAGGTATGTACAGGGATTTTATACTCCTAAGTATATCAGGGTTCCTTTCTACAATATACTCCACGAATTCGATTATCCCTTGTAGTCTTCTCTCAGCTATGGACTTCATATGGTGGTGATGCGGAGCTGTGGGTAGTACTTGACTTCGAATTTGATCAAGCCTCTCCTTTACCTCTAATGGAAATATTATTTCTACTATTTTTTCACCCTCACGAAGAAGTGAGGGAGCACTGCATTTATCCGCTAGCTTTTTCAACTCTTTAAGTGTTTTCCTTATATTCTCGTAGTCGCTTAATATGCTCCTCATATCAGCATAATTGGCACTACTCCTCCACTTTATACCCCATCCTTCTAGTTTCAAAAGAGAGGATATTTGTACGAGTTTTGACCTCTTATCCATGCTTATAAATTTACTAAAAGTTAGTCTAGCTCCCTTTACTAACCTCATATACTTGCCTGATACGACTAGATTCGGTGAGAGAAGGGGTTCTCCTCTTAGAGAAGGCCTGAGTACACATACTACTATCTCTTCTCCAGGCTCGACCTTTACAGAGTGTTCCAGTGGGAGTTTCCCTATACCTTCCCCTATGTCTACTATAGCCATGCCATCCCTAAACTCTACTACTCTCCCTTTATAGATAGAGTATAGGCTCGGTCTAAATTTCTTAACTATTATATGGTGGAGCTCAGACTCAAAGATACTTACTACCGTATCAGTAGCCGTAGGTTCGCCTATGATTACTATGCCCTTTTTGTCATCTCTATCCTTTATCGTAACAGAAGGAGGGAGAAAAAGAGGGGTTGCTATTTCAAATCTTTCTATTATAGGCTCTGTGGGCTGGGTTATCTCTATTCCTTTATCCCTAAGCATCTTTGTTATAGCTGTAGCGTAAATGCCCCTTACTCTAGCTAGAAGCTGCATCAGATTAATCCCTTACCTGTTCAAGCAATGTTACTGCTTGCCATATAGATGTCCTCGCAAAGAGTGGCATATTGGGATCCTGGGATACTTCTTCAAGTATACTTATAGCATTAGCCGCTCTAAGTCCAGCTGTCAAAGTCTTTCTCATCAATACTTCTATTGCCTGAGAGGCCGCTCTCCTTATATTTCTAGGTACACCAGTATCCTCTGCTACTCTCTGGAGTATTGCTATAGCCTGACTTATACATACTTCCTTATCCGTAGCCATCACTTCCACCACCCCTCCTAAAACTACTCCTAGTGCAATTGTACAAATAATGATATTAACTTTTACGCTTTTATTGATTGAGTATCTATGGAGAGTGAGCCTATAGGCCGAAAGTTGATCATCAGACCAGCTACGGAGAAGGATTTAAGAGAAGTCTACCGGATAGAAAAGGCTTCCTTTCCTGATTACTATCCCTATGGCCTACTTTTAACATACCTACATATAGCTAGAGACTTATTCCTAGTAGCACTACTTAATGATATAATCGTAGGCTATGTTATTGGAGTGATTAGACGTAATCGAATAGGCCATGTGGTTAATATAGCAGTTGACTCACAGTTTAGGAGAAAGGGAATAGGTACAGAGCTCATGAAGAAACTCATTGAGTTATTTAAGAATAGAGAAGTGGAACTCGTAAGATTAGAAGTACGTATTAGTAACATCCCTGCTAGGAAGCTCTATGAGAAGCTGGGTTTTACTAATGAGTATATAATCCCGAACTATTACATAGATGGGGAAGCATGCCTAGTAATGGTGAAGAGGCTTGAGTGTGAATATTCTCCCAGGAGGAAACCTAGTCTGGGGCGAACTACCAGAAGGGTGTAAGTACTGCATGAGAGGGGGTAAGTTAGTGTTGTTCATAACTGGACTATGTCCTGTTAGATGCTATTACTGTCCAGTAAGTAGGGAGAAGCTAGGTAAGGATGTCATTTTCGCTAATGAGAGACCTATAAGTAGTTCCGAGGAGGCTATAGAGGAGGCTATACTCATGGATGCTATGGGATTAGGAGTGACTGGTGGTGAACCCCTAGTAGTATCAGATAGGGTAGTGAAGTATATAAGGGAATTTAAAGAGAACTTTGGTAATACCTTCCACATACACCTCTATACCTCGGGAGTGAACCTAAACTATAATATTCTCATGAAGTTGGTGAGAGCGGGATTAGACGAAATTAGAGTGCATCTGACTCCTTATACTGATATCGAAAATATCTCTAGGCTCTCGAAGATCTCACCTGTAGATTTTGGTATAGAGATTCCTGCTATACCAGGAGAGGAGAATAGAGTACTTGATATTATGGAGTATCTGGAGAAGAGGGGAGATATAGACTTCTATAATATAAATCAAATGGAGTTTTCAGAGAGTAATGCTACAGCTTTAATCTTAAGAGGGTTTGAACTAGAAGAGGGGGAAGTTACAGCTGTTAAGGGTAGCATAGATACTGCCAAGAAAATTCTTCAGCAAGCTATTGAAATGGGTATAGACTCCAATATCCACGTGTGCACTGTACTTTATAAGGATAGAGTACAGACAGGACTTAGACTCTACAGACGAGCAATAAACACAGCGAGACCCCACGAGTTCGTTAAGGATAATGGACTGATAGCTAAAGTGAGACTTGAAGATCCAATAGAGTTCGTAGACTTGATTAAGGTATATGGTACTAGAAACGAGGTACATGTAGAACTACTTGAACGCATCAGAGAGAGTAGAGCTTTCCTCGTGGAAGAACTACCTACTCATAAGAGGGTTATGGTGGAAAAAATTCCAATATGCTAATCTAACTAAGCCTGATTACCTATCCTAGCCTCTAACTGTACTGTTGCAATTACCGCTACTTCTGTCTTGTACAGTTCTGTACCTACCTTCTCTGCCTCAAGAGCCGCCGCCCTGTAGACCGTGGTGTATGGATACCTCACATATCCATACTCGTTAACACGTAGAACCTCCACCACTGTTGCATTTAGTGCAGACGCTATGAGCTGTGCTTTCTTGTAAGCTTTCTGTACTGCCATATATAATGCCTCTTCATAAGCACTTTCGAAGACCTCCTTTGGTACAGTAAAAGCTATACTCACTCTGTCAGCCCCTGCTTCTACTGCCAGATCTATAGCTTTAGCTGCTATCTCCTTATCCTCTACCTCTACGGCTATGGTATGCTGAGCTCTGTACCCTACTAGCCTTGGAGGTTTATAATCATAGTCATAGCATGGAGTAAGACTGTACGAGACAGTATATACCTCTTCTTTCGGGATGCCTAGTGATACTAGTGCTGATACTATGCTGTTCATCTCCTTGGCCACCTCCATTACAGCTTCGCTAGCTCTAATGGCCTCTACCATACTTACAATTGTTATTCTAAAGATTCTACCCTCTAGTTCTACTGTATGAGACCCTCTCACAGTTACTATAGCACTAACCTTTGTAACATTTGAGCTATTGTTTATGGGTGATGTGAATAGTAGTGTTATTAATCCATCACCTTTATCTACGATCTTACCCTCCACAGGTGGTATGAACCCTTCGAATATTATAGTCGGTTCATCGTATCTTCTGGAACTCGTATGCAGTAGTTCTATGTGTCCCCATACTACTACTAATACTACTATTATCACTATCGATATTATCTTTTTCATATTTTCTCAATGTATTCATGTTCATAGATTTATAATTTTTTCTATGTTCTACTCTTTGAACAGTATATAATGAAACTATTCTATATTAATCTTCACTACATACTAATTAGCGAATTTATTATGTACTTCCCTTCTCCATCAGGATTTTTTCTCTCCTCTTCTCTTCTACTAAGTATACTACACTATACACTATGTCAATTATGATTCCTAGTAATAGTAGTATAACTACTAGTTGTAGATCGAGAGAGACTTTTATGCCTACTCTACCCATAGTTATTTCTCTTTCCACTGATCCTAGGGATAGCGGATCTCCCAAACCGAACATCCATAAGATTAGAAATGCTATTATACACTTTGTAGTTATGATTAGGGCAGTTCTTAAAATATCCCTCTCTTCAAGCATTAGACTAGCTATCTGGAGTGCTATTAGTACTATTCCTAGAAAACAGAATAGACATACTATTTCTTCAATTTTCATTCCAAAGAGCTTTCTGGATATGAAATCTAAGTCCACTATCCTGTGTACAGTAGGTACTATAAATGTTAAAATTGCTATTGGAAGAACTATCAGGAGGAGACATGTGATCACTATTGATATAATAGTCGATAATCTACCCATATATCATCACTCTCATCTTCATAGTTATAGTGAGACTGAGTAAATCCAACATAGTGTAGCGAAGTATTGTGATTAATTTCGACCTCTCCAACTGTCTTACACTACTCATATTCATTGTAACCTGTAGATCTATTGTATCCTCCTCACCAAAGTCCAATAATACTTCTTTCTCGTCTTCAGCTATTACTCTATTCCCATCTAAAACCTCGAACTTTAGTCCTAGCCTAATAGGAAGAGGGTTATAACTCTTTACTGGTATAGTTGCTCTTATTTTAACGACTCCCTTCGCTCTATCGAATTCTATATCAAATCCCCTATAGACCGTGTAGTTTAATACGGATATGATAGTAGTCATGAATCCTAATACAAACATAAATAGAAGTAGAAGGGATATGAAGATTATTATAACTGATGTAGTTTTAATTACCGTAGATACCTTAACCATAATTATCTCTTACCGTACTTATATTTAACTTCTATGCAAACTTATATCTATAAAATTATAAATAAATGGATCTACACGAACCTTCTCCTCTTTTCACACATATTTCAGAGCTTTATAGAAGATTACATTGGTACAGTATCACTAAGCATGAGTCTAGAAACACTTTTATTTGAACATAGGAAGACTTAATAACAAGCCTACTTGAGTTTTTACAGTGATATCATGGGTAAGGTAAGGCCTGCTTTCATCAAACGTACTGCTAGAAAACTACTAGAAGAATATCCAGACGCTTTCACTACAGACTTTGAACACAATAAGAGAATGGTAATGCAGTTGACAGATATAACTTCGAAAAGAGTACGTAATAGAGTGGCAGGTTATGTTACCAGGTTAGTTAAGATAAAAATGAAAAGAGAGAGTATGAAAGAGGCTGAGGAGTAGGATTACCTCTCACAGAGAGTCTTACCACTTAATGTCCTCTAGTACATACCGCCTAATTATTCTTAAAAATAAAAGTAAAGTCAATGTTCTCATATATCGTGTAGAGCTACATCTAGGAATTCTAGCTATAGCCGTATATTCTATTTAAAAATGTACTATAAACTTTATTTAATAAATCAGTAAAATTAAGAAGGTGATTTAAATGCCAACTAGTGAAAAAGTACTACCACTAGCTCCCTTCGAGAGAATACTGAGAAATGCTGGAGCTGAGAGAGTAAGTGAAGATGCAGCTGCAGCCCTTCGCGAACTTATAGAAAACTTAGCAAGTAAAATAGCTGAAGAGTCAGTAGCAGCAATGCGTCATGCTAAACGCAAGACTGTAAAGAGAAAGGATATAGAATACGCTAAGGGAAAACTAGAGGACATAGTAAAAGCACTAAGTGAATAGTATTTAACGTTAAGAAAAAATACACTATATCATTTTTCTCTCCTACCTCATATTATTGGAATACAAGCTAAACCTATAATAACGGGCCCGCCGGGACTCGAACCCGGGACCTACGGCTTTCCACGTAATTCCGCAGGCCGTCGCGCTATCCAAGCTACGCTACGGGCCCCTCAATGATATCATTAACCCGTACATAATAGTTTTTACTATCAGATAGTGCTAATTCAGAGGCTAGCTAAGTAATTACGAGATCCTACGAGGAAAACTTTTTCTCTTCCTAAGTTTAATAAATTACTGGATGATTAGTCAGAGTTAATCTGAGGGAGCCGATGATGTGAAGGCATTAGGATGACACCATAGCGGCGGTCGTCTAGCCTGGACTAGGACTCCGGCCCCCCGAGCCGGTGATCCCGGGTTCAAATCCCGGCCGCCGCACTATTATAAGTAAGAGAATTATTTAATAACAGGATCGTCCCCTGTATCCTCTATAGTATTTTAAAATAATATCTCATAGGGATCCTAATGAATAAATCTATGAATAAAAGACTCTCTCGAATGTAACTATACTGATAACAATAGAGATTAGTGACAATATTCTAATATGTTTAAAAGAGCAGTGGAAAGCATCATAAATTTCAGAGAACTCATGGTATGAGAAGAGGACAATAGAGAGGTTATATGGGGCACAGGAACCAACTTTGACACTACTGGAGGTCTCATTAGCATAAATATTTGCTGTTTCATGCTTACTACTTTATAGCTACTTATGAATGAACTCTCTCATGAATGTTATTAGACTAAGGGGTAGGGATTTTACAGAATATCCTAATAATATAGTCAATTACAATATACTACATGATATTCCTAAACTCGTTACCGTATTTGGAGAACTCTATATACCTTACCAATAGACTTGAAAGGGTTGATATTCCATCTCTTTCGATACCATTGAAGTACTATCACGTACTCATTAAGGCTTTATATCTAGATGGTCTAATAGGCATTAACCATGCCGAAAGACTTCTAGCTCTAAAGAGAGACTTAGATGTACTGTGTAATGACACTCTTAATTTAAGAGTACTAGAGGCAATTTCACCGGAAGTAGTATGTGATATTATATATCTACTAAGAGGATATTTCTTTGGTAGAGGGGGAGAAATACTTCCAATAATACCTTCTATACCCAACACTTCGCTTGTTTCTCTACTCTCTTTAAGCCCTGAAGAAGAAAAAATCGATCTGATAATAGACTGTAGATTTTTACCTGGAAAGTACGGAGTACCCTTTAATACGGAGTTATTACATACGATCCTAAGTATATTACGATTAAGGTTTAAAGTACACCTAGTAATAGATGATATAAGTATCATAAACGATGAAATTGTAATCTCCCCTATAACAGATAAATGGAATGTTACTGCATTTAGGGATAAGTTACGTGAAATGGTGCATGTGAGTGGAGGCAGTCAGCTAAGGATAGTGAATACACGTCTTGAAATAATGAATTTGAATATCGAATGGCTAAGAGATGATGTCTCAAAAATCATATACAGAGCACCAGAAGAGCTAAACTACTTAGAATTGGCCTTTCCTCGGTACCACTCTCAAGCTCTTGATATTCTCGACGAGTTGTGGGCATCAACCTTTGCTATCGAAAGACTCCTTATAGAGAAGATACGTGATGATATCGGTGACATAGCACTAGAGGTGTACTACAAGCTCTTAAGATATGACTTTATAAGGAGAATACCATCCTCTAGCGGCTATGTAGTGGTACCCTCTAATAAGGGTCTTAGAGCTCTACTACACGTAAAGGGAAAATCGAGTGAAGAGAAGTAGTACTATAAATTAGTGTGGAGATAAGCATTCTCTTCAGTTTAATTTGGAATCTATTCCTCCGGTACTTCATCCCACGAAATTATGCTATGGGTAAATTCCTCATTATCCTTTATACCTCTTTTAATCTCGGTCACATGTGCGTATTGAGCTCCTATACTCTCTAGAATATATTGGAGTGCTCTCTCGGGCTCTGATCTAGTCCCGCAAATGTAGATATCGATAGCAGCATATCCCTCTTCAGGCCATGTGTGGATGGATAAATGCGATCCTGATACTACGATCATTCCACTCACTCCAGTGGGGGAGAACTTATAGAAGTGTACTACTCTTATATCCATCTTTCCTACCTTAGCCGCAACTGTAAGTATCTCTCTTAGCTTATCACTATCACCTAAAATCTTCGGATCGCAACCGGAGGCCTCTATAATGTAGTGATATCCTATAGTATTCACTTTAGCCATATTCCTATTTCATATACTGTTTATTTAAGCTTTGACCCTTCAATATGAAAATAAACAGTGTTTATATTGCCGTCTCTAGCTAAGTTAGCGTACAAAGCCTTATCTTCTGATGTTAAATGTAGGTAGTTATAAATGGAGCACTCAGTAGCTCGCTTTTTCAGTTAAGTTCGATAAGATAGTAGTATATTGTTATAATTTGTTGATATATCACTATAATATTTATAATAAAATTTTTAAAGAAAATTATTATATAAGCATTTCTTCTATTCCAACTGATACCTATGTTAAATTCTCTGCCATAATAAATATATAGAAGCGCTATACAGAAAACCTGGTGGAAGATATGGCTGAGGTGGCACAGCTAGGAGGGACTCCAGTACTAATACTAAAAGAGGGGACAACTCGTAAGACCGGAAAAGAGGCTAAAAGACTCAACATAATGGTGGCTAGAATAATTGCTGAATCCGTAAGGACGACTCTAGGTCCTAAAGGCATGGATAAAATGCTGATAGATAGTCTTGGAGATGTGACAGTAAGCAATGATGGTGCTACTATTCTAGATGAAATGGATGTCCAACATCCAATAGCAAAACTACTAGTTGAAGTAGCAAAAGCTCAGGATGATGAAGTAGGAGATGGTACTACTACAGCCGTAGTACTAGCTGGAGAATTACTTAAAGAGGCGGAAGCTCTTCTCCTAAAGAATATACACCCAACAGTCATAGTGAGCGGTTATAAAGAAGCCCTTGAGAAAGCTAATGAAGTACTAAGAAATATGGCTATAAAAGTAGATCTAGATGATATAGAGACTCTAAAGAAAGTTGCTGCAACAGCTATGCATGGTAAAATGGTGACAGGTGTAAGAGACTACTTCGCTGATATCGCTGTCAAAGCTGTTAAACAGATAGCTGAGAAGCGAGGAGAAGAATGGGTAGCCGATATAGACTATGTCCAGCTTATTAAACGTCAGGGTGGTAGCCTATTCGATACCCAACTAGTCTATGGAATTATTATAGACAAAGAAGTAGTACATCCAGGAATGCCCAGAAGGATAGAGAATGCTAAAATAGCTCTTCTCAACTGTCCACTAGAAGTAGAGAAGACAGAGATAGATGCCGAGATAAGGATAAACGATCCCTCCCAAATGATGGCCTTCATAGAAGAGGAGGAACGCCTACTTAAAGAAATGGTGGAGAAGATTAAGGCAACAGGGGCTAACGTAGTATTCGTACAGAAGGGTATAGATGATATGGCTCAACACTACCTAGCCAAGATGGGCATATTAGCAGTTAGAAGAGTAAAGAAATCAGATATGGAGAAACTAGCAAGAGCTACAGGAGCAAAGATAGTTACTAAGGTAGAAGATCTTACAGAGAAGGACCTAGGCTTTGCTAAGTTAGTTGAAGAGAGGAAGATTGGAGATGAGAAGATGGTATTCGTAGAGGGTTGTAAGGATCCTAGAGCTGTAAGCATACTGATAAGAGGAGGAATGGAGAAGGTTGTAGACGAGGCAGAAAGATCACTCACAGACGCTCTTAGTGTCGTCGCAGATGTAGTAGAAGAGCCATACATACTACCTGGTGGTGGTGCACCAGAGGCGGAAGTAGCTAAAGCACTACGCGAGTATGCTCCAAAAGCTGGTGGAAGGAGACAACTAGCCATTGAGGCCTTCGCTAAGGCCGTGGAGAGCATACCTAGAGCTTTAGCAGAAAATGCAGGTCTAGATCCAATAGATATAATAGCTGAATTGAGAGCAGCTCATGATAAGGGAGAGAAGAACATGGGAATAGATGTCTTTGAAGGCAAAGTAGTAAACATGCTAGAAAGAGATGTAGTAGAGCCACTAGCAGTTAAACTCCACGCTCTAAAGACGGCTACGGAAGCTGCTACAATGATACTTAGAATAGATGATATAATAGCCGCTTCTAAGCTAGAGGAAGAGGAAAAGAAGGAGAAGAAGGAGGAAGAGGAAGAAGAGAAAACAGAGTTCTAAATTAACACAGTTTTTGGGTTTAACTATTTAATCCCTTTTTCTATCATAATGATCATGACAGATACCAATGAGAAAAATACAAGGAAAATCATAACTCTACTAACCGATTTCGGTTTAAGAGATCCTTATGTAGCTAGCATGAAAGGTGTCATATACTCAATTAATCCGAAAGCTTTAGTGGTAGATATATCTCACGATATAGAGGGGTTTGATATCTATGAGGGAGCTTTTGTACTCGCCTGTGCTTTTAAATATTTTCCTAGAAAGACTATACATACAGTGGTAGTTGATCCGGGAGTTGGTACAGAGCGCCGAGGTATTGTTGTAGAAACAGAGAACTATCTTTTTGTAGGTCCGGATAATGGTGTCCTCATGTTAGCTGCTGAGATGGATGGTATTAAAAGAGTTGTAAAAATAGAGAATAGGAGATTTATGAGACCCCTGATAACCTATACTTTTCACGGTAGAGATGTGTTCGCACCAATAGCAGCACATCTTTCTCTAGGTATTCCTATCACTGAGATAGGTAGAGAAATTAAGGATTACATAGTACCCTCTTTTGTTAAACCTGAGTATACTGAAGATGGCATTGTAGCGCATGTTATTCATGTGGACAGATTTGGAAATGTGATAACTAATATAACATCGAAAATTGTATTCGAGATTCTCAAGTGGTCTTATGGGGATGAGCTCATGGTAGAATTACCTGATGGGCGAAGGAAGACAATACTATTTCAAAAATCCTACGGATTTGTTGAAAAGGGGGCACCATTACTATTGATAGATAGTGAAGGATTCCTAGAACTAGCTGTAAATATGGGGAATGCAGCAAAGAAGTTTAAAGTAGGCAGAGGAAGTACTCTCTTAATCTATCCTCGTAGATAGCCTTTGGAAACAGTTCATTATTTTTCTGTGTCTTTTTGTTTCATGAACCTCACTCCGTAAGGTTTAAATTCAATTCCTCCTAGGAGTACTTGGATATCGACCCTATGAAGATCGAGGGTATGAGCCTCTATGAATCCAAGTTCGCTGAGGGGAGCTACGATAAGATGACTAGACTCCCGTAGGAGGGCTTGGAGGATACCAAGGGTAATGAAACCTAGGGTGTGGTACAAAAGAAACACTCTAGGAGGAACCCTACTCCTCTATACACCATATCAATACCTAATACTATCATCAGTATGTCTATACTAGCTATAAAGTACCTGTACTTACTTATCCTTCTATATCCTAAGTTTGAGAGATAAGAGACTGTTGACAACCATACTATGTCAATCCAGAAGTGAGAGAGATAAAGAAGCACTACGCCTATGAGATCCATTAACATTATTACCTCGCATATAAGACTACTACCAATACTTAGCCACCACACTATAAAAGATGGATTTAGAGCGGAAAGAGCTACTCCTAAGATGAGAGGTGATGAGGAAAGAGTTTTGTTATCCTGTGGTAGATCACTTTCCTTTAAGACAGCCCTTAATTGTAATAAGCCTATAACCATTAAGGTAACACCTCCTAGAAAACTCAATCCGATCATGGTACTCTCCATAGGAAAATGTGATATTCCAATCGCAATTAATAGAACTAGTGGAAGTTCTACCAATATATGACCGATGCTCATTTGAAGCCCTGATCTCCATCCTTTACTACTTCCCAGGCTTATTGCACCCATTGTTAACGGTCCGGGAGATAGGGCACCAGTAGCGCTTATGAGCATGATTCTTATTATGAGATCTATATACATGATCTTCCATAATAGTGAGATACTGGAGAAATTTAAAACTAGTCTTCCTATATGTGTGCTTCATGCTTAGAATTAGTTTATCACTTAGCTCGAATTTAGATTTAGCTTGAACTTTCTATGACGTGTAATCTTAAGATATCACATCGATGTTTTATGGATACTTCTATCTTCCCCTCAAGATGGGCTTTTTCAGTTTCTCCATTAGGAGGAAAAAGGAGTATGCATGGGGGATATCATAGAAGAACTATTTGCTAGGTTCAGTAAGCTCCGTATCTTCAAGGCTAGAGAGATTTTATTACCAGATTATGTCCCAGAGGAGCTTCCTCATAGGGATGAGCAGATCAGACAACTGGCTACTGTACTCTCACCAGCTATTTCAGGCTCTAGACCACCTAATGTATTTATCTACGGTCTTACCGGTACAGGGAAGACTGCAGTGACTAAATATGTTCTCAGCAGATTCTCTATGAAGTTCGGTGATAAGGTCATTACTAGTTATATAAACTGTAGATTGTGTAATACTAACTATAGGGTCTTAAGTGAACTAGCTAGATCCGTGGGTAGACCTGTTCCATTTACGGGATTGTCCACCTCTGAGGTTCTCACAAGATTTGTGAATGGACTAGAGTCTAAGAAAAAGTTAATGGTAGTAGTATTAGACGAGATTGACTGGCTTGTAAAGAATAGTGGTGATACTGTACTATACCACTTGACTAGGCTTAATAGTGAGCTCTCTCGATCTAAGCTATCGCTCATAGGGATAACTAACGACTTGAAGTTCATGGAATATCTAGACCCAAGGATTAAAAGCGGACTTGGTGAGGAAGAGCTCCTATTTCCACCGTACACGAATAGGGAATTAGAGGATATTCTCAGGAAGAGAGCAGAGATGGCGTTCAACAACGGAGTACTAGAGGAAGGTGTTATACCGCTGTGCGCGGCTATTGCTGCTCGTCAGAATGGTGACTGTAGATTAGCACTAGACCTACTACTCAAAGCTGCAGATATTGCGGAGAGAGAAGGGGCTAGTAAGGTTAGCGAAGACCATGTTAGAAGAGCACAGAGAGAAATAGAGAAGAACCTTGTTATCGATGCTATCAGGTCAATGCCCTTTCATGTGAAACTCGTACTACTGTCTATAATGATACTGAATAAAAGAGGAGACCAGGTCAGAGTGACTACTGGTGAGATCTTTAACAAATACAAAGAACTCTGTAGAAATCTGGGTGTTGGAGAGGTTACTCAGAGAAGAGTGAGTGAGATAATAAGTGAACTGGATATGCTGGGAATTATAAACGCTAGAATAGTCAGTTTCGGTCGTTATGGTAGGACTAAAATAATAAGACTTGCAGTCTCTCCTAAGAGTATAATAGAGGGGATCAGTACAGACCTCTCCATCTCACCACTCCTAGAGAGTATTTCGAGAGAGTACTTACAATAGTAGTACTCCTAGGATTTCAGACCAGCACCTCTACACTCTATTATACACTTTTCTCCCATATCACCTTGAATAGAGAAGCTTGCACCTATTATCATCTCAGTTAGTTTAATACTCGTCCATGTGTGCATAGTTAGTTGACTCACTCCTAGACGAGAGATACCCTTTGCTAGTGCAACGTATGGTATTAGCATATCGCCCATATGTCTATCAAAAGCCATTCCACTCTTAAGCTCCTCTAATAGCTTTAAAGCAGCCTCTCTACCCACTTTCTCAGCAGGTTTTCCTCTAGCTCCTAGAGAATCCCCTCCAAGTCTACATCTATCTTCAGTTATGGCACATAGAACTATTCCACTTCCTGGTCCTAAATGGGGATCTCTATAAGGCTCATAGGTCTCTATCTCAATCTCTATTGGTACATTTATACCTGACGCTCTAAGAGTCTCTTTAGCTGCTATAGCCTGTCTTCTAGCTACATGTGCTGGAAGTTTTACTGCATGTGATCTTCCCTTAACAATCACTAAGCTTCCCCTATTCAATCTATTTATAGGTCTTAACTTGCTTGTACCATTACTCTCAATTCGTACTATACCTCCTCCCTTAGGGTAGTGTCCTCTTCTCTTTACTTCTAATAGAACTTCTAAGCCTAGTTCTCTTAATAGTGGTAGGAAAACATAGCGCATGTAGTCTATAGGTGGACTCCAGGATACGTCTGTCCCCCCTCTTATAGTTATTTCAACCTTTTCATCTATGAAAGCGATTACAGGGAGGAGTGCCTGTAGTACCAATGAAATACTACCCGCAGTACCTATATCGAAGTTAAAGATACCTCCTCTCAGCTCTCTAGGTCTGAATACTATAGTACTTGAGCCTACTCTTAATCCCTCTACCTCTGCATTCGATAGCTGTGCTACTGCTTTTATAGCCATTATATGTTGAGGTCTCAGTCCTGGATTACTACGCTTAGCCCTTATATTGTATACCTTAATCGGTTTAAGTGTGAGTGCGGAAAGAGCTACAGCAGTACGTAGTATTTGTCCTCCTCCTTCACCCATACTACCATCGATAGTTATCATAAACTACACCCACCTCTCACAATCAATTCCTTCAAATCCTACCCTTCACCCCCTTATAAATTGTTGAGATGAAAAAGATTTATCATGGTCTTCATATTGGATAGGCTCTACAGATCCTATAGTGAGTTGCTCCCTCTGATACTGTGGAGTTACAGTAGAGGCGTACTTTTCGATCCTATAAGCTCAGGTGAAGCGTAAATTTCCCTATAAGCTCTATAGTAGAAGAGATATTCTCTACTTCTAGTCTAACGTATTTACATGCCAGTGCTACTACTATACTAGAGCCTGAACCTCCTATAGAAAAAGCCTTCTCCTAAATTCCTTTTTACGACTTTCGATGAAAAGCTCTCTATGTCTTACACTTATCCTTTTAATTTGCTCCTCCTTTAAGATGACCTCTTCCTAGCTTTAAGTAGAGCTCTAGTGTACATATTCGATGAAGCTCCTGATATAAGCCCTCCTATAGCATCATTGAGTACCGGCCCTAGTTTCTTGAGTATTCCGGGTTTCTTTTGATCAAATCTTACAAATTCGAAAATCCCTCTTGCCCCAGCTATGTAACATGAGATTATCATACCCATTAACTCATCTGCTACGAGTCCAGGTCCTTCAAGAAACTCTTTGGTTAGACCAGGTACATTACCTTTGTAAGCCTCTTCTTCAAGAAGAGCACAGGCTATTACTAGACATGCCACATTGACATCACTGAGAGCGTTTATGAACTCTTCCCTCAATAGTTTAGTAGCCTCCTCTTTAGTTTCAACACCTGGATGGGGAAAGAATATTTCTAGAGCGGTCTCAATGAGGTCATTAAGTGTTATTCCTTTACTCTCTAACCATCTTAGTAATGGTATATTAGAGTTCATAAACATCACAATTCCAAGAATCTATAAATTAATAGTCATTACGGTTGAAAATATTTAAATAGGATAAATATCCTATTCTTAAGGAGGTGAAGATTACTTATGTATGAAAAGTACTATTTCAGAAAACACCTCGTAGTGCTGGTAGTCGCTATAGCCTTAGAGATGGTCTTAGCTACTACGTTAACCATGATCCATGCTCCTCCACCTCCAGTGGTAGTGAAAGATGATTTTGGTAGAGAAGTTACAATATCCAAACCCCCAGAGAGGATAATCTCGATAGCTCCATCAATAACCGAAATACTATTTGCTCTAGGCCTTGGGGATAAGGTAGTAGGAGTCACTATGTTCTGTAACTATCCACCTGAAGTTCTAAAACGTGTTTCAGAGGGGAAGATTACTATTATCGGAGGGTATACTACTCCTAGTTTAGAGAAAATAGTAGAACTAAACCCTGATCTAGTAATTGGTCATAACTTACTCTCTCCGGACTTTATAAGTAAGTTAGAGGAGGCGAATATCCCTATAATAATAGTAGAGACAGCGAAGAGTCTAGAGGGGATATACGAGGATATAGAACTAATAGGTAAGGCATGCTGGGCTGATGAGGCCGCGAAAGAACTAATAGAGAGAATTAGAGAAAAGATATCCCTCTTTCAGGACTATATTAAGGACGTAAAGAAAGTCGATGTTGTCCACATATGCTGGGTAGAACCCATTTATATAGCCGGGTCTGGAACGTACATTCATGATATAATAGAGAGAGCGGGGGGTAGAAATGCATTTGCAGATAAGACTGGCTGGGCTGTAGTATCTAAGGAAGAACTTGTAGAAAAAGACCCTCCATACATCATTGTCCCCTACAAACATGGACAGACTTTAGTGTATGAGGGAGTGAAGAAGATGAAGGACGAGGGATTAATCCACGGTGAGATACTCTCAGTAGATCCAGATATAATAAGCAGGCCTGGACCCAGGGTTACTATACTCTACGAGACTCTTGTAAAGCTTCTACATCCAGAGATGTGGAGCAAAGTGGTAGTAGTAGAGGAATTAACAGCTCCTGAAAGTGTTGGAATAGGGGAAGCTATCACCATATTCGTTAAGGTGAAGAATCCTGGGGAATTAGATGGAGAAAAGGTAGTAGAAATCATGGTGAATGGAATAAGGTTTTCTAAGAGAGTTGTATTAAAGGCTGGAGAGAGCAGAATCGTAGATTTCCTAGTCCCTGCTAGTAGTACAGGTACTTATACGATAAGTGCTGGAACTAAATCCGTTAAATGTAAAGTAACCCAGAGTATTATAACACTAATATCTGGACTCACTACCAAAATCGAGACGATAGAGACATCGTTACATGATGTAAGAGGGGGAATAGAGGATATAAAGTCTAGAGTAGTAGATTCCTCTAAGATTGTAGAAGAGTGTAGAGATTCGATAAGTAGCCTATATACTATTAGTATGATATCATTAGCACTTTCAATAATATCCATTATACTCATGATAATAGTCCTGATCACTATTAGGGGAGAATATAGATCGAAGGGTAAAGAGACGTGATTAAAGATAGACTACGAAAATGGAGAAATATAATTATTATTTTATTTCTTATCTTGGTATTTTCTATAATTCTTTGTTTAGCAATAGGTCCTGTATACATACCACCTGACAAAGTATTTCGAATAGTACTTAGCTCAGTAGTATATTATAATACTGTAAAGGATAGTCATTATAATATTATCCTAAAACTAAGGTTGCCGAGGATTATTATGGGAGTTCTAACAGGTATCGCTCTATCCCTCTCCGGAACAGTTATGCAGACCCTCTTTAGAAATCCTATGGCCGATCCTTATATTATAGGGCTCTCTACAGGAGCAGCATTAGGCGCCACCATCTCTATAGTGTTACTTCCGCCTACGTTGGGAATATATACTATACCTCTACTGGCTTTCATCGGTAGTATAGGTACTGTACTATTGGTGTTTATTATCAGTAATATGCAAGGAGGTCTCAAAATGGATGTTCTTCTTCTGACGGGAATAGCAATATCCTACCTAGAATCAGCTATTACATGGATTATAATATGGTGTTTCTTTGAAGATAAACATCTAATTGTCTTCTGGACTCTGGGTGGACTATGGAGAGCTAGTTGGTTAAAGGTAAAGATAGCCCTTATACCCATACTCCTCAGTAGTATTCTAATATATTTATTCTCTAAAGACCTAAATGTCCTACTATTGGGCGAAGAACACGCTCAGTCATTAGGAGTGAACGTAGACAGATGTAGAAAAGTATCTTTGATACTCTCATCTTTGATGACAAGTACAGTAGTGTCCTTTACAGGTGTTATCGGATTCGTCGGACTGATAATACCCCATATGCTAAGACTGATAGTAGGTCCGGACCATAGAATCTTAATTCCCTCATCAATTTTAGCAGGCGCTACTTTCCTGATATGGACAGATACCCTTGCTAGATGTCTCATGGAAATTCCAGTAGGTGTGGTAACTTCACTATTCGGAATACCATTCTTTCTACATCTTCTCATAAGGAGAAGGAGGGGAAGAGTATTCAGCTGAAAGTAGAGAAGCTGGTTTTCTACTACAGTGCTCAGCGTATTTTAGATAGTATAAATTTTTCAGCAAGAGAAGGAGAGTTCTTAGGAATAGTAGGACCAAATGGTTCAGGTAAGACTACACTCTTAAAAGTGATAAATGGTATATTAAAACCCAAAGTTGGAACAGTACTCCTATCCAATAGAGATATCTTTGAAATGGGTGAAAAGGAGAGAGCTAAAAACTTAGCCTCTGTGCCTCAGGACACCTATGTAAACTTCGACTTCACAGTATGGGATATAGTTATGATGGGGAGGTTCCCCTACTTAAGTAGGTTCCAATGGGAGAGGGAGGAAGATGAAAAAGTAGTCGAACATTGCATGAAGCTTACTAATGTCCTACACTTATCCGAGAGGAGTATCAGAGAGATTAGCGGAGGAGAAAGACAAAGAGTGATTATAGCTCGTGCACTTGCCCAAGAGCCCAAAGTTCTTCTACTAGACGAGCCCACTTCTAATTTAGATATAAGTTATCAAATTGAGATTATGGATCTACTTAGAAGTCTTAGTAAAGAGAGAGGAATCATTATACTGTGTGCAATACACGACTTAAACTTAGCTGCTAGGTACTGTGATAGAGTAGTACTTCTCAATAAGGGGAGGATAGTCGCTATGGGTCCTCCTGAAAGAGTCTTGACTAGGGATAACATTAAGATAGCATACGGTATAGACGTGTGGATAGATAAACATCCAATAGCAGGTACCCTGTACATAGTTCCCCTGAAACCTGTCAGGGGGAGGTCTCAGTGAATATATACCACATAAGCTATACTCCTTACTTCTTAGGAGAGAGAATGGTAACCATATCATTTAGCGGATGTAATTTTAGGTGTATAGGATGTCTTAGGAAGAAAAGAGAAGGTGATATCTACGCGGATAGAGTGGAATATATAGAGTGGAGTCTTGAAAATATAATTAAAAAGATCAGAGAAATAAGGCCTCATAGAATATATCTAGGTGGATATGAGCCTACATTAGACCCTGATCTAGTAAGTATAGTAAATAAGCTCTCTAAACTAGATACGCATATAGTCCTACTTACTAATGGAAGCCTTTTAAACAGGAATTACATTCACGAGCTATTAGAGGCTGGATTAAGAGAGATTATAATAAGCGTTAAGGCATTTGATCCCGAAAAACACCTATACTATACCGGAAGATCAAATAAACCTGTTCTAAATGCCATTGAAGAACTAAGTAAAATAGAGGATCCCTATTTTAGATTCCAAGTGGAAACACTACTTATTCCCGGAATCAATGATCCTGAAGATATTGAAAAACTAGCCATATTCATATCGAAACTTGATAGATCTATAAAACTATTTATAGAGCCCTGGATACCCGTAGTTGATACTTTCAGAGAGCCCTCAAAAGAGGAACTCATAGAAGCTGTCACGAGAGCCATGAGACATCTATACATAGTATCATATCATCCTCTATACTCAGAGATACTTGAGATGAGAAAGAGCAAGAGAAAAGCTATATTTATAGACATACTTCCAAGAAGGTGAATATCATTGAAACGCAAGATACCTTCTATAAGTCTTGCAGATCCTGCAAAATCAGTCCTTATAATCTTATCTGGTTGTAACTTTAATTGCAGAGGATGCATTACCATAGCTAGAAAACCTATAGGGAGAGATCTCTCAGCAGAGGAGGTAGTAGAACTAACACTAAGAGCCAGTGAGTACGTGTGGAATAGCCTACCTGCAAAGGTGATAATAGGAGGGGGAGAACCCACTTTAAATTTTAACTACCTAGTAAAACTCATCAAATTATTCAAAAAATTATCTATTAATAACATTCAGATTAAAACAAATGGATACCTACTCAATAGATGGGCGATAAAGGAGTTAAAGCAAATAGGACTAACCTCATTAGTAGTAGATTTTAAAGCCTTCACCGATAAAATTCATAAATGGTATACTGGCAAAAGCAATAAAAGAGTTTTAAGGACTATTAAACTGCTGAATGACTATGGTCTGGAGTTCTCTATAAGGACGATACTCATTCCAGGAATAGTCGATATTGATGAGATTAGGAAAATATGCATATTTCTAAGCCATATCAATAGGTCTATTCCACTTAGAATCTATGGTTTCTCTCCTGAACACGCCAGAGAAAAGATATCTTACAGACCTTCAAGGAGCGAATTACTAAGAGCCTACAGAGAGGCAAAGTTCTATTTAGATAATGTAAGAATAGGACCAGACTCCGAGACCTTCGCTTTTAAGTATATTGAATTTAGGGATGATAGTCTCTTAGAACGATATGCAAGGATAGATGAGATCTCCAGGTCATTAAATAGGAACTGGAGTATTAAAGGTCTGCCTATGAGCCTTATATTATCATCAAAGAGGTGGAAATCATGAGGATAATAAGTCTTTCTCCAGCTGTTACCGAGATACTCGTGAAGTTAGGATTAGAGGATGAGATAGTAGGAACTTCATCCTTCTGTCTTCTATGGCTTACTGAGAAAAAGGAGATCGTTGGGAGCTATATTTCTATATCCTATAGTAAATTAAAAGAACTTAAACCTGACATAGTGTTCCTTCAATCTGGCGTTCAAGACCATATATTTAGGACACTCGTAGATAAGGGATATAGAACATACCTAATGCCATTACCTAGGAGTATCTATGGAATACTTCAGAGTGTAACTGATGTAGGTTCTATAGTAGGTAGGTACTACGATTCTAAAGAGCTAATTTCTCGATTATTAGAAAAACTTGATCACCTTAGAGTTAATTTAAGTATGCCTCCTGAAGGTAGGTTAAAAGTATATATTGAGTATCTATGGCCAAACTGGTCATATACTACAGCAGGGGCACTCACATTCATAGACGATGGTATATGGTGGGCTGGAGGAATTAATATTTTTCATGAAAGAGTGGTAGGTTTCTTTACTCCAAAAACTCAAGAAATACTCTGTAAAAAACCTCAATTAATTCTAGTAAACATAGAACCTGTAATGAAGATCTCTCTTCTAGTCTATCTTAAACGTCGTGGTTTTGAGAAAGTGAAGAAGATATTATTAGTAAAGGAATCCCGTGATATAAACCTAGCTCATCCTGGACCCTCATTCATAAACACAGTATTATGGCTATCTAAATTACTCAAAAACACTTATCTGGGTAAGTAAATATGGAACTGAAAACTGTTGAATGGAGTTTTGAAGGAATTAAAGCGGTAATAATTTATCATAGATTTAGAGGAAGCAAGTTAAAGACCTTACTCATAGAATTCCCAAAGAATGTACTTACCTTAAGTACGAAGTGTGGATTTAGAATGATAAGATACATATGTAATAACACTGTTCCTCAGGAATTCTGGAATCTAGTACACGAAGAAGAAGGACAGAGAGTATATTTAAAAGGAGTGTTCTCAACTCTAAATATTCCTCAAGAGAATAGCATAATACTCCTTACAGGAGTAGATATGGAAAATTTAGCAATAAGAGATGAAAGATTTGAGAAATTCCGAGTTAGCGTCTTTGTAACAGCTGGAGTAGAGTCAAATGCCCTGAGAGTTGGAGTTGATAGAGCAGGTTATATAGAAGAAAATGGAACATTCAAACACGTAGGAACGATAAACACTATTGTAATAACAAATGCTTCTCTATCCATTCCAGCCTTTATTCGCGCGGTAGTTATAGCGACTGAAGCTAAAGTTATAGCACTTCAAGATCTGGATATAAGAAGTAGCTATAATCCTGACCTACAGGCTACTGGAACGGGAACTGATAACTTAGTAATAGCCTCTCTAGGAACAGGCCCTAAGGTCAACTATGTGAGTGGACATGTGAAAATAGGAGAAATAATGGCTAGAGCTGTAACTCTTGCGATTAAAGATGCCATAACTAAGTACCATAGGGGAAATAAGAATGTACAGGACTAGGATATACCATGTAAGCTTTCATGAGGCATTAAGTTCAGTCTCCTTATTCTTCTATGGCTGCAACTTTACATGTAAGGGCTGTCTTAGAAGAGTTTACATGTACGATTGTCATCTAAGTGAGATTCCTAAAACCAGTAGACTGAACTTCCTGACTGTAGATAAACTAATAGAGATTCTTGAGAAAACCGAGCCCAAGATAGCAGTATTTGAAGGATGGGAACCTACACTGGATCCCATGCTTGCTGAGATAGCTGATTCTATTAGGAACAATGAAATACGTACCGTACTATTGACTAATGGTTACCTATATCCTCCTGTAGATAGTTTTGATGAAATTAAGGTGAGTATAAAGGCATTCAGTCACCAAGTACACAAGTACTATACAGGTAAGTCCAATAGAAGGGTTTTAAGGAACTTTAAATCGATCTATGATAATGCTCCAGAGAAACTCTCAGCTGAAACTGTTCTCATTCCTGGTCTTGTAGATATTGATGAAATAGAGAGCATTGCGAAGTTTATATCGAGTATAGACCCTACAATACCCTTGAGGATAGACTGCTACTGGCCTGTAGTACCTAATACCCCATGGCGAGCCCCTACGAGAGAGGAGATAAGATCGGCTGTTATCAGTGCTCGTAAATATTTAGAAAACGTACATTTCCTATCGAGCGATGCCAAGGTTATTGGAAAAGTGCACAATCTATGGCCAATTGAGTGATCGCTATGAAGGTCGCTGTTTCCTGGAGCGGAGGGAAGGATAGCTGTCTTTCCCTTTTTAGAGCTCTAAAGATGGGGTATAAACCAGTATATATATTCAACATAGCTGTAAGGAGAGGAGGGGCCCCGAGAGTACATGGTCTAGATCCCTCTATCATTAATGCACAAGCCGAAGCACTTAATATACCCCTAATTCAAAGAGAGGCTACATGGGACACGTATGAGCATGTATTCAAGGGGATAGTTAGAGAGCTTAAGTCGAAAGGAATAGAGGGAATAGTTTTCGGAGATATACATATTGAGGAACACCGTAAGTGGAATGAAAGAGTATGTAAGGAACTTCAAGTTGAACCTATCTTACCACTATGGAAAAATGATGTTAGAGAGATAGCTGAAGAATTCATTAACGCAGGCTTTAATGCTATAGTTGTATGTATAAGAGAAGATAAACTCTCAAGAGAAATACTAGGTAGACACTTCAATCTAGAACTCTTAGAGATACTTAGGAAATTTGATGTAGATTTAATGGGCGAGTATGGAGAGTACCATACATTAGTCTTGGATGGACCTATTTTCAAGATGAGAATAGTAATACTGAAAACAAATACAATTAAGATTGCCCCTCACTATTTAGTCTTAAACCCCACGAGGTGGTGTCTTGTTAAGAAAAATCGCCAAAATCCTTAAGGACCTCGTGTGCTTTTTTACGATAATACCTTTAGGAATGGATGAGAAGACCCTCGAGAATACTGCAAGATACTTACACTTATCTCTGCTTATAGGAAGTATAATAGGCTTCCTAGCTGGTCTTATGATGACGGTACTTAGGCCTATCTCTAGGATTTTAGCTGGAATACTAACTCTAGCGTTTATTGAAGTAATCACAGGTTTCCATCATATAGATGGGCTAATGGACTTTGCGGATGGGCTGATGTGCCATGGCACTCCAGAGGATAAGATTAAGTGTATGCATGATAAGTTTGTGGGCGTTGGAGGATGTGTAGCATCCTTCTTAGTAATACTGGCCACCATAGCCTCCCTTATTGAATTAAATACTCCTCTCATTATTCATGCACTAATTATCACTGAGACCAGTGCTAAACTGGGTGTAGTCTACTTAGCGACTTTCGGCCGTTCAGCATCTAGAGGCATGGGTAAGTTCTTTATTTCAACTTTTCAAAGCAGTTATAAGTATAGTAAGTTTGCCTTTGCTGTAATGTACGCCATATGCATTTCTCTAATCCTATTAAGCTGGAGAGGAATCATAATACCTCTTATAACTCTGGGAACAGCTCATATTATTCTCCTAATATCACTTAGGAGTTTTAAAGCCATTACTGGGGATGTAATGGGTGCTACCAATGAGATTGTACGTTTAGTGTGCCTGATCTCTATGCTGGTGATGACCAAGTGAAGGTATGTTCCATAATCATGGCAGGAGGCAAGGGGTCTAGAATGGGTCTTAATGTAGAAAAACCTCTAATCAAGATTAAAGGAAAATTTATGATCCTATATGTGATTGATGCTCTTAGAGAATCTCAAAGCATTTCGAGAATTATAGTCGCTGTAACTAAGAAGGTGCCAGAGACCTCTAAGATTATCAAACAGATGGGAATAGAAGTTCTAGAGACCCCCGGCTTAGGTTTTATAGAGGATTTAAAATATGCTATTAGAACACTTAGACTTCATCACGTCCTCGTCATATGTGCAGATATTCCACTTATAACAGCAGATATCATCGACTTCATAGTGGATAGATATTGGAGGAGTGGAAAACCAGCCCTAGCCGTATATATACCCATTCACGTATACAAGAGATTATGTCTAGTCCCTGAGTACAAGTTTAAAATTCGTGGAGTAGAGGTCGTACCAGCAGGAGTGAACGTTATAGATGGTACAAAAATAGACCAATCTTACTTAGAGGAAGAGCATTTAATACTTGAGGATATTAGACTTGCAGTTAATGTAAATACGCAGAAAGCGCTAAGTATTGTTAAAACACTTCTAGAAGAAGTCTAGTTAAAATTACCATAACCATAAATGCTACCATGGATGAAACAGCAACTTTAATCGCCCTAGAGACGTCTCCGGGCTCTATAGGTCTAGTAGGATCTCCAAGTCTGTAATGTCCTGGCTTTTCTAGACATATTCCCAATACACCAGCCATAGCAGCCATAGGATGGCCTGCATTTATACTCTCTGTTTTATTCCTATCCCTTGAGTATATTCTCCAAGCCCTTAAGATTGAGGTACTGATAATCGGAGAAGAAATTATTATCAATAATGCTGTAATTCTTGCAGGTATGTAATTTATGATAGTATCAAGTTTAGCGGAGAACCAACCCACATCTTTTAGTTCAGCAGTTCTGTAACCTATAGCTCCATCTATAGTGTTCACTACTCTTTGAAAAAGCGCGCCAATAGGTCCAAGTAAGAGGTAGTAAAACATAGGAGAAACGAAACCGTCTACGAGACTTTCGGCTAAAGATTCTATCGATGCCGAGAGAAGATGTTCATCATCAAGTTTGTAAACATCTCTCCTAACGAGGTGTTGAGCAAGCTTCCTTGCTAATTCTCCCCTACCCGTACTTACAGCTTTTCCAACCTTATACACTAGTTCCAAGAGTAGTCTTGCCGAGAAGGATACTTTAAGTATGTATGCTGCACAGAACAGCCAGATAATAGGTGAGATTCTATAACATAGTAGCATAAGCACAGTGTAGAGTAATAAATGGGTCAGAATACATGTTAGATTTATTATTATTCCAAAAAGCCTTGAGGAGAAAGGTCTGGCAAGCCTTTTAGCCATAAAGTACGAGGTATGGACTGGATGAATCGTCAATAGTATTCCTTTATGAAAAGGATAGAGTATTTCCATTAGAAAAGCAAGACCTAGTATCATGATAAATGATTGTAAGTCTAGTGGTATAATCCAAGACCAAAATTGCGGATCCATAAGCTCTCAACCGCGGTCTTCATTGATCCTTCTAAAATCTTTTAATGCTCTTATTAATTGTACGATCTCCTCTTTCGGTCTAACAGATACTCTGAAGTATTCCCTTGAAAGGCCTATGAAGTTGTGGCATGGTCTTATAAGAATACTATACTTCCTTACTAGAAAATCTCTAAGTTTTAGACAATCTAAACCGTAGAAGTGAGATAAAATATAGTTAGAGTACGAGTCGAAAGCTCTAAACCCTACTTTATTAAGTTCTTTAACCAACTCCTTTCTTAACGTCCTTACAGTACTTCTAGTCACCTCTAAGTACTTATTTAATTCTTCACGAGACTCTAGAAATTTGGTTATAGCATAGGATGCGATTATATTCACGTTCCACGGAGAACGTATATGTTCTATTCTTTTTACGAAGTTCCTATTTGGTGAATAAATAATACCTATTCTAAGACCAGGAATAGAGAATATCTTTGTATAACTTCTAGTTATTATCAAGTTGTCCATGTTCAAGTTAAATCCCGAAAATTCATCTCCAATAAAATCTATGTACACTTCATCTACCATTAATATACAATTAAACCTAGAGAGTTCTTGAGCTAATTCTTCTAATAACTGTAATTCTAGTAGCGATCCTGTTGGATTGTTAGGATTGCTCAGAATGACTAATGCATCTCTAAAACACTGTATTTTCTCCAGAACGAAATCAATATCGAATATCCATCTATTCCCTACAACCCTGTAGGCTTTTATAGGACAAAAGCGCTTACCTAATACCCTTAGTAACATATTTAGATCCTGTTCACCATAGGTAGGTGATAGTGTAACCACAGCCACTATATTCTTAGACAGAGCAAAAATAGCGAGGTTTAAAGCCTCAGCACTCCCATTGGTAACAGAGACTAAGTTCTTGGAAATTCCATGAAAGGACGAAATAGCTTCTTTAAGCTCGCAGTATTCATAGTCTGGATATGATACATAGGTTTTTAACTTAACTGCTTCCAGAATTAACTTCTCGAGCAGGGAAGGAGGACCTAAGGGATTTAGGTTTGTACTAAAATCTATGAAATCTTTCATATCCATTCTCAATCCTGATCCATGAAATCGCACCTGATCACCTAAGATATCTTTAATAGACAACTTAAAACAGTAAGTGTACTCATCCCAATAGTGCTATATTTCACAAGTTAGAATTGTTAGCCTGTAATAACCGAACTATGTATCCCAAATACTTATTTGTAGCTTTAGTTGAAAGTAATTGGTGTAGGATTTGGCATCGGAAGAGTATATCCAATGTCCCTGTGGGAGAGTAATAAAAGACGCCTCTGAATATAAGACACTATACTTAAAAAAGGAGGTCTATGAAATAGATATAATATGTCCAAATGATACCTGTTACCTCAGAGAACTGGGGTATATTAAGTTCAGAGTAGGAAAGGATGGTAAGATTACTATTACCCATGCGGCCTTCTACCCACCTTTTGTGACTTGGAACGCTGCAAGATTGGGCAAAGAGAGGACAAGTGCACTGCTCAAAGAACACCTGAAAGAACTAGTAAAGAAGTACATCGACTGGGATAAAATAAAGAGGGTGACCGAGGAAGCTGAAAGACAAGCAGCTGAACTCGCTGGAACAACTACAGAGGAAATAAGTCCTGAGGAAGGATCGTCTGAAGAAACTGAATAAAGTTATTACTCGATATGATAACTGTTTTATTTAACGTCTACTTAACACCAACAGACTTATTTATAGCTTAACTATGAATTTGAGGAGTGAATATGAGGAGACTCAGTTCAAAACCATCTAAGGCGAGAAAACGGTACTACAATACTCCACTCCATAGAAGGTGGAAAGACCTTTCAGCTCCACTAGCTGAAAATTTAGTAAGAGAATATGGAGTGAAGAGACTACCTGTGAGAAGTGGAGACACAGTACTCATAGTCAGAGGAGAATACTCAGGTCATGAGGGTAAGGTAGTTAAAGTAGACTTAAAAGAAAGGAGAATACATGTAGAAGGAGTTACTAAGACAAAAGCAGACGGGACCTCAGTATTCTATCCTCTACACCCATCTAAAGTTATTATAACCAGACTAGATTTATCTGACTCCTGGAGAAAGAAGATCCTAGAGAGGAGAAAGAGGTGATCTCATGAGAAGAGGAAGCTTAAGGCATTTAAAACGAAGTCCAGCACCATCCTTCTGGCAGATTATGAGAAAAGAGAGAACATGGACTGTAAAACCCGCTCCTGGACCCCACTCTCTTCGGAGATGTATCCCTCTAGGTATATTGATTAGAGATTACTTCAAACTAGCAGAGAGTATGAGAGAGGTTAGGAGAATCCTAAGCGAGGGACAGATAAAAATCGACGGGAGGATTAGAAGGAACTACAAATATCCAGTAGGTTTGATGGATGTGATCGAAATTACTACCACAGGAGAGTTCTATAGAGTAGTCCCTCATAGACAGAAATTCTTATGGCCAATCAAGATAGATCACAAGGAGGCCAATTTAAAACTATGTAGAATAGAGAATAAGGTAACTGTAAAGGGTGGTCATATCCAGTTGAACTTACATGATGGTCGTAATATATTGATTAGAGTAGCAAATCCTATGAATCCCGAGGAGGATGTGTATAGAACTTTTGACTCATTACTGATAGAGATACCAGAGCAGAACATATTAAACCATGTGAAACTGGATCTAGGCACTATGGTAGTAGTAGTGGATGGGAGAAATGTAGGTAGGATGGGGAAAATTAAATCGATAACCCCCGTATTTAAACGTAAGAACTACTTAGTAGAACTAGAAGATTCGAATGGAGTAAGATTCTCCACAATACTAAAATACGTATTTCCAGTGGGTATAGATAAACCCCTAGTAACAGTCTCAGGTGTATGAATATGTCACGTCCTGAGCTGATAATAGATCATCCCATGAGGGCTATAAGACTCGGAAAAGTAGTAGTAAATATGGCTGTAGGAACCTCTGGTGAGAGATTAGCGAATGCAGCCAAAGTATTAGAGGAGTTAACAGGACAAAAGCCATCACTTAGAAAAGCAAAGAAGACCATAAGAGAATTCGGTATAAGGAGAGGAGAAAATATAGCAGCGGTAGTGACGTTGAGAGGAAAGAGAGCAGTAGAGTTTCTCAGAAAAGTCTTTGAAGGCGTGAACTACACTATAAAAGCAAGTTGTATAGATGACTACGGTAATATCTCCTTCGGCATCAGTGAACACATAGTTCTTCCCGGTACTAAATACGATCCAGAGATAGGGATATTCGGATTTGATGTAAACATAGTTCTGGAGAGACCTGGATTTAGAGTAGGCAGACGGCGTAGAAGAAGGAATAAGATAGGTAAAAAACACAGAATTATACCAAGAGAAGAAGCCATAGCCTTTCTCGAAAAGGTATTCAATGTGAAAGTAGTATACGACTAGTCCAGTTATGTACATAATTATCGACTATGATAAAAGCCTGGTATACATAGTTTAATTTAAATATCAGGGATAAGACCAAGTAAAGGAAATAAGAGGTGGAATAGTGGGTAAAATAAAACCGCCTAAACAGCGTAGATATGGAAAGGGCTCAAGAAGATGTAGAAGATGCGGAACTCATGAAGCTCTGATAAGGATACGTGGAATAAATATATGTAGGAGATGTTTTAGAGAAGTAGCACCATTACTAGGCTTCAAGAAGTACATGTAGGGGTAATGGGATATGGTGATGATGGATACCTTAGCTAATGCACTAGCAACTATAATGAACAATGAGATAAGAGGGCATAGAGAATGCCTAATATACCCTGCGTCTAAACTCATTGGTAGAGTATTGATGACACTTCAGAAAGAGGGATATATTGGGGAGATAAGGTATATAGAGGATGGAAGAGGAGGGAAGTTCATAGTACAGCTCCTGGGAAGGATTAATAAGTGTGGTGTAATTAAGCCCAGATTCTCCGTTAAGAAAAACGAATATGAAAAATGGGAGAGAGCATACCTACCCTCTAGAGAGATGGGAGTATTGATAGTATCGACACCGAAGGGTGTAATGAGTCATAGAGAGGCTATATCAAAGGGTCTAGGAGGAGTATTACTAGCATATGTATATTAAGGAGGGGTGAAACATGAGTGAAAGTGAGAATAAAGCTAAACCTGTACTTTCCAGAGAAGAAAAAAGGCTACTGAGGATAAGGGAAGATATGAAGAATAGAAAGCCTAAGTTCACTAGAATGAATTACTGGTTACTTGATAGAATAGATGAAGATACTTGGAGGAACCCCAGAGGACTAGATAATAAGATTAGACTGGAGAGAAAGGGCTTTCCATCCAAAGTCAAGATTGGCTACAGAAAACCTAGGAAGATCAGAGGTCTCCATCCCTCTGGTTTCAGAGAGATCATAGTGTACAATGTGGCAGACCTAGAGCTAGTAGATCCTACTAAAGAGGCTATTAGAATCGCATCGACTGTAGGGATGAGAAAACGAGAACAAATACTTAATAGGGCTAGAGAGCTAGGAATTAGAGTGCTAAACCCATAGGTGATCCTAATGAGTGCTGTGGACAGAGTAAAAAGACTTGCCGCTGAAGTACTGGGAGTTGGCGTGAACCATATATGGATAGACCCTAACGAGCTGGACAGAGTAAGTCGTGTTATAACGAAAGAGGAAGTAAGGTCACTAATAAAAGAGGGGATTATCAGAAAGAGACCTATTAAGGGAGTTTCCCGACACAGAGCAGTGCTCAGACATCAAAAGGAAAAACGAGGAAGGAGAAAAGGGAGTGGAAGTAGAAAAGGACCTCGTATAGATCCTAAGGAACAGTGGATATCTAAGATACGTGCTCAGAGGAAATTTTTGAGAATGCTAAGAGACAGGAAGATAATAGATAGGAGAGCCTACAGAATGCTGTATAGAATGTGTAAGGGTGGGGCTTTTAGAAGTATAGCTCACCTTAAGCTATATATAAAAGAGCACAATCTAGCTAGGAAGATATAGTGATGAGCCATGGCTAGAGGAGGAAGATACAAGGTTAAGTTTAGAAGGAGGAGAAAAGGTTTAACTAATTACTACAAGAGAAGAAAGTACATACTCTCAGGAAAACCTAGATTGGTCATAAGAAAAACAAACAGTCACATAATAGCCCAAATAATAGTTGCTAAACCGCAGGGAGATGAGATCCTCGTAGCAGCACATTCATCAGAACTCAGGAAATTCAAATGGTTAGGTGATACCAACAATACTCCTGCTGCTTACCTTACAGGATTACTCATAGGTCTAAGGGCTAGCAAACTTGGGATAAAAGAGGCTATAGTTGACATAGGTCTACATAGACCTACTAAAGGATCAAGAATATTTGCAACACTTAAAGGGGCTATAGATGGAGGTCTTAAGATACCTCACAGTCCTGAGATATTCCCCTCCGAGGATAGAATAGAAGGAGTTCACATATCTAAATATGCCGAGATTATTAAAGTAGAGAATCCATCACTATACGAACGTATGTTCTCTCAATACCTTAAGCGTGGTCTTGAACCTACAGATCTACCCAAGCATTTCAAAGAGATTAAGCAAAATATAATCCATTCGTTAACATCTAAGCCATCTTCCTAACTAAATCGTTAATAGCTGATCCTCTATATCCCAATTCTCCTCCAGCACCAAATCTCTTTTTAATGGTATACTTAAAACCACCAGAGGGGGGATGTAATCTGAATACAGGTTTCAGTTCTCTTAAATCCTTTATCGAGATCTTCCCGTTTAAGATTGCTTGTGCTAGTTCTTTAAAATCATGAAAGCCTAGCTTTTGTATATACTCTAATGTCAATCTCCTTCCACCACTTAGTCTCCCTCTTCTCTCCAAAAGTACTGCTAGCGTATCCCTATCTATTTCCCCCCAGGTTACATAGTCCGATACCTTCCTTAACATTCCTAAAATGGTCGGAGTCTCCTCAACTAATACTGCATGAAATTTTTTGTGAAGCCTGAGGAGTTTAAGTGTGTGTTTCACATCTGGAGGTACATCTACCTGTCCCCTTAGTCTAATGACCAGTAGTTTTTTAGACATGAGCTACCACTCCCTAGGGGTCTTGATTTTATAGGTGTTCCTGAGAGCATTATATGTAGCCTTAGCGAAGTTGACTGTAGACCTAGTATGCCCCCTTGTCTTTGTCCATACATCTTCTATACCAGCATATCTTAGTACTACCTTAGCCGTATCACCAGCTACAAGTCCTACTCCTCTAGGTGCTGGAAAGAGCCATATCTCTACACTACCACTCTTTCCCCATACTTTAAATGGTATACTATGAGGCAAGTTACACGAGCATTCCCAACTACCGCAACCCCTCCTCACGGGCACTATGTTCAGTTTCGCATTTACTATTGCTTTCTCTATAGCCTGTCTCACTAACCTAGCCTTGCCTAATCCTATACCCACATATCCATTAAAGTTACCAGCAACTACTAATGCTTGAAAAGCACTAACCTCTCCAGCATCAGTCTGCCTTTGTACGAGGTTTATGTTAAGTACTTCATGCTGTAGATCTGGTAGTAATACATCTACTATCTCTACTTCTTTTATTGGTAGATTACGCTCGAATATCTCATCTATTGAGGTTATTTTTCCCTCTTTAACCATATGCCCAAGTTTTGTCCTAGGTTTCCATTCTTCTATTGACTCTCCCATATCACCACTCACACTTGATAGTGAAAGGCTTATTTTTAATACTTTCTATAAAGCGTATCTACATTCCTCAACTACTATAATTCTAAACACTCTACTCCCTATTTAAGATAAGGAGATACCTAAGACTATAAAAAGCATTTATAGGACTATTGCAGTTTTTGATTAGATAGTGCTAGGTGCACGATATGTCAGTAAGGAGAGAGAAAAAGTCACGAAGCTATAGAGGTACTCGCTCCTGTGGATGGGGGAGAGTAGGACAGCATAGACGACGAGGTCGTAAAGCCGGTAGGGGGAGAGTTGGCTATCATAAGCATAAGTGGACTTGGGTGTTAAAGTATGCACCGGATTGGTTTGGAAAACATGGTTTCACAAGGCATCCATCGATAACTCCAAGATATAAGACCATAAATGTGGGAGAGATAGAGGAACGAATAGATATTTGGCTTTCAAAAGGTCTAGTATCGAAGAACACTGAAGGGTTTATTGAAGTCGATCTACTTAAAATAGGTTACTCTAAAGTACTAGGAAGAGGGAATATCACTAGACCACTTGTAATAAAAGCAGTAAAGTTTACAGAGAAGGCAAGAAAGAAGATAGAAGGTACCGGAGGTAAGGCAATAGAGGTGAAATAGATGGGATTTACTGATGCTATAGAACCAGTACTAAGAGTGCTCCCAGAAATTCCAAAACCCACGAGGAGACCGTCACTAACAGAGAGATTTGTATGGACTGGCATAGCTCTAGTATTGTATCTGGCCATGGCTCACACTCCTATATACGGCATACCGTGGCAAACTTCAGGCTTTGAGCAACTAGTACTCCTTAGAGTAATAACAGCCTCTCGTAGGGGTACTCTAATGGAACTCGGTATAGGCCCACTCGTCACCAGTGGTCTAATATGGCAGCTCCTAGTGGGTAGTAAAATAGTGAATATAGATATTACTACGAGGAGAGGACGGGCTCTATTCACAGGCGCGCAAAAACTCTTTTCAATAATATTTACTATAGTCCAAGCATTAGCATTCATAGTAGGTGGAGCTTATGGTCCGCTGAGTCCCTCGATAGCGATATTAGTATTCCTCCAATTGACTACAGCTACTCTCATAGTCCTATTATTAGATGAAATGCTTCAAAAAGGATGGGGGATAGGAAGCGGAGTTAGCCTCTTTATAGCTGCCGGAGTCTCTCAAGATATCTTTTGGAGAATGTTCTCTCCCATTGAACTTCGGGGAGGTCTACCTTTAGGTATAATTCCAGCTATAGTAGTAGCAATTACAAATGGAGTAACTACAGGTTCATGGGATAAACTATATTCAATTGTACTCCGAGTAGGCTATCCAGATATACTAGGACTTATCTCAACCTTTGCTTTCTTCATAGTACTAATGTACCTGGAAAATATGAGGATCGATATTCCAATAGGAGTATCTAAGTATGGTGGTATAAGATCGAGTATTCCTCTAAAGTTCCTATATGTTTCAAACATTCCCATAATACTAGTCTCAGCTCTCTATGCAAATGTTCATATATTCTCTCAATTAATATGGTTGAGGATAAATAAAGAGGATTGGATATACAATAATATACTCAAGTATCTATTTAACTATAATCAGACAAATGGTCAATTGATACCTTTAAAGGGTACTCTAGTATATTACCTCAACCCTCCTAGAAGTTACCTTTCCATTCTAGAGGATCCAGTACACTTTACAGTATATTCTCTCCTCTTTATAGGACTATGTGTACTCTTCTCCATAATATGGATCCAAACATCCGGAATGGATCCATGGAGTCAAGCTAGGCAATTAGCTGAATCTGGTATATACGTCCCAGGCTTTAGGAAATCGCCTAGAGTAATAGCCTCGATACTATCGAGGTATGTACCTACTCTCTCAATACTCAGTGGACTGCTGGTGGCCTTAATAGCTATAGCAAGTGACATCGTAGGTGTCTTTGGTGGTGGTATAGGAATACTATTATTGGTAGGTATACTCGCTCAATATCATGCTCTAATAGTACGTGAAAGAGCACTTGAAATGTATCCTCTACTGAGAAAGTTGACTGGAGTGAGGTGATTAGATGGGAGGAAGACAGAGGACTTCTATGTTCATGGAATTGGAGGAGAAGAGAAGGCAGAAGGAGGAGAGAAGTAGGGGTAAAAAGAAGGGTAAGAGGAAGTGAGAGAATACCTCGTACCTCTTAGAGACTCTCCTAGGTTTATCATAGCTATTCCGAGTTCTCTAGTAGAAAATGATAGCCTTCTAGAAGCATCTATAAAGCTTGGATTTATAGCTAGAAGTGCCGCTATCTTCAGAGTTGAGGGAATAGAAATCTTTCGAGATCAATTAGATCAAAACTACAGAAGGAATATAATGCTAATTAATGATGTCCTAAGTTATATTGAAACACCGCAGTACCTAAGAAAGAGGCTATTCAAAATTAAGAAAACCCTTAAGTATGTCGGAATACTTCCTCCCCTAAGAACACCACACCATCCCCTTATTAACGATATGAAAAAGGGAGAGTACTCCTTTAGAGAGGGAGTTGTAGTGAGTACTACTAACCATGGAAGCTATATTGATATAGGGCTCAAAAGACCAGTCCTGGTCAAGGAGCCCCTTAAGAAGGGTAGTAGATGTACTCTCCTGGTTAGATTGAGAGGAAAAACCATAGAAGCTAAACTCTGGAGTAAAAACAGAATAAATATCTACTGGGGTTACAGAGTCAGAACCTATGGCTCTCTTCAAGAACTTATTGAAAACTATGGAGAAGATACTCTGAAGATAGCTACATCTAAGTATGGAAATATCATAGTAGATCTATTCAAAAGATTATATAATGAGTTCAAGAAGAAAAGTAATGTACTCATAATATTTGGGTCTAGGAGAGGGCTCTTTGAGATTGCAGAAAGTGAAGGAATGGAATTAGGAAAAGCTGTGGATTATGTAATCAACACTATACCACGACAGGGAGTCGAGACGGTGAGATCAGAAGAAGCTATACTTGCAACACTCTCATTATTCAATATTTTAAAGTATCTTTAGGCTGAAATTCTATAGAAAGCTTTTTAATACTGACTGTAAAAGTGAAGAGACTGAGGTTAGAGGGGTAGTAACGTGGTAAAGGATTCCAAACCTAGAAGAGGATCTATGGCATATTACCCCCGTAAGCGAGCCAAGAGTATCGTAGCCAGGATAAGAAGTTGGCCAAAGATAGAAGAAGTAAAACCCCTAGGATTTGCTGGGTATAAAGTGGGTATGACTCATGTTATCCTCATAGAGGATAATCCTAATAGCCCCTACTATGGAAAAGAGGTAGCAAAAGCCGTTACTATACTAGAAACCCCTCCTTTATATGTATGTGGTATTAGAGCATACACTAAGACCCCTTATGGATTAAAGTGCCTCTGCGAAGTATGGGGTAAAGACCTACCCAAAGATCTCGAGAGGGCATTTACAGTTCCAAAGAATCCTGTAGAAGAACATGAAGAGAACATGAAGAAGTTCCTATCAATGAAGGAGGAATTTAATGAGATAAGGTTAATAGTATGTACCCAACCTAGAAGAGCTGGAATTCATAAGAAGAAGCCAGAAATCCTAGAAATACCAGTAGGAGGTTCTATTGAAGACGCCCTTAAGTACGCTTTAGAAAAACTGGGAAAGGAGATAAATGTTCGCGAATTCATATCGCCAGGAGACCTAGTGGATGTGATATCAATAACTAAAGGTAAGGGTTTTGCGGGAGTAATCAAGAGGTATGGCGTTAAGATCATGCCCAGATGGCATAAACATCGAAAAGGGAGTAGAAGAATAGGTTCAGTAGGTCCTACTAAGCCTCATGTCATGTTCACTACACCTAGACCGGGTCAACTTGGATTCCATCAAAGAACAGAATATAATAAAAGAGTCCTCATGATAGGCGATGACCCTGCTAATATTAATCCTCCAAGTGGTTTCAAACACTATGGAGTAATTAAAAGTCAATACGTGATACTAGAAGGCTCTGTTCCAGGACCTACTAAAAGACTTGTAAGACTGAGGCTTCCTATAAGACCGCCTCCTAGATTACATAAAGCTGAACCTAATATAACGTACATAGGAGTGACTACAAGAACACCTGGAGGTTGATATACATGGTAATAACTAGAGCTCCTTACTTAAAAATAGAGGAGGTTAAAGATACTGCCCCCGTTTATAACCTCAAGGGAGAGAAGATAGCCGAAATACCTCTACCAAAGGTCTTCAATACTCCTGTGAGAGAGGATCTGATAAGAAAAGTATTTCTAGCACTGAGAACCTCTAGACTACAACCTAAAGGTACGGATCCCCTAGCTGGTAAAAGAACTACTGCTGAAAGCTGGGGAGTAGGCTATGGAGTAGCACGAGTTCCAAGGATTAAAGGTTCCACTAGAGCCGCTTTCGTCCCCATGGCCGTCGGAGGTAGGAGAGCACACCCACCCGTAACTACTAAGAGAATAAGAGAGAGGGTTAACAGGAAGGAGAAGAGATTAGCACTAATGTCAGCTATAGCTGCAACTGCTCATAGATTCTATGTAGAGAAACGAGGACATCTCATAGGAGACATAACTTTACCTATAATAGTTGAAGATAAACTTCAATCACTAAAGCGAACACAAGAGGTTAGAGAGTTTCTTAAAACACTAGGACTATGGAGAGATGTTGAGAGAGCAAGAAAAAGAAGGAGGATAAGAGCGGGTAAAGGTAAGATGAGGGGGAGAAGATATAAGATTCCGAAGAGTGTACTCATAGTAGTTGGAAAGAATGAGGGAATTGTAGAAGCGGCGAGAAATCTAGTTGGTGTAGATATATCGACCATCGATAAACTGAATGTCGAAGCACTTGCTCCGGGAGGTCACGCTGGAAGGCTTACTATCTGGAGTCTAAGCGCTATAGAAGAAATGAGGAGAAAATTCGGTTAAAGAGGTGATATCTATGGATCCTTATAAGATTATCATAAGACCAGTAGCTACAGAAAAAGCTGTAAACCTAGTAGAGACTAACAATACTTTAACATTCATAGTAGATCTGAAAGCTACTAAACACCAGATCAAGAGAGCTATAGAGGAGATATTCAAGGTAAAAGTCCTAAGAGTAAATACCCTCATAACACCTCGAGGGGAGAAAAAAGCATATGTAAAACTGTCTCCCGAACATAGTGCTTCTGAAATAGCTGTTAGATTAGGGATAATCTAATAGGAAAAACTATTTAACTACCCCAATAGAAGAGATTAGGAGACTAGAATGGGTAAGAGACTAATAGTACAGCGTAGAGGAAGAGGAGGATCAGTATTCATATGCCCTAGCTGGAAAAGGGTTGGAAGTGTAAGATACCCTCCCTACTCTACAGATTTTGAGAAGAAAATATTAAGAGGCAAAATACTAGAGCTCATGCACGATCCGGGAAGAGGTGCACCAGTAGCTAAGGTAAAACTAGAGGATGGACGCGAAATTCTGATGCTACCACCAGAGGGAATAGCAGTAGGTGGTACAATATACTATGGAGCTAATGCTCCTCAAGAACTTGGTGCTATAACCTGTCTAGGGAACATTGCAGAAGGCTCGCTAGTATGCAATGTAGAGTTGAGGCCTGGGGATGGAGGTAAAATAGCTAGATCAAGTGGTTCATATGCTATCGTACTCTCTAAAGTCGGAGATAAAGTACTAATACAACTTCCCTCTGGAAAAGTCAAAGAAGTTTACAGTAGGTGTAGAGCCACTATAGGAATAGTGGCAGGAGGGGGTAGAATAGAGAAACCCTTCCTTAAAGCGGGGAGAGTGTACCACTTGTCTAGATCAAAAGCATGGAAATATCCCACAGTAAGAGGAAAAGCTATGAACGCATATGCACATCCACACGGTGGAGGATCGCACAAGTCCAGGAGAACAGGTAGTACACCAGTACCTAGAACAGCACCTCCAGGACAGAAAGTAGGATTCATAGCTGCAAGAAGAACAGGAAGAAGAAAAGGTAGAAGAAAATAGTTAGTCCTTAGAGAAATTTAAATAACACGATCTCCTTGTGAAAATGGTGGTGTGGAAATGAGCAAAGTCTTCAGGTTCCGTGGCTATACACTAGAAGAACTACTTATGATGCCAATGGACGATTTCATAAAACTACTCCCTTCTAGACAGAGGAGGAGCTTACTTAGAGGACTGACACCCCAACAGAAAAAACTCATGGAAAAAGTGAGAAAAGTGAGAAAGAAGCTTAGCCAAAATCCTAAAGCAAGATACATAATAAAGACACACTGTAGAGATATGATAATACTCCCAGAAATGGTAGATTTAACAATTCATGTATACAATGGAAAAGAGTACATCCCTGTCAAAATAGTGCCAGAAATGATAGGTCATTACTTAGGAGAGTTCGCACCAACATGCAAGAGAGTCGAACATGGAGCACCAGGATTAAAGGCCACAAGAAGCAGCATGTATGTACCTCTTAAATAATTTCCTTAAAATTATAAAAATGAATAATTCCTAAAAGATAGGGCAAATATGTAGTGAACTGATACTTCTAAGGTTCTCTTAGTAACTCGTCAGTATATTAAAATCTTAACGGTATTAAACTGCTTTAAGCTTTATAATTAAGAGTAGACATAATATGGGTTAAAAGTGATGAGCTTTAATGTTAGAACTGTTTTATAACCATAAGATTAGTCTAATTGAAGTTTGATATTCAGGTTACATGATGTCACGAAGCATATAGTAATATGTCATACTTTCTACTTAAATATCCCATATGGAGACCCATATATAGGGGAGTAGAGTGAAATACTATTTCGGTCCTGCTGGTAAGCCTATATCCTTCACCGGTAAGGCTATAGAAGACGTTCCTAAGTTCCTGAGAGAAATAGGATTGAACGCTTTGGAGTATGAGGCTGTCAGAAGTGTGAGAATTAGTGAAGAGAGGGCTAGAGCTCTAGGAGAGAGGGCTATAGAGTTTAATGTTAAACTATCCCTCCATGCTCCCTATGCACTAAACTTAGCTTCAGCAAATGAAGAGACCCTTAATAACAGTATAACTAGGCTTGTGACTGCTACTAAGGCCTCTATGTGGATGAAGGCTCCTATAACGGTATTCCATGTAGGGTACTATGGAGAATATAGTCGAAGAGAGGCCTTAAAGAGGGCTATAGAATCACTAAAGAGAGTAGAGTCGCTGATGAGGGAAGAAGAAATAGTAGGTGTATGGTTAGGTCCTGAGACTATGGGAAAACTCAGACAGATAGGATCTCTAGAGGAGGTATTAGAGATATGTAAGTCCCTAGAAAAGGCTAAGCCCGTAATAGATTTTCCACATCTCTACGCTAGGAGTAGAGGTGAGAGATATAGACATTATCAAGACTTTATAGAGGATATTGTACTATTAGAACGAGAGTTAGGCACTGAGGCAATTAAACCTCTTCACCTGCACTTTACCGAGGTAGAGTACGGTAGTAGAGGTGAGATCAGACATCATCCTCTAGGTAGTGGCTATGGACCTTCCTTCGAGGACTTAGCAAGAGCTCTTATCGAGCTCGGAGTAGAAGCTGTAATAATAAGTGAGAGCCCTATACTTGAAAAGGATGCCATAAAGATGAAGAGGATTCTAGAAAAAATACTAAGTTCCAGAGCTCCTCAATAGACCAAAACATCAAGCGCACCAGTAAACATAGGGTTATAGTTCGAATTCTAAACTAACCTGGATAAGGTAAAGTCCTAGCTGGTCGAACTTATAAGCTTAAGTAGTGTTTCTAATACAACGTCCACATTTACCCTTTCTTTTATAGAAATCTCATGAATTCCGACTAAGTTTGCATTATCTACAGTTCTAAATAGACTTTTCTTAGCCTCTTCTAAGGTGCTAGGATCCTTTACAAGGTCTATTTTATTTAGTGCTACGACTATAGGAATATCCTTAAATTCCTTCCGTATCTCGGCTAACACTCTTAATTGGTAATCATATGGATATCCACAGGTCTCTGTGGGATCCAGGATGAAGAGTATGATTCTAGCTAAATGCTTGATTGCTATTATAGCCTGTTTCTCTATGGGATTCCTATCAGTTAGCGGCCTATCAAGTAATCCTGGAGTATCCATAACTTGAACTTTAACTCCACTATCTAATGGTATATGACCCACTGTTAAATTCTTTGTAGTAAATGGATACTCTCTCACTTCTGGTCTCGCTCTAGATACTGCCCTAATGAAAGAGGACTTTCCCACATTCGGTGGTCCTGCAACTACTATCGTTGGAGTATAGGGATTGATATCCTGTAGTCGAAGCAGCTTCCTCTGCACTTCTCTTATGATCCTTAAGTCATCATCTATACTCTTCATTACCGAGAAGTATCTACCAATGGCCTCTCTTCTAATTCTTGATAACTCTCTCGCATTAGCCGCAAATCTCACTTTCCTCATAAGCTCTTTCTTTATACTATTCAATACCTCTACTACTGCCTTCAGATGAGCTAAATTTGCTCTGACCCTATTTACGTCCACTATTAAGGCTACGAGCTCTCTGTAGAACGGATGTAAGCTCTTTATTCTAGGAAAGGTAGTGTATATGGCTTTCAGTCTCTCTGAAGTATAATCATATAATGTGACTATTCTTGCTTTTTCCCTCTTCCTCAGTCCTACTATGGATTGCTTTGACTTCTTTATTTCGATTTTCTTAAATCTACGCATAGCTGTCCTTACTATATCTTCCATACCATCTGGTGCGAGTACCATATCTTTGAAGGGTTGCTTCATTACTCAAACCTTCAAGGATATTGAAGAGAGAGTTGCTTATAAAGAGTCAAGGCAAGGACTCTCTAACGACTCTCTAATATGCGGATAGCGATTCTTCTCTTCGAGGTTAAACTATAACTTTAAATAGAATAGTATGGTAGAGACAAACGGTAGACTGGATATGAGTGAGCTGCCCATAGGAGCTACGGCTGTTGGAATAGTATTCGATAGTGGTGTTGTATTAGCAGCTGAGAAGAGAATAGCGTATGGTTTTACCTTAATGAGTAAGGCTGGTAAGAAGGTATTTAGGATAACAGATAGAATAGGTTTCGCTTGTGCAGGACTCATGGCGGATATGCAAACTATAGCTAGAATAATGGCAGCTGAGATCAAGCTATATGAACTAGAGAGCGGACATGAAATGTTAGTGAGGAGTGCTGCAAAGCTCCTCTCTCAGATCCTCTTCAACAGTAGTAGACAGCAACCCTATATAACAGAGGTTATAGTAGGCGGAGTAGATAGAACAGGTCCTCACCTCTTCGTACTAGATCCCATAGGGTCGCTTATTGAAGATAAGTATGTAGCTCTAGGTTCTGGAGCGAAAATCGCTATAGGGATTCTAGAGAGTAATTATAAAGAGGGGATAGATGAGAAGAGTGCTAGAGACCTTGCTATCCTATCAGTTAAGACAGCAATTAGCAGAGATACTATTAGTGGTGATGGAATAGATCTACTCCTCATCACAACAAAGGGGACTGAAACTGAATTTATCCCTGTATAAAGTCGAGAAGAGAGAGGTAAAGCAATACCTAATTACTGAAAAGTTCTTTAAAAGGGAATAGATATTTCTAAGGGAATATGGTAGCTAAAAATCTAGATACACTCTATCAGCTAAGAGAAGCCTATATTAAACAGGGTTATCATTTTGCTGGAATTCAGAGCTGTGTTAAGCCCTGTTACTGGATGAAAAAGAGTTTAAGGACGAGAGGAAGAAGTTTCTGCTATAAACAATTGTGGTACTCCATACCATCTCATAGGTGTCTTCAGATGACCCCTACTATACTGTGTAATCTACAGTGTATCTACTGCTGGAGAGCACACGAAATAGACCTAGGACTTAAACCAATAACAAACTACGAGAAAGTGGAGTTTGATGAGCCTAAGGATATAGTTGTAAACACTGTGATTGAATGGAGAAAGATATTGAGTGGTTTTAGAGGACATCCAGAGGTTGAACCTCGTATGTTTGAAGAGGCAATTCATCCGATTCACGTGACCCTGAGCTTAACGGGAGAGCCATTAATATATCCCAGAGTGGGTGAACTCGTCGAAGAATATTTCAAATATGGATTTAAATCAGTGTTCATAGTTACCAACGGTACCTTTCCCGAGAGATTATACAGTCTATCTAGGGAGCCCAGTCAGCTCTATGTGACTCTTCCTGCTCCTAATGAAAAGCTATTCAAGCTAGTATGTAGACCTCTAATTCCCAATGCATGGCAAAAACTCACGGATACGATAGAAGGGCTGAGTACACTCAAATGTCCTACTGTAATTAGACTAACAATGGTAAAGGGATATAATATGATCAAGCCTGAAGAGTATGCAAAGATCATAAATTTAGGAGAGCCGACGTACGTGGAGGTAAAAGCTGCTATGGATGTTGGATACTTCAGAAAGAGACTGGGCAAAGAGAATATGCCGAGATATGTGGATATAGTCGAGTTTGCACACGCAATAGCCGATAACTTAGGAGGCTATAAGATAATAGGATGCTACTTACCCTCTAGAGTAGTCTTGATCTCTAAACTAGAAAAACCCCTTAAAATAATAGTGGATTAGCTAGAACTTTCTCAGAATTACAGCTATTCATATACAGTAAGATTTTATAGTTTATTTTTTACATCTACTTCCATGGAGTGGTTTAGAGGTTACAGAGGAGCTATTTCTCTGACCTTCGACGATGGTTTACGATCTCAACTTGAGATCGCAGTACCTCTTCTCGATAAGTATGGATTTAATGCTACATTTTACATATGTCCAAGAGGGGATGATTGGAAGAGTAAATTTAGACCATGGAGTGAAGTAGCATCTACAGGTCATGAAATTGGAAATCATACACTCACACATCCATGTTCCTGTAACCTAGTAAAGGATTCTACAAGCCATTGCTTAGACGATATGAGCCTAGAAGAGATAGAAAAGGATATTCTGATGGCTCAAGCTAGAATAGAGGAAATCGCTCCCAGAAAGAAGTATACATTTGCATATCCGTGTTACGAAACTGAAGTGGGTAAGGGTTCTAGGAAAATGAGCTATGTACCCATTGTAGCTAAGTACTTTATAGCTGCAAGAGCTGGATGTGAGCGAAGTACATGTACGAACTCACCAAGGAATTGTGATCTATACAAGCTGGCGTCTTATAAGGGAGAGAGGGCGAGTAGGGATTTATTAATAGGATGGGCTATGAGAGCTATTCTAGAAGAAGGATGGGTTATATTTACGTTTCACGGTATTAACGAAGGTCACCTCCCCATCTCAAAGTATGACTTAAACTCTTTTCTAGAGTTCTTAAGCTCTTATAGTGATAAGTTGTGGATATCTACAGTATGTGAGATAGCGGAGTATATTACAAGGTTACGTAAGAATATGGGATTGATGTAGATACACAACTTATAGAATAGTTAAGTTTATCACTCACTGTAAGTGATGATTTTTGAGTGAGATCTTGAAGATCGACTTATGGCTTCTTGATATTAGTTACGATGTTATCGAAAAGGAGATTCCAGAAGTGAGAATGTGGGGCATTACACCCGATGGTAAGAGAGTTGTAGTCTTAGATAGATCCTTTAGACCATACTTCTACGTAGTACCCAAGGATCCTGAGAGAGCGAAAGAAATAGGTGATGTTCTAATAAGGAGATATAAGGATAAAATACTCAACGTGGATATAGTTAATAAAAAATACTTTGGAAAACCCATAACAGTCCTCAAGATCACCTGTAAATTACCTGCTCATGTTAAATCCCTAAGAGATAAGGTAAAAGAGATACCCGGTATAGTAGAAGTCCTAGAGGCTGATATAAGATTCTACATGAGATATATGTTAGATAATAACGTCTATACCTGCTCTTGGAATACTGTAGAAGTTGAAGAAGTACCCAACAAAGAGAAATGGCAGGTAGATGCGGTATATCTAGCTAAGAGTACCCCTTCAAGAGCTAATAGGGATGGAATACCAGAGCTTAGAGTCCTCGCATTTGATATAGAATGCTACAACCCACGTGGTACTCCCAAGCCTGATAGAGATCCTATAATTATGATAGGAATAGCTACAAATAGAGGAGATAGAATTGTACTTAAAGCAGACGATCTGAATGATTCAAGAATAATAAAAGAGTTCGTAGAGTTCGTAAGAAAATTTGATCCAGATGTAATAGTTGGGTATAATAGTAATGGATTTGATTGGACCTACTTACTAGAAAGATCTAAGAGATTGAGAATAAGGCTAAACCTATCTAGAGCGAATTCAGAGCCCGCACAAAGTGTCTATGGACACTTTTCCATCCTGGGTAGGGCTAATGTTGACCTCTACGATTTTGCAGAGGAACTAACTGAGGTAAAGGTTAAAACTTTAGAGAATGTTGCAGACTATCTTGGGGTGAAGAAAAAGAGCGAAAGAGTACTCATTGAAGGTGCTTACATATACAAGTACTGGGATGATCCTAGTAAGCGTTCACAATTAGAAAAGTACCTTCTCGATGATATCGAGAGTACATTAGGTCTTTCTGAGAAATTCCTTCCCTTTGCTATTCAGCTATCTAGTATAGTAGGACTGCCACTAGATCAGGTGGGTTCAGCTTCTGTAGGTTTTAGAGTTGAGTGGCACTTAATGAGACATGCATATGAATTTGGAGAGCTTATTCCAAACCGCATAGAAAGACCCTATTCTACCTATAAGGGAGCTATAGTACTGAAGCCTAAACCCGGTATCCACGAGAATATAGCTGTACTAGACTTCTCCTCAATGTACCCTAATTTAATGATAAAGTATAACATATCTCCAGATACTTATGTATCTCCTATGGATTATAAAGAGGGGGAAGATGTCTATATAGCTCCCGAAGTAGGCCATATGTTCAGAAAACATCCCGATGGGTTTTATCGAAAAGTACTAAGAAGGCTATTAGAGGCTAGAAATGCTATAAGGAATAAGCTAAAGGATCTCAAACCGGATTCACCAGAGTACAGAGTACTCTATGAGAGACAGAGAGCACTAAAGGTCATTGCAAATGCAACTTATGGATACTGCGGATGGTTGGGAGCTAGATGGTATAAGAGAGAGGTAGCAGAAACTACTACTGCCTGGGGAAGGTATACTATAAAAGATACTATAGAACTAGCTAAGAAGATAGGACTAAAAGTGATATATGGGGATACTGATAGTATCTTTGTCATCTATGATAAGGCTAAAGTTAACGAGCTTACTAAACTCATAAAGGATAAACTTGGGTTAGAGATAAAACCCGATAAGATATATGTCAGAGTCTTCTTCACTGAAGCGAAGAAAAGGTACTGTGGTCTACTAACCGACGGAAGAATCGATGTTGTAGGCTTGGAGGCTGTTAGAGGAGATTGGTCAGAGCTAGCTAAAGAAGTACAGGAGAAAGTTATCGAAATAATATTAAGGGAGAATAGGGTGGATAGAGCTGTAGATTATGTAAGAAAGGTTATAAAGAAGTTAGAACGTGGTGAAATTCCACTATCTAAACTTATAATCTGGAAGACTATAGGAAAAGAGCTTGAGGAATACGAGTCTGCTACCGCACATGTAAGTGCTGCTAAAAAACTGATAGAGGCAGGATTTGAGGTTGATAAAGGGGATAAAGTAGGGTATATTATTGTTAAAGGTAGTGGTAGACTCTCTGATAAAGCTATGCCATACTTGTTTGTAGATAGCTTTGACCAAGTCGATATAGAATACTACATTAAAAAACAAGTAGTCGTTTCGGCTCTCAGAATACTAGAGTACTTTGGAATAAGAGAAGACCACCTCGTTAGCGAGAAGAGACAGGCATCCTTACTGGATTTCTTTACTTAGCCAACAATTCATCGAAAGTCACTACAGCTATCCCCTCTACTCTCTTCGTCATGTCCCCTATCCTAGCCCCTACTACCATCTTTACACCTTTCTTCATTGAAAGATCTATTATCCTTTGTGTTATTATACCATCGAATACCAGATAGGCTATATTCTCTTTAGACTTTTCTAAGTACTCTGCTAGATCCCTTACTGGTAATCTCCTTATCTCCTTCCACTCCTCGTCATATACTATTACCTCTAGTGTACCTCTGAGCTCTCGTAGAGCCTCTATTACATTCTCGGGGATCTCTATTTCTCTAACGGATACCTCTTCTTTTTCCTTATACTTCTTTTTCAGTTCCTCAAGAAACTCTTCCACTGGTAGTGCATTCTTTAGGCACTTAGCTATCTCCTTACCCGTTAGTTCTTCTACTTCCTTATTTGGTGGAGCTACTGCTATATAATCTACGTCAGCTACAGTTACTATGTTCTTAGCTATCATTTCTCCACCTCTGTCTCCATCTACAAATACTATAGTGTTCTTCTTCTTCGAAAGGGATATTATAGTCTTTGGAACAGTAGCTCCTTCTAAAGCTATGACATTCTTGTATCCGTGTTTTAGTAAGTTTATAACATCAGCTCTGCCTTCAACTACTATTATCGTATCACTGCTGTCTATGCATGGTCCTGCTGGTAGCTGATCAGCTCCATATTTAATCACCTGTGGTACTTTAAGCACTTTAGCTACTTCCTCTACTATCTCTCTGCTCTCTACAGCCTCCTCCTGAGCCCATCTCTTGAGTATTTCCTTAGCTCTCTCTACTATCCACTTCCTCTTTTCAGTTCTAACATCTCTTATGTCTAATACCCTGACCTTAGCATTGTAGGGTCCTACCTTGTTTACTATCTCAATAGCTGCCGCTATTATAGCTGTCTCTACCCTATCGAGATTAGAGGGGATTACTATCTCTCCTATAGTTTTTCTACCCTTTCTCTCTAGCTTAACTTCTATCCTCCCTATCCTTCCAGTTCTCTGAAGTTCTCTGAGATCTAGTTCTTCTCCTAAGAGGCCTTCTGTCTGACCAAAAATGCCCCCAATTACATCAGGCTTCTCTACTATTCCATCTATCTCTACAGTTGCCCTAATCCTATACTTAGTATTCGCTGCTTGACCACCCATTCTATCCCCTAGTTTAGTACGATTCCAAGATGATATATGTTACTCTAAATAAGATACAGGAATTCAATAGTATGTTTTTCCTGAACATCAGTGGTTGCCCGTGCTTTATTTTTTGGTAACTAAGAGTATTTTGGAAACCTGTACGGGCTTCTCCCTCAACCACCTCATGTGGTTCAGCGGCTCATCGGGAGCTACATCCCCGCACACCACGAGGTACGGGTTACGGGTTATGAGGAATAGTCCCCCACTCCTGATGGATACTTTTCCGTCATCGGAGCGGGAGAAGAGATTAAAACAAGCAACATATTGGGCGTTAAGCGTGAAGCCACATCTTCTACACTTAAATGTTTCCTTGCCTATTCTATTCCTCTTATCCACATAACCACATATTGGGCAGGTGATAGAGGATTTCCTTGCATCAACTTTTACTATATTTAATCCTCGTTCATAGAACTTGTAGTCAATATGCTTTGTGAACTTACGATAAGGAAACGTTGATAACCTATAATTTAATTGCTTGCTCTCTAATGTATTAAGATGAGGGGAAAAGAGAAAACTATACCTTAAACCTTCCCTCCTGTATTAACTAATAATTTCCACCAAATGTATTCATTTAAATCTCGCTCCAATGAGAATGAAAGATGCTTAGTCTCTAGATTTGTAAATTTTAACTCCTTAAACTATTGCTAGGGTTTAAGATGTTAATTTTCATTAATTACATAAAATTCGGACAATATTTGGCTTACACTGGATAAAGTTTTAATATTAGATCTTTCTTATTAAAAAGATGCTTCCTGTTGTTATTATTGCTGCTGGAAAAGGTACTAGACTATATCCGTATACTAGAAGTGCGCCTAAGTGCCTATTCGAGCTAGCTGCTAATGTATCGATATTAGACTTCGCCCTGCAAAAGCTCGAGAGTATAGGAATGAAGGAAGTGTACATCATAACCAGAGAGGAGTATAAGAAGGAAATTGAAAACAGAGTAGGGGATAGAGCTAAGGTTGAAGTGATAGATTACAGTGGAGAATTCAATAATCTATACCCTGTAGTCTGGGCTATCAAGAACCTTAAGTTAGATAAATTCCTACTACTAATGTCAGATCACGTATTCGAGAAGGAAATGCTGAAGAAGATAGTAGAAGCCCGTTCAGATAAGGCATTTATACTATGTCTCGATAGAAGGCCCAGTTGGAGTAAGGCCGTAGAGGGGCTTAAGTTAAAATGCTCTCTTGATAGCGTCTATGAAGTGGGTAAGACTATCACACCTCTCCATGGCATAGATACTGGCCTCATATTATGCAATCAGAAGGCCCATAAGTATGTCCTAGACGCCTTTGAGAAACTGGGATTCAAGGCTAGTGTAAGTGATGCTCTGAAGCTAGCCGCCGAGGAGGGACAGGTCGGCTTCGTAGATGTGACAGGTCTTCAGTGGCTGGACGTAGATTTTGCAGAGGATCTCATCAAAGCCAGGAAATTATACTGGAAAATACTAAGAAAAGAGTTAAAGGGTGAGACCAGTAATGATATTATCATTAAATATCTCATTAAACCCGTAAGTACTAGATTTTCCACCTATCTCTATAGAGTGGGGTTTTCTAGGGGCTATCCTATACTTCAACTTCTAGGTTGTGCTATTGCCCTCCTTGCAGTCTACTTAGCCTACTTTAACCTCTATCTGTACATCGTCCCTCTTGTACCTACAGTCCTTCTATTAGATGAGATCACTCATGAACTCTTAGTACTCAATTCACCTAGTGAGAATAGAAGTGAATCGGTGATAGCGCTTTTACTGAGAACATCAATCGATGTAATACTAATGTTAGCCATAGGTCTACTCTATAGAGGAGTCTTGTACAGGTTAATAGTACCTCTGGCAATCTCTGGAGTTGCCCTAACAGAATATGCTAATTTAATCTATAACATCACTAAATCCCCAGAATTAACCTTTAAAGAGCGCATTCCCACAGCTAGGGGGATAAGGTACTCTTTCATATTGATAGCTCTACTCCTAGGCGCACCTTCACTCGCACTAGTATGCTCAGTAATAATCCTACTACTATCTATTATACAACCTATCACAGGGTACTTTTCAAGTCTTAGAGGTTTATCTTTTAGAACCCTCTGGAGACCCCCAATACCCTCTGTAAAGCCCAGTGCTGAAGATATGAGATCTCGTATTCGCTACAGTATCGAAGTACTACTTACCAGCATTTTGAATTTACTACTATGTACAATTTTCATATGGTTAATAGGCCCCTATATTCCAGAGATTTCAGTAGTCCTAGGAGTCTTAGAAGTTAAACTAGACCTAGTAGTACAGCTCGTGTATGGTATAATAGTACTGATCTATGGCTATCGTATGGTGAACGCTCTCAAGTTCCTCACGGAAATACTATGGGAAAGAATAGCTGAAAGACTTCATGTGACAAGCACCGTATATGGTTCTATAGTGCTTAACGTAACATATATACTCATCCTGGTCTTCCTCTGGTATGCCATAATATCTCCTATCTCAATAGCCATTGGAAAGAACAACCCCATACTACCTCTTCTAATGAGTGGCTCTGTAGCTATCATGATGATAGCGCTAATTTACAGGTTAGTAAAGATGGCTAGAGTATACTTGACTGGATATTGGAATAAGTTGCTTGAGTATATAGCTGATAAAATGATCTACACTACATCTTCAAATCCCCCTCTAGGAGAGGTGAAGAATAGTGCTAATGAATAAGGCTAAATGGGAGCACATTCAGAAGCTTCAGAAGGGAACTCATGTAATGAGCAGAATCCATAAGCCAATAGAAGACTTTATAGTCTACCTACTCTATGATCTCGAGTTTATAAGCGCAGATCATATTTCAATATTGACCTATATCCTCGCCTTTCTTACAGTCTATTTAATGCTTACAGGAAATCTCCTCCTAGCCCTCCTCTTAGCTCTTCTAGTGGGCATACTGGATGGAGTTGATGGAAAAATTGCAAGATTACGTCAGAGGAAGACTCTAATAGGCAAACTAGAACACAGTTTTGATATGCTTTATGAACAAGCTTGGTATGCCTCATTCACCCTACTCTGCTGGATGGATACAGGAAGCCTAACATTTCTAGCTCTAGGCCTACTGTGGTTAATACTTGATAGTTATGTACGCCATATATACCATATAGTCTGGATTACTACAGGGAAATCTCTTAAGTACCATAGTGGTATAGCCGCGTTCATCACCAAGATCGATGGTAGACGCTCCGTATACGTTCTCCATATGATAATATGGTTTTTACTTTCGAAACTAGTACCACAGCTATGCTCCTACACTTACGCTATATACACAATACTCGGACACTGCTTTTTCACAGCTCTCTCATACACTATAATATCCTTTAGAATACTCCATAGAGGAGAAAGTTAACTATCACTGAGAAATAGTATATACAGGCTTCTACGGAATAGTGTTGTATGAGTTCTGTTCTTTAGAGAAATGTTTATTTACATTCAAAATATCTTATACACTATGAAGAAGAAATTCCTGTTGACCTTTATAGCTCTTGGAATAGTATCTCTCTTGGCGGATATAACTTATGAAGGAGGAAGATCGATAAGTGGTGCCTACTTAAACCTTTTAAGAGCTCCCCCAGTTTCTGTCGGAGTATTGGCACTAGGAGAGCTTCTTAGCTATCTCATGAGATTACTAGGTGGTATTATAGCACATAAAGTTAGATCTGGCTTATACTATTGGTTCCTTGTATTCCTAGGCTATAGTACTAATCTAGCTATACCCCTACTCTCTATTACAGGACGATGGGAGTTTGCTCTGGGGCTTTATTTAATTGAGAGACTAGGGAAGGGATTAAGAGCTCCTGCTAGAGATGTCATAATTTCAGAGGTAACCGAAGGTATGGGAAGAGGCAAGGGGTTTGGGATTCATGAGGTCATGGATCAGGTAGGAGCTATTCTAGGCCCGACTATAGTGGGTGTCTCTATCGCAACTCAACAGAATGTACTCGTAGGCTATAGACTATCGTTCTCAATACTGGGCATACCAGCTATACTAGCTCTAGTATCACTCTTCATAGCTTATAGGAGTTATCCTAGTCCCAGAGCAGTAACTATTACTAAACCTAGTACCGGTCCGAAGCTAAGTAGGTCGTACTGGTTGTATACTATAGCCTCATTGTTTGTGGTATTAGGATTTCTACACTGGGGTCTAATAACCTATCATGCCCAAAATCTCTCTAGAGAAGGAGTAATAGAGGACTGGGAGGTGCCGATTCTATACTTAATAGCAATGTTTATAGACGCTTTAGTAGCACTTCCAATAGGCTTCTTATATGATCGTATAGGTTTAAAATCTATGACTATAGTTCCATTAACAGCTCTTCCAATAACACCTCTTTTATTTGGAGCCTCAGGTAAATATTCCCTATACCTTACCGCGATGACATGGGGTCTCACTATGGGTATGATCGAGACTATAATGCGAGCCTCTATAGCTGATCTAGCACCCCCCGAGATTAGATCTCTAGCCTATGGAGTATACTCATCACTACTTGGTCTTCTGTGGTTTATAGGAAGTACTATAACTTCCTACCTGTACCAGGTGAAAGTATACAGTGCAATAATAATATTGAGCATCGGAGCTGAACTAATCGCTCTTACAATATATGCACTTCTTCTTAAGTACAGTACTCACTCCATCAAAGCTAGCCTATAGTAATCGAAATATACTACCACTTTTATAGTAATATAATGGGGGGATTAGCCCACCGGAAGAGAGCTCGGTGAGTGAAAAGACGCTGGATCGTCCAACTATGATACCGAGTGTTGGCGGTCGGGCAACATCTCCCCCTACAATGCCAAATAATTATGGGGAACACCTTCTGACTATGAGGATTAAGAAAGTATTGTGATAGACTAAGGAATTTAAAGAAAAACTATTGACCACTGTCTTTATAAAAGGGTAGTAAGGAATATCTTATGATCATGTATAGAGTAGTAGACCTCTTCTGTGGAGCCGGAGGATTCTCCCGTGGCTTTGAGCTGGAAGGATTTGAGATAGTGTGTGGTTTAGATAACTTCACTCCTGCTGCTAGAACCTTTAGGGAGAACTTTCCAGGAGCTATAGTGATAGAGGAGGATATAAAACTAGTACACTCCCTTGAGATCCTAAAGTGTATAGGAGAGGACATAGATGTTATCATAGGTAGTCCCCCATGTGAACCCTTCACTCCTACCAATCCTAGAAGAATGAAAACACCTCTCGATAGACTCTATAAGGATCCACTAGGAATTCTAACCCTTCACTTCATCAGATTTGTAGGAGATCTAAAGCCTCGAATCTTTATCATGGAAAACGTTCCAGGGATAGTAGAGCTTAGGGAGGCCCTGAAAAGAGAATTCAAAAGAGTAGGATATGAGAGGATATTCTTCAATATACTTAAAGCAGAGGATTATGGTAATCCTTCAGAGAGGACAAGAGTATTCGTATCAAATATCAAACTTAGTCCTAGGAAATTGAAAAAGAGGTGTACTGTAATAGATGCTATCGGAGATCTTCCGGAACCTGATAGTATCCACGATATACCAAATCATGAACCCGTACCGCTCTCTCCGAGAAGGAGGAGAAAAATAGCCACTCTCAAATGGGGTGAAGCTCTTATCTACTTTAGAGGCGCTCGTAATAAAGTATACACGAACTATATAAGACTCCATCCCTTTAAACTAGCTCCTACAGTCATGGGATCCTCTAGGTTTGTGCATCCATTTAGAAATAGACTTCTAACAGTCAGAGAACAGGCTAGATTAATGGGATTTCCAGATAATCACATTTTCCTCGGAGGCAGAGATGTCCAGTTTAACCAGGTAGGAGAGGCAGTACCCGTTCCACTCGCTAGAGTGATTGCTAAAGAGGTTAAGAAGGTCTTGAGGATGTATTAAATAGCATCTCTTCAATACTATTTTATGATAACTCTTAAAAGATATCACTATGGATAGTTTATGAACATATAGTATGCTAAAGTACAAACCAGACTGGAAAGAATGTGTAGAGATCTATAGGGCATGGTGGGAGAATGAGCTCACTGAGCCATTAGTTCAAATATGGTCTCCGAGGGAGGGAGTAAGAGAATATAGACAGCTGGATGCCTGGTGGATTATTAGAAACTTAGGGAATATAGAGGCTATAATCAGAGAGTTTGAAGAGTGGTGTCAAAGGACGTACTTCGGCGCTGCTGCCTATCCAAACCTATGGCTGAACCTCGGTCCTGGAGTACTTGGAGCATTCCTAGGTGCTGAACTAGTATTCACAGGAGATACTGTATGGTTCGGTGCTTATGCAGATCCTCGTAAGTACTTCAAGCTTGAAGAGCTTAGAGAACTAGAGTTAAAGGGTAAATGGTGGTACTTAGTTAAGCGATTAGCTGAGGAGATAGGTGAACAAGCACGCGATAAGTTCATAGTAGGTATGACTGATATAGGTGGGGTAATTGATGTATTAGCCTCCCTAAGAGGAGTACCTAACATGCTTCGAGATATGTTCACTAAGCCAAATATAGTAGAGGAAGTGATATGTAGACTTACTGATCTATGGCATGAATGTTATGAAGAACTGTATAAGCTCATAGGTCAAAGCGGTACATCTGCTTGGATGACCATATGGTGTCCTGAGAAATGGTATCCCATACAATGTGATCTAGCCTATATGTTCTCACCTAGGATGTTCAGAAGGTTCGCATTACCACATCTAAGAGAGCACTGTAGGAGGCTCGACCATACTATATATCATCTAGATGGGGTCGGACAACTTCCACATGTTGATATGCTTCTTAGTATACCCGAACTAGATGGAATTCAGTGGGTACCAGGGGCTTCAGAACCTCATAGAGGATCCGAGAAATGGTATCCCCTGTACAGGAAGATCTTGAAATCTGATAAGAAACTAGTGCTGAGTATTCCTTCGAGTAGTCTGAAGAGTGTACTAGAGAGTGTACCACATAAGGGACTACTACTCTCAATGTGGTGCGGCTCTCAAAGTGAAGTGAGAAAAGTAAAGGAGATGCTGAGGACTAAGGGTATAGATTATCTAAGGATGCTCCTCTAATTCTCCAAGCTCCTCTAACTCTCAGTAGTATTTTTGTAAAAAACTGCGTTAAGCTATCCTTAATGATGCTTAGTACTCACTTTTGAAATACCTGATTACTGGAGCTATTTTGTCAAGCAACCTTAAGTTCTCGGTATCCGGATCCATTCTTATATCTATTACGTCTACTCCAATTTCTATGTACTTCTCAATCCAGTATTTAAGATCCTTCTGGGATACCTTATCCATTTTAAAGCGGGTCGCTAGACCATAGATGAACTTCCTCCCTTTAACATACCTATCTATTGTCTCCTTACTCTCTAGGTATTCGTCAACAGCATCTATACTAAAAGGGCCCATCCAGCCATCGACATTCTTGGCAGCGAATATTCTCATTCTCTTCCCCTTTCCTCCACAAATTATAGGTGGATGAGGCTTCTGATAGGGTCTCGGATATAGTGTACAATTTTTCACTCTATAGAACTTACCTTCAAAGGTCACATTCTCCTCAGTCCAGAGCCTCTTTATCAGTCTTATAGCCTCTAGGGTTCTATCCACACGAACTTTATCGGGTTCCCATGTATACCCGAAGTTTTCAAACTCCTCTTTCCACCACCCCGCTCCATAGATGAGGACAACTCTCCCCTTGGAGAGGTGGTCTAGAGTGGTGATTATCTTAGCCAGTAGCGTAGGAGGTCTGTATGGAATACAGGTAACGAGGGATCCTACTTTCAACTTAGTCACCATAGCGATAGCCGATAGGAAAGTCCAGCATTCAGGTCTACATCCAGCTCCCACTCCCTTTACTATGAAGTGATCCTCGTGAGTTAATCCATCGAAACCCACTTCCTCAGCCTTCAGTGCACATTTATATATGTATTCAACACTAGCGGTGACTGGAAGTTGATACCAGAACTCTACCATGGACTTCACCAGTCCACTTTACTGTCAGTTCCTTATAATGTTTTGGGAAAGTGAAAAGTTCGCTCCATAATATAAATCTTTTGCTAATGTTTATAAGTGCATGGACTAGCTATACTTCGATGAGCGAGGTTACTGAAGTAAAGGTAAAGGGTATTACAGCGAAGTCGCTGACACTGTGTGCATTGATCTTCATAGTGACATACGTTATATTCCTATTCAGCTTCCACCCCAGAGTTGCTGGTCCCGACTACTGGTTCTGGCACTACATTCCCTATTTAGGATGGAGATGGTACTTCGGATGGCAAACTATACTGTTCCCGCTAATGGTTATAATATCGCTACTAACACTGGTATCCAGGAAGTTCATGCTGACTAAGCAGGAGTGGACCATAGTGTATGCTGTAGCTACTGTAGTAGTTCCCAGCACCTTCTGGTGGGGAATATGGGCATGGTGTATGAATGGAATGCTAGGTACAGAGAAATATAAATGGCTTATTGAATACCTTCCTCCCACATGGGCTCCAAGAGACTATGAGATCCTGGCTGCATATCATGCCTCTAGAAGTCCCTGGGAGTGGAGCATACCCTATGCCGGTGAGTGGGCTGTTCCGATAGTGATGTGGGTGCTATTCTACCTATTCGTAAACATATGGCTATATGGACTTGTATTAATCTTCAGAAAGAGGATGATAGAGATAGAGAAGTTGCCCTATCCAGTAACTACTACTACACTGACCGTAATAAATATGGTTACTACTCCTGTGAGTGAGGGATCTAGAAGAACAATAATATGGAGTAAGAAAGCCTTACTATTCTGGATTGGCCTAATAATAGCGATTGTTCACGATCTGTTCTACGAGTTCCCAACTCTGATATTCAAAAAGCCCCCAATCAATATTGCAGAATGGTATAAGCCTATACCACGTCCAGAGCCCTTCCAGAGATCTGTGACATCCTACTCCATATGTCTTGAAGACATTGGCCTAGGCTTCCTGTTTCCACTAGACATATTATTCACAGGCGTACTATTTCACTGGATATTCTTAGTACTACTTCCAGCAATAATGGTATCTGCAGGAGTGGTCCCAACAGAGAAGCGAGACCCCGGATGGGGCTCCCTATGGGCTATGTACTTCGGACGAGATTGGCCAGGGGCACTTGCATACATGTTCAATGCTATGACCTTCGGAGTAGCCATGTACCTACTATTCTATACCAGAGATACCTGGATAGGGCTCTTCAAGAAGTTCCTGAGGGGAGAGGAGGAGCCTGGAGAGCCCGTATCCCCAAGGATGATGTGGAGTCTATTCCTACTGGGTATGGTTGTATTTATTATCTGGATGGTCATAAGCGGTATTCATATAGTAGCCACTCTAGCTACAATTCCTTACATCATTGTAGTCTGGTTTGCTGTGATAAGGTATGCAGGAGAGGCATGGGGACCTGGTTTACTTCCATGGGGCTTCAGAATACAGCAGTATGACAGAGAGTACAGTTGGATTGTGACCTCTGCTCTAGGACTAAATAAATCGGTAACTGGATACGGAATGGGCTATGTACTATCGAACTTAACATGCTATCAACCACATTCATCAGTCATACCGGGCATCTTCAGCTATAAGATAGCTCTTGAGACCAATACTGATCCCAAGGAGGTGTTCAAGGTACAACTACCGACTATAATACTGGCCTCTATACTATCAGTAGTCATAGGCTGGTACACTATAGGCGTGCAAGGTCTACGCAATTGGGAGCATTCATGGACTACCAGCTGGGATGGTGCGTTGAACAATGGACTAGGCGCTGGCCAGTCTGTCGTAAAATGGACAGAAGTTCACCCAGTAAGATGGCAGGCAGCCTGGGTTGGTGCAATTCTGGGGATAATACTGATGTTCCTACGAACTACCTTTGCATGGTTCATAATAAATCCAATAGCTATCCCTCTACTATCGCTACTAAACTTCTACGGATACATCAGCTATACAATAGCCTTCATAATTAAGCTCATAGTACTTAAAGTATTCGGAGTGAGGATATACTCGGAGTATGCTGTCCCATTCTTCGTAGGGCTATTCTTTGGATCCTTCATAATGTACCATTGGGGCTATCCACTCTTCCTTTGGATGTGGCTAGGTAAGAGATGGATACCTATCTAATTCACACAATACGAAATATTTTTTTCCCCAAATCGATTATTGATACTGGTGATATGATGTCCAGACATCTATGCTTAGTCCTACTTATCATATTAATAACACCCATCGTGATATCAAGTACATCCTTAACGAATGCTAAACCGTCTTCGAGTCCAATAGATAAGGCACGACTTGCTGAAAAAATACTAAATATGATAAGTATGAATAATATAATGGAACATGTAAGAGAACTTTCTACCCATGGAAGTAGATTCACAGGTTATGAAGGATATGAATGGAATGTAAAATACGTGTATAAATATTTATCCAAAGAACTAGGATTGAACACTTGGATCTGGAGCTATAAGGCATTAGTTCCCTACGACATAAATTCGACACTCACTATTACATATCCTGAAAGAAGGACTTTTAGAGTCTATGCACTACTACCCAACCTTATACAGACCTGTAGAACCCCAGGAGGAATAGAGGGGAAGTTGGTCTACGTGGGTAAGGGTGAGGTAAAGGATTTCAGAGGTATAGATGTAAGAAATAATATTGTCCTAATGGACTATAACAGTAAGTCAAACTGGATGTACGCTATGAACCTAGGTGCTAAGGCTGTAGTATTCATAGAGCCTGACCTGACACTAAGAGGAGAAGGGGATTATAAGTCACTTGAAGTACCAATAAAGTTTCCAAGAGTATACATAAAGAAGGAGGATGCTAAATATCTACTATCCCTACTCGCAAAGGGAGAGGTCAGAGCTCGACTAAATGTTAATATGTATTGGCGTGAGGTGGAGGTAAAGAACGTATTCGCTTTCATCCCCGGCTCTGTAGGGGCTAAGTCCAACTATACTATCCTACTTGCCGCTCATCTCGATGCCTATGGAATAGTTCCCGCTTTGACTAGAGGAGTTGATGAATCTTGTAGTCCAGCAGCACTCTTAGAGATTGCTAGAATTCTCAAGGAACTCAAACCATACTGGCACGTACTAATAGGATTTTTCTCAGGACAGCCCTTAGGAATGGCCGGTGTCAGGTACTTTGCGAATGAAATATTCTTCGAGCACTGGAACCAGCCTAAGTACGCTAATGGTAGTAGAGGACCAATAGGTATAATGGGAGACCAGATAAGGTTAGTACTCTCATTAGATTTCTCATCGGATTCTCCAGCTATAGCTCTAGTGACTACCGGAACCTTCCTTGGAGGAATAGATTGGACTGCAGGTCGTGCTCCTGGAAGAATAGAACCATTTGAAAAGTATATAAAACATAGGATTGGTGGAGAGGAGAGACATAGAAGAGTTAGACTAGGACAAAGAGAGTACTGGGAGTACATATACACCATCGCAGGGAGGGAGTACAAGGTATACTTTGAATTAGAGACCTTTGAAAGACATGGACTTCCATCACAAGTGAACCATATAAGCGAGATATTTATAAATACAGGGATCTCAGCAGTTACCTTCTTTACAGCGCATTCTGCTAGAGTATTCTGGGAAACACCCATACAGAAGTTAGATATGGTAAATCCGGAAATGCTTAGACCTCAAGTAGAGCTGGCATCAATGATCATAGGCATATTATCGAAAGATGAAGAGGCAGAAGATATGCTAGGTGACATAATGCACGACCATAGGAGGACAGCACCACTGGGTTTAGCTCTTCTGAGAGGAAAAGTACGCTACTACAACTACTCGAAACAGTGGTATGATAATAGGTGGGATCTAGTACTCGACAGGGGAGATTTCATAATAGCATATCTAAGATTAAGTACAACACGATTCGGGTACAGACATCACTTCGTAGTCAAGGCAAACTCTACAGGAGATTTCATAATACCTGGTCTAAAGCCCTCTGGTTGGGGTATAGGAGAACATCCATATCGGATACTCGCATTTGTAATAAATAATGAGACAGGAAACATAAAATGGGCGCCAGACTATGGAACCTACGGAACTAGATTGTGGCCCTACGGACCAGTATTCTCGTTAAGTTCAGATAGCGAGTGCTCGGGAAAGAAACCTGTAAACATAGTGCTCTTCAAGTGTGGAACCATAGTACTCCACGATATGATAGATCCTACTACACTTACAACACCGCTCGTAGAGGCACTTGAGCCTTACGCGATGAAATTATACGATTCGAGAAGTTATGCCGAGCTTATAAAGTATGGGTATTTCATATCGACACCTCCTAGCCCACTACTTGTAGAGCAGATCATTAGCTTGGGTATAGGAGACCCCGCAGTAGGTTATGACGCCCTTATATTTGTACCACCGAATACTCCAGTGGACATAGTCCTTATGAGTATTAGAGAGGCAACTCCCTTAGCCATAGTAAGAGGAGTGAGTGTTGATGTGGGTGAATACCTTGATATCAGTATGACTGCGCTTAGATACGCTGAAGAGATGCTAAAACTAGCTGGAGAGAGATTGGAATCTCTCAGAAAAGAGCCTGCTCTCTCAGGCTCTATAGGCATTGCTGTACGCTACTACGAAGAGGCTAAGAGACTATACGAGCAATGTCTTGAAATGATGGATAAGGGAATGCATACAGAGGCGTATACGCTAATATACAGGTCGTGGTACTTAGCTAGAAAAGCCTATCTCATAGCTAAAGAGGTATATTCCAATATTGTATACACGAATGTACTAATAATGGTACTACTTATACCCACAGCCTTAATAATAGAAAGGTTAATACTAGAGAAAAGAGGGCTTAAGAGAATTATATCCATCATATCGATACTGGCTGTACTCATACTGATAACATACATCCTACACCCTGGTCTTAGAGTTGCCTGGTACAGTACAATGGCATCTCTAAGTATAGTCTCATTTATACTAAGCCTTCCAGCTCTTGGATTCATAATAGTCGGTGTCTTTACAGTAGCTAAGGAGATAAGGAAGAAAGTCATAGGTATGCACTTTATTGATGTCTCTAGACTATCGATACTCTCAGCTGCTCTATCAGTAGGTATAGGAAACTTGAAGAAGCGTAAGCTGAGAACTATACTCACATTAATATCTATAGTCTGTATGGTAGTCTCACTCGTACTCTTTACAGCATGGACCTTTG
>Ga0190367_1000009_pt1 | contig 173845 bp, 182 predicted proteins | sample 4872181011_MG_FD_171838 | JGI IMG/M metagenome (GOLD analysis project Ga0190367, IMG submission 171838) | Hydrothermal vent microbial mat bacterial communities from Southern Trench, Guaymas Basin, Mexico - 4872-18-10-11_MG | ecosystem: Environmental > Aquatic > Marine > Hydrothermal vents >...
TTATCTGCTCAGCTAGTGCTGGATTATACGGAGTCTTATACTTTGCAATTAAGTCTGCTAATACAAGATAGTCTGGGTCAGCTGGACATACGAATGTATACATTGGATAAGCTAGACCTTTGAATACCTGCTGGACAATGTATGTTCTATCTACGAGATAGTTAACTGCAAATCTTATCTTCCTACTTACGAATGGATTTAACTTATCTGGATCATCATATGGAGCAGGGTTTAATATGAAATCGTTAATTCCAGCTGGCGCCTGTAAGAAATTTATATTTGGATTCTCAGCATTCGCGATATACATTTCTGGTGGTACTGGGAATAGATAAGCATCGATCTCTCCAGTCTTAAGCGCCATCATAGCTAGATCCTGTGGAACAGCTTTAACAACTATTGTTTCTGTCTTTGGCCCATATTCCTGAGCGGCTAGCGGGGCAGCTGGTAATAACGCTGAGAAAGCAAAGAGCGCAACTAGTAAGGAGATTATAACTAATCTTGATTTATACATATTCGCACCTCCAAAACATAAATTAAGCCATTCATAAAGTAAATAGTTACTGAAATATATATAAGTATTAGATTAAGAATATGAAAAACTGATAATAATGCATAGAAACGATAGTATAATTCATTATACGTATATCATTAATAATACAATGCTTATATTTACTTACAAATATATCTGCTATATCCTGTTCCTTTAGCTCCTTAAATAGTTCTTCCTAAATTATTTTTGGGAATGATGAATCTTCTCTTCACTGACTTGTGATGTAGCTTATGAGTGCTGACCCTCCTTTTTCTCTCTACTAATTTAGGAAATAACTTTTTAATTCTTATTATCTATATATTTTGGTACTTTTATTTTTTAACTTTAATGTTGTTTTGAGGGGTGAATCGATGGCTCAGGTACCTCCACTCTCTCCTGAACAGTTGATAAATATTCTTTATGCTATCTACTACTTTGTTAGAGAGTTAATTATGAAGTTATTTGAGTATACTATTTTTAGGGAAAATCCGGAACTTGCATTAATATATAGTGATGCTTTTACAGTCCTAATTTCATTAACGGCGATTTACTTAATTCTCGAGTTGTTTTCTGCTGCAAAGAAATTTGTTAAATGGGTTTTAATTATTGGATGGGTATTGTTACTTGTATCTATTGTCGCCGGTATGGTGTCTACTTAAGGACTAGGTAGTAGATTATGACTAGTAAGGAGAGGGGAGGAATTAAGGGACCTATATATAGAACTATTCTTTCTGTAGGACTTGCTTTCCTAATTTTCCTTATTTTTATCGGATGCACTAGGTTTGTACTTGGAATTGAGTATCCTTTTATGGTGGTAGTTTCAAATAGTATGTATCCTACATTAAAGGTTAATGATTTAATTATTGTAACTAAAGTCGATCCTTCACAACTAAAGGTTGGAGATATAATTGTTTTTTATCATCCATATAATAAAGAGGAAAGAATTGTTCATAGAATATATCAAGTTATAAGTTATAGTCCGCCGGCGTTTAGAACTAAAGGGGATAATAATCCGTATCCTGACCATTGGATAGTGACTGGAGATTTAATAATAGGTAAGGTTATTGCTGTTATTCCATATATTGGTATCATACCGAGGATGTTCACCCCACCTTATAGTTATTATATAATAATCCTAATTATATTTCTAATATTTGTTGTTGAATTTGCAAATGAATATATGTATAAAGAGGAATTAAATTTAGAGAATAAGGAATTAGGAAGTATTTGCAAATAATTAAAGTATAAATAGGAATTACCAAAATTAATCTAAATAAATATATAACTTTAATACTTATTCTCGTAATGGTGTTGCACGTGAGCGCTCCTAAACCTGAAGTTAAAATTGAGAATGTAGTTGCTAGTGTCTCAGTTAATCAACAAATTAATTTAAGGAAAATTCTAGAGAAGTTTCATCATACAGAGTATGATCCGAGGAGGTTCCCAGGGTTAGTTTTTAAGCTAAAGGAACCAAAAACTGCTATTCTTATATTCGGTTCTGGAAATATGGTTATTACCGGTGCAAAAGCTGAGAAGGAAGCTTATAAAGCTGTAGAAAAAATTATAAAAGCACTCGAGAGCAAAGGTATACTAAAGAACCCTAAATATGAGGTTAAGATCCAAAATGTAGTTGCTAGTGGGAATTTGAAGGGAGAAATTGATCTTGAACGTGCAGCAGAAGAATTAGAGTTTGCAATGTATGAACCTGAGGAGTTTCCTGGCTTAATATATGCTATGTCTGATCCTAAGGTAGTTTTGTTATTGTTTGCTAGTGGTAAAATTGTATGTACAGGTGCGCGTAGAGAAGGAGAAGTTTATGAGGCAGTCGAGAAATTAAGGCGCGAATTAGAGGAAAAGGGTTTAATATATTATACTTAATTACTTGAATTTAGTTATATACCCTTAAAAATCTATTCTTTTTTTAATACTGTACTAATAAAGATTTAAAGATTAATGGTTTAGATTAATTGTGTTATTCTCTTTCTTAGCAACGCTACCCCCACTGTTAAGACTATATTTGATAATAATACTACAGCAGATGGGATCTCGATTATAAGGCTTATAATTTGCTGGATCTCACTTGGGTTACTTAAAATACTACTAATATATGGTTCTACTAATGGTTTTGATACTACTGCCATAACCGCGGCTGCTAAACCTCTAGCGTAAAACACAGATATTGTTGCTGTAGCAGTTTTTCTTCCAACATCATATCCGAGAACCCTTGCAGCTAGATAGGATGGTGGAAGTCTTGAGACTAATAATAGTATTGAAAGTATAACTGATATGAATATGGCATATATATTAGTTAAGTTGATGATTAATCCAACTTCTACGAAGAAGAATATTCTGAGCAATAGTGTTAATTCTGAGTGGAGAGCTTCTAGGTTATATCTCTGGAATTTTACAATTTCCAACATTTCTGTATTTTTTATAATACCCGCTAAGATACCTATGTTTGATAATAGAATACCGGCTGTTAATACACTTATTGCGCCACTACCACCTAAAAATTCCGTTCCAGCGTAGAGGAGAATGAGGAAAGCAAATGTCATGGTGTATAGATGCTTTTCTCTCCTAAGTCTATGCAATAGATGTGCTAGGAAAACTCCGGAGAGTACTCCTATTACTAAACTTACGGAGAATCTTTGTGCAATAAAACCGCCAACTGAAGCTATACCTGTTGTTCCTCCATATCTTAAGAGAGTTAATATTGTTAATGCAGATACTATAACGTAGACGTCAGTTAGTATTGATTCTATGCTTAAGGTTAATTGTATGTTGTCTGGCATTGAGATTTTATTTGCAATACTTGCAACTACAGCCCCACTGCTACCACCAATAATTACTGAGATGAGCAGGGGAATCATCATATCTCCATGGGCAATATTTAGGACATAATATAGGAAACAGAATGATATAATTGAAGATAACATGAATGACGTTACTGAGAGAGTTAAAGCGGGCCTCGCTGTAACGATTAGCTCATTTATGTCTATGCCTAAGCTACTCTCAAACATTATAGCTACTAATGCCAATGCACCAATATAGGGGGCTATAGGTTCGAAATAGCTGGGTTCTAGAAGACTACCACCAAATATAATTTTTGACCCAGGACCCAGAAGATATCCTAGTGCGATTAGGAATATAGCGTCCGGGATATTATATCGATTAAGAAGTACAGATCCAAAGAACCCTATAAATATTATTATCGCTGCTATAAAGAAGGCTGGAATTACTGGATCAATTAATAGTTGGCCCAAAACTTCAACACCTAAATTATTTACGAGTCATATGTGATAAAAATCTTTTTGTATCCGTAGGTATCAGCTATCAGAGATACAATTATTCATTAATTACAAGCTTATATATTTTTGGGGAAATTAAGAATGAGGTTCTATGATTTAGCTCGTTATTTTGAACGTATAGAGCTTTCAAGTGGAAGAATTGATATGACTAATATTCTTGTAGATTTATTTAGAAAAGCAACGTCACCAGAAGAAATAGCCATGATAACGTATCTTCTCATTGGTGAGATACATCCCCCCTATGTAGGTTTGGAACTCGGATTAAGTGAAAAGCTTATTATAAGGGCTATAGGTATTGCGTCTGGTTATGACACTAGTGAAATCGAGAAAAGACTTCTTCAGTTAGGTGATATTGGTAGAGTAGCTGAAGAATTTATATCTAAGAAAAGGCAGATGAGCCTTTTTGTCGAAGAATTGACTGTTAAGAAGGTATATGATACATTTGATAGAATAAGTAGAATTAGTGGAGAGGGTGCCATTTCTGATAAGCTTAATTATCTATCTGGACTACTAATAAATGCTCATCCTATAGAGGCTAGATATATAGCAAGAATAGCGGATGGCACCCTTCGAATTGGAATAGCAGATATGACGATTTTAGATGCATTGGCTTTAGCATTTGGTTCTAAAGAATGGAGACCAATTTTAGAAAATGCATATAACGTTATGCCTGATATCGGAAAGATTGCAAGTATCCTATATGAAGGTGGAATAGAAGCTATAAAGAAAATTGATGTGACGATAGGAATTCCCGTTCGACCAATGCTCGCAGAAAGATTACAAAGTCCAGAGGAGATTTGGGCTAAGACTAGAGGTAGATTAATAGCGGAGTTCAAATATGATGGTGAAAGAGTTCAAGTGCATAGAGATGATAATAAAGTGTATATATTCTCGAGACGACTAGAAAATATAACGAATCAGTTTCCAGATGTTGTTAAAGTAGTGAAGGAAAGAGTTAAGGGTAAGAGATTCATCATAGAAGCTGAGGCAGTCGCCATTAATCCAGAAACAGGAGAGATGCTGCCTTTCCAGGAATTAATGCATAGAAAAAGGAAGTATGATATTGAAAAGGTGGCTCGAGAAATACCTGTTTGTCTAAAAGTTTTTGATGTATTGTATCATGAAGAAAAAGGAAGCTTTTTAAAGGTACCATTATTAGAGAGAAGAAAGTTTCTAGAGTCAATTATTGAACCGAATGAATTTATCAGCTTATCTGAAATGATTGTACCTAAGAGTGTAGATGATTTATGGAGATTCTTTCATTTAGCGATAGAATCTGGATGTGAAGGGTTAGTCTGTAAAGCTACAACGTCAGATTCCATCTATCAGGCTGGAGCTAGGGGTTGGTTATGGATCAAGTTTAAAAGAGACTATAGAGCAGAACTTTCAGATACATTAGACCTCGTAGTGGTCGGCGCATTTTATGGTAGAGGTAGAAAGGCCGGTATACCAAGTAGCTTCTTAATGGCAGTCTATGACCCAGAAAAAGATGTTTTTAAAACTGTATGTAAAGTTGGTACAGGATTTACCGATGATCAATTAGCATATATGCATAAGCTTGTAAATCAATATAGAGTTGAGCGTAAACCGGCTAGAGTGGAATCATTAATTGAACCAGATTTTTGGGTAATGCCTCAAATTGTTCTTGAGATTACAGCGGCTGAGATTACATTAAGTCCTGTACACACTTGTGCTTTAGATGTTATAGAAAAAGGTGCAGGATTAGCGTTAAGATTTCCAAGATTTACTGGGAGATTTAGAGAAGATAAAAGCCCCGAGGATGCAACTACTGAGAAGGAGATAATCGAGATCTATAGAAGACAACGAAAAACTGGCGCCTAAAATATATTTGAGAGAGTGACGTGAGTTAGTCGATAACTAAGTTAGATTATAAATCTAAGTTAATAAGAAAAATACTTATAATCATGAGTAATAGTTTCCAATATATGGTGGTCTAACGTGGGAGGTCAAAAGAAACCAACTCTAACAAAGTTAAAGAAAATGTTAGCTAGAGCGTCAAAAACTCAAAAAGCAGAGGAGAGAAAAAGAACTGTTTACCGATATAATTTAGGTAGCGGCGAGGAAAAAGAGATTTTAAAATATATCTTTAAGCTAAAGTATGTAACACCATATATGTTATCAAGGAAGATGGAGATCAAGATTAGTAAGAGTAGAGCGATCTTACGTAAGTTAGCTAATGAAGGAAAATTAAAGCTAGTTGAGAAAAATAGAGACTTTGAGTTGTATGTTCCTATCGCCGCTTAAGTTTAATAATTCTACCAGCACCTTTTAATAGCGCTTTAGTATCGCCTTTAAATTCCCCAATTACAATTTGAGTCGAAGACAAAGTCGTATTACTTATAGTAATTCCTAAAGCTTCTTCAGCTATGTCAAATAATACCGTAGAGGCGGGAACTTCTTTTTCCTCACCTTTCCCTCCTACTTCGATACCGGTCTTGATATATAGTATATTATTTCGATAGAATGTAAAACCCGTTATCAATTGTTTTCTCCATAGTTGGAGAAAGAGCTCAGGGTGATAATATCTCTTTATGTTAATTTCACCGACAACATAATCTACAATCACGTCATATTTGATTTCATTTTCTTCGCTCATTATGTATCAAAATTATAAGGGGTCACTAAAAATATTTAAAAGTAGCACTTTACTAAATTAGATTGTAATATTAAGTTCATAGAATTTAGTATTTTAGCTACTTGGTCATAGAAACAAGAGTTACGTAAATACATTACGAAGATTTTTATAATGCGCTATATTTAAGTTCATTATATAGGTGGAAATGAATAGCATGAAGCAAAAAGTATCCTATAAGTCACGAATTCCGGTTGGACCTCCTAGATTAACTGTATTTGAGAGAGCAAGAATAATCGGTGTGAGAGCCATACAAATTCAGTATGGCTCACCATTATTTGTAGACCCTAAAGGAGAGACTGACCCTGTTAAAATAGCCGAGATAGAACTTGAAAATATGGCTCTCCCATTATCTATTAAAAGGAAATTGATACATGGAGGAGGGGATTACCCTCCTATTCCTGTAAATTGGCTTTTATTAGCTGAGAAAGAGGATTTACAAGTTGAGTTATAACAATTGTAACTGTAGCTATAATTTTATTTTTTATTACTACATAATCTCCTAAACATTTTATATTGATTAGTCTCGTTAAAAACACCATTTGAAGAATCCTATGAAATTTTGGTTATTTTCCTATAAGCTAAAAAATTTAAATATGTTTAACGTATAGCTTAGTTAATGTAGGTGGTTAAACGATGAGTGAACCAGCAGCAATCTTTGTAGGCAAGAAATCCGTTATGAACTATGTTCTTGCGGCACTTCTACAGTTTGACAGTGGTGCCAAGGAGATCGTATTAAAGGCAAGAGGTAGAGCAATCTCTAAAGCCGTAGATGTAGCTGAGATAATTAAGAGAAGGTTGTTAGAGGACAAGATTGAAGTAAAAGATGTAAAGATCGGTACAGAGCTCGTAGGAGAAGGTGACGCAGCTAGAAACGTTAGTACTATCGAGATAGTACTAGCTAAAAGGGAGGAATAAAAGCAGTAAATATATGAAGTAACCAATATACATAGACCCGGTAAACGTTTTTTATAGGCTTCAAAACTCACTAAAAACAGTAAGTTTAGTTTAGTTAATCTTATTAAATTTATTTTAATTAGCAAATTAAATAAACATGCAATAGAGAATTAACGTTAATATTCAAATTCTTGCTAAAGTTTTCTGATAAAATAAATTGGGGTTATAAGGTATGCGGAAGGCAATTATAATGGGTGCTGGTGGTAGAGATTTTCATAATTTCAATGTATATTTCCGGAATAATCCTCTATATAAAGTTGTTGCCTTTACAGCTGCTCAAATTCCATTTCTAGCTGGTAGAAAATATCCCCCTGAGTTGTCTGGTCCATCATATCCAGATGGTATACCGATATACGATGAAAATGAATTACCGGATTTGATTAAGAGATTTAATGTTACAGATGTATTTTTCTGCTATAGTGACGTATCTTATGAATATGTTATGTCAAAATCTGCTATAGTTAATTCCTGTGGCGCTAATTTTCATTTGTTAGGACCAAATGATACTATGATAAGTTCTGAGAAACCAGTTATCGCTGTTGTAGCTATTAGGACTGGAGCAGGTAAAAGTCCAGTATCTAGATTTGTAGCTAGGTTTATCAAAGATCTTGGATATACAGTTGGTATAGTCAGACATCCGATGGCTTATGGAGATTTAGTTAAGAAGCGAGTAATGAAATTACAGAGTCTTGATGATTTGGATAGGTATGAATTGACTATTGAGGAAAAAGAAGACTTTGAGCCACACATAAAAAATGGCTTTACTGTTTACGCGGGTGTAGATTATATTGACGTACTAAAGTTAGCAGAGGAAAATGATATTATCTTATGGGACGGGGGTAACAATGATTATCCGTTTATAAAACCGGACATCTACATTACAGTTGTAGATCCATATCGATATGACCATATGGATAGATATTATCCTAGTGGAATAAACATTAGATTAGCTGACATTATAGTTGTTACAAAAGTTGGTAGTGCGCCTAAAGAGAAGATTGAAGCTGCAACGGAATTAGCTAGGAAGTATAACAATAAGGCTAAGATTGTAAGGATTGATTTTAAAGCATGGGCAGATAAGGAGATTGATATCAAAGGTCGTAGGGTATTAGTAATTGAAGATGGTCCAACAATTACTCATGGTGAAATGCCATATGGAATTGGGTATATATACGCTAAGACAAATGGCGCTATAATTGTTGACCCAAGACCATACGCTGTTGGCACTATTAAAAAAGCATATCAAAAATTTGAGCATATAGGCCCAGTTTTACCAGCACTTGGATATAGTCGATTGCAAATTGAAGAACTTATTGAAACTATTAATAAGGCACAGGTAGATTATGTGATATCCGCTACACCAACTGATTTATCAAGATATCTAGGTATTGACAAAGAAGTGATAAGTGTTCGATATGAAGTTGATGATTTATACGGTGACCTGGCAGAAGAGCTTAAATTAGAAATTAGGAAACTTATATCAGAGAAGGTGGGTTGATGGAAATAGATAAGTTAGTTGAGTTAAGGGATAAATTAGTTGAGAAAAAACGTGAGTTAGAAGAGGAAATTCGAGTACTAGATGAGGTTATAAAAATCCTTGAGGAGTTAATAAAGGAAAGAAGTTATGTAAGAGCCATTGACCTACATAAACAAAAGGAAGAGCATGTAGAAAAGCCTTCGAAACCACCAACAGAAGTTGAAGTTAGAGAAAAAGCTAGGTATCCACTGAGAACAATAACCCTTGTTAGATATAGGGATGAAAATATATGTTATGCTGATGTTTATGAGGATCGTGTAGTTATAAATATTTCGCCACGAATCGAGATGCCTACAAGTGATAGGTTAGTTAAGTATATTATTAGAGAGATGGAGAAATATTTAGAGGAAGACTTAAAAGCTCAAATAGAAGGTAGAATCCCACCGGCAGAAAGATTCTATTTTTCAATAGATGAAAATCAAGAGGGACACCTAACAAGAATAGAATTTATTGATCATGGTAGAGAGGACAGAAGAAGAGATTTGCTAGGTAAAATTAGGTGGGCAATTAATAGGTTTATATCAGAAAAAGGTGAATTGTAAGTTATATAACTGGTCTAAATTTTGTTCCATACACGATATGTCCACTTTTCCCATATTCGTAGAGTATTCTGAAGACAGCTTCCACGGGAATACCATCTAAATTCTCATTTGTACTTGAGAGATCAGTTACCTGCGCTAATACTTTTACATTATTTAAGTCTATAATAGCAACGGCATATGGCTCATATTTCTTGAATCTATCTGGTGCTTGTCTAATTATCGTGTAATTGTCTATATATCCATTTTTGGGCAGTTCTATAGATATGATTTCTTTACTAGCACATTTAGGACATATCCTCCTCCTCATAAAGTATATAGTTCCACAGCTTGTACACCTATATCCTAATAACCGGTATCTTTCAATTCTATTTCTCCAATCAGAAACTTCAGTCACGCAACTTCACCTTTCCCTAATATAAAAACACATGAGATCGAGTCTAGCCCTCCATAGTTTTGTACGAGACCATATTTTGCATTATTAACTTGGTTATCACCAGCAAGATTCATAAGCTGCATAAATACTTCAGATACTTGGTAAATTCCGGTGGCGCCTATTGGATGTCCTCTGGCTTTAAGTCCACCAAATGTATTAACGGGAAATATTCCTGTTCTTTTAGTTTTTCCATTAGCTATTTCTATAGCTGCTTTACCTTTATCGAATAAATTAAGAGATTCTAGACTAAGTACGCCAGTAATTGAAAAATCATCGTTTACTTCAAAAACGTTAATATCGCTAATTTTAAGTCCCGCCTCCTCTAGCGCCTTTTTAGCAGCTAGCTTTGTAGCCTTAAAGTCTAAGATATCCTCTCTATCGATGATACAAGTTGTTTGAGTAGCCATAGACATACCTAAAATTGAAACATAATTTAAACCGTACTCTTTTGCCAGTGACTCTTTCATGAGTAAAACAAATGCTGAACCATCACTAACCGGTGATATGTCAAATATTGTTAGTGGATCGGAGATTAGTGGTGAATTAAGAACTTTTTCAATTGTAATTTTACTTCTGAATTGAGCGTGCTTTACAGTAACTGCATTCTCGTGATCTTGAACAGATAAGTAAGAAATATACTTTCGATCAAGATTGTATCTTTTGATGTACTCCCTAGCCATTAATGCAGCTATACCTGCTAGACTTATACCTGTTTTATTCAGCAATCCATGATAAACTGACAATGACAATCCTTCAATAATCTTCCTATTTAATATATCCGTAATTTTTTCTACGCCACCAACTAGTACAACATCTTGCTCCCCAGAGAGAATAGCCCTAATGGCTAAGTACATAGCTGATAATGCCGATGCTTCAGCATTATTAACGCAAAATGCCTCAATATTGTTAAAGCCTAGTACATCCGCAACATATGCTCCTAAATTACCCTGTAGATTACAGTAAAGCCCTAGCGCATTACCGATATATAAGGCATCTATAATTTCTCTATACTTATCAATCAGCGGCTCTGCGGCCTCAAATGCAAGATCACCAAGATCTTTATCCCAGTGTTCTCCAACAGGTATTAAGCTATAATCTACTATAACAACTCTATCCATAGTTATTTCACCTAACTAAGCGATAGTTTATCTCTGCATTTTACATAGATTGAGTAATCTTTCATGATTGCTTTGCTAATGTAATCTGAAACTTTGATTTTTGGTCTTCTCTCTTCGATTAAATCAGTAACTAATATACTAAAAGCGTCACTTCCTGCCCCTGATCCGAAGGAGGCTAGTAATATCCTTTGACCGGGTTTTGCAATATCTAATACTGCTGCTAAACCAAGTAAACTTGAGGCTGAATATGCATTGCCAATTATCGGACTTAGTAATCCTGGGTTGATTTGCTCCTTACTAAAACCCAGGATACTAGCTACTCTTTGAGGGAATTTCGTATTTGGCTGGTGGAAAACTGCATAATCAAAATCACTAACAGAGTATCCGAACTTTTCAAAGAGTAACTTTACTGCAGAGATTACATGATGGAAGTATCCTGGTGCTCCTGTAAATCTGTATAAATGACGGGGGTACTTCTCACCACTTCTCCTCCAGAAATCTGGGGTGTCTGAAATGTAGGATGTTGATGCTTCAATTTCGGCAATTACTCCTTCACTAGCTCTACTTATAATATAAGCGGCGCTACCAGCTGCAGCTGTGAATTCGAGCTCATCCCCCGGTCTTCCTTGTGCGGTATCAGAACCTATTGCCATTCCATACTTAATCATTCTAGAGGCAACTAACCCCATAACAACTTGTATAGCTTCTGTACCTGCTTTACATGCAAATTCGAAATCTGCAGATAATGCATTACTACTTATCCCTAAGGCCTCAGCAACTACCGTACCTGAAGGTTTAACAGCATACGGCTTAGATTCACTACCAATAAATATAGCTTCAATCTTACTTTTGTCAATGTTACTAGATTCAATAGCTATCTTTGCAGCTTCATATGCCATTGTAATCGCGTCTTCATCAATCGATGCGAATCTTTTACTTTTAACGGGAGCTATGGTACGGCCCCATACGCTAGCGATATTCTCAGCTTCGATTACGAATCTTGGTATATAAGCACCATAACCATATATCCCGACTCTACTGTTCGGCTTATTCATTAGCGATCACCACTGAAGTTATTTGTAGTTTTTTATGATTATAGTTAGAAAAATATGATAAACTGATTCATTTATATTTCTTAACCAAATATCTAAATGTGATTTAGACTATTGTCTAAATTATGTATAACTTGCTAATAACTGGAAACTTCTGGACAAACTTTCCCGGAATTATAAGATATGGAGTGAAATTATCTAAATTTACACTTTTTAATATTGGAGATAGAAATTCGTCTTTACTCATCAAATTAACTGTGGAGCCGCTCGCCAGTTCACATGTTGCTGGTAAAACCATTAATTTCTTTTTCGGACTTATTTCTCCATATAGAAAAGCTTTAAATTTATGTGATATTCCAGATTCGTCTTTTAGAGCTATGGATGGATGCTCATGACCCATTAACGTATACTTATGGAGAGAATCTATATTGTAGTCTAAGTGTCCATGGATAAGCGTAAATGGTGGTAAATCTAGTTTCTTCTCGTGGAAGGGGATATTAAATTTGCTTAGTAAAACACCTAAGTAATTGTCATGATTCCCTCTAACAACATCTACTTTATATCCTCTCTCGTGGAGAAAACGAAATAGGTTTTTTAGCTCCACCCACTCGGATACTTTTAGTAGTGAGAAACTATGTTTTACATCTCCTAACAATATTATGCGTGTTGGTTTTACATCCTCTATAGCATTGATAACTAGATCCAAGGTTAATTTACTTATTCTTCGTGGTAAATACACTCCTTCCTCTGCTAGAACACCTTCTATCCCTAAGTGTAAGTCAGCAAGTACTAATGCATCATAATCCTTTAAGTAAGTTGCTGGCCATGGGTCTGCTATATACAAACCTTCTTCTACATGTATCATCCGCTAGCCGTCACCTTTGCAGATATAATATCATAGAGCTTTTGAAGCAGCCTAACACGATCCTCCATGAGCACAGCGTCTTTCATACCTCTTAGTACTGGACCATGTGCAAATGGAGAGGGAGTATCAGAAAGTGGCAATATTATCCACTTTCTCTTACCAGTAGCTATTTCCCGTAACACTTTCTCTGCTCTTTTAACATCCATTTTATCCTCAATTATTTCTCGAACAGCCTCTTTAACTAGAGGAAAATCACGCATGTCCTTCACAACTTTAAATAGCATCTCTGAATTTAATTGTTGACGATTTACCCTAGTCTTTTTACCCTTGTAATATCTGAGTATCATTAATCCTCTATTTGCTACATGTCTAAAAATCCTCCAGATATACTGGGAATTTAACACTGCCTCTGATACTTCATCTCTAATAGTTTCTGGCTTTAACTCCCTAAGATAACGCTCTATATCTATTCGATAAGGTACTTGAATTACAAAGCCATGATCATCAACTATAACCCTTACAGAAACACCCTCAATTTTTCGAATAATATTTGCTAATGCCTTAGCAAGAACATTATTCACTCTTCTACCAAATACCGTATGGAAAACGTAGTAAACACCTATCTCACCTCGCATAATAAAGGACTCAACCAGTAGATTATTTCTGCTATGGAACTCGTATATGCCTAGTGATTCAAGGTATCTCCTTTGTAAATCAATATATCTTATGATATTATGTATAGAATTTTCGTCTGCTCTTAATTCTCTACGAATGTAATCTTTTGCTTCATCAACTTTACTAGCTTTAAGCATTAAATAAACTTGATATCGAAAATCGGCTACAGCCTCACCTAAATCGAAGGTTAATGGTAGCAATTCCGAAACCCATCTTGGAACAGTTGGTCTCATACCATCCGCAGGCTCTACATACGCGTTTAGTCCTCTAGCCCATTTAAACCTATAAACATGACCACCAAGTATAAATATATCGCCTGGCTCAAGTTCCTCCAAAAATTCTTCTTCTAAGTATCCTACTCTTCTCCTACCATGATAAACTGTAACGCTAACTTCATCTGGAATTGTACCTATATTTTGAAAGTATATTGGACGTAGTAATTTTCCTCTTCTTCCGAATTCTCTACTTTTCTCATCCAACCAGATTTTTGCGTATACCTTCCTATTTACCAATTCGCTATGGTAACCGGCTAGATATCTAAGAACATTTATATAATCTTCATATGACAATGTGTGAAAATTGTAACTTCTCTTAATTAATTTATAGGCATCATCAATTTTCCACTTTTTTGTTAAAGCCATTCCAACTATATGCTGAGCTAAAACATCTAGTGGATTCATAGGTATACTAACATTATCGAGCTTTCCCCTATATGCCTCTCTAATTAATACACCATCTTCAATTAAGTCATCTATGTCTAAGGCTATAAAGTAACCTTTCGACATTTTATCTACAGAGTGTCCACTTCTCCCTACACGTTGCAATCCTCTACTAATGCCCTTTGGAGAACCGATTTGAATTACGGCATCAATGTATCCAATATCAATACCAAGCTCTAAGCTTGTACTTGTAACAACTCCCTTGATCTCCCCTCGCTTCAGCTTATCTTCTATCTCAAATCTCTCCTCCCGTGATAAACTTGAGTGATGAGCACCTAGCTTATCAGCATCTATAAGACCAAGCTTCTTAAGATGGAATACTACCCTTTCCGTTCCTGATCTTGTATTTGTAAATATTAGAGTAGTTCTATGTTTGCTAATTATCTTTGAAATATATCGATACATAGCTTCAGAAGCTACTTCTGCTTGTGTATAAATTAAGTCCCTAACTGGACATCTAAGCTTTAAGTCCATGGGTTTTGAGAACCTAGCATCTATTATTACGCAGTCCCGTGGCTCTCCGTTATCTTTAAATCCAACTAAGTATTTAGCAACTTCTTCTAATGGGCTTATAGTTGCTGATAATCCGATCCTTATGAAGTCTCTTCCGACAAGATCAGCTAGTCTTTCCAGGCTTAGTGATAAATGTGCTCCTCTTTTGCTTTCACATAGACTATGAATTTCATCTACAATTATCCACTTTACACCTTTAAGCTTATTTTTAAAAACGGGAGCTGTTATAATTAGTGCTAGGCTCTCAGGAGTTGTAATTAAAATATGTGGTGGCTGTTTTAACATCTTAGCTCTCTCGGAAGATGGGGTATCGCCGGTTCGAACGGCTATTCTAATTTCTTGTAAACTAATACCCTTAGATAAAATTATATCTGTAATTTCTTTAAGAGGTATCTCGAGATTTTTTCTAATATCATTATTTAATGCTCTAAGTGGAGAAACATAAATTGCATAAACATAATCTTGTAATTCACCTTTCTTTGCCAATTTAAATAATTCACTAAGTATATATATGAAGGCGGTTAGTGTTTTACCAGAACCCGTAGGGGAGGTAATTAATACATTTTTACCTTCACTAATTGGTATAATACCATATTCTTGCGGTGGAGTTAACTTCTCAAATTTACTAAACCATTTAGCTACATCTTCATCTAAAATTCTCAATATCTCATCTAAAGATGCCCTTTTTGTCCATCTCAGAATAGCCATTTAACCCCACCGTAATTAGGGTCATAAGGATATACTGGTAAAGGACATATTAATTTTTGATAGCTATAGTTATTGGTTATCAATTTTGAAAGCTCATATGGTGTAAAGAGAATGAGAGTAGCTACAATTGATAGAGATCTCTGTAAGCCTGATAAATGTGGTCGTGAATGTATTAGATTTTGTCCTATGGTTAAAATGGATATCCCGGCTGTTGAGTTTAAGGAGAATAAACCATATATTAATGAGGATCTATGTAATGGTTGTGGAATTTGCGTTAAGAAATGTCCTTTTTCAGCTATTTCTATTGTCAATTTACCAGAAGCATTAGAAGAGGAGTTAATACATCAATATGATGTAAATGGATTTAGGTTATTTAGGTTGCCAATACCAATTAAAGGTATGGTTTTAGGAATTATTGGACGAAACGGTACTGGAAAGACAACTGCTATTAGAATATTAGCAAATAAATTAGTACCTAATTTAGGTGAATTAGGGAGTAAAGACGTAGAGAGAGTTTTAGAATATTTTCGTGGACACCAGTTATTTAATTATCTAAGGGACTTGTATGATGGTAAGTTAAGGGTAGCATATAAACCTCAAGAGGTATATCTATTACCAAGAGTTATTCGCGGAAACATTAGCAGTATTTTGAGGAAAATTGATGAAGTAAACCTTTATGATGAAATTATCGAAAAGTTAGACTTAAGAAACACTTTGAATAAGGATGTTAAAGAGCTATCTGGGGGTGAGATGCAGAGAGTTGCAATAGCTGCTGCTTCGCTAAAAGACGCAGATGTATACCTATTTGATGAGCCATCTTCGTATAATGATGTGTATCAAAGAATGAAGGTATCGAAATTCATAAGAGAAATTGCTAAGAAAGATAGATACGTAATCGTTGTAGATCACGATTTAGCGTTTCTCGACTATGTAAGTGACTATGTAACTGTAGTTTATGGTCAACCTGGATCATTTGGAATTTTTACTAGGCCAGAAAGTGTTAGAACAGGTATAAATATATTCCTTGATGGCTATATACCCTCAGATAACATCAGATTTAGGGAAAAACCGATAACTTTTTCGACAACAGCGAAGTCTCATAAAGTTGAGAAGATACCAGCTGTGAAATACACTAATTTACATAAAAAATTTCCAGGTTTTAATCTAAGTATCAAAGCTGGAGAGATATACTTTGGCGAAATCATTGGAATAATAGGGCCTAATGCTATAGGAAAAACTACATTTATCAGACTTCTCGCTGGTGAATTAACACCTGACTCTGGTAAGATCCTAGTTAAACCAGATAATATCTCGTATAAGCCGCAGTATATTTCTCCAGATTACGATGGGACAGTAGAAGAGTTCTTGGTGGAGAAAGCTGGAGAAAAAACAAAATCGTCTTTTGCTCGAGAAAGTTTACTAAAGCCTTTGAATCTACTAAATTTACTAGATAGAGACGTCCGTCGTCTATCTGGCGGTGAACTTCAGAAAGTATATATTGCTGCTGCTTTATTGAGGGATGCTGACCTATACTTATTAGATGAGCCTTCTGCATTTATAGACGTTGAGGATAGGTTAGAGGTAGCGCTTGCTATAAACAGATTTATCAAGTTAAATGGTAAACCTGCGCTTGTTGTAGACCATGACTTAATAATTATTGATGCAATTTCTGATAGGGTTATGGTGTTTAAGGGTGAACCTGGGAGTTACGGTGAAAGTTTAGCGCCATTATCTAAGAGGAATGGAATGAATATGTTTCTACATGATGTAGGTATAACGATGAGAAGAGATAAACATAGTGGGAGACCTAGAATTAATAAGCCTGATAGTAGGCTTGATAGAGAACAACGTGAACGAAATGAATATTATTATGCTGGTTAATTGAAATATATTATATAGTTACTACAATTGGTAGCGATAGTTAGTACATTTCATCATAGCTAGTTTAAGGCGGTGTACTTAAATGAAAATATTCCATACAGCCTCAGACGAAGAGATTAAAAAAGGATTAACAACTGACGTTTACTTCATTAGAACAAAGGAGATTCTAGAAAAATTAGGTTTAGATATGACAAGAGTAATTATGGATATATCATTTGATAGGTACCCATATAATTGGAGTTGGGGTGTGATATCTGGGACCTATGAGGTCATAAAACTTCTTGAAGGAATTCCAGTTGATTTATACTTGCCGGAGGAAGGTACTGTATTACCACCTAGGGATTATAGAGGATATAGGATGGTTGTTGGATATATTGATGGTCCATATGGTCCATTTAGTATATATGAAACCCCTCTTCTCGGCTTCTTATGTCAAAGTAGTGGCATATCTACATATGCTGCTCACTTAAGGGTTAAAGCATGGGGGAAAATTTTGTTATCATTTGGTGCTCGACGTATGCATCCAGCAATAACTCCAATGATCGACTGGGCAGCTTATATAGCTGGATTTGATGGAATATCCGCAGTTATTAGTGCAGAAATGCTAGGTATAAAGGCTACAGGGACGATGCCTCACGCGTTAATATTAATAGTTGGTGACCAAAAACGAGCTTGGCTAGCATACGATACATTCGTCGATAAAAATATACCTAGAATAATGTTAGTTGATACTCTTTATGACGAGAAAATTGAAAGCATAATGGCTGCCGAGACCTTAGGGAAGAGGTTATATGGTGTAAGGTTAGACACACCAGGCAGTAGAAGAGGAAATTTTGCAGACATAATTAGAGAGGTTAGAGCAGAGTTAGACTTACGTGGTTATAAACATGTTAAAATTTTTGTATCAGGTGGTATTAGATATGATAACATTGATGAGTTAATAAATGCAGGAGCTGATGGATTTGGAGTTGGAACTGGGTTATCTAATGCACCTACGGTAGATTTTGCGTTGGACATTGTCGTTAAAGAAGGTAAGCCATTAGCTAAACGTGGAAAAATCGCTGGTAAAAAGTACTTATATAGATGCCCAGAATGCTTTACATATAAATTAACTTATAATGAAAATGATAATAGGTGCCCAAAGTGTAATATCAAGATGGAGAGTATTATTAAAAAGGTAATTGAGAATGGAAAAATTGTAGTTAAGCTTAAGAAACCAAGTGAGGTAAGGGAATATGTCTTAGCACAGCTTGAAAAGATTAGAGAGCTCGGGTGGAAAGATTGAGGTCCACACTAATATCCGGGTTAAAAAGAATAGATACAAAAGCTGCTGTTGACTTAATAACTAAAAGACTTAAGATGCTGTATGAAGAGCTAAATGCATCTGGGATAATACTTGAGGTTAGAAACACCATCAACTCATTCATTAATATTATTGTAGCTGTTAGATGTGTTGGTAGGAACTACTGTTATGGAATATATTTTGAGGGTAGTGAGGGAGGTAGTAAAAATATAGATAGATTATATAGATTAACAAGGTTTAATCTACTTAGGATGGACATTAGACATATATATAGATATATTAAGAGAAATATACCGGAAGTAACATTAACTACTAAAAAGCCAGTTAAATACATTAATCTAGAGAATGATCTTAAAGTGTTGTTTCTAAGAGAATATGCACGTGAAAATAACTTAATTCTGAGCGAGGATATATGTAGATCAGAGTGGTTAACAGGAGCATTTGATAAGTATTATATTAACAATGCAGATGTACTGCCACTAACTGGATTATATAAGACGCAATTAAGGGTAATTGCTAGAGCACTTAGAATCGCACATTTAATGAAGAATACAATTGAAAATAAATATTGGATTGAGTTAAAAAAGGATTTAGGAATTGAAAGCTTGCCAGACGAGAAGATAGATGCCGTGCTATATGGAATTACAGACTATAGATGGGGGATAAAGGAGATAACCTCAGATTTAAATTTAGATAGTGATATAGTGGAGAAAATCAGATTAGTGATTGAGACATCAGATTTTATTAGACATACTCCAATAACCTTTTAACATACTTACCTAGTTTTTTAAAAAGAAGCTTATTAATTTCACTTCCGCTATCAATCACTAAACTACTTCCCTTATATACTTTAATCCTCATGTTACTTGGCGTAAAATCCGAATATGATATATTTATCCCAAGTTCAAATATTAAGTCTCTTATTCTATAATATACCTTTAGATCAGTTAACATGACATTAATAAATACTTTACCCTCTGAGGTGTTAATGTAAATACCATCATAGTAACTAAGAAATTCATATTTTCCATCATGAATATAAACTACATATAATGAGTTATTTTTCAAGTTTATAACTGGGAATATTATTTCACGAGCCGCAATATTATATTTCTGTAAGACACTCAGTATCTCATGAATAACTTGCTTATAATCGATATATTTATTATATGGTAACCGAACACCTCTATAGCCTAATAATTTATAGGCTATATTCCTTGATACAACTTTCGCAGCGTCAGATGGAATTTTACTTTTGATATACCCACACGGATTTAATCCCAAAAGAACTAATCTACTCTTACTATTAACGATTTCTCGAAATTTCTCGGGATAATATGATATAGGAGAATGGGTATTACATAAACAGATATCGTATCTTGTGAGAAACTTATAGTTAGGTGAAATTACACCTGGAAAACGTCTATACGAAAAGACTTTGGAGTAAGAGTAGAGGTATCTGGTGATAAGACCTATATATTTAGGATAAGACGTTAATATCTCTACATCCCAACTATACCATTGCGTTGTTGTTAACTTAATTATTCTATATTGTCTTATTCTATTATACATGCTTTCAGAACCAGTAACTAATGAAAATATTCTTTCACCAATACCATAAATCCGGAATATAACTTTCTCTAAGTACAAAAAAAGTTTCAATTTTTCTTCATCAATAAAATAATCTATTAAATTTGTAGAGGAAACCATATGTGAAGGAAGTTCCGTAAAGCCTGTAAATAGTGTATCACTATATTTCTCTAAAAATAGTTTTCCTATAAAGCTCTTTTTAGGCCAGATATAAAGGTGATTCATCTTAAGATAAAACCCTAAAAATCTAGAAGAATTTTTAAGATATTAAACCATGCTTCTGAGACGTTAGAGACGTTATATCCGCCACCACCAAGTACTACTAGTTTTTCGCAGGTGTTATTAGCAAGTTCTTTAACTTTCTTTATAGCTGTTTTATATCCCTCTAGACTATAGTTCAGATGCGTGATTGGATCTCCAGATATTCCATCAGCGCCAGCTTGCAAGATGATAATATCAGGGTCAATGCTTAACCCGAATTTATATGCTCTATCTATCGCCTTAATTAGTTCATTATCTGACGCTCCTGGTAGTAGTGACACATTTATTTTAGTTCCGACCGCTTTTCCTCGTCCTCGCTCCCGTTCAAAGCCAGTTCCTGGATATATAAAGCGTCCAGATTCATGAACATCGAATATATATACGTTAGGGTTGTCCTCAAACGAGTAATATACTCCGTCACCATGATGAGCATCTATATCAATATAATAAATTTTATCCACAAGATCCTTCTTTAGCATGTATTCAATTGCAACCCCAACATCATTAAATACACAGAAACCGGCACTTGCATTTCTCTTTGCATGATGATATCCTCCAGCAGGGTTAAATGCATATTTAGCTTCATTATTTAGCACAGAATTAGTAGCATCAACTGTAGCGCCAACAACATGTAGCGCAATTTCGAAGAGACCCTTAAAAACGGGAGTATCACCATAATCTAAAAATCCATTTCCAGATTCAGATAACCTTCTTACATATTCTATATGACTTTTATCATGAAACAACTCCAGAATTTTTAAGTCTACAGCCTGACTATCCCTAATAATGATATTTTTATTGGTAAGAATAGAGGAGGAAACAAGCTTAGACCAAAAAATTTCAAACCGTTTTGTATTGAATATATGGTCTGGAAATCCGTATTTAAATAGCTCACCCTTATAGATTATGACTTTATCCATCCTACGTCCTCTTTCTAGCAGCAGTTACAAGGTGTATTACGTCCCTATCTTGAAGTACATAATCTTTTGGAAGTCTAAGCCCGGTTCTTACATCGATACCATATAATAAGTGCTTAGCTAATTCTGTATGAATTTCTTGTGCTAAATCAACCAGAGTAGCGTCACGCGGTAGTAAGAATACATCTGGTAGTACTCTGCCACTTTTATCACTTAGATTATTTGGATCTTCAACTGGATATACATACTTGTACTTCATAACTTTAAAGACAAGCGTGTTTAAAGCAAACTGTACACCAGTCCTCATAATCTTAGAGAACACGAACTTCTCCATATACTCTAATGCTTTTTTCTGCTTATCAGTAAGTAAATGCGGATTTTTAACTCTAAATTCTTCATCTCCAGGTACATATTCAACTAGACCTTTTTGTTGAGCTCTTCTTAATGCTAATTCAGCTTCTGCACTTGCTGGAACAACAATAACATCTTTTAACTCTCTACTAAGCCTATAGTAATTCTCAATTGCTCCTTTTAGATCGATTTTATTTGCTACTACGATTGTTGGTTTTGAGATAACCCTAATTTTCTCTGCAAATATTTCTGAGTCTTCGGGAGTCCAGTCTTTGAAGTCTTTATCCATTAATCCAGATGCTATAAGTGCTTCTTCAATATGCTGCTTCGTAACTTTACATCCAGACAAAATTACATGTAACGCATCAATTAGTCCATACCTCTTCTCGTACTTCTCAATACTCTGACGATTACCTTCAATCAACCTCTGATACCATAAGACAAGTTCACGTTCAATATCTACATAGTCAGCAATAGGATCTCCATATCCAGGCTCTATAATGTTACCCTCAGCATCAATACTACCACTAGCATCAACCATATGAATTAATGCATCACTCTGACTAGCAACACTCAAAAACTGATTACCTAAACCCTTACCTAAGTGAGCACCTCTAATTAGCCCTGGCAAATCTATTAATGTTATTGGGTGGAAACGCCAACCATTAATACACACACTATTACGAGGATTATCCTTAACCTTAAACTCCCTACATACACATGGAGCACTTACATGTGCAATACCAAAATTCGGCTGCTTAGTGGTAAAGGGATAAGGCTGAACCTCAGCACTCAATAATGTAGCAGCATTAAAAAGAGTAGATTTGCCGACATTTGTCTTCCCAATAATACCAATAGTAATTTTCGTTCTAGACAACTCACACCACTAAATTAAAGTTAATTATTAGATAGTTTTTTAATTTTAAACTTTTAATTTTTTGGTTTTCAGGCTTTATTTTTATTTAGAGTAATGTCCATAAAAGTTTTACGTGCTGGTCGTGGGCTAATTATAAAATCAAATAAGTATACATATGCGATAGATGCTGCAAATGGAAGATATGTAGACTACCATTTTATTAGTCATGCGCATTCTGATCACTTACCCTCAAGAGTTTTAGGAAAAATCGTAGCTTCTAAAGAAACACTCTCACTATCCTTAGGTAAGAACTTTCTCTGTGGCGAACCAGAAAAAGCCTCAACAATCGAATTAATTGATTCTGGACATATATTAGGTTCACGTGCAGCACTAATTGAAAATCGTATTTTATACACTGGAGACTTTAATATTAGAACTAGGTTATTTCTTAGAGGATTTGAACCGCCGGAGGCAGAAATCTTAATTATCGAGGCTACATACGGAGATCCTAGATTTAAGTTTGATCCCTTCACTCAGCTATCAAGATATATTAATAATCTGTTAACAGATTTACTTTCAACAGGACATAATATACTTGCTCTTGGATACTCTTTAGGTAAAAGTCAGATTTTAACTAAAATGTTCAGCTGGTATGAAAATGTATATGTTTCTAGTGTTGTTGAAAAATATAACTACATTTATCAGAAACTTGGCGTTGATTTAGGTAAGTATAAGAAATGGATAGGGAAGGCTGATGAACCATTTATATTAATTGGTAGATTATATCACCGGGATGTTAAGGATGCGGTAAGCCGGTATGATCTAGTAAAGATCGAGTTTACCGGTTGGTCGGTAATTAGGAAATATGAGGATATAATTGGTATACCATTAAGTGATCACTCTGACTTCTATGATTTATTAAGAATAATTGATAGAGTAAAACCTGATAAAATTTATACTTTTCATGGATATAGCGATAAACTTGCAGCTGCATTAAGACATTTAGGTTATGATGCAGAGTCAATCTGATATATTTTCATAAATTTAAGAACTCTCTTTTTGTTATTTAATCATTACCCTTTACCTTATAGATTATATAATTTCTTTGTTTTTACCTTTCTAACTTTTAGTAAAAAATTTTTTGGCTATTATTCTTAGTTCTGATATATTAACTTAATGAATTATGAATACTATTATGTTGAGCAGTTTTTCAAGTCGACTAAGAGAAATTGATTTTTGGCGAGAGAATCAAGTATGACTAACATTCTTGTAGATTCGATATATTTTCAATATATTGAGTTTATATAGGCTAGTTTTTAAATTCACATAAATTATCTTTATTTTGGGTTAAAATGAGGGTAAAAATGGTTAGAGCACATGTAATAATTAGTGGTAGAGTGCAAGGAGTATTTTTTAGAGCCTATACTAGGGATTGGGCTAAGGAACTAGGGGTTAAGGGATGGATTCGTAATCTTCCAGATGGTAGTGTTGAAGCGGTCTTCGAGGGTGAAGAGGGAAGTGTTAAGGAGATTATCCATAGATGTGAAAGGGGCCCGCCACTAGCGATAGTTGAGAATATCAAAGTTACATGGGAAAAGTATAAAGGAGAATTTAAAGATTTTGAGATTAGATACTTATAACTTTCCAGTCGACTTCTTTTGCTAATTCGTAGATTAAATCTCTGTTAATAGGAATTTCTAGCCCTCTAAACTTTGTACTATAGGTGGCTAGTCCAGTTGCTATTCTACCAGCATACTGTATATCATACTCACAGTAAAGACCATATAAAAGGCCTGCTAGAAATACATCTCCCGCACCAGTTTCGTCAACAGCATTTACCTTTGGTGGATAATAGCGGTAAATCTTATTTTCAACATCATTATGTAAAATGAAAGCACCTTTATTACCCATCGTTACTGCAATTATCCATGGACCACGCTTACTTAGGTTTAAAAGTGAATGGTAATTTATGTTATCGATTAAAACCTGAAACTCTTCAATGCTACCCTTCAAAATATCGATATCTTTATACGGCAGAGTGGACTTTGTTAAGAAAACTCTTTGATCATCTCCAATTATTCTAACAAAACCCTGTAGCTCAACTATTGTGATTAAACCCCTTCTTCTGATATGTTCTATGACTGATTTATCTACCTCTCCTATTACTGGTGTTATAATAGCAAATTGAGCATCTAAAAATAGATCCGGTATATCCCCAATGGTAATTTTGTAACTAGGAGCTTTGGCGTACTGAATTCTTTCAGAGCCTGTATATTGATTAGTAAAGCTCAATGTCGAGTTTTCTATCTGCTTAACACCATCTAATGCAATATTTATATCTAAAATTCCTATGTTTTTTAACTCCTGTAAATCACTAGGTGATAAATATGTTACAAGACCAACTCTAATTCCCAGCTTAGATAGTATGTACGCTACATATAGTGCTCCACCACCATATGAAAACCATTTACTACGCGTTACTAAGTTAACGTTTTGATCTTTAGTTACACCACCTACTACAATGACGTCGATATACCTGCTCATGGTATGAGCTTTAATCCTGTCTTCTCATCAAATTTACGTTCAACTACACCATCAAATTCAAGTATTATATACTCTACGGTTACCCCAACCCGATTTCCCTTTAAGAGATGACCAGAGTATGTATCTCCAGCTGAATTTTGCACCGTGATATGCATGTGAAGTATAATGTTATTCTGGTCATCAACCGTTATATTGCCAATCCCAGATGTCAGCTCAAATAATCCTTCAACTTCAACATTAACATACTTCCTCTCTTTTAACTCATAATACCCTATATTTAGTTTATCTAGCGCTCCAATTGCAAATACAGCGCCACATCGAATATCATTTTCATTTAAAATTTTGAGCAATGACTCGTAGAGGTCTTCTCCACGCTTTAAACTGCCAAAAAACACCCTTTTAATTTTATATATCATATATTATAATATTAGAATTAGTTCGTCATAAATGGTTAGTTAAGTTAGAAAATTCAAAAATGATATCACATTTATCTATTTCTTGATTTTTATGAGAAGGAATTTATTTAATGATTTATCAAAGATTTTAGCTGAAAATGCATTAGAAGTTAAGATTAATGAGTATAAGGGCGGGAAATCTCTTTATGCCAAGTTTAAGGTTGGACATTATGCCCCCATTCTTAGCATTATATGGAAAATACTAATGAAACATATGGACATGGGTGAAGTTATAAACATACACTCGTTTAAAGGCGAGTTTAGGGATATGGGTATAAAAACAATAGAAATTGAAGACGGAGAGTTATGGGAATTTTATGATTATGAATTCTATGAGCATTACTATATTAGATTACTTAAGATGCGAGATATAAACAGGGGAGATAAGTGGTTAGCGTTATACATTGATTATAATCCTAATTCTCCGTGGTGGACTGAAGAAGAACGTAGGTAGAAAAAAATTACTGGTAAAGAAAAATTACTTAAGTTAAACCTTATCTATGTCTTATTGGCGATGAGGAAACATTGCAGCATCGAGCAGCTGCGATGAGAAGCGATGGGCAGACTGAGCCATACTATAACTTGACTCCCTCTAATCTTAAAAGCATCCGTTTTAGTTCTACACCACCTATGCTCGTGAAGCCACCAATATGCCCATTACTCTTGATTACTCTATGACAAGGTATAATCACTAAAATTGGGTTTTTTGAGATGGCGTTTCCAACTGCTCTATAAGCTTTAGGTTTACCGATATTTTCAGCAACCCACTTATAACTTCTCACTTCTCCGTATGGTATTTTCCTTAATGTAAGCCATACATTCTTCTCAAAGATGCTACCATATGGAAAATCTATTTGAACATTGCTAAAGTTAATAGCTTCACCGTGAAAATATCGTATTAACATGTCAACTATAGTATTTTCTCCTAATGAATTAACTACTATACCCTGTGGTGAAGCCGTAAAGTATCCTTTTATAACCCGGTTATTATCAATATAAATATTATAATAGTACTTTGAGAATTTTATACTATACTTCTTTATCATCAACAAAGTAATATCCGCTGATAAAAATTTATCGTATTAAGTATCTCAATAGTATTTTATAGATGCTACCAATTAAGGATATAAATCGCCCATTACGTAAACCGATAGTTACCAGGATACTAGTTGTAATTAATGTGCTCATATTCTTATATACGTATTTAAGGCCAAGGGAAGAATTTTTACAGATTATATGGGCATTAGGTGTTAAACCGTATTATGTTCTTCGTGGAGATCAATTATATACATTACTGACTGGTATGTTTCTTCATGGAGATATTCATCATATATTCGGCAATATGGTGTATCTATGGATATTTGGAGATAATGTTGAAGATAAGCTTGGGCATGCAAAATTTCTAGCTTTTTATCTAATAGCAGGAGTTATAAGCACACTAGTGCAGTCCCTAATTAATCCAGGTAGTAAAATACCTATGATAGGAGCTTCTGGAGCTATTTCAGCAATTTTAGGCGTATACCTAATCCTATTTCCATGGGCGAGGATACTAACGTTAGTATTAGGCTTTTTCATATGGATCGTAGAAATCCCAGCATATTATTATTTAGGTTTTTGGTTTTTACTGCAACTATTATATGGAATTATATCACTAGGTGGTATTAATATACCTATTGCATACTGGTCTCATATCAGTGGATTTATATTTGGGCTAACAACAGCACTGATATTCAAACAAAAAATACTTCAAAAAGAAGAAGAATATTATGTAATTTGGATATAACCTAATTAGAAAACAGAGACCTAGAAAACTAGACCTAAAATAAATATAAACAAGGACTTCAAATAACACTATATGAGATAATTTAACCGTTAAATTTGCCCCGGTAGCTCAGGCGGCAGAGAGATTGAGGGGATAAAACCCTCAATCATGGAACGCGGGCCTTGTAAGTCTCTCATAATACTAAGAAAGCCCGAGGTCGCGGGTTCGAATCCCGCCCGGGGCTCCATTAATTTCTTTAATTATGGATTTATTCCTGGTATGAGGACTACTAAGTCGGCAATATCTATAGTTTCTCTTATTATTACTCTTAGTAACTCAATTATTTCCCCATAATTTTCCCGTAATTGATCCATAAGGTATAGTATTTCATTTATTTGATCATTAAACTCTTTTTTAATGCTGTCTTTTCTCTCAAAGAGAAGCTGAATTGATAGCTTATATGCGTCCGTTATCATATCTAGTAGCTTTAGTAATTCTTCATTTTTTGGCTTATTATTTATGTAGTTATCTATAGTAGCGATTACGTCTCCTATTGACTCTATTATCTTTGCAGCCACACGATAATCAAGATACTCTATTGGTCTAAGCATATACTTATCGGCTAAAGCAGGGTTTCTTAAAGCGCCTCTTAATAGCCTGATAAGTAGAAAATATACTCTATTCACTTCCTCATCCCTTTGCGCTACTATACTAGCAAGTTTTCTATCACTCTTAATTAATGCTTCAAAGCCTTCTTTTAACATATCTTCCACTAGATAAGCCATTCTCTTTAATAATTTACTTGGATCAGTATAAAGAGGATCTAATATGGAGTGAATTGTAATTTTATTTTCAGATTCATCTAAGATTTCAAGACCCATAAAAAAGTGTATAAGTCGCCTTATCTCCTCTCTATCTCTAGGGTCTATTGGATATTTTTCAGAAAAAACTTCTATAATAGTATATCCTAGTAAGTATGCACTCATTATAACATCTTTAATAGTCTTTATTTCTCCCTTTACGTATTTTACAGTTATTTTATCGACTTTACTCCTCTCTACTGTTAGTGGTGGATAAATGATTAGTGCTCCGTCACGCCTAATTTCTATATCAATAGGCTCTCCTTGTTTTATATTATTTGCTTCAACCCACTCTTTTGGTAATGTTATAAAGTATGTGCCAGTTGGTGTTTTTTGTATTTTCCTGTACATAGCCAATATATAGTAAGGTGTTTAATTAATTATATTTATAGATAGATAAATTCTATTTAGTCAAGTTTTAATTGGTAAACATTATCTATAATTGATCTTGATGATTATTTGTGGATTCTCGCCAGCACCAACATCTGGATTCTTTAAGCCTATGATTACAAATAATATTGAAAGTACTGGTGCAATTGGTGGTGGATTGACATTTAGCAACGGAATTTATATGACCATTAAAGTTTGCCCAGGTACTGGCAAACTAAAGACATATATAAATGGTATTGAAGTTTATCCTTCTATCGCAGAATATGTAATAAGATCCATACTTAATCATAAATTGCATAATGTGGATATTGAAGTTTATATTTCTACTAAAGTTCCAGTTGGCTCTGGATTTGGGACAAGCGCCTCAAGCGCGTTTTTAGCTGGTCTTCTAGTCAATGAATTATTCAATCTTAATTATGGATTCAATGAGATCGCATATATTGCTCATAAAGCTGATATACTTTTTAAAACTGGGTTAGGCTCAGTATGTGGGTTAACAAGTCCTGGGTTTATTGTAATTTATGCAGCTGGTGCCCCACATAGAGCAAAATCGATACAAATAAAGTTTGATGATGAAACTTTAGTTTTTGCGCTGTGGAGAAATGGCATAAGTAAAGATGAAATACTTAATAATTCTAAATTACTGGATGAAATCTCTTTAATTGGTCAACGCACGTTAGACAGAATTTTAGCAAACCCTGATTCTGAAACTTTCTTTCAAGAATGCTGGAAGTTTGCTGTTGATTCTGGCCTAGCTACTGACTGGACAAAATATGTGGTTGGTAAGTTACGCAGAGTTAATGGTTTGGTTGGTGTTACCCAAGCACAAATTGGAGACGCGGTATTTGGGATGGTGAAACGTGACTCATTGCTTCTTCTTAAGCGAGAAATTATGAAAATAAAGGGTTGGAGGGGATTTGCAATTGGTTATGTCTATAAGAAAAGTCCAGTAATACTAGATAAGAGGCACTATGTATTTACTGTTAAGGAGGTTACTTAGTAGAAAATAGTAGCTTTATAGCTCTAATAACAAAAAGGAAGAAGGTATATATGCGCCATTTATTCTAAAGTTGAAGGTTAATATTGAAGCTTATTCTCTGCTTATTTTAATTAATGGATTTATTCTTCCCAGCCCCATTCTCCGGTTCTTAAATATTCATCAATATACTGTGCAGCATCCTTACCACTTTTTAGCGCTGGACCAATTAATGATGCGCCATGTTTCACATCTCCAGCTGCAAATACTCCTTTCCTGGTAGTTCTATGTTTTCTATCAGTCTTAATAGTGTTCCATTTAGTTAGCTCAATTCCGCACGTAACAGCATCTTCTGGCGGAGTTGCGACTAAACCAGCAGCAACTAAAACATTATCAACTTCAATTATATGTTCTGACCCTGGTATAGGTTCTGGTCTTGGTCTACCGCTCGAGTCTGGAGCGCCAAGCTTCATCTTAATGGCTTCAATACCACACACGTGACCATTCTTTTCTAAGAATTTTATCGGCTGAGTTAGTTCACGAATATCAACACCAAGCTCTTTTTCAATCCTATCGAATTCCTTTGCACCAGCCGGGGCTTGCTGCCTAGTTCTTCTATATAATAGGATTACTTTCTCTCCTCCACGTTCTAATGCAATGTGACAAGCATCTATAGCTGTAAGCCCGCCACCAATAACGGCAACTGTACCATACAAATCGGGCATTTCTTCAAATGGTTTGTACCCGAGCTTAGCCATATGTGAATTTATGATATAGTATAGTGCGTCATAAACTCCCTCTAAGTCCTCCCCAGGAACACCTAATCTATTAGATTTCCAAGTGCCCGTTGCAATTAAAACTGCATCATACTCATTTATAATTTCCCCTAGTGAAATGTCTCTACCAACCTTGACATTACATTTAAACTCTACACCAAGTTTCTTTAATTCCTCAATTCCTTCTCTCACCCTATCTTTAGGTATCCTAAACTCTGGAATACCAAATATTACTAATCCGCCAGGCTCTGGAAGCATATCATACACCACAACTTTATGTCCTTTGCATACTAGCTCTCCAGCTGCGCCAAGTCCAGCAGGACCAGCACCTATAATTGCTACAGTTTTACCACTTGGAGTTACACCAGATAGATCTTTACATTTAGCAAAACGCATTTTGCAATATTCACCTCACAGATAGACATACAAGCCCTACGAAAAATAATGCTCTAAGAAATTTTTTATTTTATGTATGTATTTTAATGAATGAATAATGAGGATAGTAATGGGCTCTGATCATGCTGGTTATAGGTTAAAGGAGAAGATTAAAGCGTACCTTATAAGTAAGGGTATCGACGTAATAGACGTTGGAACATATTCTGAGGAATCATGTGATTATCCTGATTATGCAATTAAAGCTGTAAAAAGGTATTTTAACTCTAAAGCAGATTTTGGAATTTTAATTTGTGGCTCAGGAATCGGTATGTCGATTGTTGCAAATAAATTCCGGGGAATAAGAGCTGCTGTCGTATATTCCGAGGAACTTGCTATTTTAAGTAGAAAACATAATCATGCAAATTTTCTTTGTTTAGGCGCCAGATTCTTAGATGATGACTATGCAATTAAAATAGTTGATGTTTGGCTAAGTACTGAAGAGGAGCTCGGAAGACATGAAAGAAGAGTGAATAAAATAAGGAAATTAGAGGAGAAGGTTTTCAAAGAAAACTACTTCAATGGTTTGCTGGGTGATTAAAAGTCAGTTTAGCTTATTATGGCTTAATTAACGATAGATCAAATTTTTCATTATTAATTACTCTAATTCCCTCCCTTTTAAGTAACGCTGCAGTTACACCGTTCCATGGTTTTAATTCACGTGTCCTATACTGATAAGCCCCATCTACTCCACAACTAGGGCTCCTAGCTTTCAAAATAGCTATTTTAACGTTATACAATTTAGCGACTTTTAATACTTCATATGCCCCCTTGATAAAATATTTCGTTACATCCTCTCCAGACCATGTAATAACCCTGCCATTTCCATCTAAAATATACTCACCACTATCTGTTAAATCTGCAGGCTCTCGAGGTGTCGGTAACCCACCAAGTTGCTCTGGACAAACAGGTATGATATATATTCCGCTTTCATTTAGTATACTAATAATTTTCTCATCTCTGTTATTGCCTCCATCATATTTTGTGTTTAAACCTAGTAAGCATGCACTGACAATTATCCTTAACATCAAAAATAAATAATTTACGTACTCTCTGATTAAATAAGTGATGAAGCTTATATTGGTAAGCGAGTCTCCTAGGCGAAGAGACCTACTGAGAAGACTTCATTTTAGATTTAGTATATTAAAGCCAAAAGTTAAATATGAGGAAGTATTAACTGATCCAAAAGAAACTGTGATACTAAATGCTAAGAGAAAAGCTTTAAGTGTGTTGGAAGATGCTCCTGCAGATAGCATATTAATCGGAGTAGATACAATAGTTTACCTAAATCAGAAGATATTAGGAAAGCCTTACGATGTAGAATCTGCGTATAATATGCTTAGAGAACTATCTGGAAGATGGCACTATGTATACTCAGGACTATACATCTATGATATAACACGAAGAAAGGATATTTATGACATATCAGAAACTAGAGTTAAATTTAAAGAACTCACTGATGAAGAGATAAAATGGTATATAAACACTAGTGAACCCTTTGATAAAGCTGGGGGATATGGCATACAAGGATTTGCGTCGCTATTTATTGAAGAAATAATTGGATGCTATTACAATGTGGTTGGTTTCCCAATTTCTCTTTTATATAAATTACTATTAAACTTAGGTTATAATCCACTATCATTCATTAATACCAGCAACAGACCATAGATATTTTAAAACTTCATCAATGTTACTAACTTCTTTGACTTCTATATTGTAACCATGCTCCCTTAAATAGTCTTTAATATTAACTTTCTCTAGTTTACCAACATAAAATCCCGGGAATATCTCCTCCCAGACAAGTACATAGTCGTATATACAACCCTTCGGAACTAAGAAAAGCTTAGCACCTGCTTCAGCTGCAGCGATAGCTTTTTCAAGTACACCACCAACTCTACCCACACTGCCATTAAGGAGGATCGTCCCTGTGAGATATACCGATAGGTTTAATTCCTTACCAAGTATTAGTGATATTAGTGCTGCTGTAATAGCGGCTCCAGCACTAGGTCCATCTACAACTTCAAATTCGCTTTCAGCATAGATCGAAAGTATAATATTATAATTTGAGAGATTAATGCCAGTATATCTTTCAGCTACTATCTTAGCAGTTCTTAAGCTAGATTGCAGCTCAATACCTATCTTCGGCTTAGTATTTACGAGAACCATACCATTACCAGGTGCCAAGTAAATTGTGAAGTTCAACACTACACCTTTGTATTCATTATAATAGCTCCTAACAGCAACTGCATGAAAAGTAATTGAAGCCGAATTTGTGTATGCTAATGTTGAGTTGCTTATCTGTGGTGTAGATATAGATTTATAGTACTCTAACTGAGATTTTAAAACTTCATATTCTTTAGCTATTCTAGCATATTCTGCTCTAACAAATTGATATCTATATAGGAGTAGATAATGGCTATAGAGTAGGTACACGTTAGAAACTAGTAGTATGATTACAATTACTAGTAAAACCTTTGTACTCCTTTCCACAATGGTCACCAAAAATAGAAGAGATATTAAGTTTTAATTATCTATGCTCTAGGCCTCTTATGAAATTATCTATGCACTCACCAAGTTTCTTTGTATAGCCTCCTTCTAAAACGGCAAATACAGGTTTATTTAATTCTCCAATTAATTTTCCAATCTTCCTGTAGCTATCGACAGTTAAATTTAACCCACCTAAGTCGCCAGCTAATGTATCAAAACCTGCAGAAACTGCTACAACATCAATTTTGTCCATATCTATTTTATCTAAGGCATTTTCGAGTATCCTTAAATACTCTGATTCCCCTGTACCAAATGCTAATGGATAATTATAACAGTTGCCTTCGCTTCTTAATCCTGTTCCAGGATAAATTCCACCTGTATGCAATGATAAGTATATTACATTTTCATCACCCATGAAAACCTCCTGAGTTCCATTACCATGGTGAGTATCAATGTCGATAATCAACGTTCGCTTACCTAGCTTTTTAACTGCTATAGCAATATTATTAAAATAGCAGAAGCCGAGCGTAGGAGCTCCTAATGCTAAACCACGTCTACCAGCATGATGACCCGGTGGGCGCATTAACGAAAAAGCACATTTTTCAGATGCTACTATTGCTCCACCAACAGCCAATAGAGCATACTCAAAAATATTCTCGTAAGCCGGTGTATCTGGATCGTAAAATGTTCCTCTTTTAATTCTCTCAATATAATCTTTATCATGAACAAGTAATAGATCAGATTCAGATGCGGGATAAGCTTCTATAAACTCGTATTTATCCTTAAGGTATTCATATGCAACCTTTACTCTACTAGGATTCTCAGGATGATAAGGCGTTCCATACTCCAAACACTTCTCAGAGAAAACAATCTCCACGAAAATTCACCTCAAAAAACAAAAATAGAAAACTATAAGATAAACAGGATTATAAACAAACATTAAAGAAAAATTGTTTACTATACTAAAATGCATTTTAAGAGAGAAAATTAAGAATTATTAAAGACATACCAAAAACATACTATAAAACGTTATAAATTAAATACTTCAATAAAAGATAAGTTGGTGTATGGATTTGGGTTACTAATGATTTGGCGCCGCCGCCAGGATTCGAACCTGGGACCCCCGGGTTAACAGCCCGGTGCTCTACCGCTGAGCTACGGCGGCATCATAATAGATACTAATTATTCCACTAATATCCTATCTACCCTCCATAGTTTTAAACTTTTATTTTAATATTCCCTTTTTTAGAACCCATTAGTTTATAACTAGTTAAGAGTAGTTATCTGATAATGCTTTATCTACGTATTACTGATACCTACCTCCTTAGATAATTTGTCCTTACACTCACTGAATTTATAGAGGACAAATTATTGGTATTTAGCAAGTACTGCTAATGCTGACGGTATAATGAGCAAAGTGCTTGCCATATATCCTATGGCTTTATATTCAAATTCTAATTCGCTCATATAGACTGCAACAAAAAATATTATTCCGATAATTAGTACAACTGTCATTAAAAGCTTTAATGCCGTTATAACTTTTATGTCCCTCTTTTCCTTAGACATCTCTAATTAGTAAATTAATTTTTTCCTTAGTTAATAACTTTATCTATAGTGATATCTATAGTTGGGTTTATTATTTTGAGGTGAATCATTTGTGGATCCGGTAAAGCGTAGAAAGGAGGTTATTAGAGCATTAACTATGATTGGGACTAGTGTATGGGAGAAGATGATTAATGGCGAGTTTCCCTCGATAAAGTTACCTAGTAGAAGTGTTAGGAATATAGTGTATGATGAAAATGAGCGTGGATATGTATTAGGTAAATTATATAAGGTTCGTACTGCAGCTAATCTTGCACATTTGAGAAGATTTGCTCAGTTTATATGGATAGCCTATTTTGCTAAAGAGTTGTTGCTGATGCGAAAAACAAGTACGTTAAGAGATGTTTATTATTCATCTCAGGCTTATGAGATATCATTTGAAGAGCAGCGTGAGTCTGATGAGTTGATTATGGATTTAGAGGCTTTAATAGGATACCCAAGAGAGGAAATGAATATCTTCCCTGCTGAAAGAGCAGCGATATTTGGTGAGATGAAAATTGAGTATACAGTACCTGGTTATGAGGGTAGAGTTGTTGATTTAAGTCAACATCCTGATGGTTTAATGATAGGACATGCTATAAAAACAGCTAAGTTTAGGTCATGCCGTGCAGAAAGAGTATTCGTAATCGAGAAGGACGCCATATTTAACCGGTTTATTGAGGAAAGGGTATATAAGAAGTATAAAGCCATTCTAATTAGCACCTCAGGGCAAGCACCGAGAGCAGCAAGATATCTTATTAGGAGACTTAATGAAGAACTCGGTTTACCTGTCTATATCTTTACAGACGGAGACGTATATGGTTTACATATAGCTGGTGTCATCATATATGGATCGGCAAATTCTGCTCATGTAAGACAACTTCACACTCCAGATGCAAAATGGATCGGTGTATGGGCAACGGATATAGAAAAGTATAAGCTACCAACAGATCCATTCACTGATAGAGATGTTAAGAGACTTGAGGAGCTCATGAGAGATCCAAGATATCAAGTGGAACCCTGGAAACGAGAATTAAAGAGATTTAAGAAACTCAAGAGAAAATCTGAGCTAGAGGCATTTAGTAGATATGGCTTAACATTTATTGTTGATCAATACTTAAAGGATAAAATGGATTTGATTATGTCTTCTGAGAAAAAATAATTTCTTGTTGCCTTAGTTTATATCTATCTTCTATTCTTCTAATTAATGGTTTAACATCTGGTACTGCTTTTTTATCTGCCAATTTAGTTGAGAATTTAGCTATTTGCGGTAAGTACTTTTTAAATATATTAAGTCTTTTCTCAGCCTCCATTCTTCTTATGACCTTCCTTGTATATCTTGTTAGCCCTCTAAGAAGCTCTCTAATCGCTAATTCGATTTCACGCTCTACCTCTGGGATATCGGCTATAAACTCTTTTCCAACACTTTTGAAAGGCACTTTTGTGCTACATATATGTATGAATATTGCCGTGGGTCTATCACTTGGTCTCCTATAGCTATTCCAGTTAATACTATTTAAGACCTTTCTTGATACGTCATTAGCCTCATCATATAGTAGTGGAATCTTATTGGCGTACCTAAATAGTACTATTTCCCCTGGAGCCCCTGGAATACTTCCACCATATGCTATAGCTGCCTCAACAATAAAAGGATGGCCTTTATAGCTAGATGAAGGTCTTGCAACTACACTTACATATTCAGGATGGAACTCTTTAATTATCCCCTCTCTTAAAATATCAACCCCTATTGGAGATAAGATATCAGCACTTGGAGATAAGAATTTATCATAATTCTGTAATCCTCTGTACAGTTTTTCTATCACTCGACCATCTTTATCACTTAAAATCTCCTTTATAGTTATCGTTCCATCAAGTTTTACAAATTCAAGGAAATTGTTGGCAGTTTTCTCACCAACTCTATGAAATTTCGATTTAAGGAAATCCTTTAGCGTCATATTTGGATCTGATTCAATAAGCATCTTTCTTAAACCTTCAATATCTATACCATGAGGATGAGGCTTTGTTTCTTTTGGAGGTTTAGGCATCTTATTACTAGTTCTTTTAAAGAAAAAGAGCCTACCCTCAGGATCGATAAAGGTTATTTCGGCATACGGAGCTATCACAGCAGTGTACTTAAAATACTCGACAATTTTACTTCTTATTCTAGAATAACAACCTTCAAGCATAAAATCAATTATTGTACCATGCCATCCATCGATATTTCTAAACCTCTTAACTTCCTTAACATCAGCTTTATTACTTCTTACATTAATTTTAAAGACATATTGATAAATTTTGCCAGATCTCCGTGTAGCTGATATAACTTTTATAGGCTGGTTTGTTGTTATTTGTCCATACAGAAGTGCCATTGTACCTCCAAGTCCGAAAGTACCTCTGCTCTGCCTTAAAACATATTTTGACGAATACAACATTTTACCTAATGCTTCTAATACATGTTGTTCAGGAATACCTGATCCATTATCCCTAATATATAGCCTATAGATTGATCTTTCACTTGAGATCTTTTTAATTTCCCTAAGTACGACTAGTATATCCGGTTTAATTCCATGTAACTCACATGCATCCATAGAGTTCTCAAATAGCTCTCTAATAGCTGTATATAATGATCTACTTGGATTTGTAAACCCAGCTAACTCTCTATTTCTATAAAAAAATTCACTTGGTGATAGTTCTGTATACTGTTCTACCGGCATAGCTGTACACACCAAGATACTTAAGATATATTATCTATTATACACTATTTTAATTATATAATAAATTATAGCCTTACACTAGTTTAACCGTTATGAAACTTTAAATTCTATTATGAAGTCAGAATATACTTATTTTTTCTTAAGGTAAACTTCGATTACCACCATATATCTCCTAATCTCTTAAATCTTCTCTGATTAAATAAGTATGAGTATACTGCTCTATGAGGGGCACCATCAATTAGCATCTTAATTGCCTCTTTTGCTAATAAGATACTGTCAAATGTCCCTATTATAGCGACATAATGCCTATATATAGAGAGATAAACTTCGGCAGTTTCCTCAATTACTCTTCTAGCTTTACCTTTCTCCCCTATAATCCTTCCTAATACCCTTTTTAGGTCGTTTGGACTTCTCTTGATATGATCATAAAGGTCAATCACATGGAGATTCATATCCGGATCTAATAATGCAAAAGCTCTTTCTGGCGAAAATCCAAGATTTATCGCTTTTACAATATTTGCTGCCAGCATGACATCCTCTAAATTTTCACCAATAATTTTTACACGTCCAGTATTACTATCAACCTCTATCTTAGTATTTGTCATACGTTCAAGTTGACTTTTCACGTTTCCTCCACGCCCAATTAGAACCCCTATTCTATCACTATATAGATTTAAAATTTGTTCTGGCAATATACCTCACCCCTTAACATACTCTAATACTGCATCTAGCGGAGGTGTGGCAACCCCTCTAGATTTGAAAAAATTAAGGATATTTGATACATCTCTTATTAGATACAGTTCCGCATTAGGATGAGTAACTAATACAGCTTGTCCAAAATCAAATAAAATAGGTTTTCTTTTATAGTAGAAAATATTATATTCACTTAAATCTGCATGAATAAGTCCTGCTTTCTTATATAATAATCTTATTTGTCTAATTACTTGCAATAACATATGCTCAGTTAATCTTGGCAAGTCTTTAAGCGTAGATGCAGGCGTGAAATTCTCACCAATAAACTCCATAACTAATATATTCCTTTCCTGTTCTATAGGCTTTGGAACATAAACACCAGCCTCATAGGCTAACTTTAAATTTTTAAATTCCTTTGAAGCCCACGCATAAATTATTTTTCTGCCAGAAGTACCTATACCTTCAAATCTTGGGTCACCAAGAATATACTTAATACGTCCCTTCCTAAACTCAGCAGTTTTCATTAAAAAAATTTTAACAGCTAATGGTTTTCCTCCCGGAGATGTAGCGGCATAAACCCTAGCTTCTTTACCTGCAGATATTACTCCATGTAGATCACCAATTATTCCCGCATTCATCAACTTATATAGAGTCATAATTGTTGAATGATCAAATACTTCTTCTACAGTTTCCTCAGCTTCGGAATCCTTAATTAACATCCTTTGCTCTCTTATATACCTCTCAATTCTGCGCTCCAACTTCTCTATTATATCCTTTTTAACGTCATACTTGTCAAACTCTGCCATCTCAAATATCCCATTAGAAGTTGTTCTTTAAATTACTTATTTAGAATATAACAGAAATACGTATATTTTATGTTTTTTAAACACTATAATTTCCTAAAGAATAAACTACCAAAAAACAACTACACATGCATTTTTTGTAAAGACCTATTCATAAAAGCTAACCTTACGCGATATTTGCAATATATTCTGGAAGATATCCGTTCTCAACTAGCCATTGTTTCTGTGCTTTTGTGTACTTACCTATAACGTCCCCTCTAGTGTCGTCTTGAAAGCCCCATAGCTCGACTAGCACCGCATCTCCAACTCTAATCCATACTCTCCTTCTAATGCTACCTTTAATTCTACATACTCTCTCCTTACCATCTGAGCAAACTACTAGTACCCTATCAGCGCCAAGTAATTTTTTAGCTACTCCAATTAACTGTCCCTCTCTTGGTAAAGGCGTATCCTTCAAATCACTTTCGGAAAGTACTCTTCTCTTACCCATATATATCACCTCCATAAAAATATTGTAACGTCATATAAATATTAACTCGTAAATCAGCCGAAAAGTTATAAAGTCGACATTTAAGACATTCTTAAATTTAGTATTCAACTATTTAAATTATTTAAATTCATTATTTTTAAATTTTAAAAAAGGAATTATTTTATTAATTCTAAATTAAAATTAATAAAAGAGAGATTCTTTAATGATATTCTCAAATAATGGCACTTCCTAATATGTCTTAATAAACATCGCTACTGGAACATTATTTAGTTTTCTAACTGCTTCTGGATGAATATAGCCGAGTTTTATCCCTAAGTTAACTGCCTCTTTACCATAAAATGTTATCGACACAACCCCTTTTACCAAGTTTTCTATATCATTAATATCACATTTATCATTAAACTTCAATCCGCTAATTAATTCGTCCTCAATTACCTCTTTATCATAAATAGAGATCATAGTGCCTAATTCAGTCTCTATTTTATAGATATAAAAGAAGGATTTTCCCTTTCCTTGACTACTTGACTGGCAGGACTGGTGATTCGGCGCCACAAATCTCACACTTTATAACCCAGTTTTTCTTTGATATTATTAATTTTGTATCTGGACCTTCGCATACGGGACATATAACATATTTCTTAACAAAATACTCTATAGCAGATTGAAGAGTTCTATTATCAATTTTTCCGTGAAGAACTAACCTTCCATTTGACGGAGAAACAGGGACTGCGAGCTCCTTAGCTAAATATACCCTTAGTATTTTAGTATCTCGATTTAAATATTCAGCAATTTCTTTAAAATTCACAAAAACTGTTTTATTCCCATGTATGAACGACTCTACAGCTGGAACTCTAAATCTCTCAGTTTTTATCCTTCTAGGTGGCATTTTTTGATATAACTCTTCTAGCATTTCATGATAATCCTTACTCAACTTTTCCATCTAATACTCAGCCCCCATTTTTAATTGGCACATCAATGCTATAAATGTTCATTAAAGCCTCTATTATGCTCTCTTCTATATATTTCTACAGATGCTTTAAAGACTGACATTTGGGTCATTTAATGTCCATTTCTTGAGTTATTGTTTTAATATGTCCATAAATAGCCCTAGGAACCTTTCCTTAATTGTGGTGATAAAGTTGAAGATCGCCGTTATTGGGGGTACAGGATTAGAGGCATTAATGACTAACGTCAAAGTTAAGTCTTTTACTACACCGTTTGGTTATGTGGAGGCAGCAGTTGGATATATCGATGGAGAGGAGATATTATTTATCCCTAGACATGGGTTTAAGCATGAATATCCCCCTCATAAGGTCAAGTATAAGGGTAATATATTTTTGTGTAAAAAGCTTGGTGTTGAGTGGATAATCGCAACTAGTGCTGTAGGATCATTACGTGAGGATATTCCTCCAGGGACTATTGTGATACCCACCGATTTAATAGATTACACAAAAAATCGTGAATATACCTTTTTTAATGATATTACGGTGCATATAGATTTTACACGTCCATATTGTGAAAAATTAGGGGAAATCATTTACCTAGAGGCAAAGAGACTAGGTCTAAACGTAGTTCATGGTGGCACTTATGTATGTTTTGAAGGACCACGGTTCGAAACTCCATCCGAAATTAAAATGTTTAAGCTACTAGGTGCAGATATAGTTGGCATGACTAACGTCCCAGAATCTATATTAGCTCGTGAATTATCAATGCATTATAGCTTAATCGCACTAGTCACAAACTACGCCGCTGGTATACAGCATAGAGTTAGTCAAGATGAAGTATATGAGATAATGGAAAAATTTAGAAAAAATATTTTAGATTTAGTATTAAATGTTGTCAATAAAGTTAAGGCTATTGATATCTTCAAAGATTACTGCTTAGAAAACGAGGAAAATGCTCGTAAGTTTGTAGAGAGGTGGGAAAGTGCAAATACTTATTGATAATGGAATAGTTATAGCTGGGGATAGAGTTATAAAGGGAGGATCAGTGCTTATCGAGGATAATAGGATTTTGAGAGTTGGTGATAGCAACGAAGTTAAGAAGGATGTTGTCGAAGCTGAGAAAATAGATGCATCTGGAAAGCTTGTATTGCCAGGCTTTGTAAATACACATACACATATATCTATGACATTACTTAGGGGATATGCAGATGATTATCCACTTCAAGAATGGCTAAATAATTGGATCTGGCCTATTGAAGCTAAGTTAAAGCCCGAAGATATAGAGTTAGGAGCATATTTAGGCGCTTTAGAGTCAATCATGATGGGAGTTACTACTGTATGTACGTTGTATCATTACCATCCTGATAAGAATGAAGCATCAGGGATTTTGAAAGCAGGTATAAGAGGTGTTGTTGGAATAGCTCTGTTTACATGGGAAAAAGATAAATGCATAAAGAATGTTAAAGATGCTTTAGCAAGGTGGCATGGAAAAAATGGATTAATTAGGATAGCGGTAGGCCCTCATGCACCTTATACCGTTGACCCAGATTTATGGGTTGAAGCAAGTGAGTTGAGGAAATGGGGTGATGAGAAGTATGGTGAAAAAGGTAGAGTTATTATAACTACACATGTAGCTGAAGATCCTAATGAAGCTAAAATAACTAGTCAGAGATTTAGAGTAGAAATTCCTGGTAACGCTATGTTTAAGTATTTAGATAAGCTTGGTGTTTTAGATGAATATTTCTTAGCGGCACATGCGATACACATAACAAGTGAGGACATTAACATTATTAAGCAGCGTGGTGTCAAAATTTCGCATAACCCTATTTCTAATATGAAGCTAGGTATGGGAATTTCCCCCATACATAAGTTGTTATCTAATGGTATCCATGTAAGTTTAGGTACAGATGGACCAGCATCAAACAATACTCTTGACATTATCGAAACTATGAAGATAGCAACTCTACTTCAGAAAGTACTGACGGGGGATCCGACAGTTATACCAGCTAAAACAGCCTTTAAAATGGCTACAGAGTTTGGTGCAGAAGCACTTCATATGCCATATATAGGCAGAATTTGTGAAGAATACTTAGCGGATATCGTTATTATTGATTTACATAAGCCTCATTTAACGCCAATGTATGATCCATTTAGTCACATTGTTTATAGTATGAGGTCTCTCGACGTAAATACAGTTATCGTAGATGGTAAGATTCTTTTTAGAGATAGGATGTTTACAAATGTGAACTTTGATGAGATTATGGTTAAAGTTAATAAGGCTGTGGAGAGATTAATTGGTGATATAGAATGGTAAGCATAATTAAGGATCCCTCATTAGCTCCAGAAGGCGAGAAGAATTTTGAGTGGGCTAGACAACATATGCCTGCATTAATTGAAATTGTTAAGGATTTTAAAGCTAAGAAGCCTTTAGAAGGTATACGTATTGGTGCTTGTCTTCACATAACTAAGGAAACAAGCGTGTTTGTCTGGGCACTAACTGAGTTAGGCGCTGAAGTTTCACTTTGTGGTTCAAATCCGCTTAGTACTCAAGATGACATAGCAGCATACCTTTCATCTATAGGAATTAATGTTTTTGGCTGGAGAGGAGAGAGTAAAGAAGACTATTGGGCTATGATTAGTAATGTTATAGATTCTGCTCCAAATGTTGTAATTGACGATGGTGGAGACCTACATGCGACAATTCATGAGAGGAGAATGGACGCTATAGAGCACATATACGGCGGTACCGAAGAAACAACTACAGGTGTAATTAGGTTAAAAGCTATGGAAAAAGAGGGTGTATTAAGGTATCCGGTAATAGCTGTAAATGATACTCCTACTAAACGAATAATAGATAATACGTATGGTACTGGACAGAGCACACTAGATGGAATTCTAAGAGCTACATCGCTATTGATTGCCGGAAAAACTGTTGTTGTTTGTGGTTATGGGTATGTCGGTAGGGGGGTCGCGAAAAGAGCAAGAGGGATGGGAGCTAAAGTAGTCGTTACTGAGGTTGATCCAGTAAAGGCTCTTCAGGCACACTTAGAAGGGTTTACCGTTATGCCTATGCAAAAGGCTGCTGAAGTTGGAGATATTTTTATAACATGTACTGGTATGAAAGACGTAATTAGAGGAGAACACATGGAAGTTATGAAGGATGGGGCAATTTTGGCGAATGCTGGACATTTCAATGTTGAGATTAATTTGGAGGACCTAGAGACATTGTCGGTCAATAAAAGAAGAATTAGAACACATGTCGATGAATATACTTTGCGTAATGGAAGGAAACTATATCTAATTGCTGAGGGAAGACTAGTAAATTTAGTGGCTGCCGAAGGTCACCCGCCTGAAGTAATGATGAATTCGTTTTCAAATCAACTATTATCAGTTATGTATATTGTTGAGAGAAAAGAGGAGTTGGAGAAGAAAGTATATTCCGTGCCTAAGGAAATCGATGAAATGGTTGCTAGGTATACACTTAAGGGCTGGAATATCAAAATAGATGAGTTAACAGAAGAGCAGAAAAAGTATTGGGAAAGTTGGAGACTCTAGCGATATGCAGGATGTGGAGGTACTTTCCTAATAGACCTACGCTTAGTCATCTCCTCAGCTAATCTTTTATATTCTTGAATCTGTTCAGGAGTTAATGATGGACCAATTTTTTCTAACGCTTTCATAAAATGATCACGTCTAACTAGTTTTGCATTTATATCCTCTCTAGCTGCATTTAGCGCTGCTTCAATACATACGGCTTCAATATCTGCTCCTGTATATCCCTCCGTAATCTCGGCTAACTCTCTCAAGTCGACATCACTTGCTAATGGCATTTTTCGCGTATGAACTTTGAAGATTTCATACCTTGCTTTGGCATCTGGAGGTGGAACATATATTATTCTATCAAATCTACCAGGCCTAAGTAGTGCGGGGTCTAAGATATCGGGTCTATTTGTTGCTCCGATTACAACTACGCCTTTACTATTTTGTAAACCGTCCATCTCCGATAGTAATTGATTAACTATCCTTTCTGTTACTCCTGAATCACTTATTCCCCAGCCTCTTCTTGGAGCAATAGCGTCCATTTCATCAAAGAAGATTATACATGGTGCTGCTTGCCTTGCTTTTCTGAATATCTCTCTAACTGCTCTTTCACTTTCTCCAACCCACTTGCTTAAAATCTCAGGACCCTTAACTGCAATAAAGTTTGCTTGACTTTCCGTCGCAACAGCCTTTGCAAGTAAAGTTTTTCCAGTTCCTGGTGGCCCAAATAGCAGAATTCCTCTTGGTGCCCTGATTCCTAACCTTTCATATAAATCTGGATATTTAAGAGGCCACTCCACTGCCTCTTGAATAGCTTGTTTTACGTCTTTTAAACCTCCAATATCATCCCAACGAACCTCTGGAACTTCGATAAATACTTCTCTCAACGCTGATGGCTGTACCTCTTTTAACGCTTCATAGAAGTCATTCATAGTAACCTTGATTTTATTGAGAACCTCCGTTGGTATCTGTTCACTTTCTAAGTCGATCTCCGGTAAATGTCGTCTTAAAGCATTCATAGCAGCTTCCTTACATAGTGCAGCCAAATCGGCACCGACAAATCCATGTGTTAACTCAGCTAACTTGTCTAAGTCTACATCTTCCGCTAATGGCATATTTCTAGTATGGATCTCTAATATTTCTTTTCTGGCGTTCCTATCAGGGACAGGAAAAGCAATCTCTCTATCAAATCTACCAGGTCTTCTCAACGCGGGGTCTATAGCGTCAGGTCTATTTGTCGCAGCCATTACAATTACCTGACCCCTACTCTCTAAACCATCCATAAGACTTAATAACTGAGCAACCACTCTCTTTTCAACTTCACCAGTAACCTCCTCTCTTTTTGGAGCAATAGCGTCAATTTCATCAATAAAGATTATACTTGGTGCATTTTTCTTCGCTTCTTCAAAGACCTCACGTAGCCTTCTCTCAGATTCACCGTACCATTTACTCATAATTTCAGGACCATTTATAGCTATAAAATGAGCGCCAGTTTCATTAGCTACAGCTTTCGCTAATAATGTTTTACCGGTGCCTGGTGGACCATAGAGAAGAACACCTTTTGGAGGCTCGATCCCTAAATGTGCAAAGAGCTCTGGATGCTTTAATGGAAGCTCAACCATTTCACGAATCTTCTCAATTTGCTTCTTTAAACCTCCTATATCCTCATACGTAACTCTGGGTATACGCTCCTCAACTTTTGAAACAGGGGTAGTTGAAACTCTAACTACTGTTGTAGGTGCGATGATGCCTCCATTTCCTGGTGTGGTTTGCGTTACTTTCATCTCTAATGCTTGACCTAATACTGGAATAACTACAAAATCACCTCTCATAACGGGTCTATGAATTAAGTGTCTTTTAACATACTCGACGAAATCTTCTCCAAACTTAATTGGTACTGTAGGTGCGATAACTACACTTCTTAAATTATGAACTTTAGCTTTTTTAACACGAACATAATCTCCAACTCTTACCCCAGCATTCTTCCTAATAATACCATCTATTTGAATAATTCCCGGAATCTCCTCTTTAGAAGGCCATACAATTGCTAACGTACTTCTCTGTCCAATAATCTCAATTATTTCTCCAGGCTCTACATCAAGAGCAGACCTATCCCTACTACTGATCCTTGCTCTTCCGGTACCTACATCCATCCTGTATGTATCACTAACTTGCAATCTTAATTCATCAACCATATACTAATCACCACATCACCAAAATAAAATAGCTAGAAAGATTAAAAAAGAGATAAACATGAACCGAAAAACTCATCAAGAATTTTAAGATATTAAAAGCGAGTAACTAAAAATAAATTAATTATACCTAGTTATAATCATTAGTGATAGGGGGTGCGGGGGTTCCCCTAGCCTGGCCAACGGGGGTGGACTTAGGATCCACTGGCGTAGGCCTTCGTGGGTTCAAATCCCACCCCCCGCACCAAAAACGCTATAACATCACTAATGTTGTAAGTTCCGGGTCATAAATTTAAATATGTCCTAATTGCTCCTTTAGATATTTTTAAGTACTACTGATATTGCAAATATTATGAGAATAATTCCAAATATTTTCCTTAACCATATTGCTTTTATTTTCAATCCTATCCTACTTCCTATTTGGGCTCCAATTAACCCACCAGCCATCGCGACAATTCCTAATTCATAATTAACTAATCCTCGCACAATATGGATAATCGACCCAGTTGTTGAGGTTATGCTAATCATAAATAGACTTGTACCGATAGCAACATGCATAGGTACAGATAGAATTAGTACAAGAATTGGTAGTTTAATAATTCCACCACCTATTCCTAAAAGGCCGGAGGCCATTCCTGCGAAGAAAGATCCGATAACTCCAAATAATAAATTATGGTACTTAAATTCATATCTGTAGGTATTACCTTTATAACCTCCGTCACCGACGTTCTTTTCAGTTTTAGTTATAAACATTCTGATACCTGCGTATACTAAGACTATTGATAATAGAAACGCTATAAATAATTCACTAAGTATGTATAATAGATTTGCACCTAGCATTACTCCAATAATACTTGATATTTCAAGGCAGAGTCCTAGTTTAAAATCAACAAGCTTTTTTCTTACGTATACTGTTGTTGCTGAAATTGAAGTAGCGATGATAGATAGTAAGCTAGTAGCGACAGCTTGTTTTATAGGCAACATTACCACTAAGTTTAGCAATGGAACAATTATGAAGCCACCACCTACACCGATCATGGACCCTAACGTAGCTGCTGAGAGTATTATTAGGAAAGTGGCTATAATCTGTTCCAGCACAGCATTCACCAAGTTCTATAATAATAGATTTTTAGCTACGCTAGAAAATATCCTCTTGAATATACCTCCATTAAATTATAATCGGTTATGCATTAATTTTTCTCCAACGTCCTTAATCTGTAATAGCTACATAAATCCAATTTTTACAATAATTTTGATGAAAGTTTTTGACAACTCTGAATCAAGTTAAGGGACTACTCTTAAATAATTTCATAAATAACTTAGTAACTTATTTTTTATTTGGTTTTTGAAATGAAGACTAGTACTAATGAAGCATTAGGTATTTTGAGGAAGCTTATTAGTTTTGAAAGTATATCAAGTCAAGAAAGAGATGTGGCTCTTTACATAAATGATTTCTTATCGAGAATTGGCTATTCACCAAGAATAGTTAGAATAGCTGGTAATCTATTTAATGTTATTTTAGAAATAGGTACCGGTAAGCCGTCAGTTTTGATCGAAGCACATATGGATGTTGTTCCAGCATGGGATATGGATGATGCATTTAAACCTAAAGTTGAAAATGATACTATTTATGGTAGAGGAGCATGTGATGTTAAGGGAGGCCTAACTTCTCTTCTCTTAGCTCTAAAGCTAGGAGTCGAAAAAAACGCTGAACCCAATAGAAAAATTATAGTAGCCTTTACTGGCGATGAGGAAATGTATGGTAGAGGAGCTTCTAATATCTTAGCGGAGGGATATAGAGCTGATTATGGATTGGTAATTGAACCGACAAATCTAAAGTTATGTAATATTGTGGCAGGATGTATAGAATTTAACTTAACGGTGTATGGAAAATCTGGTCATGGAGCAGTCCCAGGCTCTGGGGATAATGCAATATACAAACTACTAACTATTATTGAAGCATTAAAGAAATGGGAGTTGTTAGATATTAAAGGTGATAGAGAGTATATGCGTAATTACATGAATATTGGTAAGATTAGTGGCGGCGAATCTGCTTGGATGACACCTAGCGAGGCCATTATAAGCGTTTTGATACATTTTATGCCTGAATACAATTCTGAAATTCTTATGGAAAAACTAAAGGATTACCTAGATAGCATATGTAGTACTAGAAACATTAAATATGACTTTAAGCTTCTTCATAGCTGTGAAGGCTATAAGATACCAGATAATGACAACTTTGTAACGGAGATGAAGAGTATTCTTGAGAAATATGTTGAAGGACAGAGCCTTCTTGGGTATATGCCTAGTGAGTCAGATGCTAATTACTTCTACCACTTTGGAAATATTAAGACTTTAGTATTTGGTCCTGGTGATCTACGCGTAGCCCACTCATCAGAAGAAAATATAGGTATAAATGATGTAATTGTAGCATCAAAAGTACTCTATGACTTAATGTTCGCAATTTGAATTTCATATCTGAAAATTTCTGATAAATTAGTTATATCATCTAGAATTGTATAAAGATTAGACACAGCAATTATAGAATATTCCTCACAAAATACGCTATTTACGACCTTGGCTTTAGACGTATTATAAGATGTGTATTCCACGATATATACTAAACCAGAAACATAATTTCCATCAATACTTGTGGGTCTTCCATATACATCAATTATCGTAATATTATTCGCTTCAATATATACTACATCTGGAATACTAGAGTTCCAGAGGATATAAACTATTTTATTCTTTGCAATAAATTTATAGCAATTGTCATTAATCTTTTCAATATAATCAAAGTAATTGATCTGTTTTATCATAGTTTTTAATCCATCATAGATAAGGGGTGCTTTCTCCATATCACCTGGTCCGGGCGGCACTATTATGATCTTCTCGACTCCCTTCCAGAAGCTCTTAACAATATCTATTACCGCTTCTTCGACACTTTTCCCCGTCCATGTCTGTGCAAACTCAGCTTCAGTTATCCATATAGGCTTTTTAATATTATAGCTATGCAGAAATTCTATAAATGCATCTAAGTTGTATATCCAATGTATGTTTGCTATATCGAAGTAATTTGCACCTCCAAGCTCGAATACCTTTGAATAGAAGGCTCTACACTCAATTTCTCCATATTCATTACCGATAGTCATGTCAGCAATACCAGCGTTAAGAACCTTAGCTTCTGGATCAGCTTCTTTAATTGCTTCATAGGTTATTTTTAAGATTTTATAATATTCTTCAGCTGTACCGTTAAAGAAGCCTAATACCGTACCTCCCCAAACTCTTGTTGTAACTTCATTTAAAACTTCCCAGTATTTTATTGGGTAAATTAATCCAGGCATATCATCTATACCATCTCCATCATACCGCTCAACAAGTTTTTTCACAAATTCTTTATAAGCGTCTAGATTTCCTGGAACTTTCTGGTAATATCCACCATACGTTTGGACTTGATCCCACTCAGCATATGGCCAAATAACAGCTACCGGCAACCTTCTATTTTCACCACACCACTTAACATACTTGTCTGTTTCACTCCAATCATATTCTCCCGGAGATTTTTCAATTAATCCCCACCTAAAGAAACTATCAGCAGGTCCTGCTGACCGATCCCAAACCGCTCCGAACTTAACTAATTCAGGATACGCACCTGGAAATGCATTCATAGCATTAAGATACTGTTGTAGAATCCCAAATCTAGCTTTTTCAAGCTCTTCATAAGGTTTTATCTGTCCAGTAGATTGTGTTTCATTGATAGTACTCTCAACGTTTTCTACACTTTCTTCCAGTCGATTTTCCTCTGACTGGTTGAGAGGATTATTCACCGAGTTAGATAATTCTTGTTGAGAAATATAATGCATATTAACATGAGCTATAAACCAGTACACACATGTAGATGCTAACAAAATAATGATAAGTAACGTGAAAAAACGACCCTTATCCATTCCATCTCACTAAAAAATATTCTAACTTTAATCTCCTTAAAATTTTAATTCCTTGATAGAACCCATACTAGTTAAAGATTTATCTAAATCCTTTTAGTGAACATTTATATAGTAGACGCGGCCGTGGTGTAGCCTGGAAGCACAGAGTTACCCGCTTAGACCGGCCTTCCAACAATGTGGTAGATAGCCGGTGGTCCCGGGTTCAAATCCCGGCGGCCGCACCATCATTCTCATTACATACAACTCTTTGCTTAAGTGACTAATGATATAATATTAGAGTAGCTAAGTTCACTTCATTTATAATGCCCTTTTTACCTTCAAATCGTTGTTCTATAGGTTTGATATAAAACTTACAAGTTCACTGATATCCTCAAATACTTTTGTAGAATAATATTTAAAGAATGGACTTATTCTATGCGGAAAGAAAGCATAGACATCTTTCTGATGGGTAAAGGCATATATCATTTCACTTAATACTCCTGCAGATAGCTCTGTCACCGGATAGAATACTACAACGAAATCACTTTGATCTATTAGCCTGTAATCTCTGATGACAGTCTGTTCTATGATATACTGTTTTGCTTCCTCAACTTCTTGTCTAGGTATCGGAACTTCAGCGTCTGGAGGTTTAATTTTTTCATCAGCTGTTTCATTTAATAACTCTACTAAAATCATATCTTCAACCATTGCTGGATCAAATACCACCACATTATTCTCTCTTAATTTCTCTACTAGCGCATCCTTATCTGAGGTAATATCAACATTTTTTCTAATCATAGTCATTGGGTAACTTAAGTATGCTTTTTTTGCTGGTTTGCGATTTTCTTTCTTAGCTTTTTCAACATCATATATTATTTTATATAGTGTATATGGAGTGTCTGCACCTGATATTATATAATGTGGTACACCCTGAAAATCAGCAACAATTTTAGTTGTAAATATTTCTTCATCCTGCCAGATTAGGAGTTCCTTTAGTGATAATCTTTCTAGCCAATGTTTTATATCATTTTTCAGGTACATTGATTCACGTATTCTATACACAGTGTTAATTATTGTAACATAGAAATCTGGTTCAAGTTTTCTTAAGTAGTAGAAATCAAACGCTGGCAGAAGTACTTTCCTCCACCTAAAACTAGCATGAAGACTAATTATTAGATCTCTATCATCTTTCTTATACTCATCTATATCACTTAAAACTTCTTCAAATATTGTTGCTCTTAAAAATCCTAATGCAAGTGGATCCAGATCTAGAATCTTATTCTCAGGAATACTTACACGTAATTGCTCCGCTTTACGAAACATCCTAGGTCCAATATCTATGACATCAATTTCCTTACCCATATCCTCAGCATATTTTTTTACTTTTCTAATATAATCGGCTCTCCCAGATCCTGTTATCCCTGTAGCTATTATAATCATCTCTCACCCACCATTTTCATAAGTAACTTTGTCCAATCTATCTTCAAAATAATTACTACAGAGATTATAATAACAATCAGCATGGCTATATTAACACATATAGAGGATTCGCCAACAAAATAGTCTATTACGTCTATTGATAATATACCCGCATATGCAATTAGGGTTGATAATAAACTCTTACCCAGAAAACATGAAATAAATAACTTAGTTGCATCATACCTTATTAAACCTAGGAGAGGATATAAAATATCATCTGGTAATGGGGTAGCGGCAAATACAAAAACAGCAATCCACCCATAGCGATCCAAGTATGTACGCAGCATATCCATCTCTTTTAATTTCTTTTCACTTAGTGCAAATCGCCCCATTCGTGCTAATATATATAGCGTTATTTCACCTATTGTAGCTCCGAGGCCACTTATACAGCCCAGTATTATTGGATTATATAGTTCTGTCGTAGCCATTACATAAATTGTAATTAAATAAGGAATAGGAAAGATGATAGATAAGGTACCGAGAACACTAATTATGAAAGCACCTAAGTACCCAAGCTGCTCAAGATAGTTAAATAAATTAGCTATACTCAGGATAATCACTCTTTACTCTCCTCTAGCATCTTAGCAATTTCTTCCATTATTTCAGTAAGTTTTTTAGCACGTTTAACTCTTCTTTCTGATACCTTCTCTTCTTTCACCTCTTTAACAACTTTCTTCTCCTCTTTCTTCTCTTTAGGTGGCAATATAATCTTCTTAAGAGAATTTATTTTTCTATCTAGTTCTTCCAGCTTTCTTTTATATTCCTCCTCTACTTTTTTCCGCTCATTAATTAGCTTATTTAGTTCTTCATACTTTTCTAAGTATTTAATCTTACTTTCTATTTCAGATAATTGCTTTGAAACCTCAGATACTATCCTATTTTTTGTCTCTTCATCTATGATGCCTTTAGAATACTCCTCATACGCCCTAGATATAATCATTCTTAACCCATCACGTTTTAATCTGAGGGTTGCAAGCTCTTGTAGTGATAAATCGATCTCCATCTTCTTGCTTTTTATAGGATACTGCAAAGTTACAGTAGTGATATTTCGTACTCTTATAACTAGTGCCAACATAATTATAATTGCTGTTGTACTAAGTACTAAGTCAATAACTATTGGGTCTATGTTTATCACCAAAAACAACAGTATTCTATAATTCTTATATAAATTATTACTAAGGAGCTAAATAACGTATTTTTTCTTAAAATTACTCATAGACATACTTATGCGTATAGCCACACCTCAAGCACTTAACAGCAATAGCTTTTTTAGGTCGACTTCTCACCCTAAAGACAGCTGTTACTCCTGGACGTAAAATACGCTTACATTTTCTACAGATAAATAGTTTTACACCGCGTGGTAATCTAGTCCGTGTCCTCATCGAAATTTTTCTAATTAACTCAACATATTCATCTGCAAGTTCAACTGGCGTATTTGGATCAACTGCTAGTTTTAGAAGATATCTAATTTCCTTCATTACCCTTCTTTTTCGAGAAAAGTGTTTCGTCTTCACAGGTTCACCTAAAATTATATTCGAGTACATTTTATGAATATTGGATATGAAGTTTACCTTCTTACTTGCTGATGCGAGTATTGAAATACCTCCACGTAAGATATGGAATCACCCAGCCATAAAAAGTGATGCTGAAAAAAGAAGAAGAAGGCCTGATGAAATCCTACTATACATCCCAAAACATAGATTTGCAATCGATATGTTGAATAATGCCACAAAAAGAGGGAGGCCAGATATAGCACATAGAACGTTGTTGATACTACTAGATTCACCGCTTAATAGGACAGGATTAATGAGAATATTAGTACATACCATTAATAATGAAATATTAGAGTTCTCGCCTAAAGTTCGCTTACCTAGAGACTATTACCAGTTTGAGGGATTGATGGTTCAATTACTTAAAATTGGTAGGGTTCCATCTAAAGGGGAACCATTAATTTGGAAGCTTAACACTAATGTGAATTCACTGCTAAAAGACAATTATGTAGTCTTATTAAGTGAAAAAGGTGATAGATTAAGTCTAGATTCGCTTAGAGAAATAATTGAAAAAAATCCATTAATTGCTGTAGGTGCTTTTCAGAAAGGGAAATTCAGTGAGATATATTATCAATACGCCAATGAGATATATAGATTAGGCGACTATATACTTATGACTTCCAACATAGTGTGTAAGTTAGTAACGATGATCGAATTATGTATAGGTATCTTATAATGAGTTTTTACAAAATTAGGTTTGAAAGAAAAATTGGTGCTCCGGCCGGGATTTGAACCCGGGACCCCCGGCTAACTTCGCCTCATAATTGCTCGAAAGGCCGGGATCCTTGACCTGGCTAGACCACCGGAGCACTTTTCTCCTAAAATTACTTGATAGTAGTTTTGTTTATATGTTTTATACTCAATCATAATTAATATTAGTTGATATTTAACGGAGAGGATTATTAAAAGATTGAGGATGTAGGATTAAAGGTTAAAGTGGATAATTTTAGTTCTTTTTGATTATTACCTTCTGACCGGTATAGTTTCTAATTCGATTTTTTCTTCATAGGGTAAAAGTACACCAGCTTCTACTGACCATGATATATACACTGTATCTCCGGGATTGAATATCTTCATAGTTGGACTTATATTTGGAACAAATACAATTACATTATCATTAATTGGAGTTTTTACTCTATACTCAATAGAAGATCCTTTGAATACCGTAATTTCTATTGTACCCTTAATTGTATTTGGAATACCCTCTGGTGGTTTATCGGATATCTGGAATCTTTCTGGTCTTATTGCGATTACAGTCTTTTTGTTTATAAGCTGTGGATCATCAGCTACCTTAAAAATTACACCTTCTTTTGTTTCAAACTCTCCATTACCTTTATAAACACCTTCAAAGAAGTTGATCGCCTCGCCGATGAATGAAGCTACGAACATATTTGCAGGTTTCATGTATATTTCATGTGGAGGAGCAACCTGCTGGATTACACCATTTCTCATTACAGCAAGTCTATCTGACATGACCATGGCTTCATTTTGGTCATGTGTAACGTAAATAAAGGTAGTTCCTACTTCTCTCTGAATTCTCTTAAGTTCAACCATCATATGCTGTCTAATTTTAAGGTCTAATGCACCCAATGGTTCGTCTAATAGAAGAACGTCAGGTTCAATAACTAATGCTCTAGCTAATGCTACTCTTTGTTGCTGACCACCGCTTAATTGATTTATCCTTCTACTTTCAAATCCTGGTAACCTAACTATTTCAAGTATTCTTTTTACACGCTCTTTAATTTCGTTTTCAGGTACATGTCTCATCCTTAAACCAAAAGCTATATTGTCGTATACATTCATATGCGGGAACAAAGCGAGGTGCTGGAAAACCATCCCAATATTCCTTTTATGCGTTGGTACGTTAGTTACATCTACACCTCGTAGTCTTACAACACCTGTATCTGGAGTTTCAAGTCCAGCTATTATTCTAAGAGTGGTTGTTTTTCCACATCCACTAGGGCCAAGTAACGAAAAAAATTCATTTTCTTTAATTCTCAATGTAACGTTATTTACAGCAACAACTTTACCAAACCTTTTAGTTACATTCTCTATTTCAACTGCATATCTAGTCATTTTTTATCACTCCTGAATAATCTTCATCCTGATATAAGTAAACAATATTGAAATGACTATTATGAAAGTACATAATGCATTTACATCTAGGGAGAATCCTCTTCTTGATAACTTAGTCCATAAATAAACGGGTAAAGTATTAAAACCAATTGGTTTCGTAAAGAAAGTCTTTATGAAATCATCATAACTCCATACAAAGGTCATAAAAGCAGCTGCAAGTATTCCAGGCATTAGCATTGGTAAAGTAACTCTAAATAAGGTTTGTATTTCATCAGCACCTAATGTTCTGGCGGCTTCTTCATACTGAGGATCATAACCCACAAGCCTTGCCTTAATTATAATATATGCAAGAGGAATATCGAAGGCAGCATGCCCTATGATAATTGTCGCTGGACTTAGTGGTATACCCAAGATTAGGAAGAATACCAGTAAGGTTAAAGCTTCAATAATTTCAGGAATTATGATTGGTATTAACATTAAAGTGTCAATTATATCCTTTCCTTTTGGATTATATCGTACGATAGCATATGCCAACATTAAACCCAAGAAGATTGAAATAATTACTACTACTATCGCGATCCAAATTGAGTTATAAAACGATACCCACACAGCTCTGTCATTAATTAGAGAGATATAATTCTCGATTGTAAAGCCAGTAAAAGCTAGTTTGGATCTGGATTCATTAAATGAAAAGAGGATTAAAATAGCTATTGGGAAATATACTAACGCGAGCATTATGTAAAAATAGACTTTCAAAAAAAGATCTGTTAACTTCATGCCAGCCTAATTTCACCTCCAACTAGCTTAATATACAAGTAGCTCAATATAACGATTATTATAATATATATGATACCTGCTGCAGAACCAATGCCCCAACCTACTAAACCACCAACCGCTATAAAATACCTATAGATTAGTAGACCTAATGTAGCTGTTGCAGCACCGCCAACTAACACTGGAATTATAAACTCTCCTACTGCTGGTATAAAAACGATAAGTGACCCAGCTATGATACCTGGCATGGATAACGGTAATGTTACCTTTAAGAATGTCTTAACAGGAGATGCGCCTAACGTTGCCGCCGCTTCTAGTAATTCTTTATCAATTTTTTCTAGCACTCCATATAACGGTAATAACATAAAAATTAAGTAGCTATATATCATAGTTAAGATCACAGCTGTATCCGTTCCTAAAATTTTAATGGGTTCTTTAAGTATACCAATTGCAACTAATAAACTTTGAAGTGGACCTGCGCCGTGCATAATAAACTTCAAAGCATATACCCTAACTATAAAGTTAATCCAGAAAGGTAAGAAAATTATAAAAACCAGTATATTTCGGTATCTCTCCGGAATTTTAAACGCTAAATAATATGCCAGTGGATATGATAATACGAGAGTACCAACTGTAGTTACAATAGCATAATAGAAGGATTTCAAAATTACATTTACGATGCCAGGCAAGTTAAGAAACTTAATATAATACTCCAGTGAAATTCGAGGAACTAAAAAATATTGATGAACCACTTTCTCAAACATTGCTAAGCTATACATAATAGCAATTGCGAATGGAGAGAAAAAGAAAATAATTAAAAAAACAAGGGGAGGACCTAATAATAACGCTATTTTTAATCTACGACTTGTTCTTATTCGATCCAATAACCTAATATACCACTTTTCCTCTTCAAATTCTGGGCTCATTTTAGCTAGTCAACTTTTATACCGACGCAGCTTGTACCTTATTCCAGTATTCCTCTCTTATTGCTTTTTCTTCTGGTGAAAGTGCGAACCAGTATAACTTCTTTAGTAGGTCTTTTGGCGTAAAGATCATCGGATCTTCCGCTATTTCCTTTGGTACATACGGTATTCCTGCTGGATATGGATATTTAATAGTTAGCGTATGTATAGCCGAGATAACAGGATCAAGGAACCAATTTATAAAGGCATGTGCAGCCTCAACATGCTTAGCATTAATCGGAATGGCAAAGTTATCGAACCATACTACAGCTCCTTCTTCTGGCACCACATACTTTATATTTTCATAATACTTTTCAATTAGGACTTCTCTTTCATCTGAAGCATACACTATACCAGCGATATCACCATTCCAAGCTTGAGAAATGTAATACCTAGATCCTATTGGTAGCTCTTCCATATAATCCTCTGTACTTACATATCCATATAGATACTTCTTTTGTTTAATTAGTAAATCTGCAATATCTTCTAACTGATCTCTATCTGTAGTTTCTGCTGGATAACCTAAATAGATAGCTGCCGAAGCTATTACTTCAGTACTTTCAGTCAACATTGTTACTTTTCCTGCATGTCTTCTAATAACACTATCGGGGTTATCAACGTCAAATAAGTCAGCCCAGCTGGTAATACCCTCAGGTACAAAATCTGCATTATATCCAATACCAGTAGTACCATAACTGTAAATTACAGTATACCTATTTTCAGGGTCATATGGTAAACCCTTGAATTCTTCAGGGACATATTCAAAATTGGGAATCTTATCTAAATCGATTTCTTGTAGATATCCCTTCTCAATTAGATATGGAATGTATGAAGCGGATGGTACAACTATATCGTAGGCTACAGCTCCTGTTTCTAACGTTGCAACCAATTCATCGTTACTTTCGTAAAAATCATAGACTAACTTTATGTTATTTTCTTTTGCCCACTCCTCAATTAGATTTAGATTTGCGTACCATGTCCAGTTGTAGATGTCTATTTCATCTTCTAACTCAACACCGGCCTTCCCCATTAAATCTTCTACACGCTTTTTTAGGCTACTAACCTCCCCCTCTCTAGCGTAGAAACCTGCAGCACTACCAACTACTAATCCGGCTACGCCAGCAACAGCGATCTTCAAAACGTCTCTTCTAGATACCATAATAAACACCTACAAAATTAATTAAAGTTGTAACATTTACATATTTTGCTACAGAAAAACTTATGTAAATACAGTTATTTAAGTTTATAAAAATAATTATTTTAATATAAGCATTGTTGGTTATTAGTTGTAGACATATATAATTTATGAATTTTTTAATTCAATTTTCTTGCACATAAGCCTAGTATGTTATGTACTGGCTTAACTTTGAACCCTATCCTCTTTAGCCGTCCACATATGTTCTCCATCAACTTAATTCTTCTCACTTTATAACCAGGCTTACCAACGTAGTGAAACAGTTTTCCACCCGGTTTCAATACTCTATAAAGTTCCATATAAAAATCGTTACTATACAATTCTCCAGCTATTGCTAATCGTGGCGGATCATGAATTATAACGTCAAATTGAGAATCTGCAAAGGAAGAAATTACTTTAGATGCATCACCAATTATTATCTTAACCTTGTCGCTTAATAATTCCCTAGACCACGGATTGAATTTAGCTAATTCTAATACATTTACATCTTTCTCAATCGTAATTACGTGTAAAGCACCTCTTAATAATAAGTGAATACATGTATAACCTAGTCCAGTACAAACATCTAAAACCACTTTTCCTCTAAGGTTGCCAAGGCTACATACTTTAGCCCTAGCATCTTCCCATGGCGTTATACCACTAATTCTATGCATATGTATACCACTAATCTCTAAAGTTGGTGCCGTATATACATCTACAGGAAGTAACTTATAATATTTCCCATTTTTGTAAAAATCTAGTCTGCATAATTTATCTCCTATTATTGCATATATAAAGCCCTCTTTTATTACGTCACTCAAAAAATTTATATCTATTTCTAGATTTAATTCTGGGCATTTAATAATAGACCCAGATTTATATACTCTATTAAAGTCTTTTCCTAGAGAAAAAGATGTTATAAGTCTATCATTTCTTGATTTAATTAGTAGATTAATTAATTTATGTGTCAGTAATGGATAATCATAAGGCCTAAAATCATATATTCTCATTTTACTCTGGAAAATCTTTCTAGCCATCAATAAATAGCATTATTACCAAAAAATATATTATCAAACTCTATGTGTGCTTTATTTTAATTTAAAGTTCTACTTATTTATAGTCCATAGTTATTAATTAATCTACGTATTATGAATATAAAACAATTAATTATCGCTTTATTAGTCTAATAAATATTTTTAATTTATGATGAAAATTTACAATACACTAAGTAGAAGAAAAGAGAAATTTAAACCTCTTGAGAATAATACTGTCAAGATATATGTTTGTGGTCCGACTGTTTATGACCATTCGCACATAGGACATTTTAAAACATTTGTATTTTTTGATTTCCTAGTTCGGTATCTTAGAGAGAAAGGATTTAAGGTAAAGTACGTTATGAACATTACTGATGTAGATGATAAGATAATTAGTAGAGCAAATAAAGAGAGGAAAACTATTTTTGAGTACGTAAAGCCTTATATTCAAAGCTTTATGGAAGATATCGATAAGCTACATTTACTGAAACCTAGTTACATGCCCAGAGCTACTGAGCATATTCATGACATTATAAAACTTATCGAGAGACTCTTAGAAAAAGGATATGCATATACATCAGACAGTAATGTGTACTTCGATGTTTTAAAATTTAAAGACTATGGGAAACTTTCCAGAATAAAACGTGAAAATATGCCAGTTACTGAGGAACCAGGAAAAAGAAATCCTGTAGATTTTGCGTTATGGAAAGCGTGGAAACCTGGCGAGCCATATTGGGAAGCTCCTTGGGGAAGGGGGAGACCTGGTTGGCACATTGAATGTAGTGTTATGGCGATGAAATATTTAGGTGAAACTATAGACATTCACGGTGGAGGCTCCGACTTAATATTTCCTCATCATGAGAATGAGATAGCGCAGTCTGAGGCCGCTACAGGTAGGCAATTTGTTAGGTATTGGATACATGTTGGCACACTTAATTTTAAAGAGGAAAAAATGTCAAAATCGATAGGTAATGTTATCACGATAAAGGAAATACTTAAAAAGTATCACCCAGATGTACTAAGGTTATATTACTTCTCTATCTACTATAGGAAGCCTCAGAACTTTTCATGGGAGGATTTAGATAATATTAATAAGATGTACTCAAGGATAACTAGAATTTATGAGAATCTTCTAGAAACTTTTGAGAAAGCCTCAGAAAATAGTAACAACAGAAAAATAGATGTAATCGATGAATTTGAGAGAAAATTTTTAGATGCATTAGATGATGATATGAATACTCCAAAAGCATTAGCCGTATTCAATAAATTTACACGTTGGTTAGCTTCATATATTAGCGAATCTCCAGACAAAAAGACGTTACAGAGAGCGGTGGAATTTTATGATAAGTTTAGAAGAATCGCTGGAGTATTAGAAGAGGTAAAGAGAGAACTTGATTTAGGAAAAGATGCTTTACAGCTATTAAATATCATCATTAATGTCAGAAAAGAATTAAGAAAGAGAAAAATATTTGACTTAGCAGATTATATAAGGGCCGAGTTAGGAAAGCTTGGTATAGAGCTTGAAGATATAGGTTTAGAAACTAGAGTTAGGTATACTAAGTAGCGCTGAAAGATAGTTGAAGTAGTAGATCAATTAACACTTTTAGTCCATCATAGTACTTGCTATGCTTTAAACTTAGGTTATCGCTACATATGCAGTAGCTTCTTAACTTTAACAGCTGTCTAATGTCTGCCTTAGAGTATAGATATAACGCGTAATCGGCTAAGTGTATAATAAATTCATCAAGTAAATCTATCGATTCAAAGGATTGATATAGTGCTGTATTAACCATTAATTCTATAATACTCATTTTGACCTCTATTTTACTTGACTCATCAATCATAGACATACCCACTTCTGTTAAAGTATTAAAATGCTTATAAAAACCCACAATCCTAACTGCTTTTTTCTCTCACTCCTATATCTCTATATAAACCTGACACTAACAGTGGCAATATAACTGATGCTTCCCCCCATATTGAAACATTTCTAGCCTCTTTCTTAACTTTTCCCCATGATATAGCCTCGTCTAATCGAGCGCCACTTAGGCTACCATCTAACTCAACTGCAGATGTTATTTGAATCGCATAATCTAACCCTCCGCGGAATTGGTTCCACCATAATAAGTGGTGCTTAGAAACACCACCACCAACGATAACAGCAGCAGTTTCCTTAGAATCAAAAACAAGGTCACTAAGCAAGTCTTCATCTGCCTTAAGATCTAACTTAAAATCTCTATGGAACTGTTGAAAGATCCATATTTGACTTCCTACAGCTCCATCATAAGGTGCTGGGACAATTACAGGAACCCCTTTACTCTTACACCACCATAGAATTGAGGATTTATCTAAGCTCTCTCCAAGATACCAAGATAACTCATATGTCGATAATGATTTAATCCCATTTCTATATAGTTTTCTCAAGATGGCTTGAACTTTCTCCTCGATAATTTTACCGTAACTATCCCTTGGTACAAGAATATTTCCAAGTCTATGGATATTCTTGTCAGCTAGCATTTTGTCATCCTCAAAAAAGGATCCAAGGTAGTATTCTTTGAAGGTTCTGGCAATATCATGATCCCAAGTACCACATGTAGTTATAATTACGTCAACATAACCTAATTTAACCATGTCTCTAATTACTCCCCTGAGACCAGTGGCGACAATATCGGCAGGAAAACTCATGAAAACAGTTACTTCATTTTTCGATAATATATCTCTTAATATAGCGTAGGCTTTGCCTAAGTGTTGCGCCATAAATCCGCCTACTGATAGAAATGACTTGAGAAGATCGGATACACTATTAATTGTGGTAACGTCGATATCCTTAACTATATTATTCTTTTTCATATTTAATTAACACCATAAAAGAAGAAATAATTAATAGTATTTGTTATTAGTAATTACTAAGTGGTCAGTATGAGTAGTATAGAAACACGACCAAGAATTGATATTCAAATTGACGAAAAATTACTAAGTGATATACCACTTTTCATAGCTTATCTTGAAATATATAATGTCAACGTTAGTACATCCTGTGAAAAGCAGATAGAAGAATTATCAAAAATTATAGAGGAGGTTAAGAGTAAATTTCATGACCTTGGTTCATTGTTACAAGATAGGGTAATACGGGCATACAGAGATTTTTACTGGAAGATAAAAATAGACCCTACTAAGCAGAGACCGGCCGCCGAAGCTTTAATAAGACGCGTAATGAGACATGGTTCTATTCCACTAATTAATAATGTGGTTGATGCTGGTAATATGGCTAGTCTAGCTACAGGAATACCGATTGGATTATATGATATTGATAAAATTGAGGGAAATATGCTCCTACTTAAATATTCAACCCCCGGAGATGAGTTTTTCCCTATAGGGGGTAAGAGAGTAGTTCTACGGGGAGAACCATGTTTATATGATTCTAAAAAGATCCTGCACCTATACCCCCATAGAGATAGTGAGTACACAAAAATTACAGACATGACCAGAAATGTGCTGGTTGTTTCATGTGGAGTGCCAAATATAAAGTATAGTGAGGTATTGAAAGCTGCGGAGTTAACAAAGCGGTATATACTAGAATTTGCTGGCGGCACTACTACACGCATCGTTTTTAGAGGAAGTGTACGCAAATAGACGAATAAGTTACGATAGTAAATGTACTTTGAATCAAATTTGATATTTATTAACTATTTAGAAATTGCCGGGGATTAAGATATTCTAAATTAGCCGTAAATCTAGTTATATTAACTTTTTACTCTATATCATAGTACAGTAAGGTCACGCGTTAATTTCTCAGATAATATCATGCAACCGCTTTTTGTTATAACAATATCTTCCTCTATTCTAACTCCACCTAGATTTGGTATGTAAATTCCTGGTTCAATCGTTACTACCATGTTTTCTTGAAGCATGGTGTTGTCTAATGAGGAGAGTCGTGGTGGTTCATGAACTTCTATACCAATTCCGTGACCGGTTGAATGCATAAAATATTTACCATAACCATACTTGTCAATTACTTTTCTTACAATAGCATCGATATCTTTAGCATACACGCCTGATGATATTCTATCTAACCCAGTTTCCAAAGCTTCTTTAACAACTTCATATATTTTTTTCAGCTCTGCTGATACATGCCCGATAAACAGTGTTCTTGTTAGATCCCCATAATATCCTTTAAAGGATGAGACAAAGTCAAGGATAACTGCATCGCCTCTTTTAAACTTTCTACTACTTGGTCTGTGGTGTGGATATGCGGAATTTGGTCCTGAAGCTACTATAAGAAAGTCAAATACTTTTTCAGCTCCGGCTTTTCTCTTCAAATAATATTCGGAGTCAAGGTAAATATCCCTCTCAGAGACATTTTCATTTATATTGTTAATAGCATAATTAATACCATTAATTGTTATATCTACAGCTCTGCTGATTAACTCTAATTCATGAGATGATTTTATCATTCTCTCTTTAATTACATATTTGTGAACATCGATAATCCTCTCCTTATGAAATATATTATACAATTTGTCGATAAAGGGATAGTTCTCATAATTATAATCTACTCCAATTTTTACCTCACCAAAGATTTCTGTTATAAATTTTTTTAATGCTTCATATCCACTTTCGGCAAAAATAATGTTATCTCCTGAAATACGGACATTTGTATATCCATATACTCCATCTACCCACGTTATCTCTCTGGCCCTTTCGAACTCAAGCAGACTACAGAGAACATACGTATTTCCATTCTTATCAATTATTACATATGCATAATCAACAGGATTGCCTGCTAAATATCGAATATAAACTTCATTGCTACTAATAAATATATCAACCCCCGCTTGTTCAATTGCCGTTGAAAACCTTTGTAACCTCTCATAATCTTTATCTTTTTTCTTAGACATGCTCTCAATTATAATTTTATACTGCTAGCTAGATATGAAAAATTATATTAAAACGCTAATAACCCTGGGTATCTTGGATATTTATGAGTAATCCGCAAATACTTTAGCTATTATTAAGGAAATGCTTAATTTGATTATTGATTGCCAAATTATGAACTAATCTTGAAAAGCACATATTACTTCGTATCTGTATCTTCATAATAAGTTAAGGTATTTGGAGGTGCCAACATTGGATATCTCAGAATTTCAGAAACATATTTGGAAAGTTTATGGCCATCATGATGGGAAAAGGGGAGTGTGGAAAACATATCTATGGCTAAAAAGCGAAGTCGAGGAACTAGGTGACGCTATAAAGGCTAATGATAGAGAGAATATTGAGGAGGAACTTGCGGACGTTTTAGCATGGCTATCTAGTGTAGCAACTCTCTTGGATATTAGCTTAGAAGACGTAGCCTTAAGAAGATATGGAGCCGGGTGTCCGAAGTGTGGTTGTATACCATGTCGATGCTCGTATAGGGAAAAATAGCTGGGAGAATTAAGTGGCGGTTGTTATATTAACATCTTTTACCATGATATATGGCACTAGTGATGGGTATGGATGATCCCACCACATTACCCATTTTCTCTCCTTAGCTACTGAGGTAACATTAAGTAATATATTTGAGACCATTTCACTTATCCTTATACCGCTCAAAAAAGTCTTTATGTCGCCGTGATCCATCAATAGCGCAACATCCCGCTGTAAAGATGAAAATATACCTTCATAGTAATTCTGGAATCTAGTATACCATACATTTGATATTACAATAGCATGCTTACATTCATTAAATAGCTCTTCAGTCTTCAAATCACCTTCGCTAAGTATTATACTATGTGGTTGAGGTACAAATATCCCGGCATGCCCTGTATTTTCAGCTCCAAATTTACCTGCGGTAATCCAGTTATGCAAGTAAGTGCATAATGCTCCATTTACTATTATGTCTGTATTTTTAGTTGGTTCACCACTGTCATCGAAAACTTTAGCGCCTGGATTTCCATTCATTAATGGATAATCATATAAACTAATTAAGTCAGCAGCGATCTTCTTACCTAAGCTATTAACAAACGGTGATATGTTATTTTCAATATAGTATGCTGATAATAACTCTGTAAAATGCCCAAATAGATTTGCAACTGCAAGTGGGGAGAGAATTAGGTCATATTTTCCTGGAGTGACTGTTTCACATTTATCTGATAGAGTAAGAGTACCTTTAATTTCATCTGTTATTTCTTCAGTATTTATGCTGGAAAGACTAGTAGAGATACTATTAGCTTGATAACTGACATCTATATCATCTCTAAAACCTCTTACGCTTAGATTGAAATTCGTTTTTCTCTCTTCACAGTATCGTCCATTACTTGCTTTCATTACTTCTTTTATTAGGTTCATATTTAGAGAGCCAGATATTCTAGAGACTTTATTATTTTCTGTAATTTTATTAATTAATCCTTCGATAAGATTGATCCCCTTTATAGGATCCATGTCATCAGGATGAAATACATTAAGAGGCTCTTCGTACTCTACAGTATCCTCTGGTAGGTTTCTATATCCCTCAACTTCTGGTAAATAATTTACAGCTTTTAAATATTTATCCAGTTCCTTAATAATTACTTGTTCATCAAGTGTATGAAACGTAAGTTCAGCGATCCTCCTCTTAACTCCAATAAAAATGTTTAGTATAACGTTATTTCGAGATTCACATACTGAAATATTATTATTATGAAATTTTATTACATATGAATCGATCCTTTTGCCCCTAATGACAATATCTTCAACACCATTATCTCTTAGATAACGCATTAACCTGTCTATCAAATCTTCTATAAATATTGAAGTAGCCATTTTAACGCTCCCCCACCACCACCCCTCTAAGTCTAATAGCTGGACCACCTCTCCATACAGGAATTAACTGGTAAGGTTCTCCTTTTCCACATAAACCCATATAAAATTCCATAACCCTTCCTCGTGCATCTAAACTGTTAAGTAAAGTTTTAGTTGATATTTCAAGAACTGGATACTTAATTGGGAATTTAATTTCACCATTTTCGATTAAGTAAGATTCTAAGCCTGTATAGCGCTGATTCATTCTTTTATCATCAATGTTCCACTCCATGTAGCCCTTAATATAAACACCATATTCTATGTCTTCAAGTAGTTCTTCAAAACTATAGTCACCAGGTTCAAAGAAGGTATTTGACATTCTGACAATCGGTTCTCGATCATAACATGCAGCTCTAGCGGAGCCATTACTAGTGGTATTAAAGAGATAAGCAGTTTCCCTATTATGTAAAAATTCATTAACATAACCTTCCCTAATTAACTCTTTTTTCCTAGCTTTAACACCTTCATCATCATAAAGGTAGTATCCACCAGATGATGGTAGAGTTGGGTCATCTGAGATGTAGACTTCATCTGTACCGATTTTTTCACCTACACTTAACTTCTTAGCATACGACTCCCCAGCTTGTCCACCTTCTCTACCTAAGATACGGTCAGCTTCAAAGGAATGTCCAATACATTCATGGGCAATAATACCAGAAACTTCACCACCAACAATAACATCCATGGTTCCCTTTGGCGACCTACGCCAGTTACTCACAACGTCGATAATCTCCTTCGTGTTTTCAACAGTACGCTGATAAATTTCATGCGTATTAATTGCTTCGAAGCCCCCAGCCCCTCCTATAGACCTCTTTTTCTGAATCACGTTACTATCTTTCTTAACAGTTAGAAGATATGACAAGTATGTTATTGGTATAGTGGATTTAACTTCGGTTCCTATACTCGAAGAAATGTATTTTTCGTCTTTTCGATATACTAACCCAAACAACCTATAGCTACTAACATCCTTCGAAAGACTAGAAATTTCTGAATCTAAGTCTTTTAAGAAAGAAATTTTTTCCTCCATCGGTGTATCTAGCCATCTTTTACGCTCAGCGACAAAATACTCTACACTACTAACTTCCTCTTCACCTAGATGAACCTTATGCTCTACTAAGTGTGATGATGCTCTAGCTATAGAAATCGCTTCTTCAACTGCTCTTACTAAATTACTCTCCGTCAATATGTTTGTAGATGAAAATCCAAAAGCTCCATTAATAATTACCCTTATACCAACACCATATAAGTAATTTATGTTATGTGAGGAAAGTAAACCATCTTTTGTTTTTATGGATTCTTTATATGTAGCATGGAATCTAAATTCAACGTAGTCGGCATCTAACTCTAGACCTCTATCAATAACTAGTCTAGATAGATCCTCTACATCAGGCAACACATATCCCCCTAAATAATCCTCACTTAGTACTAGTACTTTTAGTGTCTAAAAAACTAGATTTAAATAACTGAAAAAATATTTTTAGTGAAAAACTATTACTATTGATACTCCTTTAAGCTTTTAATAGTGATAATACATAATTAAAAATTTTCGTGATAAATTAGTTTTATTGATTATGAGAGAATTTTTGGAAATAGGAAGTGTGGGTGAGTTCTATAAGTTAGCGGAGGATAAAGAGTTAATCCTTAGAATTGATCCTTACTTAATGATAATGCACTATGGAGTAATTTTCTATATTAATATGAATAAATTGTCTCCTGAAGAAAGAAGTAGCGTGTTAAGTAGATTAAAACATAAAATAATTTATGTGAGGAAAGTGAGAAGTGCAAAAACGTTTATGGACTTTATAGAAGAAGGAGGTTACTAATGATCGATATTGTAGATAAAAGATTATGGAAAATTAATAAAAGAAGGATATTACGAAGACTCGCTAGAGAAATTAAAAAGAATAGGGTAGATGAGGATGTTATTCCTCTATTAGAAGTTATAAACAGCATTCCAGATTTTGTAACATTAAGCAGTTGCTATGGCCGTATAGTTATTTTAGAAACTGATGATATAGGTGATAAGGTAGGAAGCAAATTCTTAGCTGTATGGCATAATCCTGTTACAATCTCAAAAATAGTTAAACTTTTAAGTAAATATTATGGTGAAAAGACAATATGGCTTCAAATCCAGAGTACAATTTTGCACGTCTCAACATACAATTTGATTAAAGCATTACATTTTAGAAATTTAGCAATCGAAGCTGGGTATAAATATTCAAAAATACTTTCAATTTCTAAGCGTGGTATTACAATTGAAATTTTAGGAACAGAAAGGCTAGATATACCTATAAAACGAGGAAGATATACAATAGTAAATTTAAATGAACTTAAAACAGTAGAAAAATATATTTTTAAGATGTTTGAAAGGATAGAAAAAAGAAAAAACAAATTTATCTATTTACTAAAAAATAGAAAAATTTAAAAATATGCTTTTCTATTTATTAAATGGGGTGTTTAGTAAATGTCAGATGACATTTTTAAAGAATTTGATAGGATATTTAAGGAGGAAATGAAAAGAATTAGAAAGATGATTACAGAGTTAACTAATATTAGTAACAAGGAGTGGGAGCGTATAACTAGATTAAACAAGCCTGTAGTATTTGGATTCACCTATAGATGGACAACTGGGATGGAAAAACCAGAGATACACTTTTTTGGAAATGTAAAACCTAAAGTCCCATATGGAATGTCTATCGATGATAAGATAACCCCAGCATATGATATTATAGATAAAGATGATCATTATGAAATAGTTATTGAATTAGCTGGTGTAGATAAGGAGAATGTTGAGCTTAAGATTAAGGAGAATAAGCTGATTATAAAGGCGAAAAGCCCATATAGACAGTATGAAGGTGCTATTCCAATTCCTGTTGATGCTAAGAAGGATACTGTAAGAGCGAAAATGCATAATGGAATATTAATAGTTACCCTGGAGAAAACTGGAGAAAGCAAAGAAAAAACAATCGAAATCGAATAATATTCTTATGGTCTCCACCACTTAAATATTAGATACTCCACATCTCTCTTTTTTACATTCGGGACAGCTATTATAAATCGTTTTCTTACAGAGGTAGCTAATCTCCCAGCTCTAATGAGCTCGTCAGTATTAATTTTATCTGTTGATACCATCACATCGACGATATACGGTGCGTGTTCTAATCCCGGCCCTTTTTTATATACTGCAAAGTCTGTTCCAAATTTCAATCCTGAGATAACTATATATCCCATATTTCGCAGATCTTCATAAACTAAGTATTTTTCTTCGAATCTATCATAACTTCTCTTAGCGATTTTAATTAGTTCAGATATGGATAACTCTTCTCCAGTCTTAAAGTCATATACCTTAAGGTAGCCTTTTTTAACTAAATAAATAGCTTCTATTAAATCTAATAATAACGGTTTATTAAAATCTGCAGACTTAGGTTTTGGTACACCCAGAGGCTTACCATAAAAACCTAGTGACCATATTCTTCTTCCTTCTTCAATATCTAGTATAATTACCCTCGTTTCAATTAAATAGCCTTTTGCTGTCATAATTCTCAGATAAGCTATTAGTACCTACACATTAATTAGCTTAGTCGTCATATGATTTGGTGATTAAATAAGAGATAAATAAAAAGACCTTTAAATACAAAAAGGAATTACCAAATTCTAGAGAATTAATGTTTAAATTGAGGAAAAAGATTTAATTTAACTTAACTATTTTTATGTTAACAAAATTCCTATTAACCTATCGATAACTTTTTCACAAGTATCAGCAGCGTTTTCCAACCTAGTAGCAATTTCTAAGACCTTTAATAAGTCCATAGGCTTATAGTCTTGGTGAAATACATCTACTATTAACCTCCTATATATATTATCCATTATAGATTCATATTCTAACACCTTATCTGATAAAGAAATAACTTGACTAGGATTATAGCTTAACATGTAGATACATTCCCTTAGAGCATTTATCTGGTTAAATAAAATTTTAGTCATCTCACTAATGTCGTCAAGATACTGCCGAGTCTCTTTATTGAGTCTAAAATTTGCTATTCGAAATGCAGCACCATCAATAGAGTCGACTATTTCACCTATATGACTAACTAACCCATAGAAGTCTTCTTTTTGAGGTAAGATAGGCCCCATACTAAATAACTCTCTCACGAATTGTTTTTTCATTTCATCAGCTTTTAAATTAATATCCTTAGCTTTTTCATACAGGGATATCGATTCTTCTTGTTTCCCTTCTTTAACCTTCTCCATAATTTGAACAACATATCGCGTAATATCTAGAACATTCCTAATAAGATCTTGTAAAAAAGCAATTATTTGCCTCCGTGCTTCAATTTCAGCTCCAGAGTACAAAATGTATTCACCTCTACTCCAATTATTGTAATAGTATTCTGGCATATAACTATGTTTTATATATCCCTTAGGGATATGATTAGGAAAAACGTAGTTAGAATCCAAGAAAATTAATTGAAAACCTGGGAGATTTTTCATTATTAAGTGTATGAGTGTATTTATTTATTTTATTGGTGATTTACGATGGGTAAGAGAGAATTTATTAGGGTAAAATGTTTTGATATAGAGACTGATGAAAAAATCATTTTAATCAATAGAATTAATGCTGAGGAAATGGATATAAAGTCTCAAGATAAGGTAATGGTTCAGACAAAAACTGGCCGAAAAACATATGCTACAGTCTATATTAGTAATTTAGTTTTTGAAGAAGATTTGATTTTAATTTCTGGTAATTTAGCTAGAGAGTTAAATATAAGTGACGGAGACGAGATAAAAATCACATTAGCACATGTTCCTAAGTCAATTTATTATATTAGGAAGAAACTAAATAAGGAGAAATTAGGTTATAATGAGATTTATCAGATTATTTATGACATTGTAGAGGGACGGTTAGGACCTCCCGAAATTATGGGCTTCGTACTTGCTTGTAATTATGTATCAATGGATCTTGATGAAATTGAGGCTCTTACTAAAGCTATGGTAGAAACTGGAAACGTTATTGAATTTAATAAACCGACATATGATAAACATAGTATCGGAGGCGTCCCTGGAAATAAAGTTAGCTTACTAATTGTTCCTATAATTGCGGCCTCAGGATTAACGATACCAAAGACGTCAAGTAAAGCTGTAACTAGCCCTACAGGAACTGCGGATACGATGGAAGTTCTTGCAAATGTGGAGTTTACTATTGATGAATTTGTAGAAATCGTGAGAAAAACAAATGGTGCGATTGTATGGGGAGGTAAACTAGAGCTAGCTCCGGCAGATGATATAATAATTAGAGTAGAGAGAACCGTGGGAATCGATCCTATTCCTCAGATGATTGCTAGCATTATGGCAAAGAAAATAGCAGCAGGAATTAAACATCTAGTTCTAGATATACCTACAGGTGCAGGAACTAAAATGGCAACAATTGAAGAAGCAACTAACTTTGGTCGATTATTCCTAGAGATTGGATCTAGGCTAGGATTGAATGTTCAATGTGGAATTACATATGGCGCACAGCCAGTTGGTCACGCTGTAGGACCAGCTTTAGAAGCTAGAGAAGCTCTTACAGCATTAATGACCAGCGAAGGGCCAGCAAGCTTGATTGAAAAAGCGGTATCATTAGCCGGAATTTTATTAGAAATGGGTGGAAAAGCTCCCATTGGATATGGATATAACTTAGCTAAGGATATATTAGTGAGTGGTAAGGCGTATGAAAAGATGAAAGAAATCATTGAGGCCCAAGGCGGAGATCCAAATATAAAGCCTGATGATATACCGTTAGGAGATCACCATTATGAAGTATATGCACCAGTAGATGGCTTTGTTACTGATGTATCAAATACTGCTATAGCGGCTATCGCTAGGGCAGCTGGAGCACCAAAGGATAAAGGTGCTGGTGTAATTATTCATGTGAAAAGAGGGAGAAAAGTGAATAAAGGCGATAAGATTCTCGATATCTATGCTGAAAGGGCAACTAGATTACAGGATGCCGTATCGATACTACATAACACGCGCCCAATAATTATTGAGGGTATGCTATTACGAACACTTCCTGAAAGATCAATTTATACATACTATTCCCATGGATAAAGCTCTGAATAACGGAATTTAAATATTTTTTCAGCTACACGAGGGAACACTGATGGATGATAGATGCCCACTTCTGAAATTATAGCGGTAATATATCTGGGGGATGTGATATCAAACGCGGGATTCCGGACTTTAACATAATTTAACCTACTTAAAAAACTAGGTGATATAACTTCTGTAGGACTTCTTTCCTCAATTTTTGCTTTAACGCCAAATAATGAATCTGGACTATATTTATATGTCTCTGCAGCTACGTATAGTGGCACATTAAATTCATTTGCGATGATTGCTATTGAGAAAGTGCCAATCTTATTTATTAATGCACCATTCGCTAATATTGCATCAGCACCAACAAATACTTTATTTATCTTATTCATAAAATACCCAACAGCAGAATCTACAATCAACGTGGTTCTAACACCATACTTATTTAATACCTTTATCGTTTTTCTTCCCTGAAAACGTGGTCGCGTCTCAGTAGCATAAACTGATATATTCTTACTGTCAGCTTTAGCTTTTATAATAATGGATAGAACCGCGGCACTATTACAATGTGTTAAAATTACGTCACCATCATCAATTAGTCTAGCACCATACTCTCCTATTTTCTTTAGTGCGTTCTTAGAAAGTTTCACAAAGCTATTTACTGACTTATTAACAGTCTCCTTTAATGCTTCAAGACTACCTCCACTTCTATATTCTTCAAGTAATCTAAATAAAACATATCTGAGTGCATTAGGTAATGAGACGGCTGTTGGTCTAGTATTAAGTAAAATCTTTGAAGCAGATTTAATATATTCGATAAATTCCTCACGATCGTCTCCCTCAAAACTCTCAGATACTAACTTTAAGGCTTTAATAGCTGCTCGAGCTATTCTTCCAGCGCCTCTAATCCTCATTTTCTTAATATCATCAACTATTGACATAAAATCCCGTGGATAGCTTATACTCATTCTGCATAAAGTATTGTAAAAACCTTATAATAAAGGCTATTTTCCGAACAAGAACTGATAAAAAAGACTGTATAACAAATAGTTTAAAGTTTAGAGAAAATCTACAGTCATTAATGGATACAAAGGTATTTAGAAAATTACCATATGCAGTTTACTTAAATAACTTTACCACTAGCATCGGGAGGTACGAGATAGCGATCGGTATCGAATTTGCACAGCATAATAAATTATTATAAAGTATTGAAGAATTTGTAATTACACAATGGTAGTTTTCTTTAACTAAATTTTTTAGAAAAGTTCTATAGTATCTAAAACCATTTTTATGCAGAAAATCTCGGAGATCATCATCAGAACAAATTAGAGGCAAATCCATAATTTCTCCGTAGCCTCTTACAACTAGCCTTGGTATAAGGTTTAAAATTTCTCGATATTTTTCCTGAACAGCTGAGGAAATCTCACTTATAATAGGAAGAGATACATATACGGTTAAATCTACTTCTCTATCAATTGTGAATAAACCTTTATCAAGGATCTCAACAAAAAGATCGAGGATCGAGTATATATTCGTGAGACCTAAATTACGTAGATATACATACGTATAGTCATCGATACAATAAATTTTTTTATAGCCTTTTAATAAAGATAAAGCCTCGTTAAGTATACTAGAGTTGATTAACTTTGTAAAGACGTCAGGTACATGATATGGATATGAAAATGTAGCTAACCCTAAATATTTGTCAGGAAGTATATTGTGCAGTGAATCGTATAGAAGTGATATCTCTTTAGCTGAGTAAACATAAACCTTATTACATAATAGAATACAGTCAGAGGACCTTTCTACGGTAACTGACTGAACTAAACTATTTAATAAATTTATTACTGACTTTCTAAGGCTATTATCAGAAGATATAATCTTATCTAGCACAGAGGAGATATCTATACTATATGGACAGATACTACATCTCTGACAAACCGTACAATTTACTAAAAAATTTAGGAGGAAATCTGCTTTAATTCTCCCATTTAAATATTCTTTTATTAGTAAGAGACGCCCTTTTAAACTATAAGTCTCACCATAAATTTCATAAGGACACTTATCTATGCATATGCCACATAACGTACATTCAGATTCATAAGAGTCGTCATTTAGCTTAGTATAATTCATCGTCGATCACTGGAATACAGGATAATATAGTGCTATTTTATTGGGTATATCAATGATACAATTCCGCTTACTATCATCATATATTGATGCTTTATTCCATATAAAACTATCTGATAACCATCTATGTACTCTAATCTCAGTGCGGCTTTCCTTAGTACGTTTACATTTCAAATATTCCTTATAAAGTGAGAAAACTCTCTTGACATAGATATCAAGAGAACTAAACCCTATCTTCATCTCATCATAGTCTTTACGGAACTTTTCAATTGCCTCACATAACTTTTCTTTGCAGCTTATAAGTTTTTCAAGAGATGTGTATGCAACCATAAAAACATCTAAATTATCATTCTCCTTAAGAATCGTATACATACATAAATGTAGACCATTTCTACTTAGCCATTTATATATCGATAAAACACGCCCACGTTTTACTCTATTGAGAGAGCAAAAAACATAATTCTTAAGATGAAGCATGCCTGAAAGCTTTACATATACATTAAGTATTAGCCCTTTCTCATAATCGAAAAGACTTCTCCGTAATATTCTATTATCCTCAAGGCTTAGCATGCTTAAACTCACAAGGTTATAGTTCTCCACTAAGCCTTTAAGATATAGAAACATTTTACTAGCTATTATTCCTCCTATAGAGCCATATGGATTTAGCAATGGAAAAAATGGCGGAATAAAATTATTCTTAGTTAAGTACTCAAGGAGCGTGATCCATCGAGTACCACACCAAATATTAGAGCAATAATTCTCATGCTTAATCATAGACCCCTTTATAACTATCATTCGTGAATTAAGCTGTGATTTTTTATACCCTGTACACGTAGACCCATAACATCTTATTATGAGAGGCATTTCCTCTTCCGAAAATTTATTGATGAAATTAATTAAGTCCTTTACGTCATCTTCTCCATATATAGTCATAATATCCTCAATATTCTCATAATTTTTATGCCATGTAATAGTTCCATATACTAACCTCTCGATCTCCTCGCATCTATTTATCATTCTACATCTACATTTATAGATTAAAATACAAGGCTAATTAAAATTGGAAATCGATTTATAATATGGATTTATCCTTACTCTTATCTCTCCTTTTTAGTAAAGCATGTAAAATCTAGCTAACTTTTCCTTAACTTCTTTAACCTTCTTACTGGTTAATTATATCTTAAAAATAGGTCTAGTAAATTAATGATACTGGGGGATTGGTATGAGCGTAACAGTACGCTTTGAGCGTATAGGTGCGCATACTCACATCAAGGGGTTAGGGGTGGTTAATGGCAAAGCCCAATTTATAGCTCAGGGTATGGTAGGTCAAACTAAGGCTAGGGAAGCTGCGTATATTGTAGTACAGATGATTAAGAAGGGGTTAATGGCTGGTAGGGCCATTTTACTTGCAGGACCTCCTGGAACTGGTAAAACCGCAATAGCCGTGGCTATTGCAAGGGAGTTAGGTAAGGATGTACCGTTCATATCTATGAGTGGCTCAGAGATATATTCTACAGAACTGAAGAAAACAGAAATTTTAATGCGTGCACTAAGAAAGGCAATCGGCGTAAAAATTAAGGATCTTAGGGAGGTTATAGAGGGAGAAGTTAAAAAATTAGAAATTAAGATGGCGCCTCATCCATATAACCCGTATCAGCAAATTCCACAAGAAATTAGAATAACTCTAAGAACTACCGATGAAGAACGTACATTTACTGCTGGAAGCTCAGTCGCTTTATCATTTATACAGCAAGGAATTAGGGAAGGCGATGTTGTGATGATAGATAAAGAGACAGCTAGAGTAGTTAAGCTTGGAAGGTCAAAGGAATACCCAAGTCCATATGAAATTGAGGGTGAAGTGCTAGTTGAACGTCCTAGAGGACCGATAATTAAAGAAAAAGAGTTCGTCTATGTAATGACCCTACACGACCTAGACTTAAAAGAGGCTAGAGGAGGGAGTATATTTAGCTTATTCTTTGGCAGAGGAGAGGAAGAGATAAGTAATGAGACTAGAAAAGCGGTAGATGAATGGGTCAGAAAAATGGTTGATGAGGGAATGGCAGAGATAATTCCTGGAGTACTATTTATAGATGAGGTTCACATGCTTGACATCGAAGCCTTTGCCTTCCTAAATAGGGCACTTGAAAGTGAAATGGCTCCAATTATAATCTTTGCTTCAAACAGAGGAATGGCTAAAATAAGAGGCACGGATGTAGTAGCTCCACATGGGATTCCTTTAGATCTACTTGACAGATTATTAATAATACAGACAGAGCCATATAACAGAGAAGAAGTAAGAGAGATATTAAAAATTAGAATGAAGGAAGAGAGTATAGAGATGGAACCAAGTGCTTTCGAAGAACTTCTCAACTTGGCAGAGAAAAACAGCTTAAGATATGCTATTATGCTTATGGGCCCGATTAAGGAAATTATGTTACGTAACAATCGTGATAAAGCATCTATCGATGACGTCAAGGAAGCATCAGAGCTATTTATTGATTATAAGACTTCATCAGAGATCTTAAAGAAGTACGAGGAACTATATTTAAGGTGAAACTTGTGTTAAAAAGTGGCGACCCCGTACTAATTTATGATGAGGATGGTAATTCCTGGATAATATTTTTATCTGATAAGGGAGTTCTACATACTCATGCTGGAATAGTCAAGCATAAAGAAATTATAGGGAAGAGATATGGAGAAAAGATACATACTCACTTAGGAAAAGTATTATGGATCCTTAGACCGAGTATTGAAGACTTTATTCTCAATTACATTAGAAGAAGAACACAAATAGTTTATCCAAAAGATAGTGGTTTTCTAATTGTCAGATGCGGAATATCCAGTGGAAGTAAAGTGCTAGAAGTGGGTACAGGGAGTGGGGCGTTAACCGCTGTTTTAGCAAATATTGTGAAACCAAATGGATTTATCGATACCTATGAGAAGAGAAAGGAATTTTATGAATTAGCAAAATCGAATCTTTCAAAGTTAGGTTTAGATGAATATGTTTATTTTCATAATATTGACTTTAAGGACGCTGAAGTACCCGAAAATTATTATGACGCTGCATTTATCGACGTTGACAGTCCCTGGGATATAATTAATAAAATATGGTATTCACTAAAGGGAGGGCATACTGCCGCCTTTATTATCCCGACTTATACACAATTAGAGAAGCTTGCTCCACACTTATTAGGTAAATTCATAGATATAAAAGGGCAGGAGGTTAATTATAGAGAACTGATTCTAATTCCAGGAAGAATTAGGCCGCAATTCCAAATGATAGGATATACAGCAGTAATTGTGACATGTCGAAAAATTTCTAATTACTAATTTATTAGCTACCAAAGCATCTATAAACAATCACTAGCAGTAAGATTAAACTTATCAGTAATAAGTAGAAGTTTGGACCTACAAGTACTCTTAGTGCTAAGTAACAAAATAAAAGTATTACGAGTAGGATTAAGCCTATATTCTTAGTGATAAATTTCTTTAAGGAATACCTAGTTTGTAGATTCACGAGTAGTGACATTAAAAGTATCAGTAAATTGTACATTATTATGAATTTACAATCACCTACAAATTCAATTCCATAGATTAAAGATGATTTGATTATAGAGGCAATAATAATAGATATTATGAGATTGATTATGCACATATATACCAAAACTTCAGTTAGTGTATGTATTTTATGCTGTTCACCCTGCTCTACAAACCCTAGCATAAAGAGACAAACACTAGCAATTATTGACAGTGAGGACAATATGAATAGCGCCGGGTCCTTACCTATAAACTCAAACAGTTCACTGAAGTTCAAACCTCTAGAAATACCATAGACTACCCAAATTCCTGTAGCTATATATGGAATTAAAATTAGTAACGCGCCGAAATCTACTTTACGCAATAGTAATCACCTTAAAATTATTTTAAGCTGAATTTAATTATATATCTTATAGACGTAAGATTTGCTTAATATTTTTACTGAGCTCACGGTGAAAGTATGCTTAGAGCAACTAGAATGAAAAGATTTTACCTTGCAGTCTTGCAAAGACATGAAAATGCGGTTGCTGAGTTACTAGGTTCACTTGGAATTGTACATCTAGAGAAGGAAAAAAGTGAAATTGGCAAGGAGATCACTGAAGCTGAGGAGTATTCACGTTTCCTAAGGAGCTTTGACAGATTATCATCGCTTCTATCGACCGTAGATAAATACGTTGGTAAAGAAGAGATAGAGACTAAGAAGAGCTTTTTAGATAGATTAAAGGGTGCATTCAAAGCTAAACCACCTAAATTTCCAGTTGCTGAAAAAACGAGTAGAGAGGAATTTGAAGCACTTTTGAAAGAAATTGAAGAAAAAGCTGATCAGTACAGCAGCGAAGTTGAGAATTTAGCAAAGAAATTATCGGATATCAATAAAGTTAAAAGAGATATTGAGTATTTTAAGCGAAATAATCTCACATTAGATATATTTGGTGAGTATAAGCACATAATTGTTAAAGCAGGATTTATACCCTCCATAAATGTACCTAAATTAGCAGAGTATCTTAGACCATTCAACGTTATATACTCGGTACTTGAAGGTAGACCTAAGGAGAATCTAGTCATTATAGCAGCTTCAAGAAAAGATGAAAATGAGATAAATAAAGTTTTGACACTTTTGAATTTTGAAGAGTTCAAGTTACCAGAAGGTATAGAATTAAAACCAGAAAAAGCTATTAAACAGCTTGAAGAGCAAGAGGAAAAGATTATTAATACTATGAGGGAATTAAGAGAAAAAATCAGTAATGACTTAGCAAAGTTTTCAAGGAAAGTTAGATATATTAGATTTTTACACAAAGTTAAATCTTCAATCTTAAGAACTAGAAATTTAACGTTATTTGACGGATGGGTACCCGCGAATAAAGCAAAAATTTTGGAGGAAAAAGTCAAGAAAATTACTGAGGGGATCCTTTACATTCAATTTAGAGATCCAGAAGAAGGTGAGGAACCCCCAACACTAATAAGTCATCCACCTATACTCAATAAGTTCGAATTATTAACGATGAAACAAGGAATTCCAGATTACAATGAAATAAATCCCACACCGATCTACATGATTCTCTTCATCGTCATGTATGGAATGATGTTTGGAGATATTGGACAGGGAGTGGTGTTACTAATACTTGGATTAATATTATCTAAAATTAAACGTCCACTTTTAGGAATTTCGGCGTCAGGGATAAATAAGCTTGGCACTATATTAGCGGTAAGTGCTGTATCATCAATAATATTCGGATTTCTGTATGGTGAAGCATTTCTATTTCATGTATTAAAACCAATATGGCTTAATCCACTTGAGAGCATGATAGATATAATGCTGATCTCAATAATATTTGGCTTGGTACAACTGATTATAGGCATAGTTCTGAACATAATAAATTTAATCTTACATAAAGAATACCTTCACGCGATATTTAGCTGGAAAGGACTAATAGGATTAGTATACTACTTAACTGGCATATTCCTAGCTATAAAGTTCATCACAGGTGGCTATACCTTTGCAGTTTTCATACAGCCTGAAAATATACCATTTTTGGCTATTGCATTAATCACGTTGACACTGATATTCTTCTCTCCAGCCATCGTTACGATACTAGAGAAAGGAGAAGAGCCATTAAGCTCCAGTATAATGATGGGATTTGGAGAATTTTTGGAAGGATTTATTTCTTACCTAACAAACTCTATTTCATATGTTAGGCTTGGTGCTTTTGCAGTAGCTCACGTAGCACTTGGCGAAACTGCTGCAGTATTGTCATCATCCGTTGGTATGATAAGCTCTTACTTACTTATGAATATATTAGTCATAATACTTGAGGGCTTCGCCTCTGGAGTACAGTCACTAAGGCTGATATACTATGAGTTCTCAACTAAATTCTACATGAATGGTGGACGGTTATTTAGACCATTAAAAATCTAAATCTTTTTTTATTAAATTTTATAAGATATATTAGAATATAGATAAAAATTACGTTAAAAAATGATAATTTTTAGATAATATATAAATAACATATAAACTTAATAGTAGTATATAAAGACTTCTCGTAATAGGCTAATCATTTATGTATTGAATATATAACCTTCTTTTTATAATGAAGATATTTATTCTTATTTATGTAGTCAAGCTACTATAAAGTGTTACTGTAAAAGTGCGAGTTTTTCGCGCCAGGTGATAGAAGCATGAAAATAGATATAGATAGACTCATTAGAAATGCGGTATTGTGGATGGTTAAAAGCCCTAAGCGTACACTCATATTAATAACCCTCGTCAACATTACAGTAATATTACTTTTGACATCTCCAGTAGCTGCTCAGGAAGCCGCTACAACTGAGGGAGGAATGAAGTTTGTCGGGGCAGGTATAGCAGTCGCTGGCTCATGTATTGGCGCTGGAATAGCATTACAAGGTGCTACATCGGCAGGTTTAGCCGCTTTAACCGAAAAACCAGGCTTAGCTGTTTGGGTTCTAATCTTAGCAGGTCTAGCAGAGGGAGTAGCAATTTATGGCCTAATGATAGCTATCCTAATCTTGGGAGCTTAAGCAAATACGATACTATTAAGGTCTAGATTAGAATAGGGAAGGACATTAAAATTACTTTTTATTAATCTTGTTCTTGTATATATCCTTCCTCATAATATGGCACAAAATATTAGGCTAACATTGAAAGAGACATCTGGAGACATTATTTGAGATTTTGTTTAGATGATAAATGATTCTCAGTCAGAGATTCTTAAATCCCTTAATTTCTTGGTGGATAGCTAAATTTTATGAAATAAAGAATATAATAAAAATATTTTAGACAAGTAATTTTTTAATCTCTTCATCTTTTATACCTAAGTGTTTACCATGTAAAATAGCTCTTAGATTAAAATACTCACTCTCTACGCTAAATAAATAGGCTAAGACATAAACTAAATTTAATGGTTTAGCAGTTCTAATTCTGTCATAATATTCTTTCAGTGCTCTACTACAACCTACTCTTACAGCGTTTAAATCTCGTCTCATCACTGCATCATGTATATTTTTTATTACCCAGTCATATATCGCTTCTAATCTATCGACAATCATATCTACCTTAAGTCTAAGAAATTCTTCAAGAAATTCCTTTATCCTACCAGCTTTAATCGTTGAAAAAGCTGATGATAAGGTTTCTGGTGTTAATTCAAGAATTTTAAGACCAATAACATAATAAATGTTTTTTACATCAGATTCTGCTAAAACTGCTGACAATACATCTTTTACGTTGGGAACACCTTTACAGGATTTTATTAGGTTTCCATAGTATTCATTCTCTACATATAACTCCAGTGGTATTACTGAGTTAGCTTCCTTAGATACCGTTAGATACTGATATGCCTCTTTATATATAGATACCGTGACAAAATCAACAGCGGCTTCGATCGTTGGTGCCTCAGCCATAGCTGCAAAATTAATCTCTTGATACTCTCTAGGAATTGGAATTAACATATCGGAGGTGATCTTTGCACCACTAAATTTTGCTCGTAAAATTCTTTTTATATTTTCAACTTCTATACGGCGTGCATAACTAATCATTAACTTTTTGATACTACCTCCCGTGAATCTAATTGGATAATAAACTCTATTTGAGTATACAGATGCAAATATCCTTTCAAGATTATTTACTGTTAATTCTTCACGTGACATTGTGCTTATATACTCACTATAGTCTGTTCTAAGTAGAGCTTCAATAAAGGATTCATATGTTGGAGCCTTAACCATTGATTCTATAGTATCTTGTGGGATTAAGTGCGTAGACAGACCATGTGTACGTGTTATTAAGTAGATTAATGCTGGAGATCTCAACTCATTTTACCCCTTGTGGCTACATATTTTGTCCTTACAAACTCTTGTAGTTCATCCTCCATAATTCTTTCTTCAATATATCGAATTAACTCTTGAAAACGAGGAATTACTATTTTTTCTAATGCATTGACTTTTCTATTTGTATCCATAAGCTCAAGTGCTATCCTCTCGACCTTAGCCTCCGCAATTGCATGGTCAAGTAGCTTTTTAAATAGTTCATAGAAACGCTTGCAAAAAGCCTGTAAAGCAGGATCACTTATATTCTCAAGATTTGGATCGGTTGTTATTTGTATATGGGGCTCAAGAACCCCCATAATACTTTTTACTAAAAACTTTGTCTCCATTCCTCCAACAGCTTTTGCATATGATAATAACTCGTCATAGCCGTAAATAAGTAATAAGTTTTTGTACTCTTCATAAATCTCCATTGTTTCACGTTCTATAGTACTCCTTTCCCTTAATTTTGGTAATAAAGCATTTATCTCACCTGCTAATCTGTCTCTTTTCATCTCTAGAATTTCCTTACCCTTTTGAATAAATCTAAACTGTTCTTTTGCTCTTAATAATGCACCTTTAGTTGCTGATATTCTCTGTAAACTCATTAAGTAACCTTCACCCTTTTTCTAGCTGGATAATAATATTTTTCGATAGTCTCATCCTTTACTCTGACCAGCTCCTCAGGTGGTAATATAGAGAGAACCTCCCATCCAATATCAAGAGTTTCTTCGATACTCCTATTTTCGTACTCACCCTGGTTTATGAATCTTCTTTCAAATAAATCTGCAAACTTTAGATATAATCTTTCTCTTTCGCTTAATCCCATTTCACCAACGATTCTTGCTAGATCTCTTGCTCGAAGTCCACGAGAATATGCGTCATAAAGCTGATCTGAAAGTTCTCTATGGTCTTCTCTCGTTTTACCTGGTCCAATTCCACTTCTCATGAGTCTACTTAGTGATGGTAGTACATTAATCGGAGGATATATTCCTCTCGCATGCAACTCCTTACTCAGTATAATTTGCCCCTCAGTTATATATCCGGTTAAATCGGGTATGGGATGTCTTAGATCACCACCGGGCATTGTTAAAACTGGCATCTGAGTTAAGCTTCCTTTCTTACCTTTAATGATACCGGCTCTTTCATAAATTGTTGCTAGGTCACTATACATGTATCCCGGATAACCGGCTCTACCAGGAATTTCTCCTCTAGCAGCGCTAATTTCTCTTAACGCTTCACAGTAATTTGTCATATCACTCAGTATTGCTAGTACATGATAACCTAAATCGAAAGCTAAGTATTCAGCTATTGTTAATGCAATTCTTGGGGTAATTAATCTTTCAATAGCGGGATCATCCGCTAGATTCAAGATTATTACTGATCTTTCTATTGCTCCCGACTCCTTAAACTGTTCAATGAAAAATCGTGCCTCATCATTCTTTAGTCCCATAGCTGCAAACACTAGAGCGAATTCCTCTGCCTCTCCTAGTACTGTGGCTTGTCTAGCAATTTGAGCAATTATTCTATTATGCGGCAAACCAGACTCAGAGAAGATAGGTAACTTCTGACCCCTTACTAGTGACAGCATACCATCTATAGCGGAGATACCAGTTTGGATAAAATCATTAGGATGAACTCTTGCACTTGGATTAATAGGGCTGCCATTAATATCCCTCTTCTCTCCCCTATAGATTGGTGGCATACCATCTATCGGTTCAAATCTACCGTTAAACATTCTACCAAGAACATCATCTGAGACAGGAATTTCGAAGGTAGACCCGGTAAATTTGACAACACTATCTACTTGAAGACCCATTTCTTCTCCAAATACTTGTATAACAATTCCATCCTCACTTACTTCTAAAACTCTACCTAATCTGTTTATTCCATCTGGAGCTCTTACCCTAACTACTTCGTCATATCCAACGCCTGGAATTGGATCAAGAATTAAAAGTGAGCCTCGTATCTCACGCACTCCCCTATAAATTTTGCCTGGGATATCTCTAAAGTCTAACATAATCTCACCTACATAGATATACCGTATTCTTCAGCAATCTCCTTTAATGATTTCATAGCTTCTTCACCTACAGATTTTACATATTCAATCCCTCTGGGATCGAATTTCATCCTCATCATTTTTGATATAACTGGTAAACTACTTATTTTGTCAACCGGTACCCTATTACTTATAAGTTTCGTAGCTTTCTCGTGAAAATCAATTATTATCTTAAGAATTAACATTTGTTTCTCAAGTGGACAGAAAGCGTCTACCTCATCAAATGCGAATTGTCTTAAGAAGCCTTCCTTAATCAGCTCCGCAGTTAATAAAATCAATCTTTGATCATCAGGTAAAGCTTTTTCTCCTATAATACGTGCGATAGATTCTATCTCAGCCGCCTCACTAAGAATACTAAGTGCTCTCTCTCTATATCTTGGCAAGTCAACTAGCTCTTTCCACCCACTTTCAGCAAGATCCTTTGCCATAGTAGGAATTAGTACATCAGCATGAACACTATAGCTTTTAAGCCAATGTATCGCTGGGAAGTGTCTACTATATGCTAAATCTGCGTCAAGTGCCCAAAACACTCCAGTAAATCTTAGGGTGTGAACAGTAACTGGTTCGTTAAAGTCTCCTCCTGGTGGAGAGACGGCTCCAATAACTGTAACAGACCCTTCTCGCTTTGGTCTTCCTAATGCTATAACTCTTCCAGCTCGCTCATAGAATTCGGCTATTCTATCTGGGAGATATGCTGGGAAACCTCTTTCAACTGGCATCTCACCTAATCTACCGGCAATTTCTCTAATAGCCTCGGCCCATCTTGATGTAGAATCAGCCATTAAAGCAACATCATAACCCATATCACGATAATATTCTGCAATTGTAATTCCAATATATATACTTGCTTCTCTTGCAGATACAGGCATATTACTAGTATTTGCGATAAGAACCGTTCTTTCCATCAGTGGCCTCTTTGTTCGTGGATCAACTAACTTCGGGAAATCCGTTAAAACTTCAGCCATCTCATTACCACGCTCTCCACAACCTATATATACAACAACCTTGGCATCACTCCACTTAGCAAGCTGATGAAGCATTACTGTTTTTCCTGTCCCGAAGCCTCCAGGTATACATGCAGCACCACCTTTTGGAACAGGGAAGAAGATGTCAATAACCCTCTGCCCAGTTACTAATGGTTTCATTAACGGTAATCTACCATCCTTAGCAAATGGCCTTGGTAATCTAACTGGCCATTCTTGCATTAGATAAAGCGGTCTTTCCTTACCATTCTCTAGATAAGCGATTGGATCTAAGACCGTAAAGTCTCCCTCATAAATCTCCTTAACTACTCCATGAATATATGGAGGAACCATAATTTTATGTTCAACTATAGGTGTCTCCTGGGCTACACCTATAATATCTCCCCCTGATATTTTCTCTCCTTTTTTCACAAGAGGCTTGAAGTGCCACTTTTTATCTCTTGGCAGAGTATAAGCCTTAATTCCCCTGCGTATAAATGGTCCAGACTTCTTAATTAGGATCTCTAGTGGCCTGCCTATACCATCAAGTATGTTCATTAAAAGGCCTGGGCCTAATTCAGCTACTAGCCTTCTACCAGTAGCTATTACTTTATCCCCGACTTTTAAACCACTTGTAGGCTCATACACTTGAGCAGTAAATACATCTTCACTTACTCTTATAACTTCACCTATTAAACCCTCATCGCCAACTTCTATGACCTCGCCTATCTCGATGTCTGGAATGCCCTTACCAATAATTACTGATCCACTAATTTTAACTAGTTTACCAACCCTCATTTACCCTCACCAAATAGGATATTCATAATTTCATTACGATAATTATCCATAACATTATTTAATCTAGCGTCAAATGAATTATTATAAATTTTAGACCCATCACTAGTTTGTAGTATAACACCACCCATAATATCAGCAGATTCTTCACTTAACTCTAATGTAATATTTGCATTATCTTTTTTGATTTCACTTACAATTTTGTTTAAATATTTTTTGACAAAAGCTTTATCCTTCTTATTTAAAATCAAAATAATGTTATTTGATTCAAGCTCCTTAATGCCATCTTTGATATAATCAATTAAGATCTTTAAGTATTTACTGTCTCTTTTAACCTTAGACAATCTATTTTTAGCTTCTTTAAATACTTGCTCGAACAGCTCTTCTTGTGTAGAAAACAATAATTTTTTACCATCTATTTTAGCCATAGATAATACGGCTCTCTCTTTTTCACGCATTGCTTTAACAACTTCCTCCCTTCTCTGATTTTTAATGAGCTCCGCGTTTTTTTCCGCCTCTGCTAATATTTTACTAGCCTCTTTCTCCGCGTTTGATAAAATTTTCTTAATAGTTTTTTCAGCATCCTCTAGAATTTCTTGCTTTAGCTTTTCGAGACTCAATTATTTTTACACCCCCATAACAAGCTTTAAGACATAATCTACAGCTTTCTCAAAATTCTTTTGTCCTTTCAATCTAATCTCATCAGCCATTTTTTTATACCTACTTAAAATGTCCTCTCTCCTTTTTTTAATTTTATCTTCATATTCCACAATGAGATCGTCAAAAGATAAATTTTTTGCTTGCTTTATGATTTCCTCTGCCCTCTGCTTTGCTTCTTCAACTTTTCTCATAGCTTCCAGATGAGCATTCTTAATTCTCTCTTCAGCTTCTCTTTCAATTTCAACTAATTTATAAATTTCACTTACCATTAATAGATTCACCTCTCTAATTCTAATCTAACACCAACAGCTTGACTTATCAAGTCATATAGCTCCTTTAATCTATACCCTTCTGATCCCCCTAGACCGGGTACAACTAAGAGAATAGGTTTAATTAAACTACCAGGTTTATGAATATTATTCTCACGTAAGTGTCTGTATAAGGTTTCTTCAAGAACTATCACATCTACATCTTCCCGCTTTATTACCTCCTCGTATATACGGAACAAATCTTTAATATTATTAATGTTATCTGTGGTGATCGTTTCTAGTCCAAGTAGAGCATATGCATATGCTAATTCTTGGCTGCCGATAAAAATAATTGTCATTTTTCCACCCTTACTTCAAATTATATAATTATTGAGACTATATAATTACTAATTTATGCAATTTATTATGCTATACAGAATAAATAATTACTTTATGGGTTAAAAAAGATGATAAAAATTAATAGGATACCGTATTTACTAAAAATTACCTCTATACTTCTGTTAAGCATAGGCTTAGTTTTGCTTTTCTCAGGAACAATTATTTATCCTTTAGTTATTAATGAGCCTATTAGCCCTGTTGGTAGATTTATGGTAGCATACGAAGTTCAGATTATCCCTAACATAGTATATTTAAAGCCAATTACTATAGTGGCTATACTTCTACTTTTAGGATATCTCTCCGGTCTTGAATATATTAATTTAGGTGGCGGAATTAAGTCTCAAGAAACTATATCCATTATTAAGCTTCTATCTAGCTTATTTATGTTTATAGGTTTATACGAGATGCTATTTAACTTTATGCTTTGGGGTTCATTAATATCTAGCTTAGCTACAGATGGTATTATAAACAAAAACATCGATATGCTAATTAATACTTTCCCAAATCCAGATCAGTCTTGGAACTTAGTATTCGCTACTAAGATATTTACACTATTATTCTTCATTAGCTTACTTACATTACTTTATGCATATCGATGGAGCAAGGAGTCATGAAATATTATAAACCAAAACTAAAAGGTTGAGTATTACCATAATACATGAAATAACGGCGGAATATAACCCTAATGGGGTTATTGCTGCTAATACTGACAAATATGCTATTATATTTGATATAGCGATTCCTAAAATGAGGGGCTTTATGAAAAACTTAGATAACCATATACCTAGTAAACATGCTAATAATGCTAATATACCTAATATAATAAGTGGCTGTATTATTATCTGAAACACCCCAATAGCGATGTTAATTACACCTATAATAATCAATAAAATATAAGACTTATTTTGGAGTAAAGTTTGAAACTGCAAACTCATTCACCACTCATATAGATCGCTTCCAAATTAGCTACCTCAGTGATTATATCTATATTCCATTACTTTTTGAAATTTAGTATAAATAAATTTAGAGAGAGCTCCCTAATATTTTTAAGTATGTGGCCAACGAGTTTTAAGTGCACTTTTGGTGGTTATCCTAGTAATTGTGAAGATTCTTCCATAGTAATTTTTGGTGTACCAAAATATTTCTCACCATCTACTATTAAGCCTATAATTGAGCCGGTTAACTTGTTAAGGATATACTCGTATGAAGTTGAGGATTATAGCAATATTTATAATGCCTTTTATAGCGAAGTTAAAGCATGCGATATTGGCGATATAGTAGTAAACGATATTAACGAAATAGAGATTGATATCTCAACAATTATACATCATTGTAAGAAAAAACGAAAAATTCCCGTTATGCTCGGGGGCGACCACACATTTACATATTATACCGTAAAGTATCTTAAACCTAAAACACTAATTGTACTTGATGCACACTTAGATCTGAGAGAGAAATTTTATGGCGAGAAATTTAATCATGCCACATTTATGAGAAAAGTGTGTGAAGAAGGGCACGTTAAAAAGATATACTATATAGGTGTACGCGCCTTTTCAGATGAGGAAATGAGATATGCAAGCAAAAAGAAAAACATCGTGATGATTTCTGATTTAGAAAAAATGAGCTGGGGTAATATAGAGAGTCCTGTATATTTATCACTAGATTTAGATGTTGTAGACCCAGTTCACATGAAATTAGTTGCTACTTCTGAACCTCTAGGAATCGATCCAAAAAAACTTTTTACACTCTTTAGAAAAATTTCAGAAATTGAAATCATAGGTTTAGATATAATGGAGTTTACACCATATACTCTTGATATACCGTCAATTATCTTAGCTGTAAAAATTATATTTGAGGGATTACTAACATTATGGTTTTCAGTCAAAGATTCTTAAATTCCTCAGTAGAGAGTTAATTTATGGAAAATGAGATTAGATTCTTGGATATCACAAAGAAAGGATAAAAAACCCACTGCTAATAAGGAGAGAGAGGATAAAGTTAATCAATCCAAGGAGAGAAGAGGAAAATATAAATGTGGAGATTTATATTTGTTAGTCTCTGCAGATTATGATCCAGATGAGAAGGCAGTCTTTTTGAAGTTATATAATGTAAACAATCATACTATAAGGATAATCTACGATGCAACAGGTCACAAGCCATATGCCTATAGTAAACAAAGTATAGAAGAACTTAGAGTAAATCAACACCTCCTAAGATTCGCCGACAGAATTGTTGATCTTAAAGAGGTTATCAAACATGATCCTATTAAAGACGAAGATATAAAGCTTACAAAAATTATTGTTGAAGATCCTTTAGTAATTGGAGGAACAAGTTCTTCATTAAGGAACTTCATTAAGTTATGGGAGGCCGATATAAAGTACTATGCCAATTACTTATTTGATACTCAGCTAAATGTTGGGAAGCATTATAATATAGAAAACGGATGGCTTAAGGAAGCTGAAGTTAGTTATGATTCTGCTGTTCAACGCTTTATGAAAGAGTATGCAGATAATCCGGATTTTATAAGGTGGATAAAGCTACTTGCAGAAAATGTTCCAAAATATAAAGTTCTTGCAGTTGACATTGAGGTGTACGTACCAGATCTAACAAGGGTGCCACAGCCAGATAACCCCAGGGATCCGATATTTATATTTTCATTTGCAGGTTCAGATGGATTAAAGAAAGTTTTACTATATAACTTGAGACGTGAGAGTATCGAGAAGGACCTAAATTTTGAGATAGAGGTCTTTGATAATGAGAAAGATATGATAAAAAGAGCAATCGAGATTATGCAGAGTTATCCCATTATTGTAACATTTAATGGAGATAACTTTGATATGCGATATATAAAGAAGAGAGCAGAATACCTAGGTCTCAATGATATTGTTAAGGATATTAGGCTAGGTAAGAATGATGCAAGAATAAATTGGGGAGTACATATCGACTTGTATCGGTTTTTCAAAAATGTCTCGATAAAGAATTATGCATTCAGTGGAAAGTATGATGAGATCTCCCTAGATGCAATTGGTAGGAGCTTAGTTGGAATGGGTAAGATAGAGATAACGGAGGGGTTTGAAAAATATTCCTTAACTGAGTTATGTAAGTATTCCTTTAGGGACGCAGAAATAACATACAAATTAGCGACATTTAATGACCAGCTCGTCCTGAAGTTAATTACAATCATAGGTAGGATAGCTAATATGGTTATAGATGATGTATGTCGACTATCAGTATCCAACTGGATTAGGAATAGGCTAATCAACATTCATAGAGAAAAGAATTACTTGATTCCGCTTCCAGAGGAGGTACGTGGAAAAGGAGGAGATAGACATTTTGAGCCTGTTACAAAAGGGAAAAAGTATAAGGGTGCAATTGTCGCTTCTCCCAAAGCAGGACTTCACTTTAACGTATGCGTCTTAGATTTTGCAAGCCTATATCCAAGCATCATGAAAGAATATAACATATCATATGAAACTGTTAACTGCCCGCACCCAGAGTGCAGTGACAACAAAATACCTGAGACAACTACATGGGTATGTAGGAAAAAAAGAGGGATAGTGAGTGAATTCGTAGGTTTAATTAGGGATATTAGGGTAAAAATATTTAAGCGATTAGCTAAGGACGATAGAATAAGCCCCGAAAAAAGAGAGTTTTATAATGTGATACAGAATGCTCTTAAAGTATATATAAATGCTATCTATGGTGTTTTCGGATCTGCAGAATTCTTCTTATTTTATCTTCCAGCTGCAGAAGCTGTAACTACACTCGGACGACACGCAATTATTAGCAGCATTAATGAGGCGAAAAAGCTAGGGTTAGAGGTCATCTATGGAGATACAGATAGCCTTTTCATAAAGAACCCTGATCCTGAAAAGTTAGAAGAATTAATTCAAAATGTAACTAAAAAGCTTAAATTACAACTCGAGGTAGATAAAATCTATCGCTATGTAGTATTTAGCAAAAGAAAAAAGAATTACTTTGGTGTTTTGATAGATGGTTCACTAGACGTTAAGGGGCTAGTAGGCAAAAAGAGTAGCACACCAGAGTACATTAAGAAGGTATTCTACAGAATATTAGACCAGCTAAGAAATATCTCCTCTGAAGAGGAATTTTACAAAGCTAAAAATAAGATTATTGAAATAATCTCAGAAGCTGAAGAGAAAATTAGGAAAAAACAGGTTAAGGTTGATGAGATGGCAATATCTGTAACGTTATCAAAGCCATTAGAAGAATACACAAAAACCACTCCTCAACACGTTAAAGCAGCTAAACTACTAATTTCTAAGCTTAGACGCCCAATTTACCCAGGGAGCGTAATTAGATACATCAAAACTAATGACCAGTATAAAGTTAAACCTGTAGAGTTAGTAAAGGATCCTAGAGAAATAGACTCAGAAAAATATATTGAACTTTTATGGTCTACAATCACACAGATAACAGATGCTCTTGATATCAGTGCTAAAAGTAGCGATACATCAAAACGTCTTGATCAATTTTTTGTTTAGTCGAAAATCCCCCTCTCCAAAAAGGTAAAAGAGGATTTTATGATTTTATGTAATTTCGGGTCTTCGACTCACAAACATAGGGAAGTATAAAGGTCGCCTAGGCATATCACCAATTTCAGTGTCAATAATATCAATTAACTTGTTAATCTCTAAGTGTCGAATTTCACCAGTTTTTCTAATTCTAACTGTTAGCTCACCTTTCTCAATCTCCTTTTCTCCAATTATAACGATATATGGTATCCACTCCCGCTCTGCTTCCATAACCTTCTTTGACACAGTTAATGCTCTATCATCAACATCAACTCTAATCATAGCTTCAGCGATTTTTTTCGCTACATCAATAGCAAAACTCAAGTGTTTTTCACTAACTGGGATTATCCGCACCTGTACTGGGGACAACCACACTGGTAGCTGAGGTTTTTCCCCTCTTATCTGCATTTTCGCAGCTTCTTCTAAGAACTCAAATAAGAATCTCTCTAAACTGCCATGTATTGCTGTATGTATAATTACTGGGTATTTTTTGGTACTGTCTTTATCTATATAAGTAATATCGAATCTCTCAGCGTTTCCTGTATCAATTTGTATAGTTGCGGTTTCAAGAGGTCTCATTTGGGAATCTATGTATGTGAATTCTACGTTTATTCTCCAGTAGTATTTACCCTCCTCAACTGTATGTAGTAACACTGGTTTGCCTTCAAATTTTACTAGTCCTAAGACAAAATTCCATTCATTTCTTAGGAAACTTGAATCGATGTTGTACAGGCTGTAATACGTCCATCCGTATCTCTCAGCCTCAGAAAAAATAAGTTTATATAGTGAAAGAAACTCCTTTTTAGCTTCATCTAGATCCTTCAGTAATACGTGTAAGTCTGGCATGTAAAATCTCCTAACTCTAGCTAAACCAGAGATCTCTCCTCTCTGCTCATATCTATAACTATCAGCTAGTTCAAAAATTCTCAACGGAAGATCTCTATAGGTCAGATAATGTCTCTTTAACAGTGAAAACTGTCCAAAACAAGCGGCATATCTTAATACAAAGGTTCTTTTCTCTGATTTTACTTTATACATTCTCTGTCCAAACAATTTAGCATGCTCCTTTATAGCATCAATATTTAGGTCATAAAGAATAGAACTTTTAACAGGCATCGCACCCAATGCCAGCACAACTTGCAATGATCTATCAGCAAGTAAATCTAGCACTAACGCACCTTTCGGCAAGTAGGTTAAATGACCAGAATCCGTGTAAGGCTCATGCTCCGCTAACTTTAACTTTTTCATTAAGTCTATATGTGGAGATTTCTTTCTCTTAACTTCCTTCTTAAAAACTTCGTGATCCACCAGGGCCTTAAAGTACTCATCCTTATAATCATACTCTTCTGGATAATAAATGTTACCTTCTATATCAACTATATAATATTCATTTGGGTAGATATCATCTAGCGATAAACTGTTCAATACGTACTCCACCTCCAACGCTCAAGTCGCTCAATATTTTTTCTCTGCTTTTTATATTCCTTATAATGCTTTTTACAGAGATATATTTTTCTACCAACAGCCTCAACCTCTAGATTTACACCTTCAAATTTAGTAACTGAAATTGTCTTAATTGCTGGCTCATTACAGCCTTTAACACTACATACTTTCGACAATTCTGAACACCAAAACTTAGATTATTGCTAGATAACTATATGTTAATTACGAATAATTTAGTATTTATCAGGTAATTTTTCGATAAATATACTTTGGGAATTTAGGCAATGGTGCTAAATGTTTTTCGTAAATATTTTGACCCATATCTGGCAAAGATAGCGGTGCTACTAAATAGATTAGGAGTAAGGCCTTGGTACCTTAGTATATTGGGGCTTATATTATCGATAGCTTCTGCTGTAGCAGTAATAATATTAGGAGAAAGTGGTTTACTTTTAGCGCTACTTCTATTTCTGTCTAGTGGTCTTATGGATGCTTTAGATGGACAAGTCGCCAGATTACAATCAAGTGTATCTGCATGGGGTGCATTTTGTGATTCATTAATAGATAGACTTGTAGAAATTATCTTCGTTTTTGGCTTACTATTTTCTAATATGCTTAGTAGAAATGTGTCTTATCTTTATATAACAACTGCTCTACTTGTAAGCTACTGTCGGTCTAGGGGAGAAAGCCTAGGTGTCTCGTTGAAAGGTGTTGGTTTAATGGAAAGAGCTGAAAGAATACTTCTAATTTCACTTTCGATAATTATTTATATAATATTTCATATCGAGTTAAATATCTCTATCATGGTTATTACTGTGCTTAATGGGGTAACTATTCTCTGGCGTATTATTGAGGTTTATAGAGGCTTATCTCGTGAAAAACCCTTTTAGATTCGCCCATTGCTTTTACCTTCAGTGGGAAGACATTTATAATCACTGGCATGTCATTAACGACGCGGCCAAGAGCTAAGCAAACACCTCGCGGTAATTCTCTAGCTATCGACTTAATAGTTTGAGCGTCTACATTTGAAACTTTGGATAACATTTCTAAGTCATGATCATTCATAAACTTAAATACAAAGATGTTATCTATTTGCCTAAAAATCTTGTGATCGATCGAGTCTGGCTGATTTGTAATGAAGACTACATATAAGCCAAAATGTCTCATTCTAGTCACTATATCCTCCCAGTATGTGTCTCTTATGTATAGATGTGCTTCTTCGGCAAAAAGGAAGAGGGGAGGTATTAATTCCTTTTCAAGCAAGTTCATTAGTTTACTTAATACGATTTCTACTAGGATTTTCTTCTCTAGACCGGATAATCCTCGGAGAACAATTATAATGCCTTTACCTCTTTTAATAATATCCTCTATCCTAATTGTATCCTTATTTGATATGAAACATGTTTTAGACAGTATCATTAGTCTTGATACTATAGCATCTCTAATCATTAAGTTATTAATAACTCTATTAACCGTAGCCACCATTTCAGAAATTGATAATCTTTTCCTCTCCTCTAAGTATGGCCAAAGCTCGTTCAAAATATTTGCAGAAACTCCAGGTAAGTTTAATACATGGACCATCACATTTAGAAAAGTTTCTTTACCAAGGTAGTCTAGCGTAAAATATAGGTTTTTTCCTGGATAATATAATTCAATATCGGAGTCTGCTGATAGGCCTATATACTCACCATTTAAATCAAATACGATAACTGGAGCTGATAGTTTAATTAGGGAAATTAAGAGTAATTTTGCTAAATGGGATTTCCCTGTTCCTTTCATTCCAGTGATTAATGTTAAAGAACTATCTAATGATGCTGCGTCAATAAATATTTCCTGTCCCTGCTCATCTTTACCTACTGGAATTTTTAGGGAGGAATCGAGACATAACTTCATTACATCTGAGGATGGCAATTTTCTTATTTTTGATGTAATTCTTGATGGGAGGTCTGACGTGTTATATAATAATCTACCATTTTGGAGATAGCCCCTAAGTATACATGTTAAAATCTTAGTATCTCTCAGTAGCTTAATTGTTTGTGATATGTTATATGGGTCCACGTTGCTTATGTGGCCATTTCTCATAACACTCTCTCTAATTAGCTCTTCAAGAAGCCCTGGTACGTCAATGTAATTGATATCTATGACTTGAACTAAAACTTTGTAATCCTTACCGACATCTTCAACTACTAAATATTCACCTTTACTTATTTCTTCATCAGGCATTGCTAGTATTTCGTAAACCCTTCCATTTTTTCTATACAGAATCATACTCCCACCCCACGTTGAAGTTACTTCTTATTATATACTCCGAATAGAATGTCTCTAATTCTGAAAGAAGGAAGAATCTGAGCTCCTAACCTCTCCAGGTATAGCCTTAGACCAATTAATTCTGCTTTTGAAATTTTAGCTGTAATATGTGCATCTCTTAGAACATTTGGATATCCGGTTGCTGCATATGCTATAGTATATAAATTATCAAAGACACAAGTATAGCTGTTATTTGTATAAAGTATATCTATCCTCAGTGGAATGCCACACTTACTAAACTTGCCTAAGTATATATGTATATTATGTAATTGTAAACGCCGAAAGATGCTATCCTGTATTCTTATTACAATCGGTAGTTCACTTTTAATAACTTCAGTTGTAATATGCGGAAAGAGCTTAAATAACCGTGATTTCTTAGATATCCCTGTTATATAAATACCTCTCTCAACTATCCTCTTAAAAAGGCTATCTCCAAAAATATATGTATACTTAATAAACCTGGTTAGGGTCCCGTCAACTGTAATTATAGACCTTTTCTGCGAAAGCGATATAGCCTCATGTAATAGTGTATACTCAAATAAGTCTATGAGGAACTTCTTTATTATAGTAGGATTCAAACTGTATTGTTTAGAGTAAAGAATATGACAATTTGGTATATCATTAATTATATGCATTGTATCCTTGGATATATAACTTAGTATTGGTCCAAACCTAAATATCTTATTACCTTTGATACTATGCAATATTATTGCACCCTGCAATGCAAATACATAGCCATTTTTACTTTCAGCGATAGGATGTATAGATGAATCGATTCCAACTAATGTAGTATCGATAACTCGCTTTGGATAGTACCTATAGCTAAGTGACATATCATCATTACCATACTTAAAGATAGGGGCTATTGCGTAGGCATGACCAGGTTCTTTAGGTACAAGCTTTACACCCTTTAAATATTGACAAGTTTTTTGCATAACCTTGATGAAATAATCTAATCTGCTGTACTCGTTATACTTATGGTGTTTCTCTTGTATTTGATTTGAAATTAATTGATTTTTCATGATTTTCATGAATATATTGATGAATAAAATATTTAAATGTTTAGATTCAATATATTCATGAAGATGAGTGAGAAGAAGGTTAAGATTAAGATGAATGTAGGTGGTATAGAGGTAGAGATAGAAGCGGCACCTGATCTTATAGGTCAAGCTATTAGTCAAGTTATTAACAGTTTACATGAAGCTCAACATCAACATGTAGAAAAAAGCTTTTTACCAACTAGTTGCAAGGAAGCCTTAGAGCTATTATGGAAGGAAGGATGGTTTTCTGTTGAGAGACGGTTATCAGATGTATGGCATGAATTAAATAGGAGAGGATATAACTTTGATAGGAGTGCTATTGCCCACGCATTACACGATTTAACAAAGGAGGGAATTTTAACTAGGATGGGGAAGGCACGGAGATATAAATATATACAGAAAATACCAGCTATAATATCCAGCAATAACCTATAGAACATATTTTAGGATTTAAACACCCTTAACTTTAATTACTAGCAGCGAAAGATAGTATAGCTTATATCAACTTTCTACCGAAGTATACGATACCCTTTAGTGTAACCTTATACTTAACCCCCTCATCGTCCTTATACTTTTCTACAAAGCCTTTTGAATATAACTCACTTAATCTGGATGAAGCAGACTTCGTGGTTGAAGATAAATATTTAGATAGCTCTTGAAGAGATAAACTATCCCCTCTTCTTATTCCCAAAAGATTTAGTAATTTTGCACCAATAAGAAGCGTTATAATTTTATTGCTCATTGACAAAGCCTCTCCAGATTCTGTGAATATCATATCACCGTCTTTTGAGATCTGCAAGTATGGTTTTATGATATTAACTAAGTCATTTATATCTATATTCACGAGAATCTCGCTTGCTAATTTATAAGTTGGGATAATTTTGTTGAAAAATAGTATTACCTCTTTATATAGCTCGTCAATATCGCCTTCAAATTCAAATACTTTACCATCATATTCTATCCTCATCTTCAAGTTTCATCACCTTCAGCTTTTGGTGGCAATACAGGAACGTATCTAAATGTTCCATCCTTATCTTTAATTCTCCTAAGCTTTCCTCTCTGTACTAATCTCTTTAAATTTACAGCAACAGTAGCCTTTGGGTAATACAATCCTATATTGTTTAACGCTTCTATCACTTCAGAAAGAGAACGAGGAACTCTAGCCCAGTTAGTGCTAAATAATTTTAGTAAGATCTCAGAAACAGGTTCCTTCTCCGATACAGTGATGGTTGGGACTTCTTGAACTTGTTCTTCCTCACTAACTACTCCTTTGTAGCTTCCACTTCCTCTAATTATTGGTAATAGCTCGTTCAAAATTGATTTTACATCCTCAATTTGACCTTTAATTTCAAGCTCATTTCCTCCTAACTTAACTTTTATCTCAATCCACCTATTCTTCTCCATAACTGATCACACCAACATAAGTAATTAGCTAATTAGTTTATCGACAATATTAACTACAACTTTAGGATCTACTTTTCCTCTATACTTTGACATTATAAACCCAATAAGCTTCTTTCTCTTTATTTCTTTCGGCATTTTATCGAAGTCCTCTATACCCCTAATAAGCGATGTAGCATAATTCTTGATTTCATCTTCTGAGATAGATTCTACCATGTACTTTTTAACTAACTCCTCAAAAGGAAGCTGGCTTTGTAGAAATTCTTTCCATAGATCGAGGACAACTTCCTTTGTAATCACCCCATTATCAATATGCATAACAGTTTTTTCAATTACTTCATTTGAAAGCTTTTGAATTTCAAAACCTTCTCTCTCCAGTAGTTTAGGGAAATCAGTAAGTAAAGTTGCAAGATACGTAGCCTTTATTTTCTTAATTTTTCTAGCTATTTTTTCGAAAAGCTCTACAAAACCAGAATCATATATATTCCAAGCTTGTTCCTTGCTAATACCGTATTTTTCAATCAATGCTTTTACAGTTTCTTCTGGAGGAACTATCTTTATACTCTTAGCCATATTTATTAGATCTGGCGATAACTTTATCGGTGGAATATCTGTTTCTGGGTACATTCTAGCCATACCAGGTCTTGGACGCATATAGAACGTTGTACCATCCTCTTTCGCTCCTCTTGTCTCCTTAGGAATACCCTCAAGAGCTTCTTTAGCTCTCTCCACTATTTTCTCCATGGCAATTTCAGCTTTATGTTTATCAGTAATTATTAGAACAAAAGCATCAAGATCCCCACATTTGAGAACTTCTCTTATCTTATCTACATCCTCAGCCATTATACCGTAATTAGGCAGTTCATCTGAGTGGATTAAACCTCCAATTCCTGTCCAAAAACGCACTCTCTCCGCCATTTCTTTACCCAGCCGGTAATTTGGAGCAGTTTCTTTAGATAATAGCCCTTTGAAACCTGGTAGTTTTAATGCGTATACACGTAATCCCTTATTAACTAACTTCTTTATCAACTTACTTGTGGTATCTTGGAAAATATCGGTTATATCGTGATAATCTACTTTAATATCATCACTTTTAATACGCCTCCTTTTAAGTTCCTCTCTAATTTCCAGCAGTGATAGCTGCCTCATATACTCAAACTCTATAACTTTCTTTAGTTGTTGTAACTTCTGTACACCTTTTACTTCAACAGGCCTATCTCCCATTACGGAAATGTTTATATCCTGTCTAATTGTACCGATACCCCTTCTACGCATACCAGTAGCAGTCACGATTCTACCTAGCGTCTCGGCTACAGCTACAGCTTCATCTGGAGAAGTTATATCTGGAGCTGTAGCTATTTCAATAAGCGGAATTCCAAGCCTATCTAAACAGTAAACTACCTTATTATCCTCTCTACTTATAAGTCGGGCTGCTTCTTCCTCTAGGCAGATAGTTTGAATACCTATCTTTTTTCCATTTACAGTAATATATCCACCTAATGAAACGAGAAGAGTTCTTTGGAAACCAGTTGTATTTGAACCATCTATCACTACTTTCCGCATTACATGAAACTCGTCCACAACTTTACTATTTAGGAAGTTTGCAATAGCAATCGCAGCTGCTAATGCCTCCTTACATATTTCATGAGGAGGCTCTTCATCTAACTCAACTAAGCACACATACTTTTCGGGGATTATATATTCAATTACTATTCCCTTTTGAAATTCAAAATATGCTGCTGGATCTATTTGTCCAAGTTCACTTTGTGTAGGTCGCAATCGTCTTATTATCCTCTTACCCGATAAGTCTGTGACTAAACCAACTGGGCAGTGACAAAATAATTTTCTCGGGGTATCTAGCTGAAAATGTATTTCAAGTCCAACTTTTAACCCCTTATAGTTCAATATAAATCACCATGGAGGGGAGTGATATGTGAATTCGTATTCATAATTAGTTAACATTATGTTGTCAAGATTATCTTTTGCAAAATTTCCTAAGGCCCACATGGCTTTTACTAAAGCAGTTTCAGATATCATATTTTCTAGTGGCACTACGCCTAGCGATAATAATATCCTACCAGTATCATATACATTTAGATTAGTTCTTCCCCAAATACACTGTGTAGTCATGTATACTCTTATACCATCTCTAATTGCAGCTTTAATAACATCAAATAAATGCTCAGCTATATGTCCTAAGCCAGTACCCTCTAGGATAATTGCATCATATTTATCCTGAATTAGAATATCTATTAAGCATTTTGGCATTCCAGGGTAAAATTTAAGTAAAGCCGCTCTATCGCTGAATTTATTCAGCAGTCTAGGAGTTCTCTTATGGTCTCGACACCTATATTCATGCCATACTGGTTCATGACTAATCTCACCAAGCACATTTATATAGCCTACTGGTTCAATATCTATAGACTTAAAAGCGTCTCTTCTACTAGAATGATTCTTCCGAACTCTTGTACCAATATATAGAGCAATCTTAGTATCTGATGTAGATGCATGCATAGCAACCATTACATGAGCATATGGCAGATTACCAGCGGCATAAATAGCAGCTATCAAGTTTGTAGCTGCGTCACTACTAGGCCTATCGGAAGACCTTTGAGACCCTACTAGAATAACAGGCTTAGGTAAGTCTCTTATCGCAAAACTTAGCGCGGCCGCCGTGTATCCCAAAGTATCTGTACCGTGAAGTAATACTACACCATCTATATCTGGTCGAGTTATGGTATTATACACCTCTTTAGCAATTCTCTCCCAGTCCTTACACGTAAGGTGCTCGCTATACTTGTTCATGATTACCTTTGTTTCAATATTAGCAATATCAATAACCTCTGGTAGTATATCTAGTAACTCATCTGCGGTTACTGCAGACCGAACAGCACCCGTTGTATAATCCACTCTACTAAGTATCGTACCCCCGACAGCTAAAATAGCTACTTTAGGCAGCTCAGCTTTAGGTTTTACGCCTGAGACTAATTTTTTTGTATGAGTTGATGATTTCTGTAAAACCTCAATTTTCTCTATTTTTCTAACGCTAATACCAATATTGTACCCATTTTTAAGCTTTATAATTATGGTATCCTCAGCTGAGAACTCGTGCTTAGGCATTAATATGCCAGATAACTCCCTACCATCATTTAGTTTTATACTAACAACATCGCCAGATGTAACATTATATTTCTTAAGAATTAAGCTATGTATACCCTCATTCATCATAAACAAATAGGTAGATACAAAATAATAATTTAAAAAATCAGCGAGATCTTGTTTATTTCACGAATTTAGAGACATACGGACCATCGCAGAAATACCCTAATTTGTAGTAATACTCCCTGACGCCAATTCCACTCATTATGATAATTTTCTCACCACCTTCTGTAGCAACAATATTTTCCGCCATAGATAGTAATTTCTCACCTATTCCACGATGCTGCCAAGATAATTTACTTTTTACACCAAGTGGTAACGCTCTTCCATATACATGTAACTCTCTGATTAGATATGACTCCCAGTTAACTATCTCCTCTCTCCACGCATATTTGGAAGGTCTCCGCATCCTAATGAAACCAATTAGTATATCATTTTCTACGTCTTCTGCAGAAATAAAGTACTCAATCCCTTTATTAGCATAGAACTTCTCAACATTAAATTCTATGCTTTCCTCACTCACAACCTTTCCTTTACTTTCTGCATGACCAACCTCTCTACACCTTATACACCTGCAGATTAAACCAGTTTTACTCATATACTCATGAATAATTTGTCTTAAATTCGGCTTGTTAACACCTGCTATAATCTCCGTTGATGGTATATCTCTATTGACACGCATTATTCTAACCCACTTAGGGATGATGTTTGCTTTTACCGCAGTAATTAATATCCTTGCTTCATCTGTGCTTAAAGGCATATATCTTCCCATTTTCCATAATTTATGTAAACCTGTGTAGTTTAGTACTAATGTTGGATATATTTTAAGGTGGTCAGGCATATAGTTTGGGTTTCTGAAAATTTTTTCAAGTATTTGATAATCTAATGATTTCGTAGTTAATGGTAGTCCAGGCATGATATGGTAGGTTACTTTAAGTGCTGCATCCTTCAACTTTCTTGTGGCCTCAATAACTGCCTTAACATCATGACCTCTGCTGACAAATTGATAGACATCGTTATAGATTGTTTGAACACCGATCTCTACTCTCGTAGCGCCTTTACTCAGCATCCAGTCAATTTGATCCTCACTACACTGGTCAGGCCTAGTCTCAAATGCCATTCCAACAATTCTATATTTAGCCTTTTCAGCAGCTATAATTCCCTCCTCATATGTCTTGGGTCTATAACCCAATATCGCTTCAAGTATGCCTAACATGAACTCTTCACGATACTTGGCTGGCGATGCATTAAACGTACCTCCTTGAATAATTATATCTATTTTATCTGTACTATGTCCCAGTGCCTCTAATTGCTTAATACGCTTTCTAATTTGGAGAACAGGGTCAAACTTATTATCAATACCTCTTCTAGCACTAGGTTCCTTTCCAGTATACGAAACAGGGACACCCGGAAAGTGTGGACAGTAGATACACCGACCATGTGGACACTCATACGGGTAGGACATCAGTGCAACAATAACTATTCCTGATATACTTCTAACTGGCTTTTGCAAAAGAAGATCCTTAATTACCTCTCGATACTCACCAGCATATTCAATTATATCAGCGTTAGAAGGTATTTTACATAGTTTGAACCGTTTTGCATAATCTATTTTAATTTTATTAATATTTTCTCTAGTTTTAATACCTTCATGAAATATTTTTTTAGCTATTTCTTTACACGCCTTTATGTACACATTGCATGTGTTGCTAGTCATTTTTTCTTCAATAAGTCAAAGTATAAGCAATATTAAAAATAAAAATAAAGTAGATAGCTAAAGACTGATATAGCTATCAATAAGATTTACCTATGGAGATTTAAAAATAAATACATAATAATTTAGGTAATTTTAGATATAATATATATAGGTGGTATAGAACTTTGGAACAAAAAATACTTAGTTATGTAGAATTTATGAAACTCTATATTGCCCTGGTGGCCTATTTAAAATGAAACGTTTATAGTAATTTCTACGATTTCGAACTTTTGGATTTGTTGGTGGATGCGGTTTTGGCTCAATTTTTGGAGTTAAACTTCTAACTTTACCAGCTTTTGTAATTGATCCATGGGTCCCGATAGACCATCACCCCAACTATATTATCACTACACATGTTTTTATTAAATATTTCTTTAATTCTAATTAAATAACCAAACAAACAAGTATTAAAATGAAGAAAAACTGGAGAACCATGTATATCTTAGTCTTCAGCATTTTACTTCAACATTTTGTATTAATTGTGTGAAAGGTGCTTATAACCCTCTTAAAGTAGCCTTATTAATATCTCTATTAACATAGTTATTATATTGATACCTTAGTTTAATTATGGGTTTCTAGTACTTATATCAATGGTCTAGATAAATTAATTTAATAATTTTTTATTATGTGAATAATATGCGAATATTTTTGAGCTATCTTAAACGAATTATTATGATTATAAAGAAATAGACTGAGGTGATAAAGATACCGCCAATTAAACGAAAATTCGACTTGTCGATTATTTCAAATGTCGGCTCAGTCCTACTACAACAATTAGCAATCTATGGTATAAGCATAGTTACATTTGGTATCATTGCAAGAACACTTAAACCAGATGAACTAGGGTTATATGCTATAGTAGTTTCACTTGTTAGCCTAATATCTGCTATCGCTAATATTGGTATTAAGCGATTCATTGTTAAGAGCGTTTCAGCACTTGAAGCTCTAGGAAAAACCTTAGAAAGAAAAGGAATTTTTTGGTATAGTAGTATAATTGCAGTTTCTTCAATAGCTATAATCTCATTTATAGTTGCATATATTTTACATATTCTGAACGTCTTTTCAATCTCTAATCCAAGCATAGATTCATACATTTTCTTTGTTCTTTTGTTTCTATACTCACTTAGAATTTATATTAGTGGAGGATTAGAGGGTTTAAAATTATTTTATAAGCTCACTATATATGTATCAAGTGGATTCCTGCTATATAGAATTCTTATGATATATGCTGCCCTATCTGGATTCGGTGTTACGGGGATAATGATAGCTTGGTGTATTGGTGAGGCATGTTCATTATTGCTCATACTAAAGGATATTCTTAGAAATTATCTCCCAGTTACATTATATGGAAATATTAAGAATATATTGTCAGAGTCTTTACCTCTTAGTATTAGTGATACTGTGCTAGCCTCATTTGACTGGGCAGATAGAATAGTAGTATCAATATATGGATATTCATTAATGGCGATATTTTACGTGGCAACTACTGGTGTAGCATTTCTAGGCGCGATAACACAAGCAATTTATAGTGGATTATTACCGCATCTCTCTGAAAGATTCCATAAAGAGACACGAGAGGCATTTTCAGTAGAAATTAGAAATCTAGGGAGATACGTAATCCTATTTACCTCGCCTATTTACATGATGGCGGTATCATTAGCACAACCAACTATAATAATTCTTGTGGGTCATCAATACTTAGATGCAGCACCTATCTTTCAGTTAATTGTTCTTAGTTTATGGATAACGATGCTAAATCCCCTCATTTACTCGTCTCTAATTGCTGCTGGTAAAAACCTGGAGCTCATGCTAATAATGGTGACCGGCCTAGTAATCGAAATACTAACTCTAATCTTATTATACCCATATCTAGGCTTGATAGCAACTGGTATTTCAAGAGGGCTGTTATTATCCGTAACTTTTGCACTATCAATCCTTATAGCACAAAAAATAATAGATTTAGATATAGATATAGAAGCCTATATAAAGTCTACAATTGCTGCTACAGTCATGGCGATACTTTTAATTCTATTATGGACTTATGTGAGGCATATATCATTATTTCCAATTTATGTGCTATTAGGAATTTCTGTTTATTTTATAATGCTAAGGATATTTAAGGTAATTAAAATAGAGGAACTTGTAATGCTATATAATACAATACCAGAAAAAACCAGGTTTGTAGTTAAATTTATATCTTATTTATTAGGCATCTCGTATGAGGAAGTACGTAAAAGAATTAAAGAGGAAATTAGAACATAACTCATTTAAGATACATCTTAATTTAGTGAAAATCGCATTATTATCGATATGGATTCTTCATAGTATCTTATTTAATAAATTTAAAAAGCCTAAGAATTGAAATTGCCTAAAAATATGTAGGAAAAGCTGAAAAGCTGATAATCAGGGTTATAATGACTATATTAATAAAAATCAAAATTGATTATTTTTTAAATATTAATCATCTTACCTTAATAGGAAGCATTCATTAAGACCATATATTATTCGTCATAACAATATTATAAAATTCATAATGATAATTCACAATTATATATGTCTATGATAAGCCTTACTACACTTAAACACAAAAAAGACTAAAATATTAAACAAAAAACATAAACAACGAAAATAGAAAAAGATAATTTGTATGCTATATATTAGGGATTTAATATAATCAAGTTATTGAGAAATTAGGGGAGGAGGTAGTAGTATATGAAGAGGGTATATTTAACCCCATTAGGTGTAATACTTAAGGTTGATTCTACATATAAGGGCATTAAGTTTGCGGATACTGCAGAGGAAGCTGCAAAGTATTATAAGGATATCTTAATTGGGCGGTTACCACCGGTATTAGAAGACGAGTTTAAAAGAAGTTTTGTATCTGGTGAGATGATAGAGGTCGCTTCGCCCATGCTATTCGACGTATTAAAGGAGAAAGGATTTAACATAAAAATTGTAGAAAGAGACGAATCTATTGAAACACTCCTATTAAAATCTGGATTAGTTAAGAGTAAGCATGAAATTTGGAAAGAATTAAAGGAAGTTATGAATGAGGTTACTAAGTTAAAGCTAAAGGAGGATTTAGCTAAACGTGATCTTATGATTATTCACGCAATTAATGCCTATGAGGAATACACAGAAATTATTAATATGATGTATGAAAGATTAAGGGAATGGTATGGAGTGTATTTCCCAGAACTTGCTGAAATTGTTAAAAAACTAGATTCATATGTTAATTTAGTTGCGACAATAACTAACAAAGAAGATTTTGAGTTAGAGAAATTACTTGAGCTTGGATATGCATATGAGAGGGCTGAGAGAATTGTTAAAGCAGCAAGCTCTTCTGTAGGAGCTTACCTAGAAGAAACAGATTTAGATGTAATAAGATATTATGCTCAGAATCTTAAGAAAATAATCGAGGCAAGGGATTATATCAACAACTACCTTCAGAAATTAGTTGCAGAAGTAGCGCCTAATGTTAATGCAATTGTTGGATATAAGATAGCGGCTAAACTAATAGCAAAAGCCGGCGGATTACAGAAACTTGCTATGCTACCTGCAAGTACTATTCAGTTACTAGGTGCAGAGAAGGCTTTATTTAGAGCACTAAGAAGAGGAGGTAAGCCGCCAAAACATGGATACATATTTCAGCATCCTTATATCAACCAGTCCCCTAGGAGAATTAGAGGTAGGATAGCACGAGCTATGGCTAGTAAAATAGCTATAGCGGCAAGAGCAGATGCGTTTGGTGGAGAGTTTCTTGGTGATAAATTAGCAGAAGAGCTGAGAAAGAAAGTAGAAGAGTTAAGAAGTAAGTATCCCTATTTAATTAAAAGGGAGAAACGAAAATTTAGGAGGAAGAGAAGATGATGGGAGATAGACTAGTTATCAGAGAAGACGAGAAAGGGAAGAAAATATTATTAACTAAGAATTTAACACCTGGAATTACATATTATAAAGAGAAGACTATTGAAATCAATGGTATTGAATATAGAGTATGGTCACCTTATAGAAGTAAATTAGCGGCTGCGATATTAAATGGCTTAGATCCAAGAATATTAGAAAATATCCAAAAAATTCTATATCTTGGCGCAGCTACCGGTACTACAATTAGCCATATTTCAGACCTATTGCCCGACAGTATCATATATGCTGTGGAAGTAGCTCCGAGGGTAATGTTAGAGTTTGTTAATAGGGTAACAGCTAATCGTCCGAACGTAATACCATTATATTGTGATGCACGAAAACCTATGCTTTATCTCGACGTCGTTGATAAGGTTGATATGGTATATTGTGATGTAGCTCAGCCAGACCAAACAGAAATAGCAGCTTATAATTCTGATATTTTTCTAAAGAAAAATGGTATTATACTATTAGCTGTTAAGAGTAGAAGTATTGATGTTACAAGAAGCCCATCAGAAATATACAAGCAAGAGACGAAATACCTTGAGAAACGAGGATATAAAGTCCTTGAGATAATTAATTTAGAACCTTATGAAAAAGATCATGCAATGATCTATGCCATAAAAAAGAAATAGAAAAACAAAGCTAGTAGCAATTAGCAATTTAATAATATGGTAACTTAAGTGTTTTTATTATACTGATATACTGGTAATTAACACCTTTAAATCCAGAACTAAATTCGATAAAATCTTGTGATTGATCATATATAATGAAATGAATATTATTTATATCCAGCTCTTCATATGGCAGAGTCAATACTAATAACTCTCCTACAATATCCTCACGGGGCCCAACTTCGATGGATAGTACAAATCTTTTCGAGATTGTATCGTACCATACAAATGGAATATGAGTCCAACTATCTGTAAGTGATAGGGATAGATAAATTAATGACTTTAAGTCCTCTAGCTCATTTACTACAATTTCATATTTTAATTCATTAACTCTTACAATTTCATGTGGCTTCCTTTTTAGAAACGCCACAAAAATAGGAATATATATAGAGGATTTTGTAACACCAACTTTCAAATCCTCTCCACTATGGTCACTAGATGTATATGAGTAAACCGATGAAGGTTTTTCCTTTAAGATAACATACGGAAATAATGCTGATAACTCTTTAGTGAAAGATGGAAGATAGAGACCAGCTATATACCGCTTTTTATATGGATAAGAAATTATAGATACATGTTCTCTTTTTATGCTTACAGCTAACCTAATTAGGTCCTTAAATGAATATAATTGAATATCTAATACCTTCATTTTTAATACCCAATATATAACTCTAGTTTAAATAATTTTCAAGTTTAAATTATTCTTGGTCGATAAAATGAAAAATATATCTGCTAATAAACTGAAGTTACGTGACTTCTCTTCTTCTCCTCTCACAATTCCACCCGAGAAAGCAGTCGCTAAAATAAGACAAATGATGGGGCGAAAAGGCATAGATTTTGTGATAGTTGGAGATAAGAAGTCTGTAAATGGTATTATTACGGCTTATGACATATGTCGTTCATTACTTTCAGTAAAGGATATTAATCAACTTGATAAAATGATTGCCAGAGACTTGATTTCAGATAATTACATACTTTTACCAGAAAATAGCAATATATTAGATGCCCTAGAATATGTTATAGCTGGCAAAAAAGTGATTATTCATACCAAGAGAGGGGAGGTATCAGGTATATTTACAGGATTTGAAGCATTAAACGTTTATACAAAAATCATAGGAAATAAACCACTGTATGATCTCGTTTCGAAGGAGTTTATTTTGGCACATCCTACACATTCCATAATGAGCATTCTCCGAAAAATGATTAAGAGTAAAGAAGACACAGCTGTAATTGTCGATATACGTAAGAGACCCATAGGAATAATATCATATTTGGACATAGTTTCAGCACCCAGTAATTTACTTACTTTTGCTAGCTATAGAAGCTATAGGGAGGTAAGAAATGCTGGATTTAGTAAATATGTTAAGCGAGGAGGTACCGTGGCGCAAGATGTTATGAGGGCATCTATATATCCAGTTAGCTATAACTCTAGTCTTAATGATGCTATACTAAGAATGTACTTGGATAAACTAAATAGTGTACCAGTTGTAGATGAGTATGAATCAATAATAGGTATAGTAAAGTTAATCGATATAACTATTTTAGCCTTAAAGGAGATGGAATGATTGAAAGTTAAAGAACTAGCTGAGTATAACTTTCCAGGTATAAGGAAAGACCAAACAATTAAGGAAGCACTAAAAATTATGAGTAAAGAAAGAAGAGATAGATTATTAGTATTAAAAAAAGATGAGCTATACGGAATAGTTACTGAGTATGATATATTTTATAAATTATCCTTAAGACCAGCTGAAAAATTTATGCCATATAACTTGCCTGTCTCAAGCTGTGCTACAACAAACGTAGAAACTGTTCATGAAAATGTAGACATAAAAACAGCGGCAAAAATATTTTTGCTTCGCGGATTTAGTAGTTTACCTGTTGTAACTCATAAAAGGCCAATTGGGTTACTAACAAAAAGACATATTATCTCCTATTATGTTAATAAGTTTAGTGACGATAAAACAGTCGTTGAGGACATTATGGTAAAGCCTAGAAGTTCTGTGGACCTATTCTCAAAAGTTACGATGGCTGAAATGAAAATGAAAAACACGGGATACGGAACCCTAGTAGTCGTGTATAAAAATAGGTTCATAGGTTTAATTACAGCTAAAGAATTAGCTAGAGTCTATTTTGTTATCAGAAAAACAAGTCTTCGTTCAAGTTTTGATCAGTATATTAGGAAAGTAGTAATTGCAGATATAGTTGATAGAAATGTATACACACTATCTCCAAGTGACCACTTAATAGAAGCTGCAAAGATAATTTCTAAGACTAGACAAAACTTAGTACCGATCCTCGACAAAGATGAAAAAGTTTTAGGCGTAGTTTCAAGAAGAGACATTATAAAATATTTACTAGAGAAAAACATGATATAGGTGCACAAACATGTGGGGATATAATACTAAGAACCTTAGTAAGTTAAAACCATTCTAACATGATAAAGCTCGAATGTTTTATATCTTGATAATTGAATACAATAATTTAATGAAAAATATAACAAAAGCTCAGAAACATAGAAAAATAAAATTTCTAGCAGATGAGATGAATGGAGATATAGCTAAATGGCTCAGGATTATGGGTTTTGATTGTATATATATGATTGGTAAAAATTTAGATGATACATTATTAGAAATATGTTTGAAGGATAATAGAATTCTATTGACAAGTGACAAGGAACTTTGTAAAAGAGCCTTAAGTTTAGGAATAGATTGCATATTGACATTAGAAAATAATAGGGAGGAAAAATTAAGAAAAATTATTAAGACATTAAATTTAAAGGATAAAATTGGCGAAGAATATAGATGTTCAATATGCAATACAAAGTTAGTTAAAATTTCTGCTGATAAAGTTCCCACTAATATACCTGAGTATGTTCGAAAAAAGTTTAAATATGTATGGTACTGTAGTAACTGCCACAAAGCATACTGGGAGGGAAGTCATTGGACAAATATCATAAATTTCTTGAAGAAAATTTTAAGTGAATAATAAAAAATTAATGATATATCTGTGGTTATGTAACATTAAAATCGTTCTGAAGAGTACTAGTTAATTATTATAACTTAATACTTATTTTTTAAATTAGATATTGGCTCAGAGAAGGTTTTAAAAAATGTGTACAGTATATATTAAGGAGGTAAGAATTACAAATTTCAAAACACACAAAAATGTTAGAATCAAATTTACAGAAGGAGTTAATGTTATAACAGGGCCAAATGGTTCAGGTAAATCAAATATAATTGAAGCTATTATGTTCGGACTTGGGGAAAGAAATCCGAGAAAGCTTAGATCAACATCATTCGAACAATTAATACACAAGGGAGCTAAGGATAAATATTTATCAGTCTTAGTTACAATTTCCGACGGGGAATATGAGTATCAGTTTAAGAGAGTAATAACAGTGGAGGGTAAACATAAGTATTATTATAATGGCAAAAGAGTATCCAGGTCAACGTATCTATCTCAGATGTTAAAAATAGGAGAAGAAGGCTTAAACTTTAGGTACATACCTCAAGGTAGTGTGTTAGCAGCCGCTACAATGGGTCCCCAAGAACTTAGACAACTGATCGATGATATTCTAGGAATTACAGAATATAATGAGAGAAAAAAGGTAGCTTTAAATATGCTGTCTGAGGCAAGGTCAAAATTAGAAACAATATTAGCTAAAACGGAAGTTCTAAAGGAAAACATAAACTTACTATTTAAGCAAATTGTAGAAGCAAATAGAAGAAATGCCGTGGACCAATATATAAATTTAATAGAAGCTGCAAAAATTACTCAAGATTTAGTTAAAAATAGGAAAAAAGAGGAAAAATTAGGACATGAGTTATCTGGAATTAATAACTGGATAGTTAAGTTAAATAATCAAATTTACGAAATCAATGGGAAGATAGAAAATATGAAATTAAAAATTGATGAGATGGAAAAGGATCTAGATAGGAAGAGAGGAGAGGAGTATAAGGAGATAATAACCCAATTAAGTAAAATCCAAACTGAGATGACTAAAGTAATATCTGACATCAAACGACTCGAGTTTTCTATTACCGTATTAATGAGAAACTCTAAGAATTTTAATAGGGAAATAAGAAGATTAGAAAAAGAAATAGAGAAAATTGATAGGAAAATCGTAGAGATCCGTAAAGAAAATGACGTACTTTTAAAAGAAAAGAAGGAAGCTGAAAAGCGTAAAGATGAATTACAAAAAAACGTGGATAAACTAAATGAGTTACTTATAAGATATGAGAAAGAGATTTATGATGAAAAAGAGATTAAGAATGTACTGAGAGATTTATCACTATTCTTTACAATTGAAGATAAAGTTAAATTCCTTAAGAAAGAGAAAGAATACTCAAAAACTAGATTAAATAATATTAAGAGCGCTCTTAGGAGACTTGAGCATTTTAAAAATGAGTTGAAAAAAGAGAAAACGGAATTAAATAAGAAGCTAGAAGAATTAGTAAGAAAGAGAAATAATATTAATGAAAAAATCGTCACTATTGAAAAGGAAATTGAAAAGGCAGAAGAACTTTTAAGGACCGCGGAAAAAGAGATCTTAAGGCTTAAAATCGCTAGAAAACATGGTTTTCAGGGTAATTACGTGGATGATGCGAAGTTTATTTTGAATTTGGCAAAGGACCTCGGAATTAGTGGCGTAATAGACCTACTTGGCAATAAAATCAAGGGACCTAAGGACATAATAAGTATATTAATGCATATACTAGGTAGAAGATGGTATGCAATACTCGTTAAGAATCGTGTAACAGCCTATCAACTTTCCGAGTTAGCTATGAAACATAATAAGCGAGTAATAATAATACCACTTGATAATGTTAAAGCCATACATTCTACTAAGGAAAATGAGGAACAATCCATCATTAAGTATTTGAAATATCCTAATTATTTAGGTCCACTTATAAACCAGCTACTACAGAGAGTATTAATCATAAATAATTTAGAAGAAGCTGTCAAGAAAGCATCTGAGGGATACGATGTCGTTGATAGAAAAGCGCGTTTCTACATCTACCAAGGCGAATTTTATGTTGGAGAAAAAGCTGCTAAATATACAAAGAAGGTAAAGATACAAGAGTTTGAGGAAATACTGTCTGATTTTAAAGACATGATTAAGGTGAGAAAAAGAGATTATAAGGAGTATGTAAGGGAAAGAAATTCATTAAATGTAGAAATTTCAGAAGTAAGGAGTGAGATAGAATCCATAAATGAAATTATAAGGACAGTTAACCATAATATCAATATCTTAACAGAAATTCTAAACTCATATAAGAGAAGACTAGACGATATATCAAATGAGTTATCAAGTTGCCTAGAAAAAGCTGAGATAAGTAAGAAAGATGTGGGAATTGACGACTTTATATCTAGTTTAAAGAGATTAGAATATAAGAAAACAGAAATAGAGAGAGAACTCAGAGAAAATAGAGATATGTTGTCTGAAATTAACCAAAAGATTATGAAAATAGAGAGTACAATTGCATTAAATAATAAGGAAATCTCAAATTTAGAAATGTTAAAGAAAACTTATGAAAAGAGAATTAGTATACTAAAGAGGAGAATTGATGGGATACTAAAGAGTAAGGAGAGAATTCTTCAGATTATTAAGAGAAAAAAAGAGAATTTAAATAACTTAAGGCGTAAGGAGAAAGAATTTATAGGTATCAAACTAAAAACAGAGAAAAATGTTAAACATTTGGTAACTGAAATAAAAAAGTTGTCGCAACTTTATGATGATTATAATAAGTTAAAGTATAAAAAACATGAGGAGCTTTCTAGCTTAGAGAAAAGGAAAATTGAATTAGAAAAGGAAATTTCAAGCATTATTAAAGAGAGAAAAAGGTTGATAGAGGATAGGGAGAAACTAGGATTTGATTATGATGTATTTATATATGATTATAAACTGGCAGAGAAAATACTAAGTGAACTTAAGATGGAAACTCAGGAATTAGGAATGGTAAATCCGCTAGCTAAAAAAGAATATATGACAAGGTTAGAGCCATATAAACATATCTCTACTAGGAGAGAAGAATTGAGAAAAGAGGAGAAAGCTATTTTAGAATTTATAGACGATATTGATAAGAAAAGAGAAGCTATTTTAAAGGAAGGTCTTAAGAAGATAAATCAAAAAATGAACAGTATATTTAAGAAAGTATTTGTAGATGGAGAATTAAGAATAGAGTTAGAGGACAGTGAAAATATCGAAAGTGGATTAATACTAAATGTCAAGCTTCCTGGAAAACCATCTTTACCAGTTGCTTCGTTAAGTGGAGGAGAAAAATCTTTAGTTCTCGTTACATTTTTAATTGCTATTAATGCAATAAATAAAGATACCATTCTTTTACTAGACGAGATTGATGCTCACATCGATCCAAATAATTTATCTAAATTTGCAAGAGCCTTAAGAGAGGAGGGGACTAATAATCAGATTATAATGGTTTCCCTAAAGCCTTCAATCATCGAGAATTCCGATAATATAATTGGTGTTACAATTAGAGAGGGGATTAGTAAAGTTGTACAGTTACCGAAGGAGGTGGTCAAGATTTATGGAGGGAAAAGAGGATAGAATATTAATCTTGGATCCTATTGAAAAACTTCGAAGAGTTAATCCGTGGACTATAAATATCATTGCAGAATTAAATAAAGTAATCAAGTTATTACATGATAAAGTTAACTTCTTTATTGCAGGAATAGCTGTTGAGAATTCATCATTTATATATAAAAGTAAGGTATTAACAATCTTAACATCGCCTAAAAGAGCATATGAAGAAAACCGTTATATACGAAAACCTCTACCACGAATTCCAAAATTATCTGTAGCTATAACAACTGGAAGACCTCTTATAGACATCACTGAGTTACTCGAGAGAATTAATGAAATAATCGAAAGAAAACTGTCAACAGTAGTACATGATAAAATGGTAGTCGAAATTCCTATTTATTACGATGAAGCAGAGGATACTGAGAAAATTTATTCTGAAATTTCAAGACTTTTAGTATCATTTCTTAAGTATAGTGAATCAGGGATCTCAATAATCGACATATTTGATACACTGTCGAAATATAGATTTTCTGTGATTTTTATAGTTTTGCTAATGATGTATATGAATAACGAGATTGATTTCCAAGTTATTGAGAAAGATGGTGAAGTATATGACATCAAAATACAGTTATACAGACATGAGAGGGTTACTTGATGCACTCTTTTATGGTTCTTATAAGCCCATACATATTGACCAAATTAAGAAATTACTAAATTTAACATCTAGAAAAGAAGCTCGGGTAATTCTGAAGGAATATATAACCGAATTTAATAAGTTCCATAAAGGTGTTAAGTTAGTTTCCAGGAAGGATTATTACTATCTAACGATTAAGGATGACTACGTAGATAAAATTAGGAGATATCTTCCACAACCAACGCTATCACCTAGACAAATGGAAATATTAGCATTAATCTTTATGAAAAAGAGAATACCAGCCTCTGAGCTCAGAGATTATTTTGGACCACGTGTTTACTCAGATTTAAAGAAATTAGCGAGACTTCACTTAATACAGAGAGAATATATAAACAATAAACTTTATGTTACCCTTCGAGAAGAAGCAAAACTTTTAATTTTTACCAGAAGAAAAACATACTGAGATTAAATAGTTATTTTACTTCAAAATATCCTAAAGTAAATTAGCAAGTGGAGATAGGTTAATATAATAAAGATTTATAAGTTAACTTCTCTCTATTCATTCATTAGCTAGCTATTATTTTTGGTGACTTCAAAATGGTACTTTGGCATTCAGATTTACATAAAAGAAAGAAGACTGGAGGAAGAAAGGGGGTCTGGAGAAAGAAGAGAAAATACGAAAGAGGGGGAATTCCTGTAGAAACGATTTTAGATGAGGCTAGAAGAAAGGTGGAGAGGGTTAAGGGTGGCTTAATTAAGGTAAGATTATTGCGTGGAAATGAAGCAAATCTATATATACCTAAGGAGAATAAGACGGTAAAAGTCAAAATACTTAAAGTACTAGAAAATCCCGCTAATAGAGACTATACAAGGAGAGGGGTAATTACTAAGGGTGCGATTATTCTGACAGAATATGGAAAAGCTGTTGTTTCTTCAAGACCAGGACAAGATGGTGTTATAAATGCTAGGTTGATTGAGCAGTGAGAGAAAAAAATGTTTACGTAATCTGGTCCGTATATTTTAACTCAGACTTATCAAGAAGAGAGGGTAGAAGAGTTTCCAAAAGCCTCGCAGTTACCAAGCCTAATATTGAGGAAATAATTGAAAGCTGTAAGAAAATCGGCTTTGAGGTTATACGTGTTAATCCTTCTGCGAAATATCCAAGATGCTGGTGGTATCCATCTGGTTACGTCATTGTGAGAAAAAAAGAAGATGTAAATAAAAGAGAGTTGCTTAAAATGATTGCTAAAGAATTACGTAGAATGAGGGGATAAATGTGAAAGAAGCAGGTATAATAATACATTTAACTAAGAGTAATCTTTATGTTATTAAGGCTAGTGATAAAGTTTTGCCCGGAACAGATCTTTACGATGCAAGAGGAAGAAAAATTGCAGTATGTATAGACTTAATTGGACCAATTAATAAACCGTATATTGTTGCTAAGCCATTAATTAATCAACCAAATAAGTATGTCGGAAGCTACATATATTATGAAAGGAGGAGAAAAAGTGTCAAATGATATTTTATTTAGATGCCCTACTTGCGGTAAACGAAATTTTATTTATAATAGGGAGAGTGGGGAGTTTATATGTAGGGAATGTGGTACAGTCATATATAAGGACAATATAGATTTAGGTCCAGAATGGAGAGCATATAGTGAGGAACATGTTGAGAGAAGAAAAAGAATAGGTGCTCCTTTATCATACTTAAAGGTAGATCTAGGTTTAACTACATATCCGTCAATTGAAACTGAAGATAAAAAGATACATCAGCCCCCCTTATCCTATAAGGAAAGAAAACTACAAATAATTCTAAACGAGTTAGAAAGAATAAGTGAGAAATTAAAGTTAAAAAAAGTTGAGAAAGAAACAGCGGCTCAAATTGTTAGAAAAGCAGTTGCAGATGGTATTATTAAACGTAGGACTAAGCCAGCCACGATAGCTGCGGCAGGAATTTTGCTAAGTTGCAGATTGTATAATACACCAATTTCCTTAAGGGAAATTTCTCGTGCTATTTTTAATAATAAAGTTAAGGAGCAACAGATAGCAAAGGTGTATCGCCAGTTAGTTAAGTTACTTGGAGTTAAAGTTAAGTATGATGCAGATCAGCAGCTTCTTAATTTAATATTTAGGAAGATGGAAATTGAGTTTAACCCAGAAGTTTATAATACCGCACTTAATATCATTAGATCAGCTAGACAAATGAGGATAGGATCAGGAAAAAGTCCAAATAGTTTAGTTGCAGCAGCACTATATTTATCATTAAAATTACATGGTATAAATATAACACAGTTCGAGGTAGCAAAGTTGTCAAACACAACCGAAGTTACGGTGAGATCAAGAATTAAGGAAATTATGTCTCATTTAGATATTGTGATAGAATTATAGTGAGGATGAGATTATGAAAAAGAAGATCGAGACCATCCAAAATATACTTGAATATCTTACTGCTCTTCAATGCTTTAAATGCAAATATCACGAAGAATGCTCATCTGAATACCCAGAATACCTGATTAAATGTAATTATATAGAGAAATGGGTAGTGGAAATGTATAATAAGATGAAAGGTGAAAATCGTGGGAAGAAGAAGGATTGAGGAGCTGAGAAAAGATGCTTACTATAAACTTGCTAAACGAGAAGGATATAGGAGTAGGGCAGTATATAAGCTCATTGAAATAAATAGAGTTTTTAATATAATTCATAAAGGTGATCGTGTTTTAGATCTAGGCTCTGCTCCTGGCGGATGGTTACAGTATATTGCAGAGATAGTTAGTATAGACGGGACTGTAGTTGGTGTTGATATTAGGCCAATAGAACCACTAGGAAAAAGTAATGTTTATACGTACCAAGGAGATATTTTCGATGACAGTTTAATAATGAAAATAAAGGAGAGATTTGGCGAAAATAGATTTGACGTTATTACAAGTGATTTGTCAACAAACATAACAGGAATTTGGGAAATTGATGTATTAAGGAATTTAGAGTTGAATGAGAGAGTTCTCGAAATAGCTGATCAATTACTAAAACCAGGTGGAAATATAGTTTTAAAAATTTTTGAGGGTCGAGGTGTCGGGAGATTAATAGCAAAAGTCCGAAAACTCTTTCGAGTTGTTAAGCTATATAAACCGAGAGCGTCTCGAAAGAGAAGTTCAGAGATTTATATTATAGGAATAGATTATATGCCACGTAAAGTATCTAAAAAGGAATTATAATCTGCTGTCGTTTTTATTCCAAATCTACTAAAATGTGTTCTTGTAGCTTGAAAACCTCTAGCTCTAAGTGCATCTATCACTTCATTAATTGATGGAGGAGACTTTTTAAGTTTCTTACATGCTACATGGAAATTATAATAAAAAGGTGGGAAATCATTCTCTTCAATAAACATGTTTAAATATTTGACTAATTGTTGTGTCTTTTTTTCACTAAACAGGTTATTTTTCAATAATATATTCTTCATCTTTTTAATGTAATTACAATCATGCAATGGACCTATCCAGAGAGGTCCAGAAACTACAATTTTATCATTTTTACTTAGGTATTCTTTTAGTAAAGTAAGATTACGCATGCTTACAGTGATAATTTCTCCACTTGTATAGTTATGAATTATATACCCTATATACTCATCTCTGTACTTTAACTTTCCCCGCGATATGCGCATATATACACGTCCATACTGGCCGAGAACATGGGAGGATAGAAGATCACCATATTTAAAATGCCTTCCAGCAGCTCTTAAAAGCTCCTTAATTAGTATTCTGACGGCTACTTCATGACAATATTCAGTGTGAACTGGTAAGCTACCATATTTCCGTAACGCAGCTTTAGTATATAATCCACATAATGGAGCTAGGTCGGTTGATGTTATAGCTACTACTCCTTGATTTCTCACAGCCGAAACAGCACTATCAATAAAGGGAGAAGGAGAACCAAAAGGGTCTACATCAATAAAATCACATTCATCAAAATGACTATATAGAAAAACGTTAGCATCCACATTTCCTACTTGAGAGATCTCTTCAATATTATTTATCTGAACATTTTTTCTTATAATCTTATAGGCTAATCTGGACTTATCGTTAAATAATACTCTTTTTACACATTGACTTTCAACTGCGTATCTAATACCCCTTATTCCAGTCGCAGCTAATGGATCTGAAATTACTATCGCGTCATCTTTAATTTTGCCTTCAACATAAACAAACAGTACACCCAATGTTCTGGTTAATTCAGCTTTGGGATTATAAAAGACCTCCTTATTACCTAATCTATTTAATATTCTTACCTTACCTTCAATTATTAGTTCATTGGTAGGCATGATTCAATACACACTATCGTATCACTACTATTTTTAATTATAGAGTTAATAAATTATTGAGAATGATAAAGATAATATTAACTGGATTCCCAGGGATTGGGAAAACAACTGCAATACAAAAAATAAATGACTATCTAAAGTTTAGGGGTGTAAAAACTGGAGGATTTATAACATTTGAAGAAAGGAAGAATGGTAAAAGAATAGGCTTTAAAATTGTGGATATTTCATCGTTGAAAGAAGATTGGTTAGCTCATGTTTCTTTATTCGATGGACCACAAATTGGAAAATATAAAGTAAATGTAAAAGCTGTAGATGATATTGGCGTGAAGGCTGTTTTGAAAGCACTTAAAGAAGCTGATGTAGTGCTTATCGACGAAGTAGGTCCTATGGAAATGAAAAGTGAAAAATTCAGAGAAGTATTAAAATTAGCTATGCAGAGTGATAAGCCGGTAGTTATTACCTTACATAGAAGTTACGTAAATTCAGGACTATCAGAATTGAATACAGACAAGGAAACTATAGTCTTTCGAATAAGCCAAACTAATCGTGAGGCTATACCACTAGTCGTCTCACGCGAAATACTACGGAGGCTAAAAACTTGATAATTGGCGGAGTAGATGAAGCTGGAAGAGGACCTGTGATCGGCCCATTAGTTATAGCAGGATATTTCATAGACAGTAATCAGTATCACTTGATTACTAATGTAGTCAAGAAAGATTCTAAAGGTTATAGTTCGAGTCGTAGACTAAAGCTATTTAACTATCTTGTAGGATTAAAAGGTGTAAAAATACTAGTTACTATTTTACAGCCTAGTATAATCGATGGATGGCTTGAGGATATCGGTAATTTGAACGATCTAGAGGCATATTTTATATGTAAGATAATAGCAAATGCAAAACCTAATATTGTTTATGTAGACTCTTGTGATAGTAAGCCGGAGAAGTTTCTTCAGAGGATAAGTAGATTTAAGAGAATGTTCTCAAATATGAAGTTAGATGTTGATATTAGAGCTGAACTATTTGCAGATATAAAATATCCGGCTGTTTCTGCAGCAAGCATTATAGCAAAGGTAATAAGGGATAGCTATATCTCTAGGCTATCAGAACAATATGGCGAGATTGGAAGCGGATATCCCTCAGATGCAAAAACAAAAAACTTTTTAATTATATGGAAACAAAAATCAAAGATTCCCCCTCCATTCGTAAGAAAACAGTGGAAAACCGTAAAGGCAATTTTTCAGGATTAAGGTAGCCGAGAATACTCCTTATTATCTTATTATCTTAATTATTTTATTTTTAAACTACTCCCATATGTACTTTGGTGATACTAATGTTCAAGAGACTTAAGAAGATTCTGATTGCGGGAGAAACTGAGTTGTTCGATAAGTTAAGAAGATTTGTTGATTATAGTATTAGAGCTATAGAGTTATTAATAGAAATTACTAAGCATGAAAGAGGAAAAGATATTGATGAATTAATTCTTTTAAATGAAGAAATTAGCTCCTTAGAGAAAAAAGCTGACGAAGAAGTTATGTCTTTAACAAATTATATAATGCAAGGCTCTGTTTTACCAGGATTTAGAAGTCAATTTATGCTTTTGATAAATATTTTAGATGATATTTTAGATAATATTCACATTCTCTCACGCGAGATACTTAGATTTAGACGATATACAGAAATAGAGGAGTCCGAGGACATAATTATAATACATAACAGAATCATAAATCAGCTGGAACATACGGAAAACATGCTAAAAACCCTTACAAAGTTATTCGATCTAGCAAATGCAAATTGGAATTCTATATTAGAAACAATTGCATACATTGAAAGATTAGAGGAGAGTGGAGACGCTTTAAAAGAGGATACATTAGATACCCTTTACATAATCCGTAATAAGATACCGTGGTATGTATTCGATTACTATAAAGATAAAATCTTTAGGATTGATAATATTCAGGATAGATGTGAGGATGCATCAAATACTTTGATTTTAATATTAAGGCAAATAATGTCATAAGGTGCCTTTAGAAGTTGCTCGACACAATAGTAATTTTGTTAGTGGCACTTTCCTTATTTTTAGGATATAATCATGAACCAATTTTAGTAGGCTCTCCAGTTAGATCTGGGGTATTATCAAGAAAAAACACTCTAATATTAATAATTGTGGGTATTCTCTTAGGTACAACATTAGAAGGTACTAAAATGGGGGTTTCTATCTCTATAATAGAAAACCCAAAGTACCATCTATTTATCCCATGTATATTATCATCATCTCTTATAGTAATACTACTTGCAAATCTGAAGAAGATACCAATTTCATTATCACAGTCGCTTTTTGGAGGTATTATAGCAGCATATACTTTAACTGGTAACTTCACAGCAGAAAAAACATTCTTTATTTTATCCACGATATTATCATGGTTAGCTATCCCTATTTTAACATTACTTTCTACATATTTAATTATACTTAGTATTGATATTTTAGTAGGACATTTTGGTATACTAAATACCTATATTACGCTTAAACTACTTACAATAGTTTCTGTTTTTTACATATCTTACGTATTTGGAGCAAATACATTAGGTTTCATGTTATCATTTATGAATGATAACACGTATTTGTTATATCTACTTTTAATCGGTGCATCGGTTATGGGAATCGTCCTTGCTCAAAAGTATATAGAGACCAAAGTTAGTGAAGAAATATATGTTTTAGGTGTTGAATCATCATTTAGTGCTTATATATCAACTTCAATACTGATTGAAATCGTTACTCAAATTGGGATTCCTATGTCAATTACTCAGTCAGTTACAGCTGGATTGCTAGGTGTAATTTTTACACGTAAGTTTAGGTTACCAAATATAAAAGTAATATATGAAGTAATCCTTCAGTGGATTTTAAGTCCGGTAATTTCCTTTATATTGTCAATACTGTTAATATATGCCCTAATATACTAAGTAGTATCATTATTTCTCTCTCATCTTTCCCGAAATGGATTTTCTCACGATGGATACACTTATAATTGAAATAATTAACATTGGGATAAAGTATATCCAGTATCTCTGAATCAGATTCTCATAAACAGAAATTTTTATCTTCTCTAACTTAATTCCAATTGTGTTTATCGAATACCACTTTCCTCTATATTCAAACATTATTTCTGGAGGATCTATAATATATATTCCTGGTGTCATACTAGCGACTTTAATATTTATATTTTTTTCGTTTGTATCAAAAGTAATAGTCACATTATACTCTTCGTTTTTGTCGTCAAACATTAAACCCTTGGGTAATAGCCACCTAAGATTGATTTTTTTAATTTCATCAATATCCCTGGTTATCCTAATTGTTACATTAATAGTATCTCCTTCAAGAACACTTATTTTATTCTTCATAATCTTAACATCCAATCCTTGATATACAGTTATATTTAAGCCACTCATATGTATAGACTGCTCAATCCCGCCGAATACATAATAAGCCAAAAATTTACTGATCATATAATTGCCAGGATTTTTACCTATAATAGTAATATTAACAACGTGGGACCCGCTTTTTAAACACTGAACTGTGTTATTACGAAGGTAGACACTAAGACCAGAATACAGAGCTATAACTCTAACATCATATATCGGCTGATCACCTAAATTTTCGACTATTAACTTTGTCTTGTATTCTATGCCTCGAATCAACTTATCTGGTAACGTATCTAAGTATACTCTAACTGAATTTATGATTGGTTTAACTGGTAAAATATGTTTAGTAGATCCATAGTCATTATATAGGAATACTGTAATTAGTGGCGTATAAGTAGCGGAATACTTATCTAATCTTATAGTGACAGTTAAATTAGTTTCTTCATCTAGATCTAATTCACCCAAATTAAGGCTAAAAGACTTATCCACTATAGTGCTATTCTCTATTTCAAACTCATAATCAAATACCAGACCTTTTATGGATACTTTATTGATCTTAGATAGACATATATTCTTAATTTTGTATTTAATGACAAACTCCTGTTCATTTTTCTCAGTTTGCATTATACTTGTTTTTATGGCTGGTAAAAAAGACTTACAAGGCCTAAACATTATAGGTATTACTTGGGTATTCATAGTGAACTGTTTATTAAGATATTTATACTGTAATGAATAATTAATATATATTATATTATTTAAGTCACTTGTTGCTTTAGCTTTGAATAACACCTTTCTAGTCTCTTTAGGATTTATTTGAGGAATATATACATCACCTATGACAACATCATGTACACTATTACTTCCATTATTTATAATTACAATAAAGTACGATAACTCATCCGTATATGATAAATTAAAACCACTGAAATCAGATATTGATATGTAAAGGATTGGTGAATCATTTTCCGTATGAACTATATTCGTTGATGAGTAGTAAGTATAACTTATGTTGCCGGCCAGTGTAATAGTGGCTTTAGCTGCACTGATAAAAATGAAATTATTAGTGAAATTCTCATTTATCGTAACTTCATAACTAAGTTCTTCTACACCATTTTGAGGAACTTTTTTAAGATTCCACATTAATTTCTCGTTACTATCTTTTAGATTAATACCCTCATACTCTGTCCACCAGGGATATTCCTCTATAGCAACGTTTTCCGCGTCAACATCACCTAGATTCCTAATTATTAACTTAACATTTATAGTAGTATTAGGACAAATGTAGGTTGAATTGAAGTGTCTCTCGATTACTAATTCTGGTAACTTGTATGTATACATAATTTTTACGTCTTCCAATGAACTCCCTGGCTGATACTCCTTATAAATCACTACAATATCGTTTATCCTTGTTACGTTAAAATCATTAGGATACATATACACATTTGCATTTTTAATAAGAATTCTAACATAGGTACTCCTAGTATCATTTCTCGCTGATGTTTTCGCTATATCGGGGAATATGCTAGATAAATTGAACTCTCCACTTTCTATGCTGGGATTTTTCATAAAAGAGTAAACGGATATAGTTGCAGAAGCATTACAATCGTTATTAAATTTGATTATTAAATCTATTAAGGAATAGTCACTTTTAATAACTGTATCAGTATTTAAAAGTGAAAATACTCCTGTTAGGTTCCATGATAATGCCTTAAAGAGAGGGCCTTCGCTTCTTAGTATTCTTTGTGGATCCAATGACGAAATAAAGATAAGTTCATCTTCACTTTCGTTTACTAGAATGAAATTAAGATTTAGTGAAGAACCAATTTTATCTATCACTTGATATAATGCTTCTTCATCTCCCTCAATAGTATGGTGAATCCTTATTACAACCATAGTTTCCCTAATGCAATCTAATGTATAGTTTAGTGATCTAGGACTCGATATTAATAGATTATATGAACTACTCCAGTTATTTAATATACTAAATGTTAACTTAATTTCTGTTATAGCTGACAATTTGACTAGATTCATATCTAAGAAGTTTGAAATGTTAATTAATGGCTTTTCGGAGTACAAGCGCCAGAACAAGCCTTCACCAACTATAAAGACATCTAAGTACTCATCCGATTTATTACTGTCATTTCCCTTTATATATGGTACTTTGATTTGCAAGAGAAACATTAACATTATAAATAAAGCAATTATTTTCACAATTAATTTTCTCCTCATTTCCTATCCCATTCCTTTGAAACTTGTATGACATTAGTAATTTATGTGACGTTATATCTACTCTTTATATTCAATGAAATTATGAATATAAAGTAAGTTATAAATAATTGTTTATGATCCTAGATTAAAAGCAGACCATTAATTTTTTAAACTATGATGGATCCTTTATACCGTCTGGTCCGATCATAAATATCGCTTCTCCTGGAGGATGTCTTGGGCTATCAACTATACTAGCGATTCTCGTGTTACCCTTTGCCTTTCTTAGATAAATTCTATATGTAACTGCGTGAGCTACAACATGTCCTCCGATTGGTCTAGTTGGGTCTCCATAGATAACGTCAGGAGCTGCAAGAACTTGATTTGTAATCACAATTGCCACGTTATATAATTCGGCCATTCTGATTAGGTCATGCATCATGACATTTAGAAGTTGTTGTCTTTCCGACAATTGTCCTCTTCCAATATACTCTGCTCTGAATGGTGCAACTGCAGAGTCTATTAATACTAATCTGGCTCCCGTTTCTCTTATCTTTTTCGGTAAATCTCTGACTAGCAAAATCAGATGACTAGCCCCTCTAGCCTTAGCTACATAAATATTTCTTAGGGTTTCTAGTGGGTCTAGCCCTTTTGCATCAGCAATCTGTATGACTCTCTCTGATTTAAAGGTCATCTCAGTATCTATGTAGATCGCTGGTGACTCCAAGCCACCTTTGTCAATGGGTAGCTGTACGTTTACAGCAAGTGTATGACAAAGCTGTGTTTTTCCAGTTCCAAATTCTCCATAAAATTCCGTTATTGCTTGAGTTTCGATTCCTCCAAGAAGAAGATTATCTAAATGCTTAGAGCCAGTCGTTATATATGAGACTAGCTTTCGTCTTTCATGAAGTTTATCTGCAGTCATAAATTCCTCTTCTAATAACCCTAATTTCTGTAATCTTTTCCTAGCAGCTTCTTGTAGCTTAATTACCCTATCTACAGATCCCCCAATAATTTCAGCAATGTAAGTAGGGGCGTAAACAAGTAGATCAACAATTGAATGTATACCCGCGGAAACCAATTTTTGCTTTGTAGACGGTCCTATTCCCTCTAATGATTCAAGTTCCAATTCTTCTTCATATTTTTTATATTCACTCATTCTCTCAACCTTTATTTATCCAGTAAATCCTTAGTAAAAGGAAGTTTAAAAATCACGTGATTTTTTATATTTATATTCTAGATCTTTATTGTTTTTATTGCTCTCTAAAAACCATTTAGAAAAAACGAAGATTAAATTTAGGATAATTATGGTATGAGCCTTGACGGTGTTCTTGGAAATAGCGTAGATTCTCTAATATGTGATAATTTAAGTATCCATCTTAATGTTCTTTCAACACCAATACCAAAACCTGCATGAGGTGGCATCCCATATTTTCTTATTTCTAGATACCACTCGTATTCTTTAGGATCTAATCCAAACTCAAGAATTTTATTGTATAATTCGTTATAATCATGAATCCTTTGCCCACCGGAAGTGATCTCTCCATAGCCCTCCGGCGCGTATAAATCTGATGATAAAGTAACTTCTGGATTGCTTGGATCACGCATATGATAGAAACTTCTTGTAGTAACTGGGAAATGTGTTATAAAAAATGGTTTCTCAAAATACTTACTTATCGTGCGCTCTGCAACTGCGCCTAGATCTTCACCCCATTCAATATCAATACCCTTGGAGTTAAGTACACTAATAACTTCGTCATACTTAACCTTATCGAATGGAGGCTCTGGAGGCTTAAATAAATCGCCACGAACAAACTTAATTTCGTCTGGAACACGTTCAATCAACTTTGACAGAGAATAGTATAGCAATTCTTCTTCAACTTTCATTATATCGTCATGAGTAGCAAATGCGACTTCGGCTTCAATATGCCAGAACTCAGTAAGGTGTTTTCTTGTACGTGATTTTTCAGACCTAAAACTTGGTTGGACAACAAAAACTTTCTCAAATGCACATATTGCTGCTTCTTCGTAAAACTGTGCACTCTGTGTTAAATAAGCGACTTTATCAAAGTATTTAACTGGAAAGAGAGTTGCACCGCCTTCAACTGCTGATGTTATAAATGTTGGTGCTTGAATCCACACATAATCATTTTCTAGGAAGTATTCTATCATACCTCTAATTAATTCCGCTCTAATTAGCATGATCGCTCTACTTCTAGGACCTCTTATAGTTAGATGTCTTTTATCAAACAGGAAACCAGGTGATTTTAGTGCTGATAGCGTAATTGGCCATTCATCAGCAAAACTTATAACTTTAAAGTCATGAATACGAATTTCTGCTCCTCCAGGAGCCCTAGGATCTTTCTTTACAGTACCTTCCACAGCTATTGCAGATTCAACATTTACCCTTTTTACTAGTGAATACAATTCATCTGGGAGGGAATCTTTTTTAGCAACTAACTGAATGTAGCCATATCTATCCCTCAAGTTTAAAAATACCTTTTTTCCATGAATACGTTTACTAGCTATCCATCCAATTAGTCGTACGGTGGAGCCTTCTTCGAGACTTTTTGCATCACGTGAGTTTGAAGTTCTATATTGTAGCCACATAGTCCACAATATAGGCTATTAACCCTAACTTATATATTTCGTTAATATTTTCATAAGAGAGGTAATTCCGCCTGCATTTATTAAAATTCTTCTAATTATATCTAATCTTCTGAGATATTCTTCGTAATGATTTAAGACCTGCTCTATCGCATTAAGCAATAATTCAGGTCTTTTAAGAAGATCTAAATAATCTATATGTACACCAATACCTAACTTTGAAACTGATAAAGCATTACCTTGTTGTTCAGTTTGTCCAGAAGCAGGAATAACTATCATAGGCTTCCCGATTAGTATTGTTTCAAGTATGGATGTCAGTCCCCCTCGTAATACAATTATCTTTGATTTTCTAATAAACTCAGTTTTACTTTTAACCCATGAGTAAACTTCAATATTATTATAAACTAGTGTATAGTTTTTATTGTATTCTCCACCACTAATTGCGATGTGATAGTTACAACGTTTTAATGCAGATTTAACGATTCTTAACATATTTAGGAAAAATTGTTTTCTGTCATTTAGAGGACCGCTTACAGAGATATATACATCGTAGAGACCGTCATATGACCTACCAAACCTTTCTATATCACTAACATTATCTATAAGACCTACAAAGTGGCACTTTTTCATGATATAATGTGGACAATTAAGAACATTGGCTCCTGATATTGTGTATGGCGGTGGAAGATCTGGGATAATAATACTTTCTGACTGATACCAAATTTTAGGCATCAAAATTCGTAACCCTACGTTTAACAAATTATATTCTAAAATAGAAACTAAGACATATAGCTGATTTGTAATAGTAACTACAGGTACGCCGTATATCTTAGACAATATCAATGGAGAGAACATTGAGTCATTAATTATAACTGCGGGAGAGAATTTTTCAACTAGCTTTTTTTCATGTAAAAACTGCTTATAAAGTGTAGGTACGAAACTGCATGCTACAGTAGTAATTGTTTTATTCAATTCTAGGCCTCTCTCAGACCATACAAAATTAAAGCTTGGAACACTATATATAGAAACATTATCTAGGTTCATATACTTCTTTTTAAAATATCCTATAGCATCTCCAAACGTTGATATTATAATTCTAAAACGGTCGAGATTCAGTATATGATCAATTATTTTTGCAGTTCTGGAAGCATGTCCTAAACCAATTCCATTAACTGAGAAGAAAATTGTTTTCTTATTTTCACTCATTTTATCTCGAGCTCTTCTTTAATGACAGGGCCTTCTGGTACAGTTTCTACGAAGATCACGCCTTCAAATCTGTAGATTTTAGTGTTTTTATCTAACCATGAATTTGGAGGTAAACCTGCTTTTAAACATAGGTGCATTAGAAATTCCTCTACAGACCAGTTATATTCTACAGGTACTTGCGGTAATAATAGCCCTTTATACAATTCTCTCTCAATTATTAATCCATCTCTGCCAATCTTAATTTTACGTAGGTATTCAAGTGGGTGATTAACCCTTATTTCTTCTGGCTGGCTAAGTACCGTAACTTCAAATATCACTGATTTCAGCTCCTCATATCCTAACGGTGGGAACCTTGGATCATTAAATGCAGCTTCGACTGCAGCTTCAATAGTAGCTTCATATAGTGGCTTTATTGGATACGGAAAACCTATACATCCTCTTAACTCCTTAGATATTACTTTATCATCCTTAATTCTAACTCGATTTATTGTCACAAAAACACCCATTTTTTCACACAGAATTTTAGGTACATCTTCCTCAGACACTTTAAGCAAGTCACCGCTTGATTGGATAAAATACTCTACACTTTTTCTGGCAAGCTTTACCAAATACTCTCCATCTTTAAGCGATAACCGCTTGATCATGTGTCGTCAATTCTTATTTTCAGCTTAGAAGTATTTTATTTTTAAATTGCTGAAAGTAATTAAATGGAGGAACACTGCATGACAAAGATATTTAGAGGAAACGGAAGAAGGTACTTAGACTTCTCATACGTTCCACCAAGATTACCCCACAGAGAAAAAGAAATTGCAATACTACTAGAACTATTAGAACCCATAATTATGGGTGAAATTGAGGCATACAGTATCCCAGTACTATATGGAAAAACAGGGACTGGAAAAACAACAACAGCAAAAAAAGTTCTCGAGATCCTCTCTGAAAAAGAGATGAAAATTCATGCTCACACAATGTTAATTAACTGTGGTATTAATCAAAAGCCATTTAGCGTCGTACAAAGGATATCTCATCAAATTCTCGAGACCTATGTGAGAGGATATAGCTTAGAGGAAATGATAGAAATGATTTACGATGCTTTAGAGATTAGAGATGAGTTTTTAATTTTAGTGTTAGATGAGATAGATGAGTTATTAAGATTTGATAGAGGAAGGCTTTTACAAGTTGTTTCTAAAATTGGAGAAACAAGAGGAGTTAGAAGAATATTTCCAGTACTTATTGCTAGAAGATATGAGCAAATACTTGATTTACCTGATCACGTAAGAAACTTAATTTCTGGACCACTAATTCACTTTAAGCCATATACTATAGACCAGATGAGAGATATAATCATTGATAGAATAAGACTCTCAATAAATGAAAATTGTATATCAGAGAACGCTATAAAGGTAATATCTATAATATCATCAGTTCTCGAGGGAGGAGACGCTAGAGCTGCAATCTCAATACTTTTAAATGCCGGAGATCTTGCAGAAAGAGAAGGAGATGATAAAATTTTGGTTGATCATGTAAGAAGAATATATGAGCAAAGGTCTAGCTATATATACCGTTTTTTAGGTAAATTAGAACCAAAGTTAACACGTATTTTATCATGTCTTGCAGAAATATTTAGTAAAAAAAGAGATGAGTATATTATTAATACCTCAGTTATGAGTGAAATACAGCTTTGTATGGCAAATAGATTCATGCAACCATTAACCTTCAGAGAAATTGAGGGATTATTAGAAAAGTTATGCGAGAGAAAAATACTTCTAAAAGTTAATAATTCATATATGATGGTCTCAATATCACCAATGTCTATTTTAATGTAGGAAAATACTTTCACTGAACTCCCCCTGTAGTTGTACAAATATCTTATCAATTATCTTCTATTGATAATTAATGACAGGAAAATGATAGGGGAAATTGTACTATATGCACCATATAACGCGGAATTAGGAAGAGTATCTAAGTTGAATTCAATAGTTATGAAGTTAGCTAAGGAGTTAGGATTAGCTTATAAAGGACCAATTTACAGAGATGACAAACGTATATGTGTATACTACGAGGATAAATCGGTTAAGGTTTATGTTTATGTCGACGACCCTACTAGAGATGTTAACTTTGAAAAAGTCGAAATGTCAATTAGGCTAATGGCTACAATTGCATTAAAAGAGATGATAGAGAGAAAACTCAGAATTCGCGAAAAAACTATTATCTAGTATTATGGATATACTGATGTCCATCTGATGATTAGCACTTTTCAACAAAAATAACGTATATACATATTTTAGGAATACATGGTGGAGATATTACGTATAATTTCAACGTATTTTTTAAGAAGTCACTAGATAGTATACCCAAAGTTTTTTTGGTTCACTTGATAAAAAAGTAAAAAAGATAGCGTAAAAATAATTTTAAGATATAAGAAAAAGTGGGGCCGGTGGGATTTGAACCCACGACCGCCAGCGAACTGTAGATGGAATACTTCCCCAGGTTCGCCGGTCACCTCTGGCGTCCTAGCCAAGCTAGACCACGGCCCCGATTGCTATTGCGACCATTATAGTGTTTATTAAAACTCTCTTTATATGTGTTACTATCATTGTTAATAGTACTTTATCTATATAATTATTTTAAGGCTTAATCAGTTAATAAATCGAGATACATGCATAATTTCCTGAAAGCATTTTCTGATCCATCCTTATATTCTCTGATTAACTGTGCTAGTCCAGCAAAGCTCCTATTAATGAGATCTATATATCTTTTTCCGAGATCTGTTTTATAGAAGATATATTGAATAATTGTAGAGAGATTTCTTGGCTTTCTTGTTGTAGATGCTGACTCAAAATCTATTATTTTCACAGTATTATTTGGCTGAATAATAACATGCTTACCTTTCTTACCTAATTCCCCATGATCAATGCCTAAACTATCTAACAACCTGCATTTATTGAGAAGATCGTAAATAACACGTTTGAATGACTTTACATCTTTTAAGTAGATATCGCTGTTTAAATAGTCAGCTATTGGAACTCCCTCTATGTACTCCTCAAGTATAAACCATGAAGAAAATTTTATAACTTTAGGCGCTATATTATAGGCCTCAAGTCTTTTTAATATCTCTGCCTCATTGTACAGAGACCTCCTGCTAGCATCTAACCTTAATACTTTTAACACATACACACTGTTTTCATATTTAACTTTTATTATAACAGCATTTGTACCTTTCCCTAAGATTTTACAGCCATTAATAGAAAGTTTACCCTCAAATAGTAGACAAGATACGCCAATATCTTGCAACTCCTTATATCTTTGAAGACCTATCTCCCAATCCTTTTTAGGATATGATAAAAACTTAACAACACATTCAATATAGCTTTTACTATAATTACCTTTATCACACATAATCTACGTCTACCCAGAAATCATGTCTAAAGCCGAGGTCGTTAGCCCACAATTTAGTATCCTTGTCCACCCACAACTCCGAATCAGTCAGTATAGTGAACTCAGCATCTGATAACGCACTTGGTATTTTAATCATTTTAAGGGTATCACTAACTACCTCAATAGCATTCACCCACTTTCTCCTCTCAAGAACTTTCCATCTACCATCCTCATCAATCCATATGTACTTATCAATATTCTTTTTTATGAAAGCTATCTCGTCCTTAAAGAAAGGAAAAGGACCATTTCTAACATATATTTCTGGAAGCTTTAATGTTGGTAGTAGAAACGTAATTAGGCTCTTAGATTTAAAGTCTGTGTAGATAATTGCTCTAAACACTTTAAATCCATTACTTTCTAGTTGCCTTCTAATTTTATTCATAACCTTCTCAACTTGCGAGTATAGAATATCTGGAATAGAATATCCATGTTTAATTTTGATTGCTAAGATGTGAATTCCTTCTGGAATTCCTGTTTTTCTCCTATGTGGAGGATATTGGAGATCAAAGAAAACCTTATTTGGATGGTTGAGTAGGATTTTACTAGCCGAGATAAACTTCATAAGTGACTTTGTGGACACAACTGCTGCAACATTCCTTCCCTTATCAACAGGATCTATTACTATAAATGGAGACTTGAATAGTTTAATTGCATCAGTGTAGGGTTTCCTGTAAAAGCCTTCTATATCTATTATTATTGGAGGTCTCCATCTCTCTGCAACCGCCTTTATCAAATTAACAAAACCATTGTAATTTAATATTAGTAATTCACATAGGTAGCCTGAAAAACCTTTCGTGTAAATTTCAGCCCCGTAAATACCGAGCTTCTTAAGAAAGGTCTTGAGAAAAACAACATCGTCACATAAATGCCTTCTATGCTTAAACTTTTCCTTAATGTATAGCAAGTGATAATAGGTTCTATCTACAGGACTTTTCCAATTATTTTTCTCAACTTTGTAGGCCGGTACTACACTAAAGCGAAGATTATTGTAAAGTACCTCAATATATGGATGCTCAGCATACCTAATAATGATTCTATCCCTTCCAAAAAGTTCCTCGCCAAGCGACAAAATGACTGTCTTCAAATATTCTTTTGAGTAATCAGTCGATAACCTTATAAAAATATCTATATCACTCTGCCCCTTCACCATTGTTCTCTTTGCTAATGATCCCGCTATAATAACATCAGCACTTATCCCTAATTTCTCCAGTAAGTAATCCTTAATTCTCTCTTTTACTTTACAAGCTTCTTTCTCAAGTTTTTCATACTCTTCCTCACTATACGTTAACTTTGGTTTTAATTCTTCAAGAATTTGATGAAGTTTTTCAACGCTCAATAGTAATCACCATCAAGTTAATTTCACGACATGAAGGTCCTCATATATAGCTCCTCTAGGTGTTAAAGTACTTTTCTTTAACTTTACACTATCAATAACAATAGTTTCTTCAAATTGCATTCCTAGTAACTTGTTATATACTTGGTTCGGCAATCTGGAAAATGACTTTACTCTAGCTACTGTTATGTGAGGTTTGAATTCCCTTCTTTCTGCAGGAAAGTTTAGCAATAACATTAGGTTCTCAACTTTTTTATGTAGTATTTTTAGCGAGAGACAATCTTTAACATCTATGAAAATAACTCTAGGTCTTCCTAAGTTAGGAAAACCGTTCACTCCAGAGGCTACTATTTTAAACTTTTCATGGGAAATCTTACTTAAGGCGTTCTTAACTTTTTCAACCTTAACCTCTGTTATTTCACCTAGGAATTTTAATGTGATATGTAATGAGTCCGGATCCTGAAAGCTTGCTCTGACATTATACTCCTGCAATATGCTTCTAATATTTTGCGCTACAGCTTTTAACTTATTAGACGATGTCTCAATCGCTATAAAACACCGAATCATAGCACTACAAATATCATAAAAATAATCTACTTCTATAAAGAGATTTGCAATAATTAAACTTACTGATTTTTTGAACTAGAGCCTTGCAATAAACCAGTAGTTAATTTCTTACTTAGAAGGGGAATGAAGCAAGCACTAAAAATTTCTAGAAGTATTTACTTTAGGGTATCCTTATGGAGAAACCACATGTCAAGTAAAGAAAATATTAAAGTAATATAACCCTTTGTGGTATACTGATTCTTTTTGTGAAGGTATTGATTTGTTTATGTGGATTACCAGGGTCAGGAAAAAGTTTAATATCTAAAGCTGGAGAAGAGCTTAATATTCCAGTAATAGTAATGGGAGACTATGTAAGAAAGGAAGCTAAAAAGAGATATGGCGTTATAAATTCAGAAACTACGCGAAAGACAATGATAGAGTTGCGTGAAGAACTTGGCCCTGAGGCAGTAGCTAAATTGATGGCCGAGGATGTAAAGAAGCTTGATAGCAAAGTTGTTATAATTGATGGAGTTCGAAGCATATATGAAATTAATTTTCTACGGCAGGAGGGATATAGAGTTATTGTGATATTTGTATACGCTTCTACAAAAAAACGGTTTGGTAGAATAGTTGGTAGAGGACGCATAGATGATACTAGAGATTTATCAGATTTCTTTGAGAGAGAAATTAAGGAAGTTAAGGTAGGTCTAAAAGATGCTTTATGCCTCGCTGACTATGTATTTGTTAATGAGGAGCTTAGTAAAGAGGAGGCTCTAAGTATGTTTAAGAAACTAATTAATGAAATAATGCATTTAGAGGGGATTAAATTATGAAAAAGGATAAAAAGATCATAGATAAGATAAAGTATGACTATGAGATTTTAAATTTACTTGATAAGGCAGGTATAGAGGCTTATACCTATGTGTACCCGTGTGAGGCTTTAGACAAAGTAGTTAAGGCGCTACTTAATGTGGTAGATGGACAACCAGAAGTTATTGAAAGGGATAAATTTATAAAAATAGTAAGGGTAAGGGCACAAGGCCAGGAACCTATATTTAAAATATTTAATCAATTTAGGAATAGGAAAGTATTAGCTACCGTACGGAAACACCTACTTAAATACCTGGGCGATAACGAAATAACGCTGTACTTACATAAACAGTCGGCATTTGCAGGTGTATGTTCACTATGCGATGTAGGAGAATCCCCGCTAGGAGAAATTGTTGTTAAGATACGTGTAGATAATCCTAGAGACGTAATTTATTGGTTAACGAGATTTTAAATCTACTTAATCAATACCCTCCTGGATACTGGAATTTCAATTTTCATAAAGTCCTCCGCGACAAAGGTTGCTGGAAACACCTCTCTAGCTTCTGCTAGAAGCTTCCTGGGATCTTCGTATCTAGCACTGAAATGTGTCAGGACCAAGATCTTTACATTCGCTTTTTTCGCTATCAATGCAGCTTCTTTTGCCGTAGAGTGTAAAGTTTCGATACATCTATCCTTTTTATCCTCGGTAAACGTAGCTTCATGTATTAAAACATCAGCATCTTTCGCAAAATCAATAAGCCTATTATAAGGCCTTGTGTCCCCCGAAAAAACAATTTTTCTTCCCCTAAGTGGCGGACTTACATAAAGCTCATGCCGAAAAACTTTATCTCCAATAACAACATCTTTGCCAGATTTTAGGTCTTTCCAATATTTAACTGGAATTCCATCTTCAAGTGCTTTTTTAGGATTAAATTTTCCTTCTCTTGGCTTCTCCTCTATCATGAGAGAATAGCTATACCTACCATGTATATTTTTAATTGACTTGAGTACATAGCTACCACAATCGTAGACTCTATTATCTGCTAAATAGTTAATTTTTAGCTTAAATGTCGGCTTTATATTGAGGAGGTTCGCGTTACACAATATAAAACTCTTGATACCATATGGAGCATATATTTCTAACGGCTCTTTTCGTTTTAATAATGTAAGAGTCTGCAATATGGGGATTAATCCTAACACGTGATCACCATGTAAATGGCTAATGACAATCCGCATTTTCCTTCTAAGGCCAACACCAGCTATATTTGCCTGTCTCTGTGTACCCTCCCCGACATCGATAAATATAAGCTCATCACCATACTTGACAACGATACTAGAGACGTTTCTTCTTTTCGTCGGTATCCCTGCTGATGTACCTAAGAAGATAATTTCCATGTTCAAATTACATTCGCCTCCATATATTAATAATCCTCGTTAAGGAACCGTGAACTGGGATGATATGCTTCTCTAACTCTTTATATAAATAGTCATTTCTCGATTTAACTTTTAGACCACTTGGAGAGATAAACACTAGAGTACTATTTTTGCTTAGTATTTTATAGAAGGATGATAAAAATTTTTCATAAATTGTTGTTGCTGTTCTACCATGCGTAGATGTTATTCTACCATAAGGCGGGTCTGTAACTATACAAGCAACCTTCCTTAAAGGTGGGTTACAAGCATCCCCAATTATTAAGTGAGAATACGTAATATTGCTATCAATCCACGCTAAATTTTGCTTTGCTCCAAAAATCCATTTTCTCTCTATATCAATGCCTATATTTTCATATTGAAGAAGAGAAGCCTCAATGAGAACACCACCAACGCCACAGAATGGATCTACTATTATCTTCGATTGATCACCTCCTAATCTTGATAAATTAACTAAAAGACGTGCTAGTTTTGGATGTAAACTTGAAGGTGAAAAAACCGGTCTCTTACTAGGCGTTCTATGAACAAAATCTTTTTTATCCTTATATATCATCTTCGTGAAAAATAGCAAGTTATCTGTGACAAATATTGCCAGTATATCCTTTGTATACTGATTACGTTCATATAACGGTATATTAGAATTTAAAACACTCACTAGTTTCTCTGAGAATATGTTATCTTTAGCAAAATTATATATCCTGAAACTTTTAATACAATATCTATCAACAAGCTCTTTAGCAGCTTGCAGTAGATCGCTTTGGTAACTTTCATCCATATGTGTTATATGAAACTTTTTAACAATGAGATACACGGTTTTTAATGTTGCACTCTCCTTAACAATTTTCTTAATATCTTCTTCAGAGATATTTGTACGTACATAATAAAACTTTCCATATCTACGTATGGGAAATACTCTATCCCTACTACTTGAATACTTCAAAACTAGAGATCTAAACTCAGTCAGTGAAAGAGATGGATAGTCTAAAGAAACTCGTATAAGATACTCGTTCATGATTCTTCTTCTAGTAATAATCTCCTAATGTACGGCTCTATTTTCACTTTACCATACTTATTTCTCACAGTATTACTGCCTACAATCTCTGTAGCTCCAGAATCCAGTATCTTTTTATCAGCATTATTAATTAAGAGAAGATGAGTGGCTGCAACGTAGATATCACCTACACCAGCATTCTCCCTAATAAAGGAAATTGCTTTCACCATTGTTCCGCCTGTGGATATTTCGTCGTCTAGGAGTATTACAGACCTATTATCGAGTGAAATCTCCTTGCCAAATCCCTTAATCTCTATTGACCCTGTATATCGATCTCTCTCCTTGATTAAATATGTAGACTCTATACCTATTTCACTCGCTATTTTTGAAATATTTCTCCAGCGACCTTCATCAGGAGATATTAGAACTACGTCATACCCGGTATAATTGTTAATTATGTACTTAACAAGAGATGAACCTAACTGAATATTGATAAATTTGATTTTGCTATATTTTGGAATCACATCTGGGTTATGCACATCAAATGCTACTAGAGTGTTAACACCTAGATGGTAGAGTATATCTAATAGAAGCTTTAAAGATATACATTCGCCTTTTAGAAAACGCTTATCTTGTCTAGAGTATGATAAGTATGGCATAATGAGGGTTATATTCTCTCCACCATGTTCAGAAAGAATATCAATCAGTTGAAACAGAGCAAATATTCTATTATTTGTTTCAGGAAATGTAGGAAAAAATGGGGCTACTTTCCGGCCACGTATTTTTTCAACCTCCGGTACTCTTACGAGTAATTCTCCATTTGGAAAATACCGTATATTTGCAACAACTTTCTCTAGGTTTGTACCCTCAACTATATCCTCTAAGTACTCTACATAGCCTTCATCCGCAATTACTAATTTACACATTCTTACACCTAGTTAGGAATATAGCCTCCAGAAATATCTAAATTTTACTCTACACGATATAATTGTAGATGAAAAAGAGAAAAAGCTCAAAAAATAGCGATATATGCTTAGATCCCATATATAAAGGAATCCTTTATTACATATATGAGGAGAAGCGAGTTTCACCTGATGAGATAGCATCCCTATATGGATTTACGAGACAAGCAGCAGATTATAGGCTAAGAAAGCTAGTTAGTAATAATCTAGTTAAAAAGGAATATGTAGAAGGTAAGGTATATTATTCACTTACTGATAAGGCTCTAGGAATAATTTATGAGAAAAATAGCAAATTTTTATTGACAAAGGATACAGTCAGTATAATTAGAAAAATAGCGCTCCTTCCAATTGCTATTGGAGTTATAGGTTTAGGTAGGTATATTGCTTTAGGAGAAACATACCGTGGTATGATAACGTTATTTTTATGGTTAATTATAGCGGTAATACTTCAACTTATAATATCTGCGATAGAAAATAAATACATTAGAGGGAAATAACCAAAAACCTGTATGACGATGACTCTAATGTTATTAGCGCTATTTGACTAAATACTTAGAGACTTGCTCAACAATTTTATTTGATACAAGAATCGTTAATAGTCCATGTATGATATTGAAAATTCCTGTAAGGATTAATGTAACTATTAAAGCATATGATACGTTCATGGAATATCCAAAATATGGTTTTAGTATGGATGGCAGTACTTGCAGAAGATCTGGTAGTAAAATTAGGAATATCAGTAAATTGTAGAATGTCATAATTATTGTTCTCATACTTATAGCGCTTAAGGTAGTACTTATGTTTACTATATGAGGATTGCCTTTGGACTTTGCAACCATACTGTAAATCTTTAACCCGAGCATCATAGAAACTACAGCTAAAAACTTCGCAGAAGGGCCTATTATTGGGAAATCTGAGGTTAAGTTTAGTATAACCATATGTATTAGTGCAGTGAGCACACCAATGTAAAAACCACCAATATAATAGGCCATCATATCTGGTATCTCTGCAAAATCGAATTTTAACCATATAAGAATAGGCATAGGAATTTCAATGTGTAACAGCGATATGGCTGCAGCTAGTGAAGAGAATACTGCGCATAGAGATATTTTTAAAGCTAGACTTAACTTCATTTTTAACATTTCTTTTTCAGTATGTCCCTTTAGAAGTAGGGTATAGATATAGTTTACTACTCAAAAATGGGAAAACACTTGAAAACTTTGAAATATGATCTTATATACCTACAGCTGAAAAGATTATTTTGAATTATGAAGGCATGGATCATTACAATTGGAAATGAAGTATTAATTGGTAAGGTCATCAACACTAATGCTGCATGGCTTGCTAGAAAGCTAACAAATTTAGGTATAGAGATAAAGAGGATCGTTGTAGTACCAGATAATATGGATGAAATCGTAAAGATGTTTCAGGAGGCAATTTCAAATGCTGACATAATAATATCAACTGGTGGGTTAGGACCTACATTTGATGATATGACGAATTTTGCCTTAGCTAAAGCCTTAGGAAGAGAAGTAGAAATTAATAAAGAGGCATTTGAAGAAATTAAGAAAAAATATGAGAAAGCGGGATTGCCATTAACAGAAGAGAGAGTCAAGATGAGTAAAATGCCCAAGGGTGCTGTTAGTTTACATAATCCTGTTGGTACAGCTCCGGGAATTATGGTAAGATACGATGATAAGCTTATTATTGCACTTCCTGGTGTACCTAGAGAAATGGAGGCTATATTTGAAGAGTCGATAGAGAAAATTCTTTTAAATAAATCAAAGAAAAGGTTGATAGAAAAAAGTATGGTTATAAGGGGAGTTCCAGAGTCATCTTTAGCTCCAATAATATCGGAAGCTATGAAACGTTATTTTCCACTATATATTAAGAGTCACCCGAGGGGGGAGGAGTTAAAGTCATCAGTTATAGAGGTGCATATATCTGGAATGAATGGCGATGAATTATCTAAAAAGATTGAAGAAGTAATAAGATTTATAACCGAGAAGGTTTCCAAAATAGGTGGGAAAATAAATTAATTAAAATACTTTAAAACTATTTTATGGATGAATTCCGCGGGGGTTCCCCTAGCCTGGTCAACGGGGGCGGACTAAAAAAGGGCCCAAACTGAGGATCCGCTGGCGTAGGCCTTCGTGGGTTCAAATCCCACCCCCCGCACCAATTTCTAATTTTAATACATCTAAAATTCTGTATGTCCTTCTATCTTAGAAATTAGAAATAAGAAAACCTCTGATAACCACATTTATCTGGAAATTTCTAATAATTTTCCATGATAACTGGAGTGATGAATAATGATGGTGGACCGGGTGGGAATCGAACCCACGACCCCCCGCATGCCAAGCGGGTGTTTTAGGGTTGGGGCCATCCCCAACCTCTCTACCGCTGAGCTACCGGCCCACTAAATTACTTCCCTTAATCCATTATAGTATTTTACTACACTTACCTTTATATATTCTTATCATATCCTTTCATATCCTTGTCCTTTCAAGTAGTTCAACTTTTAATGTCCTACTGTTTTTAAATCTCTATGGATTAAGCTTGATAGCTGTGTTAGTAACTCACATACTTTGCATATCTCTCTTGCTGTTGGATAACCGCAGATTTTACATCTGGAGACCTCAAGCTTTTTCCCAGTTTTTAATTTTTCTGCTAAACTAATTAGATTATAAATCATTCCTGGATGCTTTCTTTCTAATCTATTTATGAAATTTCTAACTTCTCTTCTTAATGCAAACCTGGCGTAGGGACAAGGTTTGTCAAAGTACTCGATATTGTTTAGATATGCGTAGAGAACTATTTCGGATTCTGGTAAATACTTAAGAGGGTATACTCTCGGTATTAAGAGACCTTTTACATCTAGATCGTAAATTATATGCTTATAGTTTCCTTGAATGATATTTAGTAAAAATGTTTCTGCAACATCATTAGCATTATGACCAGTTAGTATTAAATCAACGTTTAGATCTCTCCCGACGTATTCGATTAATCTTCTCCTAAAAGCTCCACAGTACGTACATGGAATATCCACCTTATAATTTCTAACGAGCTCATCCAGTGTAAAGCCAAAATACTCCCTAAATGAAACTATTTTATACTTTATTGATAATCTCTTTAGTAAATTAATAGCATATTTTATGGACTCGTCTCTATATCCTTTAATTCCCTCATCAATAATAATTGCTGATAACTTTGTAGCAGGATATTTCTTAGATAATTTCCATAGAATGTATGCCATTGTTAGACTATCTTTACCACCAGATACAGCAAGGCCTAAATGCATTCCCCACTCTACTTGACCACTCAGGGTCCTCTTGACACGAGACTCTACAGATGATATAAAGTGAAGTCTACATAAATACTCACCTGAATATTTTCGATGATAAAAAGCTTGCCTATCACAATACCTACATATATACCTCAATTTTCAATCACATATCTTTATAAGGTTCCTTGAGCTATATTTGAATTATCTTAAGTACTATATGAGCAGTTAAGTTTAGTACTACCAAAAATAATGAAATTACTGAGAATAGTATTAAAATTATTTTTTTGGTTTTTTTCTTCATATTTAGTAAATCTAGGATTGCCGATAAACAGCCATAACCATCAAGCATATATATCGGCAACATATTTATGAGACCTATATTTAATGAGAGAAAGAATATCCAGAATAAAACTTCATACATTATATGTGGTAAATATATGGGTAAGAATGGAAATTTCGGCGGGTAATAATTTTTAGGAATATATCCTAAGATACCTCTATTTGGATTTTTTGGATCTTGAGCGGCTACTATACTTAGCTCGCATATTCCATGGCTACTATGGTTCATAAACTTTATATACACAGTTTCTCCAGGAAGAACTCTAATTGACCTTAAGTCTGCAACTGATTTAATGGGTTTACCATTAATTTCTATTATAACATCCCCCTCTGTAAGTATAGTTTGATTTGATAATGGATAATTTGGCAATATTTCACTAACTATTACTCCAGATGAGGGGGCATAAAATGGTGAAAGCAGTAAATGGAATAAATATGGATTTATAACTAATGGTAAAAATATTAGAGCAACTATAATATTCATATACGAGCCAGCGGCTAGAACTATAAGTCTTCTTTTAGGATTAATCGCCTTAAACTCGTTTTCGTCAGGTTCTACAAATGCGGCAGGTATTAAGAATACGAAGGCAAACCCCACACTTTTTATTTTAACTTTTGATAAGTGTAAAGTTACCTTATGACTTAGTTCGTGAGGAATAAATACAAGTAATATTCCAGGCAACATTTTAAGAAAAACATAACCAGTAACGGTCACACCGGGTATAATAATTTTTGCGGGAGGCTCAGGACCGGGAGCTATGAGGAAATAATGTATCAAGTTACTTATTAGTAGATAAAAAGCTGCACACATTAACCCTAAACCTACGATAACTCCTACAATATAGAATACATATAGTGCTTTTTCATACTTAATCACAATATCTAAGAGAAAATTATTAAGTCTACTTGTTTTTATAAAAGCGTAAAGTGGTCCAATTTCTACATTATCCAACTTGATATATTTTTTTATGAGACGAAATATTATATACACTACTATCCATAATAGAACCACATCAATTAACCACGAAAACTCGGTTAAGGAGTACATCTCTTCTGATCACATTAACATATTTTAGTTATAAACAATTTATTAACATTAATAAGCTTACTATAGAAATCCGCAGAAAACTATATGTATGCACGTTTTTAAGCTAATTGTGGGGTTTTATATTTTATTTACCCCTATTAGTAAAAAGGGGTAAAACATGAATTACAAGTTAGTATTTGGTATCGAAAATTCAACTGCAAACTTGGACTTGCTTAATCAATACACTGATACGGTTAAATATATTTTTAACGAATTGTCTGATTTTCTAATATTTTTCATAAAAACTGCTTTACACACATTACTATGGATTTCAAGACCTGTCTATATATTACTTCTCATTATAGGTGTGTTCATATACCTAACTAGAATACATAGATGGTTGGGAAGAGATTTAATCTTTAGTTCTATAGCACTTGCAATATTTTCGGAACTATTTCTACCACTAATTATCAACTATATCGAGTCAAGTTATCCCTAACATACCTCCAAACTTTCTAACAAGATAACCTAAAGGTGATGCTCCTCTAATTATTTCAATATCTATACCTAGTTCCACACATTTCTCGATATACGGAAGTACATTATCAAGATTGTCAACTACATAATCAGCGGTCGTAAGCAACAATTTTAGTTTTTTAGCAAATATATATGCTGGAATTACATCCATACCATATATGATTTTTTTCTGATCAATCAACCTAGCGATATCGTAATAAAGGGAAAATTCAAATGAAACCCTATTATATCCTATATACTTCATTATTTCTTTAGATTTAAGCACATTAATTACACCCTCATATCCACCTACATCAGAAGTCACCTGAAAAACCTTTATTTTTCCCTTGTACATGGAAATAACATCCTTTAATGTTCTCCTGAGGCTATGTGGATAGGCTAAAATACAAGGTACACTTTTACTTGCAGCGAAATTTAAACCATCGACAACAAACTGCTTTATTTCGTCAAACTTATCCATAATATTTTGGTTATATAGCTTACCGCCGTGAAAAGCCTTATTTGAAACCTCAATAATGCGATCTTTAACCAGTACGATAGAACCGATGTGATCGTCAATCGCAATAACTACAAATTCTATACTCGACTTTTGTTTTAAATGACTAATTAACTTTATACAATCATTCTGACAAAGAAAAACTACATGGCCTCCAATTTTAATGTCCACACCTATTGTTCGGCCTAGAATACCTTCTTCAATTTCTGAAGCAATTATTCGTCCAGTAACTCTTAATGAATTTAGATCTTTATCTAAGGCTAATTTTAAAGGATCTATTGTGGCTCTAACATATATGCGCTTAGCACGTCTTCCAGCCTCGCTGGACAACTTATATTGCCAATCAATATTCGTAATTAATTTAGCTCTATAGTTTTTAAGCAACAGATATGCTATGAGAATATCAACAGCATTTTCTATATATACTTCTATAACTTCCCCACGATCATCTAGTAACTTATATTTCATATGTCAACACAAGTTAAACATCATTATCTTAAAACTATAATTTAGGTAGAAATAGTGTTAAGATAGTTATTTTACTTACTTAAAAGTTAATATATTAAGGTCTTCCGGTATTCTGGCTAACTGCTTAATTCTACTACCTATGATATTTTTAACTCCTTTTTCATATGCTAAATCTACAAGTCTTTGTGTAATAATACCGTCGAGAATAATCGTGTCAACTTTGCCTTTTTCAACTTCCTGTAACTCTTCTATCAAACTACCTACACTAACTCTCTTTATAATTTCATTATCCTTTATAAGTAAAGCTTCTAGTGTACCAATAATCTCATTAATATATGGCGTATAAGGCTTTAGTTCCTCTCTTTCAATGTCTTCCTTATTAAATGGTTTCATATTTTTTAATGCTTCAAATACCTCCTCGGGCTTTAGTTCCTCGACCTCTTTACCCTCTGGTGCAAATGCGACAAAGTCTATTCTGCTAATGGTACTAGCTAATTTTTTAAGGTTTAAATAGCCACTACGATCACCATCCAGAAAAGCTATTATCTTCTTTTTATTTTTTAGTATGTCTTTCAATTTTGGTGGTATTTTTCCACCACCTATACTAATGACATTTTCAATTCCATACTTAACGAGTGTAATAACGTCGGCTCTACCCTCCACGAGGATAACTTCGTCACTCGATAATGCCTTAGGACCAAGTGTTAGTCCATTCATATCTTTAACCTGCTTAGGCGCTAAGTAATTTTCTAATTCTCGTAGTACATCTTCTGCTTCTGGAATCTTCTCAAGCTTCCAAGACTCTAAGATCTTCTTTGCTCTAGAAATGATCATTTTTATCTTCTCCTCTCGGAAATCTTTAATACTTTTTAACTTTACTTTCGCTCTGAACGGACCGACTTGATCGACAATCTCTATCATAGCGGCTATTAACGCTGTCCCAACGATATCTAGAGTACTAGGAACCTTAATTATTCCAGAGGTAGTTCTATTTCTTGATTTAATTTCGACCTCAATACGCCCTATCTTACCTGTTTTAGCCATTTCCCTTAGGTCAAACGTAGGGCCAAATAATCCTTCTGTCTGTCCAAAAATTGCTCCGATAATATCGCTTCTTTCGACACTACCATCTACATCGAAAGTAAATTCTAGGATATATTTAGTATAGCGAACTTCACCGATACTTTCATTAACCATAAACATCACCAAAGAATCAAACTGCCATTTACTTTTTATCTAATTTTCCTTTTTATGCTTCCTATAATATTATATTCACGCAGTATATAAACTAACACAAAAAGCAAAAATGATAATAGCTCATTATACCATTTATTCTTAGGTATTTTATACATAACTTTAAGAATTATCTAAAAATGTCATAAATCTACATATAGCATCTTCTTTGAATATTTCTACATATTTCCTCAACTGCAATACCAAAACGTTTAGTAGTATTTCTGAATAACTCCCTTGAGTACTCATCTATAACAAAACCTAAACTTTCGAACCTCCTCTTTAAATTTTTGTATAAAACAATTCCCTTTCTATCCCAGTCCGTTAGAATCACTATTCTCTTGAAACTACCCTTATTATAAATAGACTTAAAATTGGGAGAATTGCATACGTAAATTGGGATATTTATATTTAATTTTCTCAGTTCCTCAAGATCGCTTTGTCCCTCAACTACTATGCATGTATCAATTAGAGAATTAAAATACTTAACTATTCTTTCTTTAACTGTTGACGCTTCCTCAATCTCTCTTCTCGATAATTTCCCTAAGTTCATCAAGTATTTCACCATGTTTATCAAAATACTTCCTAATAGGGTCCAGTATTTCATTTAAATAATCGATAATTGACAATTTTAAGTCGTAAGGGTGTATCGACCCATCTATGTAGTTCTTCTCAAACTCTATTATACTGTAAAGTTCAAGATCACCCTTTTTGCTTTTAACAATAAATGCTTTCTTATTATCTGTTAAATACGGGAAGACAATATATCTTAGCAGGTAGTAGAGAGGGTTCGTTTCACAATCTCCTTGTGGACAATAGCTTTTCATAATCTTCCTTTTCACAGTTTCTTCATCATCATGAATTAGTATACCAGACTCAAGTTTACTTTTAGACATCTTACTAAACATTTTTTCTTCTAACTTTGTTGGTACTGGGGAGTATAGCGATGGAAGAAGAGGAGTATGCACACTTACAGGCGGCGATCTATTAAAATACTTTGCAACGTCTCGGGCAAGCATATGTGCTTTTCTCTGGTCAATCCCGGCAAAGACGACATCTAAGTTTAATGCGAAGATGTCAGCAACCTGCATTAATGGATATATAAGCCAAGCAAATTCTCTAATCTCATCTGTATCCCTTCTCCCTAGAATTGGCAAAGCCCTTAATATTCTCCGTAAACTAGCTTTCTTACCAACTCGTATCACGGTTTCCCAGTACTTTACGTCACTCACAACATCACTAGCCCAGACATATTTCACCTTATCTTTCGGTACGCCTATAGCTGTAAATGCGTGTATAAAATACTCACCGGCAAGTCTGATGTGATCCATATTACCACCAAACTTATTGTTTATCCAGGAGTGCCAGTCAGCGAGTAGTATCGTAAAGTCTATCCCGGCATTAACAGCATCTTTAATTTTTCTTCCCTGAATTAAACCTATTCCTATATGTATAAAGCCAGAACACTCGAAGCCGATATATCCCCTAGGTCTTTTACGCATTTCAAAGATAGATCTAAGCTCATCTATAGTTACCACTTCTATAGTATCTCTTGCTACTAAATTGACCCTGTCCTCAATATTAGTCATAGCTAATCACTTACCACATAACTTCCTAAATTTATAATTTGACAGAAACGGCAAATATAAATTACTTAATCATAGTTTTGACGGGATGTAGCCCGCGTCCAACCCTTTGACCCTCATCGCTAGGCCGCTTGGGCCGACTCGGGCCAGGCCCTCACGCGGGCTTTTGGGAGTTGTTCCATGTCTGGGTACCCAGCCATCATCTTTATCAGGCTGGTCCGTCAGACATGGATACCTTTTTCTCCCATAGATATTAATCAGTATAAGGTGAAATTTTATTTTTAATGTTAGTTGCTATTCACAAGATTTGTTATGTCCATTTCGAATACGGCAACTGGCATTTCTAGATTAAAGTTGTAAAGAACTTGAGGATGAATTTCCCCGATAATGCCAACTTTATAATTACTAAAGAAAATTTCTCCTACTCTGCCCTCTATGAATGATGGGTGAGTAATTGGAGTAATATTAACATGAACCCTCAAACGCTTTGTAAAGGCATCAAGCACAGACTTGATTTCTGAATATCCTACTTTACTATGCGAAATAGCAGCAGCTACGTGTAGAGACTCTTCAATTCCACGATCAAATACTTCGCCAACCTCAAAGATCTTGTGAGGATACGGCTCATCCTTAGAGATATATAGATTTCTTAGTAATTGCGGAATTATCCATATCCTTAATGCGGAGTACTCAGTTGACTTTGACTCTTCAACCATAATTAACTGCTTTCCGGAAATTAACATCTTTTCAGTTTGTTCTATCGGGTTCGTTAAAATGTAATTCATCACCTCTGTAAAACCTAAGCTTACCATTAAATCTACAACTTTACTAATAATTCTCGACTTTCTATGCTTTTCACCAACAGAGTAGCGTTCAGGAAGCTTTGGTGTAATATTCCAATATCCATACCCAATCGCTATTTCCTCTACTAAATCAATAGGATGTAGGATATCAACTCTATACTTTGGCACTTTAACAATAATCTTTTTATCTTTTATTACCTCGACATTAAACCTACATTTTAATAATGATTTTATAATGTCGTTAACTGATAATTGTATACCCAAGTACTTAGTAACTAAGTCTATAAACTTATTTAGTTCAAGCTCAATAATGTTAGGTGTTAAATCAGGGGTGGTTATTTCTCGACCCTCAGCTTCATATACTACTTTTACAGAATGTATCTTGCCTCCATAATCTGCAAGTGTCGTCGCTAGAATGTTTAGTACGTCGATTGCCCTGTTGAAGTCGGTCGCCGTAACGTCCAGGAATAGATTTCTCGTGTTTTCATATACTCGTGTGTACTCTGAGTTTATTACAGGTGGGAACGATAGTACATTACCCTCCGCGTCTATCAAAATCGGATACCTCTTAAATCCTTTTACTAAGTGCTTATATTTCTGTCCTACTGGATGTTCATCTAAAATGGACTTTATAGACATTTCATAATTCATATCTAGCGGTATAAACCTAAATTCGTTAGAAACTGTTGTATATCTTACTGGGAAGTGTATAACGTCAAAATTATGTATACCTATGGATACCTTTCTTCTTTCTCTTCCTAATCCTTGATGAAGATCTTCCTGTAAATTTATAATTTCGATTAAAGTATCTTCATCCATTTTAATATCCTTAACCACACAACTTACTAAATAAGGCCTTATATTGGCAACACTAGAGTCTACATATACAGTTAGCTCGGACGACTTAACCTCATATTTTTTCATTCCTATTTTGTCTAAATACAGACCCTCAAATGCCCTAGCTATACCAACTGGAGCACCCATATCAGGTCTGTTTGGAGTATATTCAACCTTAATATAATCGTCTCCAACGTCCTCTATATCCAATCCAAGCCAAGGAAGCTTTTCAACTAAGTCCGAAACCTTCAGATCCTTACCTATGAAATTGTTGAACCTGTCTACACTTAAGGTAATTACAGGCATAACTTACACCTCCCTTAAAAAGCCGAGATCATTACGATAAATTATGCGGACGTCATCAATACCATGTCTAACCATTAATATTCTCTCTATCCCTATACCCCAAGCCAATACAGGCCATCTAACACCTAATGGAACTGTAACCTCAGGTCTAAAAATGCCTGAGCCAGCCATTTCAAGATAACTACTTAACTTATCAACGTATACACATACTTGTGCAGAAGGCTCTGTATATGGAAAATAACTTGGCCAAAACAAAACTTTTTTAAATCCTAACTTTTTATAGAAAGTTTCCAAGATACCAAATAGTTCTCGTAAGTTTGCATTTGGATCAATTATGATCCCATCAACCATATAAAACTCTGCTAAGTGTTTATAATCCACAGTTTCATTTCGAAAAACTTTACCAATAGCAAATATTTTTACGGGCTTCTCTCCATATTCATATACTTTCCTTACAGTTACAGAGGTAGTATGCGTTCTTAAGATTAATGCTCGAGCAACATTTTCATCCCATTTATATCCCCAACCTTTTGATCCAGTTAACCACCCGTTTTCATGAGTCATCCCTACTTTCTCAACAACGCTTCTGGAAGGAAGCTCGCCATACTTAGGCTCTTTTAAATAAAATGTATCATGCATATCTCTGGCCGGATGATCTTGTGGCTGAAATAAAGCATCAAAATTCCAAAATGACAACTCGATTAGCGGTCCCCATTCCTCAATAAAGCCCATAGAAATCCAAACCTCCCTAATTTCGTCTAGTAACTCTCTCATTGGATGCTTTCTACCTCCAAAGACAGGTTTGCCGGCAATCGACAAATTATATCCCTTAAACCTTGCTCTTCTCCACAAACCACTCTTGATAATCTCTGGAGTTAACATGGTAATTAATGGAAGAGATTCCTGAGTAACTTTTAACTGTGTTGCATAGCTATGTCCCTTATCTGTAACCGAAACAATTTCACGTTTAATTACCTCCCTAGTAACGAAGTTAGGCCGTTTCATTAGCATCTTAATAATATTTAATTCATTTTTTGATATAGTGCTTTCGGGAACTCTACCTTCACGTATCAGCTTCTCCACCACTGCCAACACATTTTTCGGATATTCTTTTACTACCTCTACAATCCGCTTGTGATCAGAGCTGGATATCTTGATAACGCCCATTTCCCGAAGCTTCCCTATTCCCGCCTTAACGTCATCTAGACTCATATTAGGCATCTGCTGTAGAATCTTTCTAAGCTCCATTTCTCCCTCCTTTGAGACTATAAAGTCATAAATCAGTTTCTCTGGTAGAGTTTTTAGCTCCAGAAGTTTTTGTCCAGGAGCGTAGTATACTTCAACTTGCTGTATAACCTCAACATAACCACTGCTTTTTAACTTCTCCACAAGGTATCTGACATAATCTGCGTTCATATCTAATGATCTGGCTAGGGTTTTTAGCTCAGTACCCTCCTTATGCTCAACAAGAAATTTTAGAATTTTTAGCTCATCACTGCTAAGAGCTTGAACCATTGTTACTATCACCTAACCATCTATAACTCTAAAAATTTCTGTTATATTTTATGTAATTAATTTTATTTATTAAGTAAAAAATTAGTTTTCAAGAATAATTTAGAATAACTAGGAGAGGAGGAGGATGACAGAATTCGAAGTAACTCCATGGGAGGTTAAAGGTGAAGTCGATTATAACAGATTAATATCAATATTTGGAGTTAAGAAAATAGATGAAAAAGTACTTGACTTGATGAGGAAGGTCTTTGGTGAGATACCATTTTATGTACGTAGAGGAATATTTTATAGTCATCGTGACTTAGATGTTGTCCTACAGGATTATTTGAACGGATTACCATTTTATCTCTATACTGGTAGAGGACCTTCAGGACCTATGCACTTAGGACACATAATTCCAATAATGTTTACTAAATATATTCAGGAAAAAGTTGATACTATATTACTTCTTCAGGTAACCTCAGATGAAAAGTATATGTATCATGAAACTATGACGAAGGAGCAGATTAAAAGTTACACGATTGATAATATTAGGGATATCTTAGCTCTTGGATTTGATGTTGAGAAGACATACGTAATTGATGATATTAGACACATAAATTACTTATATCAACTGGCAATCTCTGTTGCAAGAAGAATTACATATTCAACAGTCCGAGCAACTTTTGGCTTTACAGGAGACACTAACATAGGCATGATTTTCTACATGTCTATTCAAGCTACACCTGCATTTTTAGGGTATTTTATCGACAATAAGTTTAAGCACTGCTTAATACCAGCTGCAATAGATCAAGATCCATTCTGGAGATTAACTAGAGATATCGCAAATAAACTTGGATTTCCAAAACCCTCTCAAATACATGGTAAATTCCTCCCTAGCCTAAAAGCAAGTGGCAAAATGTCCACTTCACAGCCTGAAACTGCATTGTATCTTTCTGATGATAAAAAAGCGGTTCGACGCAAGATTTTAGATGCTTTTACCGGAGGACAGGCGACAGCTAAGTTACAGAGGGAATTAGGTGGAAATCCCGATATATGTACGGTATATGCATATTACAAGTACATCTTCGAGGAGGATGATAAGAAGCTGATGGAAAGATATGAGAAATGTAAAAGTGGTACTATATTATGTGGAGAGTGTAAACAAGAGTTAATTAGTAGAGTATGTGCGTTTTTACAAAAACATCAAGAAAATAAAGAAGCAATAACTGAAAGCGATGTTGAAGCTTATATGCTTGATAATAAGCTTAAATTTGAAGAACTGATTAAGGCATATGAAATGCTTAGATAATTTTTATTTAGAAACTCTTAAGTTACGCTAAATTATTATATACTTCTACTTTAAACTCTAGAAATTCTAGTTTATATAGGTAAGCCCCAGCTATTGATTACTCCACAATTAATGAAAGTAGATGAAACTAATTGCCCCATGAAATTTTCTACATAATCTATAATGTATAGGGGAATATACTTATGTCCTCTCCTTTTACGGAGCACATTAATTTTTCTTGCCATATCTACAGTCTCAGGAGAAGCAAGTAGCAGATCAACATCATATCGCTCGGTAGTTATTGGTCCGAACTCGCTTCTAATCGCTATAAATTTATATTGACAAGACCTACATGACAAGAACTTCTCAACTTGCCTCTTACGTAACGAATATGATGGAACTCTGTAACTTTTTGTGGTTATGAGCGGGCCAGATGATATCCCTATTAGGATGATCCTAGATGATCTGATAGATATCTGGACACACTCTTCAAGCATATATTGATGACCAACGTGTAGTGATGAAAAAGTGCCACCAAGAGCGATATATTCCTTTTTTCTCACAAATATTACCTATATAATTAAAAACGAATATTTTTAGCATATAATATTTTTGGTTATGTATGTCAGTGGATAGCGAGCTACAGTATTATATTAGAGCTGGTAAAATTGCTAGAGAAGCCTTACAATTTGCGTCCGAGCTTGTAAATATGAAGAAACATATAAGTATTTATGAATTATGTGAAAAAGTTGAGAAGTTTATTATTGATAGTGGAGGCAAACCTGCTTTTCCATGTAATATAAGCATTAATAATGTAGCAGCTCACTACACATCAATTAGCCCTGATGATGGAAACCTTCCAGACCATGGAATTGTTAAAATCGATGTTGGAGTTCATATTGATGGATATATAGCAGATACTGCAATTTCTATACCATTATCAAAGGAATATAGCGATATAGTGGAGGTAAATAAAGAGATTTTAGACTGTATAATTGAGAAATTTAGACCAGGAGTAAAATTAGGAGAGATTGGGAGTTTAGTATCTAAAATGGCAAAGCAACATGGGTATAAAACAATATCTAATCTAACAGGACACTTAATAAGTAGGTACTCGTTACATGCTGGTAAACATGTACCAAATGTACCTCAGATAATTTCTCCTCGAATAGAGATTGGTGAGATATATGCTATTGAACCGTTTCTAACGTTTCAGAACGGCAGTGGAAGAGTTATCGATTTACCTGATATAAGGATATATAGCTTAATACGCATTAAAAAGATTAAGGATGAAAACGTTGAGAAAATAAGAAAATATATCCATGAAAACTTTGATAAATTACCTTTTGCTCCACGCTGGCTATACAATAAATTTGGACAAAATATTATTGAAAAGCTTGAATATATGAGACAAAAAGGAGTACTAAGGGGTTATCCCGTACTAGTAGAAGAGAGAGGAGCGTATGTTTCGCAATTTGAACATACAGTAGTAGTTCTTAAAGATGAAACAATCGTTATTACATAGCTTCTCTCTTAGGCTGCGCGTATATCAAATGAACCTTTAAGTTACCTCCACACTTTTTACATTTCTCATCTGTAATCTTTGAAATATAATCATCCTCCTTAAAGTTGCGTATTTCTCTTAATCCACATGAAACACAAATTAATTCGGTTTTAATTTGAGGTAACTCAAATCTAAATCTTCTTCTCTTCTTTGTCGAGTCAAAAATTGTAAATGCAAGTGCTAATATTATTATGAGACCAAAAAGCACAAGGTAGTCATTTATGCTCAAGATACTCACACCTCTATGGAACCCCAATTGTATTTCCTACACCAACTATTATAATAGAATCCTCTTCAACAGTATTTTCAAGAATAATTTTCTTTATTCTTTTATGTACCTCTTCTATGGCATTAGCTATTTCTTTACGCATTACAGAAATAGCTTCTAATAATGACTGTTTTATTATGATAGCATAAACTGGAATATTATATTTAGTAACAACCTCCTCAATTTTAAATTTCTCTACACCTATACCACCTATAGCTGCTCCTATACCATCTGCCACACTCCCACTTTGCTCACCTTCAAGTTTTAGTGCGGCATCAATCATGATTACCCCCTTTATAGACCCATCTTCCTCTATAATCTTCTTAATAGCTTCTCCTGGTTTACCTACATTTCCTCCAGGTCCACTTGCCTTAACTAAATAAACTTTCCTTCCTTCAATGTATGTTTCATATACATCTGTATCCTTAGCTAACTGTCTTTTACACTCATTTCCAGTAAGTAACTTATGAATTACAAGTGGACCAATACTATCACCTATAGGTGCGCCTAATTTAAAGGCAAAAACAGCACTTAAGTATGCTTTAGCTTCATTAAATATTAATGGAGTTAACATTTGGAGCTGTATAACTAACATTAAGTTACCCATCTTCTTTGCCAGTAGGTAATAATGCCTAATTATTTTATAGATAACCTCAAGAGCTATAGACGCTTCAATCATATTCTCTAAATTCCTAACTAGTGAATTATCTACATCATCTTTTAATATACGCTTTACATCTGCAGCCAGCTTATCATCTCTAACATTAACTATATGCTCTACTTTACGAACAATCCCCGCTGGATCCATAGACTCAGGCAAAATCATGAATGACTCTAGGAGTATTCTAAGCTCCTTTTCAACGTCCACACCTTCTTTAGCCCATTTTTTTAAGGCGTTTAGAGTCTCTACACTAGCTATATTTTTCATTTTCTCAAGTTGTGCTAGCATTCCACCAACTTCCATCAAAGCCATTTGAAACTGAATTCTCTGCCCATAAAGTAAGAAGATTAAAAATGGTATGTAAAAGAGGAGGATAGTAACTAAATCAACATCTCCGAATGAAGACTGTAAAATTAAATGTATATCCATTACTGGTATATCCCCCGATAGTTTACTTAATTTTAATTACCATTACCAAATAATAAGAAGAAACTAATAAGCTTTTAAAAACGACATTATTTTTCGAGAGCACCTCCACACGTGGAAAATAGTTTTGCAAGAGAAACTCTTTAACAGAAAAGATCCATTGCTGAAAATAAAAATTAAAATATAGCTATTTGCTTCTACAATAATATTGGGTTGGGGAAGCGGCCATAGGGCCGGGGAAACACCCGGTCCCATTCCGAACCCGGAAGTTAAGCCCGGCCACGCCGGGGACTAGCAGGGTGCGGGAGCCCCTGTGAACCCCCGGTGCTGCTTCCCCAACCCACTTCATTGAATTTATTAGATGTCCTCTGGAAGATTATTACTAGGTTGGGAGAAGACGTTAAGTAAGGGTTATGGAGATGGATGATCTCCAGATAAAGAAAAAGAGGTTACTCGAGATTGTTAATAGGGTGAAAAAGAAGGGATCCATAGATTTAGCGGATTTAATAGAAGTTGAAAATGAATTTGGCTATTCACCTAGAAAAATTATTGAAGAATTACAAAAGCGTAAAGCAAAAAAGAATATATTTAAGCCGAGTGGCTATGTAGTACACTCATACGTTGGTAAAGAGGAAGAGTACTTGATATTTCCAGATGTATTATACTGTAGTTGCCTGTCTAAATATCCATCAAATATTTTCCGAAGAAGATACTGTCATCATATAATATGTTATTTATTATCAGAAGCTCTAGGATTAACACAAACATATTATTTAGATGATGAATTATTTGAGAAAATATACTTAGAGTTACTATAACACTATTAACTCTTATAAAGTGATAAAGTAGATTTATTAGAATGAGCGTTAAGAATCGAGTGATAACTATCTTTGGTGATGTCTTATGAGCGTAAGTGAAATGTATAACTATATTGTAGCCATCATATTCATGCTTGTAATACTCACATATATAATAGCCTTCTATTACAAATACTATAAGTTGACACATGAAAAATAAGAGGAGCTTTTAAATTTTAAATATCCTGCTGTAAGCTCTTAACCGAATTGTAGGTACACTCATCGGACCTATTAGTGATGATGCGTCTAGAAAACCAGCTTCCACCCTAATATAGTCACCAACCCTTATGTACTCATCTGTATATAGTGATAAGTCACCTCTATATGAAATATTTATCGGGTCTCCATTCGTATCCTCAATTACAAACTCGTATTGATCTTGAGTCATGGGCGCTGTATGTGGAATTAGAGATGGTTCCCTAACTACTCTACCTTCGACGCTCACAACCCTATCAGCTATGCTAAGATCTCGAGCCTTTTTAGTCTTTACATCTATAGGTGGTATAGACTTTGAGCTAGATGGATTAATTATAATTGTACTAGCTTCGTCGCAAAACACAAAAATTTGGTCGGTTCTTTTTGCTCCCCTAAATCCACTTATCCTAATTATATCTCCTACATTAGCTTCTTTGCCTCGTAATACAGCCTCTTCACCAATTAGTACTAGTGTAGCATCCGCTGTATCATCGATAACATATAATCCTAGCGATCTATTTCCAGTTTTCATACTAACTCTCTCTTTACCCTTAGCACCAATACGTAAATCTAGGGATTTTAGGTTATATCCATTCTCGACCTCTATGAGTGATGACTCTTTATATATTATATCAATTTTCACTCCAGGTAAGTATTCCACATGTGATGATCTACCTATATGAATTTCTCTCTCACCTCTCATACCAGTTTTTACCCTTCCATTAAATATCATAATGTTATCGCCGGGTTTGATCCAGCTATATTCGTCAACGGCAGTATTCCATAAAACAACTTTTATGGCACATTCACCAGCTGCTAACAAGAAATTTGCTAATGTGCCCTCTCGATCTGCAGCTTTATATCGCCTTACACTAATACTCGTTATTACTCGTCCATATACATTTACACGAGACTCTGAAAGTTCACATTCATCAAGCCTAACTACATAATCTCTAATGCTAGGGTATGATGAATCTTTCTCAATATCTATCTTAATTTGTGCATTTTCGCTTACGTGAATCTCAACATCGCCTATAATACTTGTTTTTGTCGATGCACCACTAATATCTACAACTGCACCTGGAATTATTCCTAACTCTTCCAGCTTATCTCTAGTATATCCCCAGAAAATTATATTTACAACACCAGTTTTATCGCCTATTCCGCCTCTAACATAAGGCCTTTTACCAAATGTTGGGGAATCAAAATATTCCTCATTCTTTAGCCATAATATCCTCCCTATTACCCTAACACGATTAAGCCCTCCTCTCAACTTACCAATTTCTAAATAATCAGCTACCTTTGAATCCAGTCTAACACCAAGCTCTAGGGTTACTAAGTATAATGCTGTTTTAGGGGACATATTAAGTTCGATCATTTTTTTGGAAACCATTCTCTCGATATCCTTATATGTTAAATCGGGTCTTTGCCTTAAGATTTCATTAACTATCTTAGGGTCTAGGACGTCACTCATCTAATTATCCCCATTCAAAAGACAATATACCTAGGAATATAATTAATCCACAAGAAATATACGCTTAAAAATCACTCTTTCTTTACATAGATCTTGATTCTAGAAACATATTTTGGTAACCCCCTAATAATACCTTTACTTACCATATCAATCTTGATATCCTCCACCCTCACGTTACTATCCTCATAAAACTTATTTAAGAAGTTAGCTACATCTACAGCCTTTATAATATTTCTACCCATACCTTCTATAATTAACTCATCATGACCTTTACTTAATAACTTGATGCACACATTAAGATAATACGACATGTTTTTCTTACCGACGTATACCGTAGGAATCTCCTTCTCCTCAACACTCATTTAATATCCCTCACAAATATCATCGTAAGTCATTAATAATATCTATAATATTATCTCTTCATCTAAATTATCTTTTATCTTTTAATTTCTATCTTGATGCTTTTAATCATACTCTCTCGGCTTAGACCTTTAATAATACTAGGGAAATCATTAGTACAAATAGTAATGGTATGTAGAATGCTATGGCTAACAATTTAAGAATTTTTAAGCTTCTCCTAATCATATTCTCGGATGATCGCAGTAGAGATGAACCTAAAATATTAACATCAATTTCAATAGAATGGTAATCTACATAAAAACTGTGTGTATTCCTAAGTAAATAATTAACCATGGATGATATTTTATGTATTGACTGTCGGTCTTGGTCTTTCTCTCCCCATACACTGTATCCTCTCTCATATCTTAAACTTCTTGCAGTAACTTCATGAGTGTCATCACTAACGACGATAGTATTTGTGCCCTGATACCTTTCTCTAATAGACTGCACTAATAACTCTTTATAATGAGGATCTACATTATTAGAATCAAAAACGATAATTAAGTTATTTTGCTTTGGTACTCGCCATAGAAATAATGATACACCACCATATCCTAAACCATCGTCTAAATCATATTCTGGGAAGTAAATTGATGTAAAGGCCGCTATTATTGGGTATTGCGGCGCATTTCTTAGCTCATGTAGTAGCTCTTCTGAAAGCATAAGCATCTTCTCAAGTTTACTTCTATCAATTACGCTAATTCTAGAACTTAACCCAGTATGTGCATCGACGACTATTACATCTTTAAAGCCAAACTTTATACCCAAATCTTTAATGCTCTCCCCGATTTCTGCCGGTATATCCTCCATATCATCACAGCTTAGAATTATAACTGCATACGGCCCTATAGTAAAGCCGTAAACATATACATCATTTTTAGATAGCATATAGAGACTTGATATAGAATCTATACCCGATATAATTGGAGATGACCTAACTATAGCATGGATAACTTTATCTACATCATAATGACTTGGTAAGTCGCGCTCATGAGATACTGGCGTATGGAATACTGCTGAAAATGACCCATGAAGAATATAAGTTGATCTTTTAAGCTGTGAAGGCATACATGAGCTACCGACATTTTTAAATGGCCCAAAATGGAATAGTGGAAATATCAAATTGAATGTATATGGCCCTTTAAACACCAAACACTTAACAGTAACATTATCCCTGGACGAAAATTTTAGTAGTAAGTCTTCTAATAGGGCTGGATCATCAAGAAGCCATGATCTTATATATCCGTTAAAGTAAGTTACTGCTCCATTACTCAGCTTCTCAACTAATTCAACATATAATATCGATATAATTGCAAGTAAACACATAAACACTGCGAATAGTATATCTAGGGATCCAAGTACGTATTGATGAAGAAGAATTAGTGCTATATTTGTGATAACTGGTAAATATGTCTTTGCATGGTGCTTCTCATAAATTATTGCGTAATATACAAAACTCTTGAGCGCGACGATTACCAGAAAGAGTACTTCTATAGCTAGGTAGCTATTTCTTAAGAAAAGATGAAGTAAAAGATATATAATAGTAGAAGTGTATATTGAGATATAGTTGATAGCTAACAGCCTTCTTAAACTAAAGAAGTTATAAGGCGTTAAAAGCTTTTTAAGAAGGAAGTACTCTACTGCTAGTATCGAAGATAACACTAGCGGCAATGAAAATACATACAAAAAACTACTACTAAATATATATGTTATTATTATGAGCATACTAAGTGAAAATACATATAGCGCGGTATTTCTTCTTAAACTGCCAACTGAAAATAATTTTGAGTAAAACTTCTCGTATTCACTCAACGTACTCACTTGACTTAAGCTTATGCTTGAGCCTCAACATTTTTTATATGACAGGGAAATACAGAAGAATCATAGAGATAACTAGGAATATAATCGTAATTATAATTAAATGTATAGGCTGTATCTGAACTCCAGCAGTGGAATCTTCAAAGAACCTTAGTAGCCCTGCCATTGTAGCTGGTGGTGGCGCCTCACGTCTCCTCCTTCTTGAAGACATATACTTAACACCAAATATTGTAATTAGAAATCCACTTATTAATAAAGTAATTGGTACCAAATGTCTGGTTAACCTAAGTATTCTAGGCCTAGTAAGAAGCTTAACAATCTTAAAGCTTCGCCCATGCTAGGTGTTAGCACATGATGGTTATTTATTGGTTCAAACTCTACTTTGTTACGCATTAACTTTAAATATACTTGTGTCCGGCATTCATGTTCGCTTCTAGACCCACCAATAACCTTAACTCTATATGTAGCCACTTTTCCTAGGTCTTTTGATAAAGCTGATAGTGAATAAACTCCGAATTGGATGTCACCCCGCACAGCTGCTGGAAGTCCAGTTTCAAAGTGGCTAGTTAGAGTAAGGTTTTTTCCAAAGCTTGGTGAAATTGTGCAATGAACTAGCTTAATCCAATGGTTACCAATGTTAGATATATTTCCAATCCATCCTGGATCTCCAAATATTTTCTTAGATAGGAGCATTATCGGCAAAACTGTTGGATCAGCTTCACAGATAGCAATTTTATTATCAATACCATTAAGGAGGCTGAGAGGATAGCATGGCGTAACCTTATATTCCTCAATTAAATCAAAACAATCAACAGCTATAACTTCAGCTTCAAACTGCTCCATAAGAAGCTTAAAAGCATTATATAGTTTACAAATACTCTGTACAGACTTATTATCTATCGACTTATCTATATCAAATATTATATTACATTCTCCAGAGGCATCCTCATAATATTTCCTAAACTTTTTGAGATCAGCATGTATAATCTCTCCACCAAATATCTTTTGATAACTCCTCCATGCATCAATATCCTTAGCTATAACTATAATTTTCAAGACCTTTAAGCAATTGACTACACTTAAAGTATCGTCTATAAGTTTAAGGACATTCAATAATTGGTTTAAATCTATGGAATGTATGTGGATATAGTTATATTTACCATCTATTTTAAGCCTATTAATTAAGGACAAAGAGGAAGGTAAACTATTATGCATTCCGTGAGATAAAATAATAAATTTACGGTCACCACCCCTCTTTATAATATTATATGCAATCCGAGACACGCCGCCTGTAACGATCAGGAGACAAACAACATCAAAATCATTTAAGTCGATATTATCGCTAAAGGCAATATCTAAAATTTTAATATTCTCTAGTTGAGGAATAGAATCCAAAATAGAGCTTATGAAATCGCGACTATGAATATGTGACGCGAGAGGTATGAGAACACTATACATATACACCACCAAGATAAGAAAAACATTATGAAGAATTTTAGTGTAGTGGGCCCGCCCGGATTCGAACCGGGGACCTCCCGCGCGTCAGGCGGGCGTCATAGCCACTAGACCACGGGCCCAAAACCAAGTCTTTATACCCACAAACTTCTATTCCCAAATATATTTTAAAGTTTTGCCTTAACCATTATTACATAATTTTATTTAGATATTTATTTATAAAATATATCTAGCTATTAATAGACATCAATAACCACTGAAAAAGACTGCAAATTTTCTTAGCTATTTCTTAACACATTAATCATCAATCTATATCTATTATATAATGAATTAAGTTTTATTATACATACAAAAGAATATATTCTTGATTAACATGCCTACTCCTAAGGAAATAGCTAAGAAACATGGAGTCCCAAGGGAGCTTGCAGCAATAATTTACATGCTAGGGGATATATACAGAGATGATGAGAGACTTATCAGATGGCCTAAGAAAAAGAAAATTATAGGAGGCTATGGACCACAGGAAATTGTTTTAAGAGATGCCAATTTTAAGGAAATTTCCTCAGGATACCTATTCCTAACCTCTAAAAGGCTTGTTTACTACCCGCTAGAGCCTAAGTTATCTGGAAAAGAAAGTGTGAAAGCTGCACTTGGCATAGCTACACTCGACCCTACAGAACCTGGTCTAAGCCCATTCATGACATCAGTTAAGAATATTATTGATGTTAAGCAACCAGCTGAAAATTATATTCAAATCAGTTTTAATGGGGGGAAGTATGGTTTATGGTCAGATTGGGAGTTTGGTGATTTTGGAACATGGTATACGTCAGGAGGAAATAAATTCTCACTTGATCATCCTGGAGTCTTTATAGTTGGAGAATGGAGACCAAAAGAAACAGTACATATTATATTCCCAGCGGTTGAAGAGAAAAAGTCAATGGGACTAGAAACAATATATGATGTAGATGGGTGGATTAAAGATATAAGGGCATTAATTAAAGCTAAAGTTAAGAAGGAAAAGTATGAGAAAAAAGAAAAGAAGAAGACTAGAAGAAAACTTAGGTACTGTCCAAGATGTGGGGCAGAAGTTGAACCAGAGGATAACTACTGTACACAGTGTGGATATAAGCTGAGATAAAATAATAATTAAAACTTACAAGGATAAATTCTTCCAATCCTCTTTATTTATTATTAGATATTTTTTAACCAGCTATAGTGATATAGAGAGATATACAAAAGCTACTTAATTGGTATATATAGGCTTGATCTAGTTGCTCCCACTCCAGGCATCCCATGTTTGACAGGTTTGTTAGTTATTGCAAATTCTCCTAGCCTTTTACCTATCATTTCTGGTCTGATCTCTACTGGTACGAAATCTTTTCCATTATGTACATATATTGTAAGCCCTACCATTATTGGTAGTATTGGCATTTCTCTTGCATGTGTTTTTATCTGTCCTTTATACTTCCCTTCCACCGCTTTATATACCTTCCTAAGAAGAGCCTTTTCTTCCGGTGTAAAGTTTCCTCTTAATATATGCCTTTTTTCTTTTGATGGTAACAATTTTGCAAACTCTTCTAAGCTCATCTGTTTTAACTCTTCTAGTGTATATCCCCTATATCTAAATTTTTTCCTTCCTACTATAACGCTCATTTTCCTATATTGATATCTTATAGGTCTTTATTAAGTTTTTATCTCTTCCTTCTTCCTGTCCTCCTTGCTCCAAAACTACCTACTTTAGCACCTGGCGGGGCATTTCTAGGTACAGTTTTCGGCTTTCCTACGTGTTGATGTGAACCTCCGCCAAATGGATGGTCTACCGGGTTCATCGCTACTCCTCTAACTCTTGGGAACCTTTTTCCACTCTTTGCTTTTAACCAGTGATACTTCTTTCCTGCCTTTAAAAATGGCTTATCTACTCTTCCACCGGCCGCTATTACCCCTATTACCGCTCTACAATTTGGATCTAAAACAATACTTTTTCCCGATGGTAATCTAACTTCTATTCCATGTGCAGATGGACCTATCACTTGTGCATATGTCCCGCTTGATCTAGCAAATTTTCCTCCATCCCCAGGTACTTTTTCTACATGTGAAATTAGTGTTCCAGGTGGAATATCCTTTAGTCTCATTATATCTCCAGGTGAGGGCTCATCCACATCATAGAACCTAATCATTTTTCCTAGATATAACCCCTCTACAGCATATATATAGAATTCCTCACCATCTTCAGTTTTGAATTTTGCTAGTGGTGTACCTCTACCTGGATTATGCATTATATCTACAACAACCGCTGTTTTTGATTCTTCAGTCGGTGGTATTCTAGATGGAGCTATACATCTATGTGTTAAAGCCTTAAATATCGACCCCCGCCCTCTTCTCTGTGCTAATATCCTTTTACCCATACATTTTCACCTCACAATATTCCTAATGCAACTGCTACTTTCGTCGCATCATCTATACTCCTAAAGGTTACTATCGCTTTCTTCTCTCCCTTAGGTGTAATTAGAGTATTTACCTTCTTAACTTTGACCCCAAACTTCTTTTCAATAATATCCTTAATTAGCTTTTTATTTGCATTAATATCTACTATAAAAGTAACTTTCCCAAGCTTTTCTATTTGCAAAACAGCTTTTTCCGTCATTAAGGGAGTTTTTATCACTTTATAAAATGGGTCTATACCTATTTTTTCAGCCATACAACATCACCCTATTGACAACATATTTTAACCTCTCCTCAATGATTGGTATTGCAGACTCAATCCATACAGTAAGCCTTCCAGGAACACCACCAGGTGCAAGGTGGAGTACCGAAACGTCTCTTGCTGATATAATATCTACTCCAAGAACATTCCTTGCTGCTTTAAATATTCCCTTATCCTCTCCATACACTATCAATGGACCCTTCCTAACCTTCTTACCTCTCCCTCTCCATTTTGCTTTTCCACCAACATGCTTTATTTTCTCTCTAACTCTTAGTATATCATCTATAATGCCAATACGCTCCGCAAACTCTCTAAACTCCTTAGTTGTTGAAATCGACTCTACTTCTTCATCAACTATTAATGGTATATGTGGAACATTATCTATTATGTGGCCTCTCTTCCTAACTAGCTCTGGATTTGCTGTAGCTGCAACTGCAGCTGCTATTCCAAGAAGCCTCTCCTTTTTATTTAACTCTTTGTAAATCTTTTTTTCAGGCGTTGTTACGTGTGGTTTCCTACCTCCCCTAGCCATAGCTACAATAGCAGCTCTACCCCTAAGTGGTGGAGTCTTAATTCTCGGAACTCTAGCTAAACCAAGACCAACACCAAAATACTCTGCACCCGTTTCTCTACCAGCTAGTGGATATCTACCTTTCGGCTGTAACCTATGTGTATGCTGATGTATGAATACCCTTCTAATAACATCTAGCTTAATTGGTACAGTAAATACTTTAGGAACCTCGATCTTCTTGACCTCTTCACCAAGTATATTAAATACTGGAATCTCCATTTTAATGCACCTCACCTAAATATGTATACATTATCTCAACTGGTTTTGCAAGTTCCTCTGAAACAGGCCTAGCTGTAAAGCGCATTCTAATAAGTCGCTTAGCAGGTCCTGGCACAGAACCCTTTAGTAATATAAACTGGCTCTTGATAACACCGTACCTTCTAAACTCTAGTGGCTTATCAAATTCATCTGGAGACTTTATATCAAGAATCTTAAGCTTATAAATAGTTCTCCTATGGAATCCTAGCTGACCAAATAGAGGAACTGTATACATAGTTGCTGACGGCTTCCATGGACCAAGTGCACCCGGCTTCCGCTTGCACTTTCTAGACTTATGATGTAATATCTTGATTCCAAATCTCTTTACGGGGCTTTGGAAACCTTTACCCTTCGTGACGGCAACTACGTCAATATACTGTCCAGGCTTAAATACGTCAGTAATATTTAGCTCCTTACCAAGCATCCCCTTTGCATATTCCCACTTTTTATCTATAGTCGACTTTCCACCTAGTTGAATCTCGAATACCTCCGGCTTCTTCTTACGTATTCCGGCCTTATGTGGCTGCATAGCAACCAAGAGACGTAACACATAGATTTTATCTAGGTTACTTTCAATTCTCTCTAACACATCTGTATTTCCGCCATTTAACCTCTGAACTCTCCTTCTAATGAAATCTGGAATATCATTAGCTACTGCTGTACCGAAGCACATTAACGCGTTTTTATATATATCCGCTTTATATGCAACTACACCTAGCACGTAAAGAGGTGGAGTTTCAATTACAGTTGCAGCCGAGAAAACTTCTTTTCCGTATGTTGGTGAGTATGGATAATTGTCAATATAAAATACACTTGTCATACCAGCTTTATAACCAGCAAAACCAAGAGGAATAACGCCATCTACATCTACATCAGGCCAATACTTTATAATAGGAACTATGCTTTTAGCCCTCTTTCTCGGCGTAAATGCCAATGATCCACGCTTTGGAGCATGCTTTTTCCGCGCACCCATACTGAAGCCCCTCGGGTCCTATATTCTTAAAATCAGAGCTCATTAATAACCTTTTAATCCTTAAGTATTACCGTTTAGCCAAATATAAATAATTTGTTATTGATAAACTAATCATAACAGCCTCCTCAACTCTAACAGTCTTTACATTTTGATTAGGTATGAAATTTATAACTAGATTTGTAAAGTCATATGGTGTATAACCATAATGCTCTAAGATTTCGAATAAACCGTATTCTGGGCCTCCAAACACCAACCCGATTCTCTCAGATCCTCTTAGTATTTGTATAAGCTCCTCTGAAACTTCATGTATAGGCCTACCTTTCCTGGAAGTTATTACCACTTTCCCTTTATAGCTTTCTAAAAGTGACGGAAGTTTTGTTTTTATATTTACAACTTTATAGCCAGGATACTCTGGGACATCATTTCTATTAACAACCTCACCGTGTAGATATGTCGATGATGACTTCATAATTTTTACAATAACACTTCTATATAATGGCAGTCGACCTTTAACAGAAACATACTTATCTAAACCAACATCGATAATGGACTTGTCTGAGAAAGACCTCAACACTACTCCCTCCCTGTATTCTGGAAAACTTAATTCTTTAATTGGAACTTTTTCCTTATGTAGTGGAGTTCTAAGTGGAGGCAAAAGACCTACATACTCTAGATCCCTGTCGAGAGGAAATAGCACTTTTCTAAGATAAGGCGCTGTAGTTAAGTATCTCAAAATCTTAATCATTTGTTTTGCAGGCTCCTTGTATCTATTAATCGGGTCTGGATAGACATATATTGTATCTACTCCAAATATAGCCGCAGCTCTAGCAAGACTAGCCACAACAAAGGATCTTTGGAGAAGTGAGTGTAGGTTTGATGTAAATGAAGATGGTATGAATATATCGATCTTCATTTTGACATCCTCCTAGCTTCCTCCACAATCTGTATAGCTGTGCTGGTGCCTATTCTAGATGCACCTGCTTTAACGAGCTCAAGCAGCTGCTTATAGCTTCTGATACCACCTGCAGCCTTTATCTTAATATCCTTAGATAACAACTCTCTAAATGTTAATACGTCATCTACTGTAGTTCCTCTAGGAGCAAATCCCGTTGAGGTCTTGAAGAAATCTGGTTTTGTAGAGTTAATTACATTTGCAATTACGTCACTAAACCTACCATTTAAATAAGGTAAATCAACAATAACTTTAATTACGATATCGGGATATTCACGCTTAAGGTACGAAACTACGGACTCTACATCATTCTGAAAAAGATCAAAGCGGTTACTAAGCAAGTAACTAATACAGCTAACTATATCGAGCTCATCAGCACCATCTTTAATAGCACGCTCAGCTTCATAAATCTTGTTTGACGGTGGGGTAGCTCCCAGCGGAAATGATATAACCGTAACTACCTTTATATTTCCCTTACTAACCAAATCCTTAACAAACCTTACATATATAGGATTTACACATACACCATAAAAACCATACTTTTCAGCTTCCTCAATCATTCTAATAATATCACTAAAGGTAGCTGTTGGCTTCAAATTAGTATAATCAATTAATCTACAGACTTTAGCTATGTTTACTGGCATAATAAACACCAAAAATATTACATCCTTAATTTTTTAATGAAAGATTATAGATATACTACAATATTACTCGTTATGAGCTTTGGTAGCTTATAATAAAGATTTAAAATTAAATAAGATACGATTTTTAAAAGTTGGTTCGAAATGGTCTTTACTTCCTAACACAGAGAAGTACGTAGACTCTATCAAGGAATGTCTGGATCTGAGATATAAGTTTGCAGCATGAAAAAGCATCAACACCAGATAAGCTTGATAGTGTAAAGATCATAACTTTGCACTGATTTAGCATATATCTCAGAAGAAGGCTTAAGTATCGAGGGCTATAAATACACCATAGGTAATCTATCTTGTTTTTTGGATATAGTGGCAAGTAGGGAGGATTGCAGATTATAAGGCTGGATTTACGTAAAGATGACACATGATTACACAGTAGAACATCAATATTGTTAAATGCACCATTAAGTTTTGCATTTACTTTAGTTGTTAATACAGCGTCATAGGAAATATCAGTGGAAATTACATAGTAGTTTTTCGATGCTAGATAAATCGACACTATACCTGAACCTGAACCTACATCTACACAAAAATTACATTTCTTAAGTAATCGGGATATACCGAGATTCAAGCATTTTAAAAGGATACCGGTTGAGAAAGTATACTTTGGATGAAAAACACCTCTAGGAATAACTAATCGATAACCATAAAAATATGTCTCATAACACACTCTCCAAAATAGGGTGTGTAATATGTTTAACAATAGCCTAGCAATATGGCTAAGTATAAGGTTGATCATAAATTGCTCAATATAGAATATAGTGATTCTATCCCTTATGAAGTGAGATAAAAATTTACTAGGCTAGAGAAACTCATATAAAAGTGATAATATATATTTTCTTCCTAAAAAGATACTAATAAGATACGATTTTTGATAGAAAAAGTGTATTTAGCATATATTGCCTAAGAAATAATTTTATTAAAATTATATTTGTGCTAAACACCATTTATTTATTGTTGAATTTTTCTGCTTTGGATACGTCGCTTTATAATGTCTAGTTTATGGGTGTTCTACCATGAGGAAGAGAAGGGGACAAGCTAAGATTATGTATATTGCTATCTTAATTGTAGGTATCATTATTGGCGGTGTAATAGGTTACGTCTTAGCTCCTGCTAAGACGCCTGAAGAAGTCCAAGATATCATGTCGGAGAATGAAGAGTTAAAAAGCAAAATCACTCAACTACTTGAGAAGCTGGGTAAGAAGGAAATCACGATTACCATTTGGACAATAGGTCCTGATCCACCATCAGAATATAGGTACAAGAACTTTGAGATTGCAGCTAATATGCTGAACTCATGGCTTGAGAAGATGGGGTCGAACGTAACTATAAAGGTAACTGGAGAGTTTTTCGTAAGACCTGTGGAGTGGGGAGAGTATAAGAATAAGTTTTACTTAGCGTTTAAGGCTGGTGAAGCTCCAGATATATACCTAACTGGACATGAGGATATCGGATTCCTAGCAGCAAACGACTATATAATTCCACTAGATAACTATGTTAAGGAGTACTGGGACGTCATATACTATGACGTTATACCAACACTATGGGACGCAGTTAAGTACAAAGGAAAGATTTGGGGTGTACCACAGGATACAGAGGCTAGACCACTATACTTCAGAAAAGACATACTAAGAAAACTTGGCTGGAGTGAACAAGAGATTAATGAGCTACCAAAGAAGATCGAGAGAGGAGAATTCACTCTACAAGATCTACTCGGGGTCGCTAAGGAAGCTGTTGATAAAGGACTTGTTGAAAGAGGAATTCTACATAGAGTTAAGGAGGGATATGACTACTTCCAATTCTACTTAGCATACGGAGGTAAGCTCTGGAACCCAGAAACTGGAAAAATGGTATTTTCAAAAGAAGCTTGGAAAAAGACTCTAAAATGGTTCTACGATGCAGTATGGGTATACAAAGTTATTAGCCCGAATCAGTTTAGTGGCGACTGGGATAAGGACTTCCACGGACCATTTACATCTGGTGAAGCACTATTCTTATCTGGAGGAACATGGCACAAAGGCGAGTGGATTCAGAAAGGACTATTAACTGAGGAATCATTTAAGGAGAATATAGGATATGCTCTACATCCAGCTGGAGAACCAGGCATGAGTCCAGTAACACTAAGTCACCCATTAGTATATACAATAACTAAGCAGGCTGAAGAGAGAGGAGTAGCAGATATATGCTTCATACTAATAACACTAGTTACAGACCCACACATAAACTCATACCACTCAGTTCAGAGCGCCCATCTAGCAATACTCTATAGCCAAATCTCAGACTCCAGGTACACTCAGGATTGGTTCTTAAAGGACGTAGCATATATGCTAAAGTACACAACATTCATACCTAACCACCCTAAGTGGGGAGACTACAGTAGAATAGTATTTAATGTATTGAGAGCTGTTGAGAGCGGGGAGTTGACACCGGACGAAGCATATAATGTACTATTAAGTGAAATTCAAAATACATTAGGAGACGATGTCGAGATTGTATCCTAAATTACTCCCCAACCCTATTTTTATTTTTGTGTGAATGATATGAGAAAAGGATTAGCAAAAATTAGGAAAGGATATTTATTAGTATTCCTAGTACCAAGTTTAACAATAATTGTTATATTCTTCCTAGTACCTGTAGTTTTAACATTTCTAATAGGATTAACAAATATGGATTACTCATTTAAATGGAACTGGATAGGATTAGCAAATTATTTATACATTCTTAAAGATAGATGGGCTGCAAAAATTCTCGGAAATACCCTATTTTACGTCTTTACTACACTTATATGCTTTAACGTCGGAATGGCTTTATTCATATCAATCGCCACAACACATATAAACGAAAAAATAGGGTCTGCATTTAGAACTATATGGCTTCTACCTAGAATTACACCCTCAACCGTATATGCTCTCTTATGGCTATGGGCTTGTAGAAGAGAGGGGTATAGCTTATTTAACTGGATATTATCAGCATTTGGGTTTCCACCTATAGATTGGAAACTCTCAAACCCATGGCTAATAGTCATACTAGTAAATGGATTTATAGGTACAAGCTTTGGAATGATAATATTCACCGCAGCGTTGAAAAGCATTCCAGAAGACTATATTAAAGCAGCTAAAGTTGACGGTGCATCAACACTACAAATTATTAGACACATAGAGCTACCTCTAATCAAATGGCCAATAATGTTCGTAACTGCGTATCAAACGCTCTCACTTTTAACAAGCTATGAGTATATACTTCTCGTTACTGATGGGGGGCCGGGCCTCTATACAACTGAGGTTTGGGCATTATACTCATACCACTTAGCATTCGCCCAATATGGTGGAATAGTGAAATTTGGATACGGTGCTGCTTTAGCGACAATCCTAGTTATAATAGGGCTTATAATGTCGGTACTCTACTGGAAGATGTTTAAGTTTAGAGAGCTTATGCTCGAGCCTAAAATCGAGGTGTAGACCATGAATAAGCGCGTGATAGTTTCGAAAATTAAGGACCTCCCAATATATGTAATACTAGTAATAGTTACAATACCGATAATCCTACTCTACTTAATGTTATTCCTAAATAGCATATCAACAAAACTATATGGTTTAATACCAGAAAACATAACATTAGAAAACTGGTTCTTCCTTAGCAGCGGTAATATCAAAGTTCCCGGAACAGCTACTCAGTATTATCCAAACGTATACCTAGTTGCAGCAAACACATTTACACTAGCTATAATCATAGCATTCTTAGAAGTAATATTCTCCTCACTAGCTGGATATGCACTTTCGAGATACAAGTTTAAGGGAAGGGAAGGAATATTAACACTAACAATGATACTACATGCATTTCCAGGTATAACACTTCTAATAGCACTATTCTACGTCTTAAATGCACTAAAGCTCTATAACACGCTAATAGGCGTAGTTATAGTTAAGGTTGCACTCGACCTCCCCCTAGGAATATGGATCATGAAGGGCTTCTTCGATGGTATACCGTGGGATATAGAGATGTCTGCGCTAGTCGATGGATGTGGTAGGCTACAAGCCTGGTGGAAAATTATCATGCCAAACGTTAGAAATGGATTAATGGCTGTACTAATATTCGGATTCCTATCTGGATGGGGAGAATTCATATACGTACTTACATTTATAGCTTCACAAGAGTACTGGACATTCAGCATGCTAGTATACGCCTTAACAACTGGAGAATACTCATACATAAACCCCGGAGTAACAGCTACAGTAGCAATACTATACATGATACCAATAGTGATATTCTTCTTATTCGCCCAGCAATACCTACTTAGAATACAAATTGCAGGTAAAAGTACAGTTTAACATTATTCCAGCTAAAAAATTTTTTTAACTAAAAGAAGGCTTTACCACTACTCTTATCAAATAAATGAATTTTATCCATCATAAAGCTAATATTTATAGTATCACCTTCATTAACCTCCTGTTCACCAGGAACTACAGCATTAAGCATAATCCCTCCAACACTAATATGCACAATCTTATCCCTACCCAGAGGCTCAACTATATATACATTTCCACTATACTCACCTTCACCAACAATTATATGCTCAGGTCTAACTCCAAGTATAACCTCGCCACTAGCACTTAACTCCTTAAGAAGCTTGCTCTGATCAGCTAGAAGAGGTATAGATATCTCACCAATATCTACGTAGGCTTTCTCGCCATCCCACCTCAGCGACCCATCAATAAGGTTCATAGGAACACTTCCTATGAACCCAGCTACAAATGTATTTGCAGGCTTATTGTAGAGTTCGGATGGCGTTGCATACTGCTGAAGCTGACCACGATTAAGAACAGCAATTCTATCAGCCATAGTCATAGCCTCAACCTGATCATGGGTAACATAGATAGTAGTTATCCCAAGATCCTTCTGCATCTTCTTTAACTCAGCCCTCATCTGAACACGAAGCTTAGCATCAAGATTAGATAGAGGCTCGTCCATGAGGAAGAGCTGAGGCTCCTTAACTAGCGCCCTAGCTAGCGCAACCCTCTGCTGCTGACCACCACTAAGCTGTGCAGGCTTCCTATTAAGAAGCTCCGCAATATTAAGAAGCTTCGCTACACGCCTAACCTTCTCCTCAATCTCCTGCCTAGGCCGCTTCTTAAGCTTAAGCGGAAACGCAATATTATCAAACACGGTCATATGCGGGTACAACGCATAACTTTGGAAAACCATACCAATATTCCTATCCTTAGGAGGAATATCATTCATCAAAATATCATCAAAATATATGTAACCACTACTAGGCCTATAGATACCAGCAATCATTAGCAAAGTAGTGGTCTTCCCACAGCCAGAAGGGCCAAGCAAAGCAATAAATTCACTATCACGAATCTCCAAATTAAGATTATCAACAGCCTTCACACGCCCAAAGTACTTAGTCAAATTAACAAGCCTAACACTCACCATACCCAAACCACCAGAAAAACAAAAAGGGAAAACCACAGCCAGAAAAACAAGAAGCCCTAAAAATAAATAGAAAACACCTAATAAAAAACAATTTACTTATAAACACAAAACATAATATCCAGAATACATAATATTCTTTGAGAAGTAGGATGGGAAATTGAAGGTCATAAATAAAGGGAGAATTAGGAAAAATTGGAGAATATTCATAAAGAAAGGCTCAATAAAATATATACGCAGAAAACCAAGAGCCGCACAAGGGCTACGTTGGATATAACCATAAAAATTCGACTATCAAACCTTCTGAGAGAAAAACAAAAACCACAGAGAAAATACAAGAATTAAAACCAGAAATAAGTTTTACTCTACATTAGCTCGTAAAATACCTTTTATTTTCGCTATAGTAACTTGAGTTACAGTTAATTAATAATTTTCTAGCATAATTGCGTTTGTTGGTGCAATATATGAAGCCTGGACTATCAAGGCTAGCAGTTATTTTCATAGTAACGGTACTACTAGGAGTAATATTTGGAATGGTATGTCAAATATCAGGATTATTCTCAACAACGGAAGATGAAACGTCATCAATTATCGCAAACCTAAACTTCATCCTTAACGTTGGTGAACCAATCTACATCGAGAAATTAGAGTTTGAATCAATATGGCCAGGACAAACCGGAACAATGAAAATTACTCTCAAAAACCTAGCCTCAGTCAACTATACAGTCCACATCAAGAATAAGGGGTTAATAGCTCCAAATAAAAAAGCAATAGTAATCGATTTTGAACCAGTATCGATAAACTTACTAGCTTACGCAGAAACAACTATCGATGTACCATTTAAAGTTAAAAGCGGAGCACCCATCGGAGTATACGAAATAGTAATAGCAATATACAGAGGGAAAGACATAAACAACGCACTACTCATAACAGAAATACACCTAGTAGGATATGTCGGTGGAGAACCAATACAAGTCAGAGCCGTAACCCTACCATCACTATGGCCAGGATCCTCAGGAATAATCACCCTAGACATCGAAAACATATCAGACATCCCATACAACATATCCATATCCCTAAAAGACGTCACAGGACCAAACGGCAAAAGCAACCACATAACCCTAAACGGAGGAATATATCTAATAAAAGGCAAAGCATACACACAAATAGATGTACCAGTCACACTATCAGACAACGCACCAGTAGGAACCTACACAATCAGCATCAACATAAAACGAACATAACACAACAAAACCATAAAATAACTATCCTAACACAGCAAAATCTAAAGCATAATGAGTATAATTCTCAACACCTAACCAAATAATCCTCATAAAAATTTAAAGTCCCATTTCCTAGAAAAAGGAGTATTACAAACTAACTAATCAGATATTGGTAAAACGAAAT